>Ga0247727_10011862_pt1 | contig 15094 bp, 16 predicted proteins | sample WisWelCaveWW1625_FD_202498 | JGI IMG/M metagenome (GOLD analysis project Ga0247727, IMG submission 202498) | Biofilm microbial communities from Wishing Well Cave, Virginia, United States - WW16-25 | ecosystem: Environmental > Aquatic > Deep subsurface > Groundwater > Cave microbial mat | place... | reverse complement strand
TTCCAGCTGTTATTGGTTGAATTGTCAGTTGATTTCTGGTTCTAATAAAGTCGGCAAGACCCATACCTGTCATATAATTTGCTTGATCTACTGTGTAAACTTGGCTTCCTGATTCTCGAGAGATTTCTTCGATCAACCCGAGTATCCGGCGCGCCTGGGGAGAGGAAATAACTCTTTCTGAAAACTCTTTACTGTACTCGTTTTCTTTTTTCTTTCTGACTGGCTTTTCTTTTTGTTCCCTGGCCTGACGAAGAATTTCCAGCGGTGAAAGTCCGGATGCCATAATAATTTCACCGGTGCTTACGTATTCGGTTTCCTTTTCTACATCGACGGAAGATTCGGGTTCTTCTTGGGAGATGATTTGCTTTGGTAGTTCTTGTTCTTTGGTAATCTCCGGTCTTGTTAGTTCGAATTCTGTGAGCCCAGCCATCAATTTTTCTGACAATTCCATCAGGTCACGTGCGGTTCGGGAGTAAATGACTGCTGTTGAAAAAGTTTCAGGACTTTGAGACAAGAGAAGAGCTTTAGTGTGAAATTCTAAAGCCTGCTGGCTGAGATTACTTGGAGCTAAAAGAAGATCGCTGAAATTGTTACTTGGTTCGGGTCTTTCTGTAGGCAATTTGGTTTTCTCCAAAACTATTTGAGATCATAAAGTTTTCTTCTTCTCAAGTCAATTGTTGTGTAGGGGGTGGGATTTGCGGTGATATTCTGCAAGGAATACGCCTGCAGCAATTAAAAGTCCGCCGGCAATTAAATTAGTAGTAATTTTTTCGCTAAGAAGAAATATTGAAAGCGTTGCCCCGGAAATTGGGTCTAAATAAAAAAAGAAAGAAGCCTGCCCAGCAGGAAGAACCGATAAGCCTTTTTGCCAAGCCCAGTAGGCAATTAGTGAGGCAAAGATAATTCCGTAAACTATTCCGACAAAACCCGAGAGATTAACTTCCTGCACCCACGCCGGATTTTTTATAAGTTCAAATAAAAAGAGAGGGAAGAATGTAAGACTTCCTATTGCCATTGAATAAAAAGCGATGGTTGCTCCATCATACGTTTTTAATAATTTCTTAGCGATAATTTCGTGAATCACCCAAGAAAGAGAAGCGGCAAGCAAGAGAAGATTGCCAAAAGTTTGACCAAGACTACCTGCCGCCTGCGGTTTGCCAATAATTAAGCCGACCCCACAAAAAGCAACAATTGCGCCCATAGAAAGGCGGAGATCTACTTTCTCTTTTAAATAGAAGTGGGCAGCAACAATGGTAAAAATTGGAACGGATGCAATTAAAAATGAAGCATTTATGGCTTGAGTTAATTTTAGACCTAAAAAGAAAAAGGTCAGGTTTAAGCTAACCCCGGTTAAAGCCGCGAAGAAAAAAGTCGGTATATCTTTTCTTTCAATTTTTAATTTTTTAGAAATAATGACTGCAAGAATTAACGAAGCGAGAGCCATTCTGATAAAGGCCAAAGAAAATACGGGGACTTGGGTAAGGGTGATTTTCATAATAGGAGCGGTTGCTCCCCAAATGATTGCTGCCAAGGCAAGTAGAAAGAAGGCGCGTTTTGTCACGAAAGAGATTCGATAAGGCGATCTAGGCCGAATGAGAAGCCAACTGCAGGAACCCGCTTAACGACCTTTCCTTTGTCGGGATAAATGAACATGCCGATTAAATTATCGTATCTTCCACCGGACCCTATTGAGAGTTCTTTCTGGTCACCGGTTGGTTTTAATTCGAATATGGAGCCGGTGTAGTAGTCCAAACCCCTTGCAAGTGTGGGGTCAAATTTTATGTTTTCTGACAAACTTTCATTTCCAATGTTTCTAATTATTTCTTTTAAATCCTCCGTTGGTTTCGCCTCTAAAATTGATTTCATATATTCGTCTGCTTTTTGCTTATCGATGCCGGAGGTAAGAATTTCTTTTAAAACGTTCGATTCTCCGATTTTGTGAATTTTGTCCAGTGCTCTTGTAACTCCAATTGGTAAGTCCTTAAAGTTTTTTCTGTCGTTAATAAGCATAACAGGCATTTTAAGACCGAGTTGTTTTACAGCTTTAATTGCGGTAGCTATTATTTTTGCATCTTCTTCTGGTGAATCTGAGCCAACTGTGTCGAAATCAAATTGAGTAAATTCTCGGTATCTGCCGGCTTGGGGATTTTCGCCTCTAAAAACCTGCCCGATTTGATAGCGGCGAAAAGGAAATGGGGGATTATTGGTTGCAATATATCGAGCCAGGGGAACTGTCAAATCGTAGCGAAGAGCGAGATCTCGACCTCCTCGATCTTTGAATTCGTAGATTAATTTTTCTTCCTCGCCATATTTGCCTTTTAAGGTTTGGGCAAATTCGATTGTCGGCGTTTCCAGGGGAACAAAACCGTTTTCCTCAAGCACTAATTCGATCCTGCCAATAACTTCGAGCCGTTTTTTGGCTAAGTTCGGAGGAATATCACGAAATCCCTTTGGAGTAGGCGGGCCTTTTTGCATAATAAATTTATGATACTACAGAAGATGTCTAAGGGAGTAGATAGACAAGATCGACAATTTTTTTATCAGATTCCTCATGATAAATAATTATTGCGCTTTTGTCTTTTGAAATGTCTTCCTGTTTTGTTTTTTGATCATTTAAAGTAATTTCCGTGTTTTTAGACAAAGAGAATTCCTCGATTTTGCCGTCTGCTGTTAGTTTTGCCGAAAAAAGGTTTAAGCGGACATTTGTTAAGATTTTGCCGGTGGTTACTATCTTTGTGACGTGAGGCTTATTTTCCCTTATTGTGATAACCTTTTTTGTTTTAAGGCTATCATTTACTAAATCTCCAAGTGCAATTAGATAATCTCCGACCCTTAAATTTGATAATGCAGATTTCGTTGATTCTGGACCTTCTTCTTGAGGAATTTCAATTTGCGTAGATTGTTGAGTTTCTAACTTTTTTTCGCCATTTACGGTTGAAATGGTAATTACTTTGTCGAAAATATTTTTGATGCTTCCAGCAAACACGTGTGACCCAATTGTTTTAGGATCAATTTTTATTTTGGGGTTTTCTTCCGGAAGAAAGTATGTTAGGGAAATTTTGTTTTGCACTTTAGCGTCTTTTGCGATTGTTACTAAATCAATTAAATTAAGACCATTTGTTAATTTAATCTCTTGTTCAAATTTTCCCAAGCTGTCGGATTTGGCGATTAAGTGGAAATTGTCTGAGATAACTGCAATAAAACTGTCTGGTTTCGATTTACCCTCTAATTTAATATTTGAAGTTGTCAGTACAGTTGAGTCAGCAGGTTTTATTTCGAAAGAGAGTGTTTTTGCGTCCGGAGCCTTTTCTTGAATTGTAGGGGAGTTGACTTCCTGTATTTTTGGCCTTGGTTGTCTTTGCCATAGCCAGTAGATTACAAAAATGAGAGCAGCAAGTATTACAATGGAGAAAATGATTTTCACAAACCCAGGAGGCTCGGAATTCATAGTCGTTTGATAGCTTATCACAAAAAGTATTTACGAACTACCGACTAAGGACTACCGACTGTATTTTATTTGTGCTATTATTTTTAAACCCCTCGATAAATCTCAGGGTAAACCATGGTTGATATATGGTGGTATGGACAAGCGTGTTTTAGGGTAAAAGGCAAAAGTGCGAGCTTGGTTTTTGACCCTTACGATAGTGGGTTTACTGGTCTTTCTCCTCTCAAGGTTGAGTCAGACATAGTTTGTGTTAGCCATGATCATAAGGATCATAATAATTTCGAAGTAGTTAAGTCTGCTCAAGAGGGAAAAACTCCGTTTGTAATTTCTGGCCCGGGCGAATACGAGATTTTGGGAGTCAACATTGTAGGAATTGCTAGTTTTCATGACGATAAACAGGGAGCGGATAGAGGGGAAAATATTATTTACAGTGCCTCAATTGACGATGTTAATATCGTGCATCTTGGAGATTTTGGCCAGAAAAAACTTAGTCAGGAACAAGAAGAGCAATTAACTTCTTGCGACGTTCTTTTAATTCCAGTCGGGGGAACTTACACAATAGATGGTAAAGAGGCACCCGATATTATTTCTCAGATTGATCCAAAAATTGTGGTCCCGATGCACTACAAAACAGAAGGTTTAAACTTTCCGCTAGATGGGGTAGAAAAGTTCTTGAGCAGCATGGGCAAAGAAAATTCAGAAGCTCAAGCAAAGATTTCCATTTCCAAAGACCGATTACCTCAAGAGCTCGAAATAGTAGTTTTGGAAAAACAATAACCTATTAACGCAATATGGCAAAACTTACTCCCGGACGATTACCGCCTCAAGATATTGATGCAGAAAAATCGATAATCGGCGCTATCTTAATTGATAAGGATGCGATTATTGCTGTTGCTCAAATCTTAAAGCCTGGACAATTTTACAAAGATGGCCATGGTGACATTTTTGCTGCAATGTTTTCTCTATTTGAAAGACGTGAGCCAATTGACTTGGTTACTCTTACGGCTGAGCTCAAGAGGAAGGGGACATTTGATCAAGTTGGAGGAGCAGCATACCTTGCAGAGTTGGCATCTGCAGTTCCAACGGCTGCTCATATAACTCAATATGCCCAGATAGTTCGCGACCATTTTATTAAAAGGCAATTAATTGCAACTGCTGCTCGTGTTTCACAAGGAGCGTTTGAGGAGACAGGAGATATTAGGACTATTTTAGATGAGACTGAACAGGCAGTTTTTGCGCTCTCTCAGGAACAGTTAAGGCAAAATTTTATGCCTCTCAAAGATGCTTTGGCTGAGAGTTTTGATAGGTTGGATGAATTACATAGAAAAGCAGGAGGTCTTAGGGGAGTGCCGACAGGTTTTTGGGACTTGGATGGGAAGCTTGCAGGTATGCAGGATTCCAACCTGTTAATTTTGGCTTCACGCCCTGGTCAGGGAAAAACGAGTTTAGCGCTAAATATTGCTTCTCATGTGGCTGTAAAGGAGGGTTTGCCGGTTGGTATTTTTTCTCTGGAAATGAGTAAAGAAGAATTAATCGATAGGCTTTTGGTTTCCCAATCGGAAATTGATGCCTGGAAGTTAAAAACCGGGAAATTGGATGATGATGATTTTGATAGGTTGCAGGAAGCTATGGGGATTTTAGCAGATGCGCCACTTTTTATTGATGATACACCGGCCGCAAATATACTGGAAATGAGAACTAAAGCAAGAAGGCTTCAAGTTGAGCATGGCCTGTCGTTTTTAATCGTTGACTATTTGCAGTTAGTTCAAAGTCGAAATCTTGAAAATAGAGTTCAGGAAGTTTCGGAAATTTCCCAGAGCTTAAAGAATTTAGCAAGGGAACTTAAAATTCCAGTTCTTGCTTGTTCGCAATTGTCGCGTGCAGTTGAGCAGAGAGGTATAAAAAGACCTCAGCTTGCGGATCTAAGAGAATCCGGGGCAATTGAGCAGGATGCGGATGTGGTTATGTTTATTTGGCGTCCGGATGCAGATAATTTAGAACAGGTTAAACTTGATATCCAAAAACACAGAAACGGACCGACGGGTGAGATTGACCTTACATTTAGGGCAGATAGGGTTAAGTTTTATGGGGTGGAGAAGCAGAGAGTCAGGGCTAAAGCCGAAGAGCCTCAAATCGCCGCGGAAGTATAACTTTAGGTTTCCTCTTGCCAGCCAACGTTTCTATACCAAATAGACCCTTTCCAGTGAGAGGATTGAGTTTGCCCTAATTGGTTCCACATCCATTCAGGGGCCTTTTTAGGCAAATCAGGCCTTTCTCTTCTAAGTAAATAACCAAGGTTAATATTTTCAGTCTCACTTATTAACTCTAGTTGCCTGAGTTCGAGTCTTCTAATTTGTTCTTCTGTTAATGGAATTTCTCTTTCACCGCTTTCAGGATAGTCTGCTCTTAGTTGATGACCAGATTTAATTATTTGAGTACCTCTTTCGAGTTTATCGGTGATACGAGCAATTTCAAATCTTTTTGCCGCATCGATTGGAATTTCTTGTTCGGTTTTGCCTAATGGTTGAGCTAGTTGCACTGCGCTGCCTTCACTATATGAAATAGGTTGTTGTTCCATTAGTTTTGAATAATAGCAAATGGATGAAGAATATTCAACTATAGGTTAAATTGTGGCTGGGGAGGGAGTCGAACCCTCACGAGATTGCTCTCATGGGTTTTTGAGACCCACGCGTCTGCCAGTTCCGCCACCCAGCCATAATTACTTTTTCAAGCAAACGTTTTATTTTCGCACGATGTACTAAAATGTTTTTGCGTTGCCGCAAAAATGATTCGTAACTGTCTATCACTTCTTGTCGAAGACAAGAACGCGACTTTCCAGCACCCAGCCGTTTGCTAAATTAGCCTCGATATTATATCATTTTCGATAACATGACCATTGGCGAAATATTTGACCTGGCAGTAAAAATGGGAATTGATGCGGATCCGCGAGGCAAAGAGGGCGTTGCCAAATCTGTTTTGCGGCAGAAAAAAATATACGATGAGTTGCCAAAGCATAAAAAAGAAGATTTTGACCTTGAAACTCTAAAAAACCCGTACTCTGACACTCGACTTCTGTTCGGAGATCCCAAAACGAAAGTTAAAAAAGTAATGGCCGGAATCGACATGGATACCGGAGAAGTTGTTTTGGCCGACAGGTTGAATCAAAAAGGCGAGGGAATAGATCTTATTATTGCCCATCATCCGGCAGGAGGCGCTTACGCTTCACTACATGAAGTTATGGACCTGCAGGTGGATCTGATGGCTAAATACGGCGTGCCGATTAATGTTGCCGAAGGTATGTTTGCTGAAAGAATTGCGCAGGTTCAGAGAAAAATAGGCCCTGCCAATCATTATCGATCTGTTGATTCTGCAAGACTTCTCGGAATTCCATTTATGTGTATTCATACTGTCTGGGACAATATGGGCTGGCATTTTATGAGCGAGATTTTTGAAAAGAGAGATTTTGATACGGTTGGTGAAATTATGGATGAGATCAAAAAAATTGAAGAATATAAACAGGCCATTAAATTTAAGGTTGGGCCGATGCTTTTTTCCGGAACCGAGAGAAATAGAGCCGGCAGAGTTGCGGTTGCCGAATTTACAGGAGGAACCGAAGGGGCAAAGGAAATTTACGAGAGGCTTTCGCATGCGGGAGTTGGGACGATAATTAGTATGCACACCTCAGAGGAACACAGGGACGAAGCAAAAAAACATCATATAAATTTGGTTGTTGCGGGGCACATGGTTTCCGACTCGATTGGTGCCAATTTATTCTTGGATGAGCTTGAGAAAAGGGGAGTTCCTGCTGTGCCGACTTCGGGACTAATAAGAGTTAGTAGAAGTAAAACTTCAAAGAGAAAGTAAGTATGCCTGAGGGAACATCATCTGAAAAACGCTTGGCGATGTACAAAGCTCATCGCCGATTTAGCCAGAGAGAAATTCGCCTACAGCGAGACACTCAAGCAATTCGCCTTCAGAGAGCCATCGAAGAGTTCGATAAAGAAGGAGCTGAAGTCAGTCTTCCCGATCATGATGATTTTGACAAATTACCGCAAGAGAAGCAAGCTGCCATAGTACGAACTACTGAGATTACGGAAGAAATAGTTCCCAAAAAACACAAACGTCTCAAATAACTATAAATGATCTCCGTTACTGACCTTCGCGCTGGTGTTGTTTTTGAAGAAAAAGGTGACTATTTATTAGTGCTCTCCTATGAACACATCAAAATGGGTCGTGGAACAGGGACGGTTAGGGTTAGGGTAAAGAATCTATCAACTGGGGGGACTATAGATAAATCTTTTACAACTGGAGCAAAGGTTCAGGATGCCAATTTAATTCGCAAAAAAGCTCAATTTTTATATAAAGATGCACAAGGGTTTCATTTTATGGACATGGGTTCCTACGATCAATTTGTACTCATTGAGCGAAACGTAGGAGAAATTGCCAAATATTTAAAAGATGGTATGGGAATTGAGCTATTTACAGTTAGTGACGTCCCTTTGTATTTAGAAATTCCAAAGATTGTAGATTATAAAATTATCCAGACCGGCGGAGCCGCCAGAGGTAACAGTGTAGGGGCTGCGCAAAAGGATGCGGTTTTGGAAAACGGATTAAGGGTGAAAGTGCCGCTTTTTATTGCGAATGGGGAAATTGTTAGAGTTGATACGAGGACTGGTCAGTATGTTGAAAGGGCAAAGTAGCAGAGTTAGTTGTTTTTTAAACCCATAGTTAATATAATCACTGTGAGATTTTGAATCAAAAAGCCCAAAATGTCCTTTAGAGAACAAAGTCCTTCAAGTTATGGTGCCCAGATTATTCAAGTTGAAGCGGTTAAATCCAGCGACTCCATAGAATCAAGTGGTGTAATTTCGTCTGTCGAGAGGGCAAGAAGAAAGCTGGCTGAAGCACATGGTACTTTTTATCAAATGCTTGTTGACGAATACCTTTCTGGTAGGCCAGAAGAAGTTAGAAGAGAAAGGTTAGCGAGCAATCTTTTAATGTTGCCACTGCCCGTAAGAGACCTTTACCGAGAAGGATTAATGCGGTTAGAGGAAGAAATTAAGACGAATGCACGCAATATTTCTTATATTGAAAAAGATCAAGTGATTCCAACCCTTCTTTTATCTAGAATGGATGAGGTTGAGATAGACGATGGACAAAAGGACGAGGTTTTGAAAAAAGCAGAGACAAGCGTTAGGCTTGTTCAGCCTTTACCTGGCGTTGCGATTTTAGAAGTGGAACCAGATTTTTTCCTCCTTTTAAAAAAAGTTGGCCTGGTTAGAAAGAGAGCCCATGCTATTTATTCTAAGGCTAGAAAAAGAGATGAAATTGGTTTTATGCTTGTTCAGGGCGATGGTATTTTTAGACTTTCGGATGAAGGGGTGAGGAGACATGAGCTTTCGCACATGATTTTGGATTTTTTGAGGAGAGGTGAATTTTTAAGAAAACCAGAAACTACTAGTGGTTTTTCTAAAAAAGTTAGCGATAATAGAATTGAAGCGTTTTATATGTTTAGAGATGAGGCTGTTGCCTACCTAGTTGACCCCAGGCGTTTTGAAAGCGTTGATCAAAGTTACTTAGTTCATTCTAAAAATAGCAGGATGCTAAAACTTGCTGGCGACACCAGAGATTTCGCTTCGCTTTGCATGAAAGCTGCCTCAGAAACGACAGAGTCTGACTCTTTTATTTACGCAGCGTTAACGTCAAGAAACTTTGAAGATTTCAAACAGAAGTTTTTGGCATTTGTGCCAAAAAGAGAAAAAATTAAAGGGAACCTTTTTGCCTATATGATGCGAATGTCTGGGCGAGGGGAACGAGTAATGGGAGTTATTGCTGATTTCTGGAGGCAAAGCGAGATTGTCGCGTCGCAAGACTCTCTAAAAGACTACTGCTCGGAAACTTTAAATGGGTTAGATAATCATGTTGACTTGATTGATCAACTTAGCAGACTAGAGAAGTTTTTGACGAATTTAGGATTGGCAATGCCTTTTTGGGGACAGTTATTTTTTCAACATCAGGAGAGAATTAGACGGATGGTAACTGCCAATTATGATGTTAATAGCAGTGCAAGGAGAGAACTTTTAACTTCGGTTACATTGACAGTTAGAAGTAATAAAGCACCGACTACAACAACTTGAGTGACTAGTCCCCAGGGAAGCTGCAATCTTGACTGAAGTTTGTGTCCAAGCCAGTCCATCCAAGAAAAAGGAGGTACTTTGAAGCCGAACATCCATGAAGGAGCTTCCAGCCAATCGGGCAATTGAGCGGCAATTACCATTGTAAACAAATAAATTGGATCAACAAGATTTCTGAAAATTAAAAATACGAGTACAAATCCAAGTAGAACATCGATCGCAGCCTCTATTCTGAGCCTCATTATGGTTTTATTGCGATGATTTGTTCCAGCATCCCAATGGGGGATCAAATCTGCTAGGAAATGAGTGAGAATGGCAAGTGGAATTCCGATTAATGGATTGGTTATTTTGACGGCTAAACTTGCTCCAATCAGAGCGTGTGCTGTTGCAGTCATATAAAAACCAAGCTTTGCCTGGTTTGTCTATTCAGTTTAACAAACTTTTAGGCTTAGATCAAGGTCTTCAGTCATATTCCTGGATTAGATGACAGGGATATTAGGCTGATATATAATTGTTACTTGCACCAAAAATGTTTCCACCAACACTTTCAAATATTAATTTTTCGTACCCGTTTTTACTTATTTTTTTTACGATAGGAGTAATTTTGGGAATTTTTTTATTTTGGCGAGCCGGGAAACACGAGCTTTTAGAATCTGAGTTTTTGTTTGACGTTATCGCTATTAGTTTAGTGGGTTCTGTTGTTGGAGGTAGAATTTTGGAATTTATTATAAATTACGAAAAATTTATTTGGTCTATAAAAAGATTAGTATTTTTCAATGTATATGACGGTTTTAACTTTCAGGGAGCATTAATTGGTGCTTTAGTGGCAATAGCAATCTTTTTAAGGAAACAAAGGATCAGTTTTTGGCACATTTTTGATCTGGGGGTAGCCCCAATTGTTTTTTCGCAAAGTTTAATTGCTTTAAGTACAATTTTGTCTATAGAATCTCGGACTAGGGCGATTTTTTATTTTAGTGGATATTTTTTAATTTTCTTTCTCCTTAAGAGGCTTGCTCAAAAAAAACGACATCTTGGATTTTTTGCTTGTTTTTATTTAGTATCTGTGTCCTTTTTAGATTTTTTGTTTTTAGGCTACGGTATGATGCTTTCTAAAACCGGTCAAATTTTTTCTTATCAAATGATAGTCACATTTTTGATTTTGAGTTTTGGGAGCATCTCGTGGTATATTTTGGCTAAGAGAGACTTTAAGAAAGATACTAAAAGTTTTTTAGCAGTACTTTTACTTTTGATATTTGCCCTCAAAGGAACCTTAACTAATGTTAGTCAAGCAAACGAAGTCGCAAGATTAATTGTTTTATTGCCTTATTCTTTAATAAAGTTGCTTTACCTCTTGGCGCAAAAGGTTCGAAAAGAGTTAATAGATTCGCTTCTAGATTTTATGCAAGTGTTAGGCTTAAGAGATAGAAAATGATACATCTTAAAAATATTAAGTCCAAAATAGAATCTCAGAGAGATGGGATAATAGCCAAAATTAAAAGGCTTAGACGCGAAGACCCATTTGCTACTGAAGATAGATCAATAATTATGGAACCAGCAACAGACGCTGCACAGCTTTTTAGTCACGAAAAAATTGTGATTTTGGAGGACCAGTTAAAGCGGGATTTAAAAGAAATTGAGTATGCTCTAAAAAAAATGAAAAAGAAAACTTATGGGATTTGTGAAAGATGTAAAAAACCGATTGATCCAGCTAGGCTTGAGGTTAAGCCGCAAGCTATTTATTGTCTTAAATGTGAACGAGAAATTGAAAAAAAGAAGTAAACTTCTTATTCTTCTTATTGTTATTTCAGTAATTTTTTTAGATCAGGTAAGTAAATATTTTGCCGATTTAATAAATGCTATCTCTTGTAATAAGGGAATAGCGTTTGGTTTTGAATTGTCAAGTTTTTTAAAATCTGATGTAAATATTGTTTCAGCTTTTTTTTCGGTAATTGTTATTCTGTATTTTCTCTATTTGGTGATTGTTGAAAAAAACCTGGTTTTGAGGTTTTCTTTTAGCTTAATAATGGCGGGAGGTGTGTCGAACTTAATAGATCGGTTATTAAATGGTTGCGTTCGCGACTTCGTTTCTATTTTGTTTTTTCCCAGCTTTAACCTAGCTGATGTGATAATAACGGTTGGCGTTTTCATTTTAATTTATGAGATGATTTTGAGAAAATTATTGTTTAAAAGTTCTAAAAGGATTCCGACAAATGACAAATGAAAATTAAAATAATTTTTGAAGACGGTGAGATTCTAGTTATTGATAAACCTACAGGACTAGTGGTAAATCGGGCGCAGACAGTAAGGGAGGAAACGCTTCAGGATCAACTTTCAGATTATTTTAAATTAAATGATTTAGGTATTGGAGATAGGGCAGGGATTGTTCATAGATTGGACAGAGAAACGTCTGGACTTTTAATAATTGCAAAAGGGGAAAAAGCATATGAATTTTTGCAGTCACAATTTAGGGAAAGATTAGTCAAAAAGGAATATCTTGCGCTTTGCCATGGACATTTAAAAGAGAAATCAGGGTCAATTACCTCTAGGCTTGGAAGGGTTGGCAAATTTGGTAAATTCGGAAACGTCAAAGAAGGACGCGAATCTCAAACTAATTTTGAAGTAAAAAATTTATTTAGTTTTAACGAGGAGAAATTGAGAGGTCTACTTAATGGGGGAGAGAAAACTAAAGCTAGAATTCGGTACCTAAAGCAGCAGGCCAATAACTATTCACTGGTAATTTTGTATCCACAAACTGGCCGAACTCATCAGATTAGGGTTCATATCAAAAGTTTGGGGAATCCGGTTGTTTCCGATTTAATCTACACACCGAAAAAACTTGTAAGATTTGATTTATCCTGGTGTCCGAGACTTTTTCTGCACTCATCTCTTATAGAGTTTAGGCATCCGAAAACCAAAAAAGCAGTTAGTTTTTCGTCGCCCTTGCCAAAAGACCTCAAAGATGCCATTCTTAATCTTAAGCTTATTGAGTAATGTCTAGCGACTAAGGCTTTAGTGTTCTTGCGTCAAGCGAATAACTGCCATGCCTTTTTTATTTTTAGAACTTGCCGGTGTACTAGTTTTGGCAACGGCTTTAGGAATTGCCTTTAGATATCTTCGACAACCTCTAATTATTGCCTATATTTTTACAGGAATTGCTATTTCTTTCTTAGGAGTTTTCAAAGATGTTAATAGAGAATATCTTGATCTTTTAAGTAACCTAGGAATTGCTTTTCTTTTGTTTTTAGTAGGTATTGAATTAAAAATTAGCGATTTAAAGTATGTGGGGAAAACGGCTTTCTACACTGGCTTGGGTTCGATTATTTTTACGGCTCTTGTCGGGTTTGTGCTCATCTCCGCATTAGGATACGCGCCCACCCCAGCCTTGTACATGGCAGTTGCCTTAACATTTTCTTCAACGGTAATTATCGTTAAGTTGCTTGCTGAAAAACACGATCTTAAGTCGCTTTACGGAAAAATCGCAGTTGGGTTTCTTTTGGTTCAGGACTTTGTGGCAATTTTTGCACTTATGATTCTTTCCGGCTTTGGCCAGAATCAATTGCCTTCTCTTGGGGTTTTACTTTGGATAATTATAAAGGGGGCACTGTTAGTTGGAATTAGCTATTTTGCTTCAAAGTATCTTCTTAAATATCTTTTTAAATTAACTTCCACATCGGTTGAGCTTTTATTTGTCTCGGCCATTGCTTGGGCATTCTTGCTTTCCGCCCTTGGAGCAAAAGCAGGATTTTCGGTTGCCATTGGAGCATTTTTGGCTGGGCTTTCAATTGCATCGAGCCCATATCGACTTGAAATCTCAGCAAGGATAAAACCGCTTCGGGATTTTTTCATTATTTTGTTTTTCATAATTTTGGGTGCGACTATGTCGGTGGGTGCAAGCGGAGTTTTAATCTCGCATGTAGTTATTTTATCGCTGTTTATTCTTATTGGTGATCCATTGATTGTTCTGGCAATAATGTTTACCTTGAAATTTAGAAACAGAACCGCTTTTCTTACATCGGTAATTGGAGCTCAAATCTCGGAGTTCTCTCTTATCTTAATTGCTGTTGGAGTAACCCTAGGACACTTAACAAATTCTCATTTAGCACTTGTTTCGGCTGTAGGAATAGTAACTATTACCCTTTCTTCATACCTTATATTGTATGGCGATAAAATTTATAAATTTTTAGAAAAGCCGATTTCGAGGATTTTTCCAGAGAGTCCGAGAGATCCGTTGATTACAAAGGAAGATGGATTTTCTGACCATATCATTTTAGTCGGGGCAGAACAGATGGGTTGGGATATTTTGGAGTTTTTGAAAAAAAAGTACAGCCGTAATTTGATAATTATTGTTGATTTTAACCCAGAAATTATTCAGACTCTTGTTGCAAGTGGATTCAAGGCTGTTTTTGCAGATATTTCGGATCCGGAGGTGCTTGAGGATCTTGAGCTTGGAAAGGCAAAATTAATAATTTCCACTGATCCCGATATAAACGATAGCTTGTTGGTTATGAAATATGCGAAAAGTAAAAATTACAAAGGGCCATTTATTGCCACCGCATACTGGGTTCATGATGCTATTAAGCTTTATGAGGCTGGGGCCGATTATGTTGTAGTCCCGGAAACCGTTGGAGGTAAGCATGTCTCCAAAATGCTCTCTGACCATTGGGACAACCTATCTGCTCTTAAGAAGAACAAGAGCAGGAATTTTGAAGATCTTCTTTCGAGAAAAATTTTTTAGGCGATAGGCTCGGCTGATTGAACGTGGAATCTATACGGTAAGAAGAAATATGGGACGTCCTGATTATCAACTCTTAATAGTTTTGAATTGAAAAGAACAATAAATTCCAAATCAGATAGCGCTTTTGGTGTGGTATAAAATTCGATGGCCATTTTCTCAAAAGTGCTTTTTTTATCTTTTGCTTCAACCGAAAAGGTTTCGGCGCTTACAAATCGAAGAGCGGTTGCGGACTCGTTTTCTCTAAAAAGAACCAGAAATGCTGGTATCGGGGTTGGGCTTTTTCGGAAAGAGGATCCGTAGCCAACACTTTCCGTTAATTTTAGGTAAATCGCAAGATTGTTTGTGTTAGTATTCAGGGCAAAAGCAACTTTTTCGATGCCTTTATTTGCAGGTGAGCCTGTCGGATCTGGAAGCAGATTTGGAAGTGAATCATACTGTTCTGCTGTTGTAATTTCCGGAACCTGATCGATTGCTATTGGTTGTAGTACTGAATGCAGTTCGCCTAGTTTTAGAACAGCTTCAATGATATCCTGTTCGTTCTCAATCGTTTTAAATTCCGGTCTTGAGTCGGTAGTCTCATCTTGATTTGGCGCACACCCAATTGCAGCATAAACTCCTAATCCTAAAGCTACTCGAGGAATACTTTGTAATAGCTTTCTTCTAGAAAACTCTCTATCTAATAAACTCACGAGGTCATTTTAAATGTTGGGTTTAGTTAAACTCAACTACTCTTGTTCAAATTTGTTTTATCTTGCTACAATTAAGAGTAAGAGGTGAGTT
>Ga0247727_10011861_pt1 | contig 15095 bp, 13 predicted proteins | sample WisWelCaveWW1625_FD_202498 | JGI IMG/M metagenome (GOLD analysis project Ga0247727, IMG submission 202498) | Biofilm microbial communities from Wishing Well Cave, Virginia, United States - WW16-25 | ecosystem: Environmental > Aquatic > Deep subsurface > Groundwater > Cave microbial mat | place... | reverse complement strand
CGAGAATGATTGCCCTTGCGAGACGGCGTCCGTTCTTTTCCACAAAACGGAGCTGTCTACGCAAGTCAGGCAGGACATTTTCTAATTGCCCTTTCGAGGACTTGGGAATGGTTAGAGCTGCGAGATCAGCCGCAAAGCCCATCGCCGCCCTAAACTTTTCCCACTTCTTGCCTGGCTCGAGAAAAACCTCCCCGCGCTCCTTATAGTCGCTGATGCCTTCGCGGACAACGAACATTCGGAGCAAAAATCCTGACTCTCCCTCAAAGATGCGGTTGATGCGGGCGTCGCGCCACCAGCGTTCAACGGGAATCGGCGCCTCGCCCCTCTTTTTGAGCGAGTCCGCGGTTTCGTAACCGCGGCCGCCGCGCAGTTGGAGCAGATCGTCAGCGATCTGGAAAGCGCGCTCGGAAGCCAGCACCTTGGTGGTCGCCGCTTCCATGCGGCAGTCGCGGTGGTCGTCGGCTTGCATTGACGCGAACCAGACCATCGCCTCGAGCGTCAGAGTATCCGCCAGATTTTTTACGAGAATGCCGCTGCCGACGTCCTCGTGCTGGCCGATCAACTTCCCCCACTGGAAGCGCTTGTTGCCCCACCACTTTCCTACGCCGACCATATTCTTTGCCATGGCGACACAGGCGGCGGCCAAGGCAATCCGTCCATTGTTCAGCGCCTCAAAAGCGATCCGGAAGCCGTCGCCTTCTTTTCCGATCATCTCGCTTCGTGAGACGTAAAGGTTCTCAAAATCCGTGATCCCGTTGTAAATGCCGTTCAAGCCGGCGAAATCACAGCGTTGGACGATCCTAACGCCTGCGGCATTGGTCGGCACAATGAAAGCGCCGAATTTTGCCTCATATCCGGGTTCTTTCAGTTCTGCGGGGTCATCAACGATCTTGGCGATGAGTATGATGACGGGGGAAATATACCGGGTATCGCTCATTGGGCCGTTGGTAGTCCACCACTTGCGCCCGATGATCTTGTATCCTTCTACACCGGCAAAGCGGTTGCGCTGACGTACCGCCACAGTTTCCATTGCCGAAGGGTCCGAACCGGCCTTTTCTTCCGTGAAAGCAAATCCGGAAGGGCACGAGGATACTTTTGGCAGCCACTTCTTTTTCTGCTCTTCAGAGCCGTAAGCCGTGATCGGCCAACCGGCGCCGATGGTGTTGGAGGCCGAGAGCAGCGCCACGAGAGCGCCCGACCAGGTGGCCGCGAGTTGGAGGATCTGCTGGTATTCCGATTGCTTCAGGCCGAACCCGCCGTACTCTTCCGGGATCTTCAGTCCGAAGTAGCCGTTCTGGCAGAACCAGTTGATGGCCGATGCCGGGATCTCATTTGTCCGCTCGATCTCCTCCGGGTCGACGTTCTCGACAAGATAACTTTTCAGTTTCTCCGAGAGAGCTTCGGCAATCGGATTCGGTTTTTGATTCTTGCTCTGCCATTCAAACAGGAGATCCAGTCGAAGCTTGCCGCGGAAAAGATCCGGCATAAAACCCTCAAGCCGGCCTTTCCCGCGGGTTGCTTCGGCGATCGCCGCGCCGGCGCCAAGCTGCTTGGCAACGTCCAGTGCCATATAGCCGCCTCCTTAATTTCAAAAAACCGACATTATTATATAAAAAATCCCGCACTTCGTAAAGTGCGGGAGAGGATTCAGAGCCCTCCGAGAAGGCCGCGCCGGTTTGGACAGATGCCGGCGCCGAGAACGAGCGCGAGGTCAATCATCTCCGAAGAAGAGATTCCTTCGGCGACCAGGGATCGCGCCTCGGCCTTCATGTGGTCGATGAGGGCCTTGTACGCGGCTTCACTAGCCAATCGGTCAAGCGGAACATCTTCTTTGACCAGACCCAAGAGCGCCGGCGCTGCCCGGTTCGGCTTTACGGGCTTCCCGTTTTCCCAAACGTAGAAGCCCTGGCCGGTTTTTTCGCCGAGAAGGTCTTTGCGGGCGGCGAGGTTGAAGTCGCCGATTTTCGGAGGATAGCGGTGGGGGTCGGGGTAGTGCGATTGCATTATCCCGATGACGTGACTGCCGGTGTCAAAACCGACCAAGTCGGCGGTCTTAAACGGCCCCATCGCCATTCCGTGGCGCTCAAGCAGCCAGTCGATGTACCACGGATCTGCCTCGAACCTTCTGATGAAATCCAGGGCCCAAGCCATGCCTCGCACCAGAACCCGGTTTACGACGAGTCCGGCGCACTCCTTTTGGAGCACTACCGGCGTTTTGCCAAGCAGTTTGGCGAGCGTCAGCGTTTTAGCGATTGTCCGGGAGTTGGTTTCCGGAACGCCGACGATCTCCACCAAGTCCATCAGACCGCTCGGTGTGCTGAAAAAATGCATCGCCGCAAACCGGTCTTTGTATTGCAGCGCGGCCGCAATCTGACTCGGCGGCAGGGACGAGGTGTTGGTCACCATCACGGTGTGGGCGGGGAGCAGGGTTTCCAAAGCGTTGAAAACCCGCTTTTTTTCCTCCAGCTCCTCCTTGACCGCTTCCACAATAAAATCGCAATCCAAGAGAGGGCCAAGTTTTTCGCCCCAGCTGCCTGTCAGCAGATGCCGCATCTCTGCGGCCCGCTTCGGAGCCAGCTTGCCTTTGGCGAGCTCTTTTTTGATTTGCTCTTCGACAAAGATCGTTGCGCCGTGGACAGCTTGCGGGAAGGTATCATGGAGACGGACGGGCAGACCGGCCGACAACGCCGCATAGGCGATTCTCCGGCCCATAAATCCGGCGCCGACCACTCCGACCTTGTTGACGGGCGTCGGGATGTCCCACTCTACCCATCGGCGGGAACGAGCTTCTTTCCTCAAGAAAAAGATATCAAGAAGCGCCTTTGCTTCCGGACTCTTCACGCAGTTGACGAAACACTGCGCCTCTTTCTCCAGTCCGGCTTCCAGCGGCCGGGAGCTTGCTCTGACGGCCTCTATGGCATGGAAAGGTGCCGGATAAGCGCCCTTGGTTTGCGAAAAGACGCGATCCGCCGCTTTCCAGAGCAACAGACGCCTCGCGCCCGGAATGCTCTCCAACAGAGGCCGGCGGCTTTTGGTCCTGCTTTTTCCGGAAACCATATCTCTCGCCAGCTGAACCGCTTTGGAAAGAAGCTCATCCGGTGCCGCGACTGCGTTTACCAGCCCGGCTTTGAGCGCGTCATCGGCCGTCAGTTTTCTCTGGGCGAGAATAATCTCCAGCGACTTTTTCAATCCGACCAGCCGCGGCAAAAGTTGGGTGCCGCCAAAGCCGGGGATAATGCCGATGCTCGTTTCCGGCAGCCCGAAAACCGTTTTGGGATGGCGGGCGGCCACCCGGCCGTGACAAGCCAGTGCCAGTTCCAGACCGCCTCCCAAGCAAGTGCCCGAGACGGCCGCTACGATGGGCCGGGGAGATCCCTTGATCTTCAAGAGTATCTCGTGCGCCCGCTTGAGCAGTTCGCCGACCGAGTCCGGGTTCTTGAGAATATCCCGGATTTCATCGATGTCGGCGCCGGCGCAGAAGCTCTCCGTTTTTGCCGAAAGGATGACCATTGCTTTCCGGTAGGGGAGCGTATGAGTCAGGATCTCGTCCAACTCCTCAAACGTTTGCCGCCGGAGGAAGTTTTGCTTTTCTTCTCTGCCAAAGTCCAGAACCGCGACCAAAAGGTCGCTGCCGTCATTAGCGAGTTTCCAATACTTCACCAGAACCTCCTTTTGATTTCAAAAAACCGACATTATTGTATAAAAAATCCCGCACTCTGTCGAGTGCGGGAGTACCTAATCAGGAGTTTTTGTTCTCAATTACTGCCGCCACGCCTTGGCCGCCGCCGACGCAAAGCGTTACCAAGCCGTATCGCTGGTCGCGGCGTTTGAGCTCCTTAGCGCAAGTGAGCACCAGGCCGACACCGGTAGCGCCGATGGGGTGTCCTTTGGCAATGGCGCCTCCGTTCACGTTGGTAATGTCAAAGGCGAGGTCGCCGATGGAGCGGCCCAAACCGAAGCCCGCGCAATATTCCTTTGAGGACAGAGCTCGCGACTGGGCGATGACCACTGAAGCGAAGGCCTCATTGGTCTCAATGAGGTTGAAGTCCGAAAGCCGGAGATCGTTCCGATGTAGCAGCTTTTCGATCGCCGCTACCGGCCCCAGGCCCATACGGGACGGTTCGCATCCGGCGGCGGTTGACCACTCGCTTTTCATCGTCGCCAGTGTAGGCCAAGCGTTCTGTTGGACCACTTCATTGCTCGCTACGATCAACGCCACGGCGCCGTCAGTTATCTGAGAAGAATTGCCGGGCGTGGTGACTCCGCCTTCGTGAAGCGGTTTCAGTTTGCTGAGTTGGCCGAGCGTTTGGTTTTCCCGCACGCCGGTATCGTGATCGAGGCCGAAACAGCCAACCATCTCTTCCTTGAGCTTTTCGCGGGCTTGGAAAGCCAGGCGATGCGACTCCTGGGCGTAAAGATCGAGTTCCTCGCGGGAAATTTTCCAGTCGCCGGCGATCGCGTCGGAGATCTCGTCCATTCCCATCTCCGAGTACGGGTCGGTCAAGCCGAGTTTGATAAGCCACTCCGGCTTATGCGGCATGCAGCCGATGGCCGCGCGCTCGGCCGCCAGTTTCGGGAGTTTCTTCCAAGCCGGCATCCTGGCTCGGGCGGTCGCGAGCAGTTTGGCAAACTTTGCCCTCTGGTTGCGGGAGTAAACCGCGGTGTAGTCGGACATCACTTCGATGCCGACCACGAGGACGCATCTCGCTTCGCCGGTTTGGACATACCGTGCAGCATGCCGGACAGCCTGGAGGCCGCTGCCGCAGTTGATGTTGATGGTTTCGGCGCTGACCCACTGGCCGATGCCGGCGCGGAGACCGATCAACCGGCCGAGATTGGAACCGTCGGGCGGCAGAAGCTGGTTTCCGACATTGGCGCAGACCACGTGATCAATTGTGCCAACCAGTTTCGGATGGCGGTGCAAGAGTTCCCGAATCGGAACCAGAGCCAGTTCGGTGGCATTGAGATTTGGTATTGTGCCTGCCTTCAAAAAAGGCGTGCGCAAACCGTCCACGATCACAGCACTCGGTGATCCCATCAGGCATTCTCCTTTAAACGAGCCGCCGTGATTATGCCAAAATTTTCCAGTTTTGACAATAAAAAGCGGCCTTATTCGGGCCGCTTAGCAAGTTGGCGGTTCTTGAAGCGCTTGTCGGCGGTAACCTCTACCGTCTCGCCGAGCCACGGCGGCAGCTCAACCCGTTCGTCCTCCCGGGTGAGTTCGATCTCGAGTAGTGTGAGATCTTTGAGGCGGGCCGGTTCCAAGAACCGGTCAAGCTCGAAGTACTGATTTTTCCAGACGAAATGGCGGCGGATCTTGCGGATCTCGTCGCGCTTCGGGTCGCGGTTGGCGTGGCCCCGCCAGTACTCTATTCGTTTGATGATGCGCTCATCTTCGGCCGATGAGGCCTCGGAACCGGTCGCGGTCTTTATCGTTTCGTAGTAAACGACGCCATTCTCTTCGTTGCCGCGACACCGGAGACGAACATGTTCCTCGCCGGCAAGATATACCTGACGGATCTCCACATCTTCGCAGGGAACGGGGAAGTGCGCCGAGTCCGGATCGGGCTGCCGGTGAACGAGAAACTTCCGTTCCGTTTCTATTTTCTGCGGCTCGCCGAGCGCTTTGAGGATCTTGGCAAGCAGACGGTTGAGCTTTCCTTCAAAATCGGTGGAGTTGTCAATGATGCGAAGGTGCGGGTGCCCCACCCATACGAGTTGGGTACGCTTGTCCGCTTCCCGCGCCTGTTCCGGCGTTTCGATACGCGCCGAGTTGTCCTTGTTGTAGTGCGTTTCGGCGCCGTCGGCAGCGGTTACCAGGTGGAAGACCGCCTCGTAACGCCGTTCGCGCAAGTCCGCCTTTTTGAACTTCATGCTGCCGATGAGCCTTTTGAACTCGCCGGCGGTCATGTAGCAGGCGCCGTCCATCGCGCCGCGGTCGCAGATAATGACCACTTTGCGGTCGCCGTAGAACTTGGGCGCCTGCTTAACAGCGGCATCTTCCTCGCGGAGCTGGGTTCTAAGCACTAGGCGCTGAAAATCTAAGTACTTTTCCCGGTCATTGGCCGCCAGCCGGGGCGGATCGAGGCCATATTGCCGGATTATTCTGGTGGCAACTTCCGGAACGAAAATTACCTGCCAGCCACGCTTGGCCAGCTCTTTTTTGAGGAATTTCTCGGCACTGCTTTTACCGGCACACGGCCCTCCGGTGAGGGCGATTTTGACGATTTCTTCCAACAGCCATCTCCGTTTAAAAGAGCTTCACTATTCTACAAAAAATGTGTATGATATTTCAAGTTAAGGAAAGTTCTCATGAGCTTTTTCCGTTCGCGAGCGCTTGCGATGATGCTTTTTGGTCTGGCGACATTTCTTATCCTGGCTTCGCTGGCGATCATGCTTTACATCTACGCGAAGCAGCAAGCGGCTCTGTAATGAGCCGCTTTTATTAGTTTGCCCCACAAATTCTTTGCGTGTTAATCTTAAAATAATGCACGCCGCGAAGGCATTTTTTTATCGATATCGCTATGGGATTGCCGTGCTTGTTTTAGCGCTGACCGTAGGATTTTTTTACGCCGGTCCGCCGGTGATGATCCAGCGCAATATTGAAGCTTCCGGCGAAGAGTTTGTTTTATCGCAATATAAAACCTATAGAGATTCTTTGCAGGCCTATTTACCCAGGGCGCATGAAGTATATGACGGTCATTTCCCGCCGTCTGAATTGTATGCCACGGAGCAGCCGCCCACTATCCAAAATATACTTCCAACCGCTGTCTTTTCCTCGCTGATGTTTTTATTCCAGGGAAATACGGATTCTGCGTATATCGCGGCGCAATTCATTTTTTCCGGCGTTATTTTTATGATCGCGTACCTGCTTGGCCGCGCGCTTTTTATTTCTCGGCTTCGCGCGATCTTTTTCTCTCTGATGGCCGTACTGACGCCGATTATCGTGAAGCTGCCTTTTTATAAGTGGCAGGGATTGGCGGAATTTCAGGCGTTTTTCCTAAACAATTTTATTCCGTTTGTGAATACCCAGTTTGATCAGCTGTATCTGGCGAGAATCGATGAACCACTGCTGACTTATCCGGTATATTTGCTGGCGATTCTGGCGACGTATATTTTCTGGCGTAATCCGTCGCGCATGGCCGCAATAGCCGCGGGCGTTTCGGCCGGTTTGATTTTTTATACCTATTTTCATCACTGGGTTTATTGGACCATCGTAGTCGGTTTACTATTTATCGCGGCCTGGTTTCTGCGCAAACAAGACCCCGCCAGATTTAAAGATTATTTAATGCTCCTCTTGGCTCTGACAATTACCGTGATCCCGTATTTCGCGACTTATTTTGCTTTCAGCCACACCGGGGCCGCCGAGGACTTCATTTGGCGGGAAGGTATCGCTCCGGGAAGAAATTTTGGATTTAACGCGAACTTACTGGCGGAATACTTGGTATATTCGGCGCTGGCCGTAGTCGCGTATTTGCTCTATTGGAAGCGCGACCGTTTGAAAGCTATCTGGCTAGGCGGACTTTTGGCCGCGATGGCAGCGGTTTGGAATGTTCAGCTCGTCATCGGTTACGTACCTGTGCCGCACTTTTTCCGGCGTTCTATTTCGCCGATTATCTTCATTATATTGTTCATCTTCGGCTATGAAATATTTTCTCGTCTTGAATTGCGCCGGCCAGCATTAAAAAAGATTTTTATCGGAGCCCTCATTATATTGAGCGTATTTTTAATGGCTAAAAAAGCCATCAATATAATTAAGATCAGTTGTTGTATGCAATCCCATATTACGGATTACTACAAATTTCCGAGCGATGTCGCGCGATCGTGGCGTTGGATGAATGAAAATCTTCCGGGTGAGCCGGTGGTGGTGTCGCCTTCGACCATAACCTCTTTTTATTTGACAGCTCACACCGCCGTTCGGCCATATACGCCGACCGCCTTCACGTCGCTTTTAAGTATGCGGGAGATGGAAGATCGTTATTTGATCGCGCATAAATTATTTGGAGTTTCGGAAAAGACGCTGCGGGTCCGGCTTGAGGGCAAGATGGATGCCGGTTGTGCTGGATATGATTGCTTCCCGGACAAAGGGAGTAATCTTAACGACAGTTTCGGTAATTTGTATGGTAATTATTTCCCAAGCCGGTACGGCTCATTTGATCAGTATCTTTCCGGCGCGGATCGTGAAATTATTGGCGGAAAAAGAGCCGAAAAGATCGAGGAATTGCTTCAGAGATATGGCTCATTGGGGGCGGATTGGGCCGATCTGGGCGCCGATTATGTATATGTAGGCCCTCTGGAATCTCAAATAGGAATACGAGATTTAAATTTGGATCCGGAATTGAAGAGAATTCATCGGGATAATTCGGTAAGTATCTATAAAATTTTGCGTTGACGGAACGTGCTATTTTAGTTAGTATCGGAACACATTTATGAAGAAGGCCTTTATCACGGGTATTACCGGCCAGGATGGTTCTTATCTCGCCGAACTCCTCTTGTCCAAGGGTTATGAAGTTCATGGCATGATGCGCCGATCGAGTAGTTTTAACACGCATAGAATTTCTCAAATTACCCATTCCCGCCAAGACCCGGCAAGCCGATTTCATTTGCACTATGGAGATTTAACCGACGGCAGTTCACTCAATCGTCTTTTGCGCAACATTCGTCCGGATGAGATCTATCATCTTGGCGCGCAGAGCCATGTTCAGGTTAGCTTTGACGTGCCGGAATACACCGGTGACGTAACCGCGCTCGGCACCTTACGGCTTTTAGACGCCATCAGGGAGACAGGAATCAAGACGAAATTCTATCAGGCATCTTCTTCCGAGATGTTTGGATTGGCAAAAGCAGCTCCGCAAAGCGAATTGACTCCGTTTCATCCGCGTAGCCCATATGCATGCGCGAAAGTCTACGCATATTGGATCACCAAAAATTATCGCGAGGCGTACGGCATGTTCGCGGTCAACGGAATTTTATTCAATCATGAATCTCCCAGGCGAGGCGAGAATTTCGTCTCCAAAAAAATTACCAGAACGGCCGCCCGCATTAAAGCCGGCAAAGAAAGTAAGCTGTATTTGGGCAATTTGGATGCGGTGCGGGATTGGGGATACGCGCCGGAATATGTCGAGGCGATGTGGAAAATGCTGCAGCACGATACTCCGGATGACTTCGTGATCGCGACCGGCGAATCGCACTCTGTCAGGGAATTCGCGGAAGAGGTCTTTAGGTTACTCGGATTGGATTGGAAAAAGTATGTCGAGGTGGACAAGCGGCATTTGCGTCCTGCCGAGACCCCATCACTACAGGGCGATTACGCCAAGGCCAAGCGAGTTCTTGGCTGGGAACCGAAGGTGAAGTTCAAGGATTTGGTACGCATTATGCTTGAGCACGATCTTAAGGAGCATGGTCTTAAGCTCTAAGTTAGGTTTTTAATGGCTGATTTTTATAAAAATAGAAAAGTGTTAGTTACCGGTGGTGCCGGTTTTATCGGAAGTCATTTGGTTGAAATGCTGGTGGAGCGCGCGGCAAAAGTTACCGTACCGGTACGTAAAACCACTAAATTGGATTTTTTGGAAGCGGTGCGCGATCAGATCACCATCGCTGAGGCCGACTTATTTGATAAGGAAAGCATTTTGCGAGCTATGAATGGTCAGGAAATCGTGCTAAATCTGGCGGCGGCTAAAGGCGGCGGTATCGCGCATAGCATGGAGCATCAGGCCAGCTTGTTTCGCGACAACATGAATTCTTTTTTGAATGTTATTGATGCCGCGCGCCTAGTTGGCGTCGAGCGTTTTTTAGTGGTCAGTTCGGCCTGCGTATACCCAACGAATACGACTAGCCCCACTCCCGAAGAGGAGGGAATAAAAGATCAGCCGGATCCTAGCAATGCCGGGTATGGTTGGTCGAAGCGGATGGAGGAGTATCTGGGCAAAGCGTACGCGGAGGAGTTCGGCATGAAAATCGCGATTGCCCGGCCGTACAACGCGTATGGTCCGCGGGACGATTTTTTCGCGCCAACAAATCATGTCATCCCCGGGTTGATCAAGCGGATTATAAGCGGTGAGAATCCGCTCGTAGTTTGGGGAAGCGGAAAGCAAACCCGGTCATTTCTTTATGTAAAAGATTTCGCGCGCGGTCTTTTGGAGGTATGCGAGAAATATCCGGTGGCCGATCCGTTGAACATCGGAAGCGAAGAAGAGATTTCGATTGGCGATCTGGCCAGACTGCTTGTTGACCTGACCGGAGCAAAGTTGGATATTGTGTTTGATACTAAAAAACCCGACGGCCAGCCGCGCCGTACTTGCGATACTAGGAAGGCAAAAGAAAAAATCGGTTTTTCGGCGCAAACGCTGCTACGCGACGGTTTAGTAAACACTATTGATTGGTATAAAATGGAAAAAGCCAAAAGAGAACCATGAAGGTAACCTTACTGGCACCGACCCTGAACGAGATTGAAGCGGCCCGGGCGGTGTTGCCGAAGATTAAAAAGGAATGGGTGGATGAAATTATAGTTGTCGATGGCGGATCTACGGATGGGACCGTCGAGTTTTGCCGTGCCAATGGCTACCGGGTTCATCAGCAGTCCGGCAAGGGCTACGGAGATGCCATGCGGGTTGGCTACGAGATGGCGTCGGGGGATCTGGTTATCGAATTTCCTCCGGACGGCAATTCGCTGCCGGAAAAAATTCCGGACGTGGTAAATAAACTGAAGGAAGGATACGATCTCGTTATCGCGTCTCGCTATAAGGGCCCCGCCAAGAGTTACGATGACGACTTTTTGACCTCAAAGGGTAACTGGCTATTTACCAAAATGGTCAATCTGCTTTTTGGGTCATCATATACCGATGTGCTGGTGGGTTTCCGCGGATACCGGAGGGCGGTTTTTAAAGATTTGAATATGGATGCTTCCGGGCTGTCCTGGTCTATTCAGATGCCGATTAAATTTGCCAAGCGGGGATTGCGTGTGTCCGAAGTTCCGGCCGATGAGCCGAAGCGTATTGGCGGAGTTCGCAAGATGCGGCCATTCAAAACTGGCTGGGAAATTTTGACGCTCATGCTCAAGGAGCAGTTTACGAAAAAATAAATGTATTATTCTGCCGTACCAAAATGCCGCATTTGCGGAAATACGGATCTTACCGAAGTTATTAAGCTAGGCGAGCAGTATTTAGCTTCATCTTTCGTAGCAGATAATTCTAAGGAAGAGCTTTCGAAAATCCGAATTCCGCTCACGCTGGTTTTGTGTGACCGGAGTAAAAATAAATCTGCTTGCGGCTTGGTTCAGCTGAAGGAGACGGTGGATCGTGATCTGATGTACCGCAGCTATTTTTATCGGTCCGGCACGAATCCGATGATGCGCGAGGCGCTGCAGGATATCGTCAAAGAGATTTCGCAAAAGACCTCTTTGAATCCCGGCGATCATGTACTGGATATCGGTTGCAATGATGGCACTATGTTGAGCTATTTTCCGGCCAATACGGTTCGGCTCGGCATGGATCCGGCGCAAAATATCGACATCAGCGGACTGGATAAATCGATCACGATAATTCGAGATTATTTTTCCGGACCGAAGACCTCCAAGGCCAGCGGTGGCGCGAAGTTCCGGTCCGTAAGTTCGGTGGCGATGTTTTATGACCTTGATGATCCTAACGCGTTTGTCTCCGAGGTTAAGTCTATTTTAGCGCCTGACGGGGTTTGGTGCATCCAGTTAAGTTATTTACCAACCACGCTGGAAACATTGAACTTCTACGATATTTGCCATGAGCATCTTTTGTACTACACATTGCAGGTTTTGGAGAATTTAATGAAGCGCCACGACTTATATATCTTTGACGCTTCCTTAAATGCCGTTAACGGAGGCAGCTTGAGAATTTTTGTTACTCACAAAGATAACCCGCGGCCTATTTCGGCAGCTCTCGCCGCGATTTATAAAAAAGAAAAAGAGATGGATTTATTTGAAGCGGAAACATACCGCAAATTCGAGCGAAAGATCGAGGATTTAAAGAAAACCACGCTGGATTTCATTAAAGCGGAAAAAGAAAAAGGAGGGATGGTTATCGGTTTGGGCGCCTCAACCAAGGGCAACGTCTTATTGCAGTTTTTTGGCATAGACAAAACCATGGTCCCTTATTTGAGCGAGCGGAATCCGGAAAAGGTCGGTTTGAAAACTTTAGGCACTGATATCGAGTTGGTTTCCGAGGAGCGTGCCAGGGAATTAAAGCCCAGCGCGATGCTGGTGTTGATCTGGTTTTTCAAAGACGAGCTGATCAAGCGCGAACGCCCATATCTGGAACAGGGCGGCAAACTCTTTTTCCCGATGCCGTATCCGCACGTGATTACTAAAAATGGCGAAGAAAAGCTTAATTCCGCTTAGCATATACAAAAAGATTTTGGCCGAGATGCCGATCGCGACTGTCGATCTGTTGGTCGAAACCAGCGGCGGTTTTCTGGTAGTGAAGCGCAAGAACCAGCCCGCGAAAGACGGGTGGTGGATTCCCGGTGGGCGCATTAAAAAGTGGGAATCTGTCGAGCAAGCAGCGGTGCGAAAGGCGAAGGAAGAAATGTCGATTGACGCTAAAGTCGTGCGCTTCATCGGGGTGTACGACTTACGTTTCCCGGAAGGTCCTTTCGGTATAAAAAATCTGCACAATATCGATTTCGCGTTTTTAATGAAGCCGACGAAACCCTGGCGGGGCCCTTCATTAGGAAGTGGGCACTGCGATTATTATGAATGGAAATATTTTCGGAAAATTGACCGCAGCTGGGATCCGCAGCTGGTAAGAATTTTGAAAGACGCCGGATTGAAGTAAATAGCGAGGAAGTCCCCCCGCGAAAATCCGGAAAGGCGGCAAATTCTTTGTTCTTTCAAGGTATTAAAAAAGCCCGCCAGAGGTCCAAAGGACATGGCGGGCATAATTGCTAGGTGTTTCCAAGCATCAAACTCCGAAGCCGGGTTCGTCCCAGGCGTCGAAGATGAGGTTGTACTCGTTATGCGTGCCGGAGTTGCACATCGCCGGACGAACCATGACGAAAGGGTCCACGTTGGTCGAGGCGTAATCGGAAACGAAGAACTTCACTCTGTCTCCGAACTTCGCTTCGATCTTCGCGACCTTTTCGAGGGCGTGCATGGGGACGAGAAGCTCGTACGGGCGACAGCTCCACTCACTCGACCAGTAGAAGCCGTCTTCTTTGTTATCCCCTCCCCAGCGATAGCCGGTGATGATGTCCTTCTCGCGAAGAGCGCGCCAGCACCAGTTCGTGGCCTTGGCTTGCTCTTTTTTCCTCGTGAGCCACGTCCTCACTTGGGCGTAGTCGTAGAGCTTGACATTCTCCTCCTCGAAGAACTCGAGAAGCCGGGTTCGGGTCAGCTCCGCGGGAATGAAGCCGAGCGAATGCGCGACTTCCTCGTATGAGCGCTGCTTCTGGGACTTGACGAGGCGCACAGGGATACGAGCAGTCGGGAATGGAATGGCGGCTATCCGCTCAAGTTCGGCAATCTCGGCCTGGGCCACACGATCGGCTCGACGCCTTCTTAGTCCAAACATGGGCTCCTCCTCCTTTCAATGAACGGTTTGATGCCATCCGGACACTATGTCCAGATTTCACTCAAACAAGGATAGCGTACCATACCATAAAAATCAAGAAGCCGCAATGGCTCAATAGCTTGTCGGCAAGCAGTAATTGGGATAAAATAGGGTATTATGAAAGTTTCCATCGGCATAGTCGGGCTTCCAAACGTGGGGAAATCCACGCTTTTTAAGGCATTGACGAAAAATGAGGTGAATATTGCCAATTACCCGTTCGCCACCATTGACCCGAACATCGGCATCGTCACTGTGCCGGACGAGCGGCTGGACAAGCTCGCGGCAATGTCCAAATCGGCCAAAGTCATACCGGCGGTCGTGGAATTTTACGACATCGCCGGCCTGGTCAAAGGTGCCTACAAAGGCGAGGGGTTGGGCAACCAGTTCCTTTCGCATATCAAAGAAACGCAGGCCATCGTGATGGTGCTCCGGGTTTTCACGGGTGAGGAGATAATTCATGTGGAGCAATCGGTGGACCCAATACGGGATATGGACATCATCAACACCGAGCTCGCGCTAAAGGATCTGGAAATGATCGACCGCGCTTTCAGGCGGCTGGAAGGGGAGGCAAAGACGGGCAATAAAGACGCCATCAAGGCGCTGGAGGCGGTTAAAGCCATCAAGCCGGCGTTGGAGGCTGGCAAGCCGATCAGCGGACCGGAATTCGCGGTGGCTCTGAATAATCCGAAGATCTATGAGCTGAATCTTTTGATGGGCAAAAAGCAGATCTATTTACTGAACGGAAAGCCGTCGGATGTTTCCGAGGAGCTGAAAAAGAAAATCGCCGACTTAGGCGCTGGTTATGTGATCGCCGATCTTTCCGCGGAGGATAGCGTGCCGGAACTGGTCAAAAAGGCCTACGAGATTTTGGATTTAATCAGCTTTTTCACCACGGGGGAGGACGAGAGCCGTGCCTGGACTATTAAGCGCGGCACCAAGGCGCCGCAGGCGGCCGGAGTGATTCACACCGATTTTGAAAAAAAGTTCATCCGCGCCGAGGTCGTCAACTGGCAAAAACTATTGGAAGCCGGTTCTTGGTCGGCCGTGAAACAAAAAGGCTGGCTACGACTGGAGGGCAAAGACTACCTAGTCGCCGACGGCGACGTGATGGAGATAAGGCACGGATAAATGCCAGAACTGCGGTTAAAAGAAGTTTATAAGGGACTGCCGACCTACGAATATGAGCTTATCGACGGAGATAAGCATATCGGCCGGATCCAGATCAGGATGAAGCCAGGCCACGGACCGAATATGCCCGCGGATTTTGCGAATAATATTTACTACGAAATAGATCCAGCCCAGCAGAGAAGAGGATACGGGAAATTGATATTGGAGCTGGGACTGGAAGAAGCAAAGCGCCTTGGACTTTCAGAGGTTATTATTACCTGTAACAAAACAAACGTTGCGTCAAGGAAAATTATTGAAGCAAATGGCGGTGAATTCCTGGAGGAAAAACCGCTACTAGACCACAGCGATATATCACTGAAATATAGGATCAAACTGCCCTAGCGGATGACC
>Ga0247727_10011860_pt1 | contig 15096 bp, 16 predicted proteins | sample WisWelCaveWW1625_FD_202498 | JGI IMG/M metagenome (GOLD analysis project Ga0247727, IMG submission 202498) | Biofilm microbial communities from Wishing Well Cave, Virginia, United States - WW16-25 | ecosystem: Environmental > Aquatic > Deep subsurface > Groundwater > Cave microbial mat | place... | reverse complement strand
CCCGCCGAGGAGCAGGGAACCTGTAAAGGCGGTCAGACCAGTTGGCAGGTCCAGAAAGACGCGTATGAATGGGGAGAGGACCAGAATCCCAAGAAATCCCAACACAACCGAGGGGAGTCCGCCGAGCAATTCCACGAGAGGTTTGAGGATTTCACGCACCCAGCGCGGGGCAATCTCTGAAATGTAAACCGCAGTACCGATCCCAAACGGAACGGCGATGAACGCCGCGCCGATGGTTACGATGAGCGAGCCGGTGATGAGGGGAAGGATGCCGAAGAGGTCTTCGATGGGATACCAGCGAATGTTGAGGAGTGAAGAGGCTTCGACTTCGCCAAGTGTGGGCAGACCTTCGCGGAGGAGGAAGAAAAAAATCAGCGCGACGAAGAGAATGGCGGAATAACCGCTCGCTTTGATCGCGCGGGTGATAACAAATTCCAGCCAAGTCAAAGATTTTTCCATACAGTTCTCCTCCCTCTCCCTTAGGGAGAGGAGTTGGGGGTGAGGGCAGGCACAAACCCAAGCTCAGCCACAATTTGTTGCGCTTCGCTCGAAAGAATCCAATCGAGATATTGCTTGATAACGCCCGTCGGTTCGCCGTTGGTATACATGTAGAGATCGCGCGCAATCGGGTAACTTTTATCGTTCACGGTCGGGATGGATGGCAACACATACGCGCCGCCCTCTTCCTTTGCAATGGCGATCATCTTCAAATCATCTGGCACGTAGCCAAGCCCATCATAGCCGATCGCGTTTGGGTTTTGCCGCACCTCCACGATGATGCCTTCAGAAGATGGGAGCAACAGCGTATCTGTTGAGAAGAGCGTTTTATCTTCTTTACTACTCAGGCGCAAAACGGTTTCCAAAAAATAAACGTGCGTGCCTGAATTGGTTTCACGCGAGAGCCGCACGATGGGACGATCCTCACCGCCGACTTCTTTCCAGTTATTAATTTTGCCGCTGTAAATATCGGAGATCTGTTGCAGGGTTAATTCGTTGACGGGGTTTTCAGGATTCACGATGACCGCAATCGCATCGCGCGCGATGATATGTTCAACAGGCTCGACCCCATTGGACTTTGCCTCATCAACTTCCTCCTCCTTGATCTTGCGGGACGCGTTGGCGATATCCACGGTGCCGTTGATGAGCGATGCGATTCCCGTCCCGGACCCGCCGCCTGTCACCGATATACGGACATCTGGATACTCGCCCTGGTATCTCTCCGCCCATGCCAGCGCGAGATTGACGATGGTATCCGAGCCTTTGTTCTCGATATATTTGGCTGAAGAATCAATGGATGTGTTTGATGAATTTGGGGAACAGGAGATGAGCAAAGATGAAAGCAGAAAAACGAGGAGTGCGCGTTTCATTGTGATGAATTATAGTCGGAGGAGGGGACGTACACAAGTAGACACTAGAAAGGGAGGCACGCCTCGGACGCACTTCAAGTTGGTTCTGCTTCGGAAAATTTTATCTCTCCTTCAATGCCGCACGGGGATGAACCCCCGTGCTATTCCTACGAAGTCCGTTGAAACGGACTCCAATATTTGTCTTCTGATAAAATCACTCCATGAGCAATTCTTCATCCGCCTTCTCGGTTCAAAACCTTGATTTTTATTACAGCGCCTCAAAAGCCCTGTCGAATATCAACATTGAAATCGAGCCGCGTAAAGTCACCGCGTTGATTGGACCTTCAGGATGCGGCAAGTCCACGTTTCTGCGTTGCCTGAATCGGATGAACGACACAATCGTTGGAACACGGGTGGACGGGACAATTCTTTTGGATGGAAAAAATATTTACGATGACGATATGGATGTGGTGTTCCTCAGGCAGAGAGTGGGCATGGTGTTTCAGAAACCCAATCCATTTCCGCAGTCTATTTATGACAACGTGGCGTTCGGTCCGCGTGTGATGGGGACGGTGAGAGGCAAACAGCAACTGGATGAACTGGTGGAGAACAGCCTGCGCCGCGCGGCATTATGGGAGGATGTAAAAGATATCCTAACCGAGAGTGCATTGGGGCTGGCGCTGGGTCAACAGCAGAGACTTTGCATCGCCCGTGTCGTTGCGGTACAACCTGAAGTGATCCTCATGGACGAGTCCACATCCGCGCTCGACCCGATTGCCACGTTGCGGGTGGAGGAATTGATCGCCGAGTTGAAACAGGATTACACAATTGTGATCGTCACGCATAACATGCAACAGGCGGCGCGCGTCTCTGACCATACGGGTTTATTCTGGCTTGGTGAGTTGGTGGAATTTTCGAATACGAATGATATTTTCACAAGACCGAAGATGGAATTAACCGAAGCCTATATTACGGGGAGGATGGGGTAGGTTTCAACGCTCCCTGCGCCGTCCCCGGCGCAGAACTTCCCGCAAAATGCTATACTATGGGTATGATTAAAAACAAAAAGTTTGCGTCGGTAAAAAAAACAAAAACCAAGAAGAAAATTAGCCGCCAGGTAAGGGAAACTTCGGTTGAGTACGTTGTTGGTATTAACAATAAACCGAATGCTTCATCGTCTCAAACCAGAAGAAAAATGAAGACATTAACTTCTAAAGAACTGGAGAGACAAGATTTTGTTGACGGGGAAATTTTTGAGCTTATTAATACGATAAGCCCGACATCGGAAACAGTGGATTGGAATATCGAAATGATAGCGGATGTTCGAGATAGAATCCGATTTTGGTTGGTTGACTATTACGCCGTTATTGTTGAACAAGATTTTTATCCATATATTCCCGAGAAGAGCCTATGGAACAAACGATTGCAGAAAAAACGATAGAAGATATTCTCTATACAGATAAAACGATTCTTGCTGAATTGCTTGATTGTAATCCGGCAAGTTTAAGTATCATTTCTCGTCAGAAAACCCTAAACTCGGGCAAACTCGATTTACTGTGTTTGTATGAAAGTGAGTTATGGTTGGTTGAGTTGAAAGTGGTTCCTTTTTATAGCTCAATCATCAAACAAATCAATGGATATCAAAATGATCTAATTAAACTACAAGAGCAATATAAAATAATTTCGGGTTTTATAAAGAAAATTGTTTGTGTCACGAGTGCTACAAATTCGGACTATGGTGCTTGCCAAAATGAAAATATTGAACTTAGAATATACAAACCTGAATATATACTAGAAAAATATTTTGAGAACTTCCGAGAACGTTCTGCTTTTATCAAAATTCAACCAGCCGATTTTGGTGTTGTTAGGCTAGGTTTGTTGAATTCAACTCTAAATTTGTTGTCAAATGGTAAAACTTTAGCTGAGATTGCTCTAGTTGAAGGAAAATCTCCAAAAACCATCCGGAACCGTTTTTCTGTTAGCGAACAACTAGGCTTGACTCAAAGGGCTAATAACCATTTTTTTCTTACTGAATTAGGCAATTCGTTTACTGAATTGAAGTCAGAGTTTGTCGATGACAATTTGAGTGAAAGCCAAATAGAATTGATTTCAAATTTTGTTGTCGAGAATCCGTTTAGCTCATCTATCACATACACAATTTTAGGTTTTGTAGAAACTATTTTCACTTTATCAAAAAATAGCTACCCGGTTTCATCAGTGAATGCGAAAGAGTTTTTTGTCAAATCTGTGGGAAAGGATGCAACATGGAAAACGCCACGTTCTCGTGAAACAGCCACTTATATTTTTTCAAACTATGCCTGTGATTTGCGGCTACTAATAAAAATTAACAACAATTTTTATATAACACCCAAAGGGATTCAAGCCATATTACTCTTACAGCTAAACAGGTCGATAAAACTTATTGAACAAAGAGAATAACGGGCAAGGAAACCCAGTGTTTTTGAGAGGATAAGAGTGCAATGTTGACGCCAGGATGGGGCACAATCACGGGACTAAATTTAGACTAAGGCAAAATTATTTCCCTAATTTGTATGACGAAGTTGAAGTGGTCTAATTTTTCAGATTTTAGAAACAGAGTCGTTGTCCAAAAACCTACAAATGATTTTAAAATCTCAAGATATCAAAAGCGCGGCATCCAACGATGCGCGCGCTTTTGATTTTCAATCTCAAATTAATTGTGCTGGTTCTTCCAAAACTCGTCGTCGGTGGCTTTGATTTCCTTCATTTCGCCTGTCGCGATGAAAACCGTTCGTTCGCAAATGTTGGTCACGCGGTCTGCCACCCGCTCGAGATTGTGAGCCACCCACAACAGCCAGTTGGCGCGTTCGATGCTCTTGGGGTCCTGGATGATGAACATCATCAATTCGTGATAGACCTGGTTATAGAGCGCGTCCACTTCGTCGTCCTGAATCGGGATGGACTTCGCCGCCTCCACGTCCTCATTCACGAACGCGGTCAGGGCGCGATGGAGCATGTCCGCGCCGATCTGCGCCATGCGCGGAACGTCAATGAGCGGTTTGAGCAGGGGCGCATCTCCCATGCGGATGTTGATGTTGGCTATGCCTTTGGCGTAATCGCCCATGCGTTCCAGTTCGGAGATGATTTCCATGCACGAAGCCAGCAGGCGCAGATCGTGCGCCATCGGTTGCTGGGTGGCGATCAGGACCATCAATTTGTTCTCGATCTCGAATCGTTTCCTGTTGATCGCCTGGTCTTCGGCAAAGATTTTTTCAGAAGCCTTGATATCCCGTTTTTTCAACGCCTCCACCGAATCGAGAATGGCATGTTCCACCATGCTCCCGAGCAGAAGCACGTCGTCTTTGAGTTGTTGGATTTCACTTTCGAATGTTTTGCGAAGCATAAATACCTCTTGAGTCCAATTGTCTGATTTTACTACCAAGTAGTCAACCGTAAATAGAATTATTCTCCGTCATTGCGAGCCACGACACTTGCACCTGGCGCAAGTGCAGGTGAGTGGCGTAGCAATCCCCAACACCGTGACTGAGATTGCTTCGTCGGGTCTTCGACCCTCCTCGCAATGACGAAAAAGTTTAACGATACTCTTTCGGCGCGATGCCCTGCTCGGTCAGCCAGAGGCGCAGGCGCTGCTCGATCTGGTCGCGCACGCGTCGGGTTGTAAGGAGGCGTTGTTCGTCGTCGGCTTTCGCGGGGTCGTCGAACGCCCAGTGGTGGTGACTCCCCATGCTCAAAAAAACAACGGGACAATTTTCCTCCGCGTCTGCGCACACAGTAATGACATGCACGAAGACTGTCTTGCCGAGATATTCGCTGACGGACTTTGACCATTGACTCGAAATATCCACGCCGATTTCACGCATCACTTCCTGGACCTCGGGCAGGATTCTGCCTTTTGGCTCCGTGCCTGCGCTGAAGATTTCGAACTGCTCCCCTGCGAGCGCGCGCAGTAGCCCTTCCGCCATCTGACTGCGCGCGGAGTTGCCGGTGCATAAAAACAATACTTTTGGTTTTGACATGGTTCTCCTTTGGGGAAGGAAACAAGTAAACAAGGAAACAAGTAGTCAAGTAAACAAATTGTGGATTTTCCTTGTCTACCTGTGTACGTATATACCTGTCTACTTCTTCACTACCCAAACCTTCCCGTCACATAATCTTCGGTGCGTTTGTCTTTCGGGTTGGTGAAGATACGATGGGTTTCATCAAATTCGATCATGGTGCCGGATCGTTCACCTTCTCCTGAGAGCATCATCATGGCAGTGTAATCGGAGGCGCGGGCGGCTTGTTGCATGTTGTGAGTCACGATGGTGATCGTGTAATTCTTTTTAAGTTCCTGCATCAACTCCTCGATCTTGAGCGTCGCGATGGGGTCGAGGGCGGAGGCGGGTTCATCCATCAGGATAACTTCGGGTTTGATCGAAATGGCGCGCGCAATACACAATCGCTGTTGCTGACCCCCGGAGAGTGACAAGCCTGATTGTCCCAATTTATCCTTCACCTCATCCCAAAGCGCGGCTTGTTGCAAGGAACTTTCCACCAACTCATCCATGTCCCCTTTGTAGCCGTGGATGCGCGCCGTCCAGGCAATGTTCTCGTAAATGCTTTTCGGGAAGGGATTGGGTTTCTGAAATACCATGCCGATGCGATACCGCACTTCAACAGGGTCCACATCTTTGGCATAAATATCGTCTCCATAAAAGGTAATTGTTCCCTTGATGGATGTGCCAGCATACAGTTCGTTCATGCGGTTGAAGGCGCGTAACAACGTAGACTTGCCGCAACCCGATGGACCGATGATGGCGGTGATCTTGTTGCGTTCCACTTTCATATTGACCCCGGTTACGGCTTTGAAAGTGCCGTAATAGATATCCAAATCGTGAGTTTCAAGAACATATTGAGGTTCAGGAGTGTTGTTCGTAGTCATGTTTAGAATCTCCTGCTGAAGCGGTTGCGCAATAAAACTGCGGAGGCATTCAGGCTGAGCAATAATACCAACAGCACAAGAATGGCGGCGGCAGCAAGGCTTCGGAATTCATCCTGCGGACGTGACGTCCACTGATAGATTTGAATGGGTAGGGTAGTGAACTTTGAAAAGGGAGAACTTGGGTCGAAACTGATGGCAGTGGACGCGCCGACTACCACAAGGGGAGCCGTCTCACCGATTGCTCGTGAGGCGGCGAGGATGGTGCCAGTGAGAATACCGGGCAGGGCGTTCGGCAATACGTGAGACCAGACCGTCTGCCATTTTGTTGCGCCGACTCCATAACTTGCATTACGGAGTGAACGCGGCACCGCGCGGATCGCCTCACGGGCGTTGATAATGATGATCGGAAGCACGAGCAAGCCGAGGGTGAGTCCGGCGGCGAGCACCGTCCTTCCATTCTCCGATGTGATGTTCTCCACTCCAAATATCTTGCCGCTTGTAAATGGTTCCAGTGTGCGGACAAAAATAGCCAGTCCCAGAATGCCATATACAATGGATGGCACGCCTGCGAGATTGTTGATGTTGGTTTGGATGATACGATTGAGCCAGTTATCCGAAGCGTATTCTTCCAGATAGATCGCGGCTCCCACACCGATTGGAAAGGCGAGCAGGATCGTGAACATGATGGTCCAGAGTGAACCGAGGATGGCGGTGCGAACGCCTGCTGTGAAAGGCTCACTGGTTTGAGGTCGTGAAACGAAGTCGTAGGTAAGCCAGGAGATAAAATCCAACTCTGCCTCCGGGTGATCCTGCGCTACAGTGACGCGTATGTTATCTGCCTGGGTGAGGGAGGGCCATAAATTCCATACCTCCACGACCTGGGGTCGGACGATCCTTTCGACGACCAGTTGATATACTTCCTCACGTGATCGGGATTCAAAAGGTTCTTCATTATTCAGTTTATTGTACGCGCCGCTCGAAAGTGTGGATTGCAGGAGCGCCACCAACTGTTCTTTGCTTTGGTTTTCAAGGGATGTGCCGTCCACCGCGAGAGAATCAGGATCTACTTTGGCTTCATAGGCAACATAACCGAATGCGCTATTGATTACATTGAGCATCAAGGCGATCAGCGCAAGAATGCCAACCACTGTGGAAGTTTGGAAGACGATATGCCAGATCACGCCTTTGCGGTTGCGCGCACCGAGATTGTTATCAAACCCCTGAACGATTGATCTTTCCCTCATTCATACACCTCACGGAAGCGGCGCACAATCGCCTGGCTGATGATGTTGAGAACGAGGGTAATGAAGAACAGGAACAGCCCAAGCGCAAAAATACTGTTGTAATCTATCGAGTCATAACTTAGGTCGCCGCCCGAGATTCGCACAATATGTCCGGTGATGGTCTCTGCGCCAACAAAGGGACTAAAGGTAAAGTTGGGTCCCGCGCCGGCGGCAACTGCCACGATCATGGTTTCGCCAATCGCGCGCGAGATTCCCACAATGACCGCGGCGGCAATCCCGGAAAGAGCCGCGGGAACTACGATCTGCAATGCAACCTCCAGTTTGGTCGCGCCCATGCCATATGCGGCTTCGCGCAGCGAACGCGGGACGGCGCTCAACGAGTCCTCCGTCATGGAAGTGATCAGAGGCAGGATGAGAATTCCCATTACCAAGCCAGCCGAGCCAGTATTGTAAATTTGAACAACATCCCTGCCGAAGATCTCGCGAAGGATGGGTGTCATGAATGTCAGGGCAAAATATCCATAAACAATCGTTGGGATTCCAGCCAGCACTTCGAGGATGGGCTTAAGGGTATCGCGAACTCCTGGGCTGGCATACTCACTCAGGTACACTGCCACGCTCATTCCCAATGGGATGGCAATCGCCATGGCAATGAGAGTCGTCATCAGCGTGGAGTTGAGCAGGGGCCAGATACCGAATTTACCGATATGCGGTTTCCACTCTGTTGTGGTTAATGTGGCAAGCAGGTTAACTTCCGGCATCTGGAAAAAAAGCAAAGCCTCTTTTCCAAGTTCATAAACAATACCAAGAGTTACAAATATGGAGAAAAAACCGCTAAAGAATAACAATCCTTGAATGATCGTTTCCCCCAAGCGCGGTTTGCGGCGCAGGTTGAACGTAGATGCTTTCTTTTTCGTATCCTTCAATGTCAACTCAGCCATGAATGCGCCTCCTCTCAAAATTTACAACAAATTACCTTCCTCTCCAAACGGAGAGGGAAGGTCTGTCATTTTATAGCGTGATCGTGTTGTGTTACATGCCTAACGCGGCGAGCCAGGCGCCGAGGTTTTCCTGAGCCTTTTCTTCGCTCACAGGGAAGTAACCGACATCGAGGATTTCATCCACAACGTTGGTGAGGTAGAAGTAGATGAAAGCGGATACCTGCGGCTTCTCTGTCATGATCTCAGTGCTGGAGTAGATGAAGAGAGGGCGGGAGATGGGGTACTCACCGGATTCAGCGGTCTCGGCATTCGGAGCAACACCATCCACGGAAAGAGCTGTCAAGGATGAAGCATTTTCCTGGTAGTAGGCGTAACCAAAGTAGCCAATGGCGTATGGTGAACCCTGCACACCCTGGACAAGAACGTTGTCATCTTCAGAGAACTGAGTGCCGGCCGATTCAAGGATGGCGGCTTCACCCGCTGCGAGATCCGCTTTTCCTTCCGCGTTCAGGAAGGCGGATCCCATGACGGCTTCAACGAAATAGTCAAAGGTGCCGGAGTCGGTGCCCGGGCTGAAGCGCAGGATCGGTTCATTGGGCCATTCGGGGCGGACATCGGACCAATTCGTGGCGGTCGAGAAAATCTGTGCGAGTTCAGCCTTGGTGACATCGGTGACGAAGTCGTTTTCGGCGCTTACGACAACTGCGAGAGCATCAATACCGACCTGGAATTCAACAACGGTGCGTCCAATGCCAGTGCAGGATTTCACTTCACTGTCTTTGATCTTGCGGGAGGAATTGGCAACGTCTGTTTCACCGGCGACGCAGAAGCGTTCGATGCCTGCGCCGGAACCGATGGAGTCAACGGTCAGGTTTCCGGTAAAGCCTTCCTCTTCGAAGCGTTGCTTCATGCGTTCAGAGAGGGGGAACACGGTGGATGAACCGGCAGTGATGATGTCACCGGAAACGGCATCGGGCAGATACATTGCCATCGGGTCTTCGGTGGGAGCCGCGGTGGGTTCAACAGGTGCGGCAGTCGGTTCAACGACCGGCGCTTCAGTTGCGGGAGCTTCAGTCTCAGCGGCGGGAGCGCCACAGGCGGCGAGCACGAAACTTGCAATGACGAACGCGAACATTAACGAACGAGCAAACTTGGTCATTTCTTTTTTCTCCTTAGATTTTTATACTTTGAAATCTTATCAAGCGGTGTTTAAGGTCAAGACAACAACAGGTTAACATCTTGTTAAAGTTATAGACCCTAAAGGTTTTCAAAGCCTTTAGGGTCTATAAAAAAAATTAGTTGCTCGCCAACTCACAAAAGGCGGGCAATGTCTCCCGCAGGAGACGAAAAGGAGGAGAGAAACTCAATCACCGCCAAAGAATACATTTTGGCGCATCTAAAAAAAGCGGTCTAGGTTGCCGCAAAGATTCTACATATCAGGAAGGTAATTATTCTGCATCATATCCCTTCCCTGATCGTGACGTTTTGCTGCGACCAAAACCGTCCATAACAACCCCACAGTCGTGAGTGAACCTAACAGGTAAACCCCTAGTAAAATATTCAACATTTCAGCCTCCATTATTCTTATTCATCTTTGTTAGAAAACTATTTCGCTTTTGGACCGCGTCAACCGTGAAGACAACCAGCAGATCTAGGATCAGGAACGCGAGAATAATCGATTCCATTTCAATCTCCTTATTGCGTTTCCATGGGCTAACCAACGAACGAATTCAGTCATTTCCTTTTTATCCTTGAAATTTCATACACGGAAATCTTATCAAGCGGTGTTTAAGGTCAGGAGAAGAACAGGTTAAAGTCCTGTTAAAGTTATAGACCCTAAGGGGTTTTAAAACCCCTTAGGGTCTATAAAAATAATTGCCCGCCAGTAACTACTAACGTGTGAGTTTGCAATATAGGTATCGGTCGATTTGGAGGGCAGTATCAAAAGTCAACAGATGGAATTGACCTTTTGAAATGAATCTTTTCCTCGCTAGGTTGCTGATACGGGTATGTCTTATCCGTACCCTCGAGGCTGTGGTCAGCCTGCCGCGCTGCTGTAAATGCCATCAAGAAAAGGATGGTGGCGGGGACAGAAATTATCAGATAGGATATAACGAAGATTTCCAACATAGAGTCTCCTTACACATGTCATACTTCAGGCAGCCGGCTGATAAAAAGACTGATTTCTACGGCTATTATGGAATACATGATTTCCATACCTTAAGATAACATGGAGTCCCAAATCCGTGCTTTACAATAAGTTTGCCACCACAAAACAAAAATGCAATTGCTAAATGATCGGAATCGAAAAGAAAAACGTGCTTCCCCGCCTCCGGACCAATTTCGGTCTGGTGCGAGGATGGAGACTTTTCCAAGCCGACGCATTTCGTGCACGAGCGCGAGCAAGCCAGGAGCCAGCACTCCATCGTCGTTGGTTACGAGGATGTGTTTCATTTTTTTATTTGCCTTTATTTCGATAGAAACTTGCGCCGCTTTTGGGCAGCGTCAATCGCGAAGACCACAAGCAGGCTCAAGACCATGAATGTCAGAATTATTGTTTCCATTTCAATCTCCAAAAAGTACCATCAAGAACAGGACCAGGATGGTGATAAGGATCGTTTCCATTGTTCATTTATGCGGCATTGGCAAGGCGTGTAAAAGCGCTGCCAACGTAGTTTGCCGCCCAACTCCCAAGGATGCGGACGGAGTTCCATTCTTTTTTCTTGTGCTGGCGCACATTACCTTTGTATAATGCCTTGATCAAATCCCGCGCGGTGTGCCCATCAAATTCTGTCACGCCAAGCCCAATGGCTTCGACGATATGCGCATCACTGCTGGCGGTTTGTGTGAGGTTCAACCGATTCGCAAGGATGCGCGCGTAGTGGTTGCTCATCTTGTCCAATGTTGTGGCGTTGTAGGTTTCGATGCCGATCAGAATGCGGGTAACCTCCACGTTCCGCGCCGCCCTCAAAATGGAGTAGGCGCTCAGGCTTTTCATGCCGATCCCTTCCGCCGTGGGATGGGGAGCAAGGCAGAAGCCGCCGAGGTCTCCAACTTTCAAGATTGTTTCCATCAATGGCAGGCCGCGTTGAATCTTTTGCATAATGTTGAAAGCGAGCAGGTCGCCTTCAGCGGTTGTGATCTCTATCGCGGGGATGATCTCCACGCCGTATTTCGGCGCGAGTTCCAGCGCCTTGAGCGAACCGGTAATTTCGTCGTGGTCGGTGATGGCGATCACGTCCAGCCCAATCTGTTTAGCGCGTTTCAACACGGCAGGCACGGAGGCTGTGCCGTCGTAGCTATAAATGGTATGGATGTGTAGGTCAGCGAGTCCCATGAAATCTCCTTTTTATACAATCGGAGTGTATCAAGTGAGATTTAAGGACAAATCAAGGATGCTTTAAGAGTTGGTTAACGATTTAAAGGCACAAGAGCCAGGGAGGAGACCTGGCTCTTGTGCACAGAGGAGAGAATGAAACTATTTCCTGGTTCGATTAGTCCGCTTTGTGACCTCAACCCGCTGGCACAGGTAGGCACGCCGCTTCTGATCCGTATCTACGATGAAAACTGCAAGCATTGCAATCAGGATGATGACCAAGAATATTTCCATGCCCATAGGATAGCACGGAGTATTAAATCCGTGCTTTGCAGAGGGTTTGCGGACGCAAAACAATTATGCAATGGTTTAAACTAACGGAATCGAAAAGTAAAACGCGCTTCCCCGCCCCTCAATACTCTCCGCCCAAATTTTTCCCCCATGTGCTTCAACGATATGTTTCGCGATGGATAAACCAAGACCTGTGCCACTGCCCGTGCGGGATTTATCCACTCGATAGAATCGTTCGAAGATTCTTGGGACGTCCTCAACTGGGATTCCGATTCCCGTATCCCGAACAGCGAATCTCACTTCGCCCAAACCTGCTTCTGCTCCGAGAACGACTTCTCCCCCCGCGCGCGTGAACTTGACCGCGTTGTGGATCAAGTTAACCAATACCTGTTCCAGTCTTTGCGAATCAATTTTTACTTTGGGGAGATCATCTGAACATTCCACGCGCAGACTCAACGCCGCACGTTCGGCTTGCAGTTGCATCCGTTTGGAGGCAGAGTCAAGCAGATCACAGGGCGCGGCAGGCTGGAGGTCCAGAGAAAGGCGGCCCGATTCGATGCGCGAGAGTTCAAGGAGTTCAGTTACCATCTGAGTCAGCGCGTCCACTTCAATTTGGATCTGGTCAATGAAATGACGCGCCGCGGGCGGGTCATCCAGCGCGCCGTCTTGCAGAGTCTCAGCGAGGGCTTTGAGGGAGGCGAGAGGGGTGCGAAGTTCGTGCGAGAGGTTGCTGATGAAATCGCGCCGCACGGTTTCGAGACGGCGAATGCGGGTGAGGTCTTGCACGAACAGGAGGCTTCCACTCGCATGTTGATCGGGGATGACGACGAGTTGTAAATATTGATGGCGCGTTGGCACTTCAACGGATTCGCTTTGCAGTTCGCCCGTCTGCTGGCAGCGCCGCCACGCTTCGACGAGTTGATGATTGCGAATCACTTCAGTGAGACTGCGATTGATTGGGTTGGAGGTTTGAAAGAGTTTGCCCGCGGCGGGATTTGCAAATTGAATGATGCCCAGCGAATCGGCGATGAGCACACCGTCGGTCATCTGGTCGAGGACGGTTGCTAGGCGGGCGCGCTCAGATTCAAGCGTTGCATGTTGAAGGTTGAACGTTGAAACAAGTGATGTGACCGCGCTGGATAAATTTTCAAGTCCCTTGATTTCGGTTGTGATATATTGTCTCCGAACATGATTTGCGTACTTGTTTAACTCCCGGCGCAGTTTGTAATATCGCCACGAATACAACGCGGCGATGATTATTAATACAATGATTACCGCCCAAAGAACCGCATTCATACTTCATCCTTCATATTTCATCCTTCGAATCTATAGCCCCCACCACGCACAGTAACAATACGTTTCGGGTCACTTGCATCCTCTTCGATCTTTTGCCTCAGCCATCGTACGTGGACGTCCACCGTGCGGCTGTCGCCGATGAAGTCCCAGCCCCAGACGCGTTCAAGGATGAATTCGCGCGAGAGCATTTGTCCCCTGTGTTCGGCAAAGAAGAGCAATAATTGATATTCCTGCGGCTTGAGGGGGGGAGGCTCGTCGTTCAACAACACTTCCTGGCGCGTGAGGTTGATGATGAGATTCCCGAATTTTAAGGTTTCATGCTGTTTTTCAGGTTTGGTCTTTGCAACTTCTTCACGCAATAGACGCGCCCGCCGAAGTTGCGCTTTGACGCGCGCCATCAGTTCGCGCATCGAAAAAGGCTTGGTCAGGTAATCGTCCGCGCCTACTTCGAGACCGACGACGCGGTCAATTTCATCGTCGCGCGCGGTGAGCATGAGAATGGGAACGATCATCTCCTTGCGGAGGATACGCGCTACTTCAAGACCATCCAGTTCGGGGAGCATGATGTCGAGGATGATGAGGTCGGGGCTGAGTTTGCGCGCAGTTTCAAGCGCGGTGTGTCCGTCACCGACTGCTTCGACGGTAAAGCCATCCTTTTTCAGGTTGTAGGTGAGGGTGTCTCGTAACGTGGGTTCGTCTTCGACGATGAGAATTGTTTCAGGCATGGTAATGTAGCCAGGTGACAGTCACTTTAAAAGTGACTGTCACCTAATGCTACCATAAGCCAATTTCACCGAAGTTAATGTCCGGTTAATGGATTCGTAACTTTGGTTTGAGAGTGCAATGGTAATTTTATGATGTTGATTGTAAAATTGAAGCGTTCACACTCATCCATCCATCATGGCACAAGAATTCAACTTCTCCTGGCAATGGGACATCAAGTCCGCACCCGAAGCGATCTGGCGATTCGCATCAGATACGAATCGCTTTAACCGCGACACGGGTCAGCCCGAAGTGGAGATGCTGTCGAATGTGAAGGGCACAAAGCGCCTTCGCATGAAAATTCCTGTCATTAAGGTGGAATGGGAAGAGGAGCCGTTCGAGTGGACATATCCATATTCATTTGGCATTGTGCGCCGTTACAGTAAAGGACCGCTCGACGAAATGCGCGTGGTTGCCAACTTCGATCCATTGCCTGGGGGCGGGACGCGCATCACGTACAATTCAATCATGGTCACAAGCAATTTTTTTGCGCGCATCGGCATCCCTTTTGCGATCGGAGTCATCGCGAGGAACCGATTCGAAAAAGCGTTCCGCGCGTATGACCGTCTTGTGAGCAAAGGCGAACCGTCTCCGCAACTGATTGAACAGCCTCGTCAGCATGGACTCGGCTCGAGTGGGCGCGCCAGGTTCAAGAGTCAGAGTGAGGCGGTGGTCCGTCAGGGCACGCATCCCGAACTGCTGGCACGTCTCGAAGATTTCCTCGATCATGCCGATGACCTCTCCGTCCAGCGCATTCGACCGTACGTGCTGGCAGACCGCTGGACGCTTCGCGCAAACCGGCGCGCAGTCCTTGAGATGTGTTTGCGCGCCACGCGCGCGGGTATTTTGGATATGTCGTGGGATTTGCTCTGCCCCTCGTGCCGCGGCATCACCGAAGGACACAGCAACCTAGCGGAGGTGCACGGCAATTCTCATTGCGCCACCTGCCAGATTGATTTCAGGACAAACTTCGATCACA
>Ga0247727_10011859_pt1 | contig 15096 bp, 15 predicted proteins | sample WisWelCaveWW1625_FD_202498 | JGI IMG/M metagenome (GOLD analysis project Ga0247727, IMG submission 202498) | Biofilm microbial communities from Wishing Well Cave, Virginia, United States - WW16-25 | ecosystem: Environmental > Aquatic > Deep subsurface > Groundwater > Cave microbial mat | place... | reverse complement strand
GGCACCGCTTCGGGCACCTCGATCTGCGTCTTGCCCCTGAGCAGGTACAGGTGACCCGCCTTGACGGGCTTCCTGCCCTCGCCGATGTAGAGCTGCGTGCCCGGCGTAATACGCCCCTGGTGGATGCGGAACACCGCGAGCCGGCCGATGTAGGGGTCGATCTCGACCTTGAACACGTGCGCCAGCGCGTGCAGCCCTGGATCGGGCAGCGCGGTGAGCTCGGAAGGCGCGTCGCCTCCGCTGGCAACGTTCAAATACACGGGAGGGTTGCCCTCGGCCGGGTTGGGCAGCAGCTTCACGATGACATCCAGCAGCTCGGCGATGCCGGCGCCGGTCTTGGCCGACGCGAACACCACCGGGATCAGGTGGCCCTCGCGCATCGCGCGCTCGAGCGGCTCGTGCAGGTCGTCGGGCGCCACCTCGCCCTGCTCCAGGTAGACCCCCATCAGTTTCTCGTCCACCTCCACCACCTGCTCCACCAGTTTCCTGTGCGCCTCCTCGACGGACGAGAAGTCGGCCTCGCCGGAAGGCGCGAAGAAGCAGTCCGAGACCTTGCTTGCGTTCGCCGCGGGCAGGTTGAGCGGCAGGCACTCCTTGCCGAAGGCCTGCTGGATCTTGTCCAGCAGCGCCGGCAGGTCCACGTTGTCTGCGTCGATGCGGTTGACAATCACCAGGCGATCCAGGCCGCGCTTCGCCGCCCACTGCATGAAGCGGCCGGTCATCATCTCGATGCCGTTCTGCGCGTTGATCACGATTGCCGCCGTCTCCACCGCGGCCAGCGCCGGCAGCGCATGGCCGAGAAAATCCGGGTAGCCGGGCGTGTCGAGCAGATGAATCCTGTGTTCCTGCGCCTCGAAGCTCGCTACCGCAAGCTTGAGCGAATGCTTGAAGGATTTTTCCAGCGGGGTGTAGTCGCACACGGTAGTGCCGCGCTCGACGCTGCCGGCGGCGGGGATCGCTCCCGCCCTCGCGAGCAGCGCCTCGGCCAGCGAGGTCTTTCCCGACCCCGCCTGGCCGACAAGCGCTATGGTCCTGATTTTCTTGATGGGGAACTTGGCAACGTTGGACACAGCTGGCCTCCTCCTAGACTCCCGACGTCTTTTATACCAGCAAGGCTACTTCTTGGCGTCTTTCTTGGCGAGCAGATCGGCCCGTTTTCTCAGGATGTCCTCGAGCTTCGATTTGGCGATCAGGACGGTGTAGCCCGCGAGCGCCCTCTCGCGCGGCAGCCGCTCGTTGATCTTCTTCAACCGCTCCTCGGCGTCCTTGCCCTCGGGCTTTGGCTCCCCGGTCACCGCGATGCTCGCGTAGACGTTGTCGCCCGCGGGATTGCCGAGCTTGAGCGTATAGGTCAGGCCGTCCAGCGTGGTCGCGGTGACCACGCTCGGCTTGGCCAGGCCCGTGTCCTCGGCCTTCACGTCCTTCGGCGCCACGTCGGCGAGCTCGATCTGCGAGAAGGTGTAGCCGGCGGCATTGGCCCTGGTGATCTCGAGCTTCTCGCCGGCGCCGAGGCCCGCGAGCTTCCAGTCGGCGTTGTCGCCCGAGCGCTCGATTCGCCACGAAGACCCGGTCGGCGCGCCGGGCGGATCGCGCACTTCCAGCGATTTGACCTTTTCGGCGGCGATGCCCGCCTTGCTGATCCAGTCGGCGGTCCGGGTCGAAGCCTGCGCGAGCGGGTCCGATACCACGATCACGCGCTTCGCGTCTTCGGGCAGCGCCACATAGCGCCCGTCGCCGATCGCCTGGTCGGAATTCTGCGGTTCGGCCTTGAAGTATTTGCGGCCCAGCGCGAGACGCGCCAGCGGCTTGCCGCCGGCGCCGAGGAACTCGACCGCGGTGCCGCTGGCGTCGAGATTCAGCCGCGCGCGGTCCTGGTCGCCGATCGGCTCTGACTGCCCGACCTTGAGCGAAATGGCCTTGAGCACGAATTCGCGCACCTTGTCGAAGTCGGCCGGGAAGCCGTCGCGCTCGGCGATGGTCCAGCGCTCGCCCTGCCTCACGATGGTCAGCGCGCCCTTGGGCTGGCGGATGACTATGGCGGCGACGTCGGCGGCCTGCAGCCCTTTGAACAGCGGCTGACCGAGGGCCGCGGCGCCGGCCGGCTTTTGCGAGCCGGCCTGCTGGCGCACCAGCAGCGCTCCGCCGCCGAGTGCGGCGAGCAGGACCAGCAGTACGACCGCTACTCGCGCGTTCATGCCGGAACTTGTTTTTTTCTTCTAATAAGAAAAACCACCAAACCGGCGAGTACGACCAACAGCGGCATCAGCGCGATGTTGAGCACCTTGGTCCAGAAAACGAGCGCTTCCGCGTCCTGGCGCAGGTTCTTGCGCAGTTGCTTTAGTTGCTGGCGCGTCTCGGTGACGCGCTTGCGGAAGTTCTCGATCTCGGCCTGCTGTTCGGGGCTCATGATGAGCGCGCCCTTGGCCGCGGCGCCGCGCGCCTTCTGCAGCTCCTGCAGCTTCTCGGTGGTTTTCTGCAGCTCGTCTTCCAGCGACTTGAGCTGGCCGAGGTACTGCTCCTGCGCCTTGGCCTGCATTTCGCGCACCACGGTCAGCGGCCTGAAAGCATCCGCGCGGCTGCGCAGCGAAATCAGCGCATCGCCCGAGGCGAGCTGCTCGACCATGCTCTGCGCGAACGCGAGGTTGCCGTTCGAGGGCACCACGATGCGCCGGCCGAACACTTCCTGGACGTCCACCGCCGCACCGTCGTTCAGCATGTCGGCGTCAGCGACGAGGACCACCGAGTTTTCGCCGGCGGACTCCTTGAGGAAGCTTTCCGTCTTTCGGTCCGCGGATTTCTTGTCATCGGCTTTTGGCTTGCCATCGGCAAAGGCGGTCTTGAACTTTCCGGTCAGCCGCAGCGCGAGCGGCCGCGCCTTGTTCTCGGGCTGGAAGCCCTTCATCGCCGCCTCGCCCGACACGGCGGCGACCACGTTGTCCACCAGCATCGAGTTGGGCGAGCTCTTGATGAGCTCGATGACCTTCAGTCCTTCGACCGGTTTTACTACAAACGCCCCGCCGAACGCGTAAAGCAGGGTCTCGATCTGGCTCGTGACCACGTCGTCGCGGTTGAACGCGGTGCGGTTGAGCGTCAGCACTGTCGGCGTGTAGCGCTGGCCCGCGCCTGAGGCGAAAACTACGTCGGCGAGTACCTTGCCCGGATTCATCTCCACCCCCCAGGCCTTGAACAGCCAGGTCAGCGTTGAACTGGTGCCGCCCCCGCCGATGCCGGGCATCGGGCTGGGCTGCTGGTCGAAATAAGCGTAGGGATCGACGAACACCACGAGCTTGCCGCCGCGCATCACGAACTGGTCCAGCGCGTACTCGGTGGACTCGGGCAGATCGCGCGGATGGATCACCAGCAATACCTTAATCTCGGGATCGATGGCGTCGGCGAGCAGCGGCACCTGCTTGAGGTTGAAGTCGCGCTTCAATTCGTTGGCCAGCACCCAGGGCTCGGAGCTCTGGCGTGTCATCGGATTGAACCTCTCGCCCAGCACCGGCAGCGCGCTCATCAGGCCGAGCACCGGCCGCTCGGGGCGGCCGACGCGCGCAATGGCGCGCGCGAGGTCGTATTCGAGCAGGCGCTCGCGCTGCGCCGAGACCGCCGGGATCGCCTGCTTGCGCTCGAGCTGGCTCACCGCGAGGCCGAGGTAGAATTGCTCGCCGCTGAACAGCTGCTGCGGCTCGACGCCGTCCAGCTGGGCCGAGTCCTCGTCCTCGCTGTCGGGCTTCGGGTTGTACAGCTCGATCACCAGGTTGGCGCCCGCGACGGACTTGAACTCGCGCACCAGGTCTTCGACGCGCTGCGCGAAGCTGCGCAGCTGCACCGGCATCGCCTGCTCGCCGCGCGAAATGTAGAGCTTCACCTTCACCGGAGAGTCGAGCCCGCGCAGGATCTTCTTGGTGCCCTCGGCAAGGGTCTGGACTCTCCCTTCCGTCAAATCAATCTTCAATGATTGAAGCGAAACCAGATAGTTGGCCGCGACCAGGATCAGGAACAGGGCCGCCAGCCCCACCGCCGAGTACACCAGCGCCCCGTACTTTTTCATCAACGTATTCATCGGTTGCGCAGAATGACGCTGGTGGCGAAGAGGGAAAATCCGATTACCGACAGGAAGAAGAACAGGTCGCGCGTGTCGATCACGCCCTTCTGGAAGGCGTCGAAGTGGGTGACCACCGAGAATGCCGCCACCGTGTCGATGAACGCCGGGCTCGCCCAGCGCGCGAGCAGATCCGTGACCGGGTTGAAGCCGGCGAGGATCAGGAACAGGCAGGCCACCATCGACAGGATGAAGGCAACCACCTGGTTGCGCGTCATCGCCGAGGTCATGCAAGTCACCGCCAGGTAAGCGCCGGCGAGGAAAAAACTGCCCAGGTACCCTGCGAAGATCATGCCGTTGTCGGGGCTGCCGAGCGCGTTGGCGGTCACCACCACCGGGAAGGTGAGCGCGAGCGATAGCGCGAGGAAGATCCAGGAGGCGAGGAACTTGCCGGCGATCGCCTGCCAGGGCGTAATCGGCATCGTCATCAGCAATTCGAGGGTGCCGGAGCGCCGCTCTTCGGCCCATAGGCGCATGCCTGCGGCCGGCACCAGCACCAGGTAGAGCCAGGGGTGCCAGCCGAAGAACGCGCCTAGGCTCGCCTCGCCGCGCTCGAAGAACTGGCCGGCGGTGAAAGTGAAAAAGCCCGTCAGCAGCAGGAAGATGACGAGAAACACGTACGCCACCGGGGAGCCGAAGTAGCTGCCGAGCTCGCGCTTGGCGATGACCCAGATGGGCTTCAATTCTTCACCGTGTCGGGGACCGTGATGCGCCGGAACACCTCGTCCAGCGGTCTTCCCAGCTCGTCGGGCGTGCCCTGGGCGACGATGCGGCCCCGGTCGATGATGATCGCCCGCGTGCAGGCTGCATCCACCTCTTCCAGGATGTGGGTCGAGAACACCACCGCCTTGCTGCGCCCCAGTTCGCGGATCAGGTTGCGCACCTCGTGCTTCTGGTTGGGGTCGAGGCCGTCGGTGGGCTCGTCCAGCACCAGCACTTCCGGGTCGTGGATCAGCGCCTGCGCGAGGCAGGTGCGGTGCCGGTATCCCTTCGAAAGCGTATCGATGGACTGGTGCAGCACCGAGGCAAGAAAGCAGCGCTCGACCGCGCGCGACAGCGCGGCGCGCTTCGCGCCGCCTGCCAGCCCGCGCAGTTCGGCGGCGAAGGCGAGGAAGCCCCACACCGTCATCTCGGGGTAGGCGGCGGCGTTTTCCGGCAGGTAACCGATCAGCCGCTTGGCCTCGAGCGGCGATTCGGTCACGTCGTAACCGCCGACGCTCACCTTGCCGCTGCTGGGCGCGTAGTAGCCGGTGATCATGCGCATGGTGGTGGATTTTCCCGAACCGTTCGGCCCGAGGAAACCGACCACCTCGCCACGCTCGACGTTGAACGAAACGCCGTCCACGGCACGCGTCGCGCCGAAGCTCTTGCTCAGATTCTCGATCTTTATCATGGGATGGATCGACTTGCGGGGGCGCATTATCGCCCAAAACGGTCCGGGGTTTAGAATGCGGTCCAACCAGGGAGGTTCCATGAAAAAGCTTGCCGCGCTGCTGTTCACCTTGCTTGCCTTGCCGGCGCTCGCGCAGCCGAGCCTGAAAATGATGATCCCGGCCAACCCCGGCGGCGGCTGGGACCAGACCGGGCGCAACCTCGCTGCGGCGATGCAAAGCGCGAAGCTCGTGTCCTCGGTCCAGTTCGAGAACAAAGGGGGCGCGGCCGGGATCATCGGCCTGGCGCAGTTCGTCAACTCCGCCAAGGGCGACCCGAACGCCGTGATGCTGGGCGGTATGGTGATGGTGGGCGGCATCATCCTCGGCAAGTCCGCGGTCAACCTGTCGCAGGTGACGCCGATCGCGCGCCTTACCAGCGAATGGGAAGTGATCGTGGTCCCGGCCGCCTCGCCGCTCAAGACCATGGCGGAGCTCGTCAAGATACTCAAGGAAAACCCCGGCAAGGTGTCCTGGGGCGGCGGCTCCGCGGGCGGCACCGACCACATCCTCGCGGGCCTCGTCGCCAAGGCGGTGGGGGTGGACGCGGCCCGGGTCAACTACGTGCCCTACAAGGGCGGCGGCGAGGCGGTCGCGGCGATTCTGGGCGGCCACGTGACCGTGGGTATCTCGGGAATCGGCGAGTTCGCCGAGCAGGTCAAGGCCGGCAAGATGCGGGCACTCGCCCAATCCGCGCCCACCAAGGTGGACGGTATTCCCTCGCTCAAGGAGCAGGGCATCGACGTCGAGCTCGGCAACTGGCGCGGCATCTTCGGTGCGCCCGGCATCACGCCGCAGCAGCGCGATGCGCTGGTGAAACTCGTCAAGGATGCGACCGAGACTCCGGCGTGGAAAGCGACGCTCGAGAAGCTCGGCTGGACGCCGGTGTTCCTGGGCGGCGACGACTACAAGAAGTTCATCGACGAAGACACCGTACGCGTCGCCGCGATCATCGAGTCGCTAGGCCTGAAGAAATAACAGCCGGGTGCGCCGGCTCAACGCGGCTGAGGTCGCGCTCTCGCTGGGCGTGCTGGCGCTCGGGCTTGGGGTGGCGGGCGTCACCGCGGGCCTGCCCTCCGAGGGCGGCTACTCGGGAATCGGGCCGAATTTCATTCCCGGCGTCGTGGGCGCGGGCATCATCCTGCTGGGCGCCTGGCTGAGCTTCGAAGCGTTCAGCGGCGGCTGGCGCGGCGCCGCGCCGGACGACGCGCGCGAGCGCGGCGAGCACGATTTCCATGCCGCCGCTTTCGGCTGGATCACGGCCGGCCTGTTCGCGCACATGGCGTTGATCGTCTGGGCCGGATTTGTCATCGCCGGGGTCGTCCTGTTCGCCTGCATTGCGCGCGGCTTCGGCAGCGTGCGCGTCGCGCGCGACGTCGCGCTCGGCCTCGTGCTGTCGCTCGGCGTGTTCGTGTTTTTCGTCAAACTGCTGAACGTCAACCTGCCCGCGGGCTGGCTCGCGCCGCTGCTGGGCGGCGCGGGAATATAAGAATGGAAGCCTTCGAAGCGCTGATGGCGGGTTTCGGCGTGGCGCTCAAGCCGATCAATCTCCTGTGGGGCTTCATCGGCGTGACGCTGGGCACCTTCATCGGCGTGCTGCCGGGCGTGGGGCCGGCGCTTACCGTGGCGATGCTGCTGCCGCTGACGGCGAAGCTCGATCCGACCGGCGCGCTGATCATGTTCGCCGGCATCTACTACGGCGCCATGTTCGGCGGCTCGACCACCACCATCCTGCTCAATACGCCTGGCGAGTCGGCCTCGATCGCCACCGCGCTCGAAGGCAACCGCATGGCGAAAGCGGGGCGCGCCGGGCCGGCGCTCGCGACCGCGGCAATCGGCTCGTTCGTCGCCGGGTCGATCGCCACCGTGCTGCTCACGCTGCTCGCGCCGGTGGTGGTGGACCTCGCGCTCAAGTTCGGCCCGGCGGAATATTTCTCGCTGATGGTGTTTGCCTTCATCACGGTGTCGGCGGTGCTGGGCTCCTCCACGGTGCGCGGGCTGACGAGCCTGTTCATCGGCCTTTTTTTCGGCCTGATCGGCATCGACAGCCAGACCGGCCAGCCGCGCTTCGCGTTCGGCGTCGCCGAATTGCTGGACGGGGTGGACGTGGTGGTCCTCGCGGTGGGCCTGTTCGCGGTCGGCGAAGCGCTGTATGTCGCCGCCTACCAGAGCCGCCTCACCGAGACCATCGAGAAGGTAAAGGGCTCGATCATGATGTCGGCCGAAGACTGGCAGCGCTCCTGGCCGGCATGGCTGCGCGCCACCGCGATCGGCTTTCCGTTCGGCACCATTCCCGCGGGCGGGGCGGAGATCCCGACTTTCCTCTCCTACACGGTGGAGAAGAAACTTTCCAGGCACCCGGAGCAATTCGGCCACGGCGCGATCGAGGGCGTCGCCGGGCCCGAAGCAGCCAACAACGCCTCGGCCACTGGAGTGCTGGTGCCGCTGCTGACCCTGGGCATTCCCACCTCGGCGACCGCGGCGATCCTGCTGGGCGCGTTCCAGAATTACGGGCTGCAGCCGGGGCCGCAGCTCTTCCAGGCCCAGGCCGACCTTGTCTGGGGCTTGATCGCGAGCCTCTACGTCGGCAACGTGATCCTGCTGATCCTCAACCTGCCGCTGATCGGCATCTGGGTGAAGGTGCTGCGGATCCCGAAGGACATCCTCTACGCCGGCATCCTCGTCTTCGCCACGCTCGGCGCCTACAGCCTGCACCAGTCCTGGGTGGACCTGCTGACCCTGTATGTTTTCGGCCTGCTCGGCTTCGCCATGCGGCGCTGGGACATTCCGGTCGGTCCGGCGGTTATCGGCCTGATCCTCGGGCCGCTCGCCGAGACGCAGTTCCGCCGCGCGCTGTCCATCAGCCAGGGCGACGCGACGGTGTTCTTCACCCAGCCGATCTCGGCTGCCTTCCTCGCGACTACTGCGGCGCTGGTGATCGTGCCCTGGGTAGTGCGGCGCCTGCGCAGACGGTAAAATCGCTGCGGAATTTCCGGCTTACTTCATTCCCAGGGGAACAGCATGGACAAGCAACTTCTTTCCAGGACCGCGGCCGCGATGGTCGCCAAAGGCAAGGGCATTCTGGCCGCCGACGAGTCGAGCGGCACGTGCGAGATCCGCTTCAAGACCATTAATACCCCCTGCACAGAGGAAAACCGCCGCGCCTACCGCGGGCTGCTGTTCACCACGCCGGGCGTGGAGCAGTTCATCTCGGGCGTGATCCTGTATGACGAAACCATCCGCCAGAAGACCGACGGCGGCGTGCTGTTTCCCGACGACATGGCGAAGAAAGGGATCCTGCCCGGCATCAAGGTGGATACCGGCGCCAAGAACCTTGCCCTCTGCGCGGGCGAGAAGGTGACCGAGGGCCTGGACGGCTTGCGCGAGCGGCTCGCGGACTACTTCAAGCTCGGCGCGCGCTTCGCGAAGTGGCGCGCGGTGATCGCCATCGGCGAGGGGATTCCGAGCCACAGCTGCCTGTACGCCAACGCGCACGCGCTCGCGCGCTACGCGGCGCTTTGCCAGGAAGCCTCCATCGTGCCGGTGATCGAGCCCGAGGTGCTGCTCGACGGCGGCCATACCATCGAGCGCTGCGAGGAGGTGACCGAAGCGACGCTGCGCGCGACTTACGCCGCGCTTGCCGCGCACAACGTCTCGGTCGAGCACGTCGTTCTCAAGTCGAGCATGGTGGTCTCGGGCAAGAGCTGCCCGCGCCAGGCGGGTGTGGACGAAGTGGCCGAGCGCACGCTGCGGGTGCTCGGACGCACCGTGCCGGCAGCGCAGCCCGGTGTCGTATTCCTCTCCGGCGGCCAGTCGGACGTGTCGGCGACCGCGCACCTGAACGCCATGGCCTCGATGAAAGGTCTGCCCTGGCCGCTCACGTTTTCGTATTCGCGCGCGCTGCAGAACCCGGCGCTCAACGCCTGGAAGGGCCAGCGCGCCAACGCCGGCGCGGCGCAGCGGGCGCTCCGCCACCGCGCCCGCATGAACGGCCTGGCGGCGCAGGGCAAGTGGCAGGCGGAACTGGAGAAGCAGGCGGCTTGATGGTTTTGTTCGACTCCCAGATCAATAGCCTCACCAGGATCGGGCGCGGCAAGGTGCGCGACATCTACGCCGTGGACGGCGACAAGATGATGATCGTGGTTTCCGACCGCCTGTCGGCATTCGACGTGGTGCTGCCCGACCCGATTCCCGACAAGGGGCGGGTGCTGAATGAGCTTGCCAATTTCTGGTTCGAGAAGCTTGGCCACGTGGTGCCCAATCACCTCACCGGTATCGATCCGGAGAGCGTGGTCCAGGGACCCGCTGAAAAGGCGCAGGTGCGCGGCCGCGCCGTGGTGGTGAAGAAACTCAAGCCGCTGCCGGTCGAGGCGGTGGTGCGCGGTTACCTGATCGGCTCGGGCTGGAAAGATTACCAGGCCACCGGAGCAGTCTGCGGCATCCAGCTGCCTAAGGGCCTGCGGCAGGCGCAGCAGTTGCCCGAGCCCATTTTCACGCCGGCGACGAAGGCAGCCAGCGGCCACGACGAGAACATTTCCTTCGAGCGCATGTGCGGGATCGTCGGCGAGGACATCGGCCGCGACGTGAAGGACGTCAGCATTCGCCTCTACAGGGAAGCCTCGGAGTTCGCCGCGACCCGGGGCATCCTCATTGCCGACACCAAGTTTGAATTTGGTTTGAACGATAAAAATGAAATTGTATTGATCGATGAGGTGTTGACGGCCGATTCGTCGCGCTTCTGGCCGGCCGACCAGTACCAGGCCGGCATGTCGCCGCCGTCCTACGACAAGCAGTTCGTGCGCGACTACCTGGAAACGCTGGACTGGGACAAGACGCCGCCCGCGCCCAGGCTGCCGGCCGACGTGATCGCGCGCACCTCGGCGAAATACCGCGAGGCGCTCGAAAAACTCGCCGGCAGGAAGATTTCGTGAAGCCGGTCGTCGGCATCGTGATGGGCTCCACGTCCGACTGGGAGACGATGAAGGCCGCCGCCAAGGTGCTGGAAGAGTTCGGCGTGCCCTACGAGGCCAAGGCGATGTCCGCGCACCGCACGCCCAAGGCGGTCGCGGCCTGGACCGAGGGCGCCGCGGCGGGCGGCATAAAGGTCATCATCGCAGCCGCGGGCGGCGCCGCGCACCTTGCCGGCGTGGTGGCGGCGCATACGGCGCTGCCGGTGCTCGGCGTGCCGATGCCTTCAAAGCACCTGAAGGGCCTGGATTCGCTGTTGTCCACGGTGCAAATGCCGCGCGGCATACCAGTCGCGACCTTCGCTATCGGCGAAGCGGGTGCGGCGAACGCGGCCCTTTTTGCCGTTGCCACGCTTGCGCTTGCCGATGCCGAACTGCAGAAGAAGCTCACTGAATTCCGCAAGAAGCAGACTGAAGCGGTGCTCAAGGCGGCGCCGCTGAAATTGTAAGACCCGTGCTTTGAACCCCGACGTCCGCCGAGCTGCGGAGATCCTGCGCGCCGGCGGCCTGGTCGCCTTTCCCACCGAGACCGTCTACGGCCTGGGCGCCGATGCCTCCAGCGCCGCCGCCGTCGCGCGCCTCTACGCGGTGAAAAGCCGGCCCGCCGATCATCCGGTGATCGTGCACTTCGCGGATACCGCGCCTGCTTTCGAGTGGGCAAGAGAAGTGCCGGCGGGCGCGCAGGCGCTGGCCGCCCGCTACTGGCCCGGCCCGCTGACGATGATCCTGAAGCGCTCGGTGAAGGCGCAGGACTTCGTCACCGGCGGGCAGGACAGCGTCGGCCTGCGCCTACCCTCCCATCCGGTCGCTCAGCAGCTGTTGCGTAAATTCGGCGCTGGCGTCGCTGCGCCGTCGGCGAACCTGTTCGGCAATCTCAGCCCGACAACCGGTCAGCACGTGCGCGACGATTTTTCTCGCCAGATCGATCTCATACTGGAAGGCGGATCGAGCGAAGTCGGCATCGAATCCACCATCGTGGATCTTTCGGGCGGAGCACCGGTACTGCTGCGGCCGGGGGGTATTTCGAAAACTCAGCTGGAAGAAACGCTGAATTCAAAAATTGAAGAAAAAAAATCCCATTACCCTCGACACTCCGGTGGGCTGGAGCGGCACTACGCGCCGAAAACACCCGCCGTGCTGGTGCCACCTCACCAACTGGATGCGGAGATCGCCAGACGCGGAGCCTCCGTTGCCGTTCTTGCCTTTTCCAGGCCGGACGAGCGGGTGGACTACTGGATCCGTATGCCGCGCGAGCCGCGGGCCTACGCGCAGCGGCTGTATGCGGCGTTGCGCGAGCTGGATGCCGCGGGCTGCGGCGCTATACTGATCGAATCGCCGCCCGAGACCGCCGAATGGGACGCCATCAGGGATCGACTAACACGCGCTGCCGGATGACCGCGGGGATCCTGCTCGCGCTTTGCATCGCTGGTTGCGGCGGCAACTCCTACGTGCAGGTCGGCGCCAGCGGCTCGCCCTCGACCGGCGTATCTACCGGCGGCTCGGTCAGCGTGCAGGGCCGCAGCACCTTCGGCGCGCTGCTCGCGATCGGCATCCTCGCCGGAGTGTCCTACGCCAGCGATCGAGGGATGCCGCCGTCGGTTCGCGTCTCCGAACTCGACCCGTTGCGTCGCGTGCTCGAGCAGGACTGCTCCAAGCCGATCGAGGACTGGTCGGCCAACCTCAGGTGCCGCTGACCGGCAAGCGGCGACCCATCACCCAATGGCTGCCTTCGGCCGCTAGCCCGGCAGGGCCCTCCTGACCTTGTCCATCGACTCGCGCATGATCGGCGTGCTCTCGCCCGCGATCCAGCGGCGCTCGACCTGCCAGTACTCGGGCGAGCGCTTGCCCGACTTGACCGACTCCGCCGCGATGACCATCAGCATCGCGACGACCTTGTCCACCTTCATTGTCGCGTACTCGATGCCCGCCCAGTCGATCACCTCGTCGATGAGCTGGCCGTTCACGTCGCGCTCGTAGGGCTCACGCCAGCCCCGCTGGTCGGGGCGGAACGTCGTCGGGATTCCGGTGTGCTTGGACCCCGCGCGGAAGGGCTGCATGCCGGGATGCCGGTACACGACCGACAGCAGGATGTGCCCCCGGCTCCACACGTGCGTGTAGACGCCGGCCAGCACGTGGTGCCTGGCCTTGTCCTCGGGCATTCCCTGCGAGACCAGCAGGCGCTGGAAGGCGCGCGTCGCCTCGGCCATCGCCTCCGGGTGGTAGCGCCCGTAGATGCTTTCGCCGGGCGCTGCGCCCGTCTGCTGATTTACCCGCGGGTCGTCGATGGACACGCGGAAGGTGGCCTTGTAGGAGTCGTCCAGCGGCACCGCCTGGGCCTGGAGCAGGCCCCGGTTCAGCTCCGCGAGCCCGGTCCCGATCGTGTACGGAAGGAACGCGAGGCCCTGGGCGATGCCGGCAATGATCATGAGGGGCGAAAGGATTAGGCCGAGGAGGCCGCGCCCGATTGTCTCCATGGCCTGCTGGCCGTTCTGCGTCGCGCACGCCGCCAGCTGCAGGACCAGCACGAGGCTTCCGTACCATTTCATTCGTCGCGTCATGATCTGTTCCCTCCTTCGGTCAGCTATTTCGGCTGACCCATTCTAACGCGGCCTCCGGATCCGCTCCTGGCCGGGTCATTCCGCTATTGCCTATTGTCGCTGCGGCCCGGGCTTGCCGTCCTCGACGGCAAATCGAGCCAGCACTCTCGCGCCCGATTCCGGCAGCTTGACCGTCTCCACGCCGACCAGGTCCGCGATGAAGCGTCCGCCCGAGACGCTGGCACGCACGTAGCCGCGCTGGTCGCCGCGCAGATACTTGAGGTGCGGGTTCTCGGCCAGAATCGTCTTCCAATTCCGCTGCCAGGGCCCGGCGTTTGAGGAAATCGACGTGCCGGTGAACTCGCTCGCCACCACTGGCGATTTCTCGTCGTCGAAATCGAGTTTCAGGTCGGCGACGAAGTGCATGTGCACATCCCCGCCGATGACGACGGGGTTCGAAAGCCGGCGCGCGACGACCGACTCCAGCAGCCGCCGGCGCGCGTCCGGATAACCGTCCCAGCCATCGGTCCAGAACAGCTGTCCTTCCCCGGGCCTGTTGTCGCGTTGCGCCATCAGCAACGGCTGCGCAAGGATGTTCCAGGTGGATCGAGAGCTGGCGAAGCGCTCATCGAGCCACGCTTCCTGCCGTTTGCCGAGCAGCGTGCGCGACGGGTCGCGCAAATCAACGCAGCTGCCCGGGTCCACGTCCGAAGCGCGGCCGGCCGCGCTCGAACACGCCTGGTGCGAGCGGTACTGGCGGCCGTCAAGTACGTGGAAACTCGCAAGCGATCCCCAGGCAAGGCCCGTGTGGATGCGCATATCCGGCCCGCGTGGCCGCATCGCGGCAGGGAGCGGCATATGCTCGTAGTACGCCTGGTACGCGGCCGCGCGCCGCGACAGGAACTCGTGCGGCGATGTTCTTCCTTCTTCCTGGCGGTCGTTCGCATAGTCGTTGTCGACTTCGTGGTCGTCCCAGGTCGCGATCCACGGAACCATGCGGTGCGCCGACTGCAGATCCGCGTCGGTCTTGTACAAGGCATGGCGTATCCGATAGTCGGCCAGCGCGACGGGTTCCGCGATCTGGTTGTGCCGCCGGACGTATCCCTGGCGAACGGACGACTCGTAGATGTAGTCGCCGAGGAACACCACGAGGTCAAGATCGTCGGCCACCACTTGCTTGTAAGCGTTGTAGTACCCGTGCTCGAAGTGCTGGCAGGAGGCGATGGCGAAGCGCAGGCGTGGGGAACCGGCGGTGGGCGGGGGCGCGGTGCGCGTGCGGCCGACCGGGCTGACCGCGTCGCCGGCGAGAAACCGGTAGAAGTACCAGCGGTCCGGCGCGAGGCCCCTCACTTCCGCGTGCACCGAATGCGCCCAGTCGTGCGCCGGGAACTCGGCGCGGCTGGCGATCACTTTCGCAAAACGTTCGTCTTCGGCGACTTCCCAGCGCATCGGCACCGGCTCGGGCGCAAGGCCGCCATCGGGTTCCAGAGGCTTGGTCGCAAGCCTCGTCCAGAGTACGAATCCATCCGGGGTCGGGTAACCCGAAGCGACCCCGAGCGTGAAGGGGTAGGACTCGAAACGGACCGCTCGGTCCGCCTGCGCGCGCAGCGGCGCGGTATGCGAAACACCGAGCGCGGCGAGGACTTCCAGGAACCTGCGGCGGTCGAACATGCGAATAGAATACCGGGTTCAAGTTATGGAGAGTTGAATGATCCATTTCGTCGTGCATGAGGAGGGCGACGGCGTCGGCGTGGTGGTGGTCGAAGGCGTGAAGGCGGGCCAGGAACTGGTCGGCTGGATCATGGAAGACGACAAGGAGATCCGGATGACGGCGAGGAGCGACATCCCGATCGGCCACAAGCTCGCGCTGAGGGACTACCGGCCGGGCGATACGGTGATCAAGTACGGCGTCGACATCGGTAAGGTAGTGGCGCCGATCGCGCGCGGCGAGCATACCCACGTGCAGAACCTGAAAACGAAACGGTGGTAGGCATGGACCTCTCCAAAGCGAGTTTCTGGGGCTACCAGCGGGAGAACGGCCGCGTCGGCGTGCGCAACCA
>Ga0247727_10011858_pt1 | contig 15096 bp, 13 predicted proteins | sample WisWelCaveWW1625_FD_202498 | JGI IMG/M metagenome (GOLD analysis project Ga0247727, IMG submission 202498) | Biofilm microbial communities from Wishing Well Cave, Virginia, United States - WW16-25 | ecosystem: Environmental > Aquatic > Deep subsurface > Groundwater > Cave microbial mat | place... | reverse complement strand
ACGGAGATGAAACAACGCATCCCCTGATCTACGTGGCGCTCGGTTCGCATGCGAACTATTCGAGACCCGAGGTCATCCGTTCGCCGAGCCTGTTCCATCAGGGATACTTTCAACGCTTCCTTTACTGGACCGACGGCTTGATCCACTTCCTGTTCATGCTCTTCAACCCAAGCCAGAAACAGCGCCAGATCGTTCTGCGCGAACTAACCACGCATCCATCCACTGCGCTGACGGAGGATTCGTTTCTGAGATTGCGTGACAAGCAGGATCATTATGTAGTGAACCTGCCAATGGAAATCGCGACGGGAGAAGGGTTCCGCATCGGGGTTGAAGGGGACGACAAGCGCGAAGCGGTCGGTAAATCAAGCAGTTATCTCAAACGCATCATGTCCAGCCGGGAGGTGACTCATCCCAAATCGCGTGAGTGGAGGCGGATCGTGTTATCCCCCGAACCTGCTTGGATTCAGTATCAAGGCTTATGGGGTGTGAAGAGTTTGCTGAAGGATGAGTCGGGTCCCCCCGGACCAAAGTGGAGCCGACCTGATAAATTCTTTACTGTTCATCCGCGTAAGCGGTGGGAGGAGCCGTTGGAGTGGTTGAGGGAGTTGGAATCTTGAATTATGTCATGCTGAGCCGCTTTGCGGCGAAGCATCTCTACTCAGTTAAGCGAGACCCTTCGGTCGCGACACCTGCCCTGGCGGGCGGTGCCAGGGAAAACGCTCCCTCAGGGTGACACATATCCTTATTTTTCCCACCGCGCATACACCGCCTGAGACAATAACCTTCCCGCGCTTTGCTCGCGTGTGACCAATTCTCCCATTTCGATCTTTCCATCATGTCCATTCATCATATCTTCCATTGCCTGCGCGACATGGATAGCCGAAGCGCGCACCGCGTAGATTGTTGTGACTACAAACAATGGATGATCGCTCAAACATTCTCGGCATGCTTCGAGCAGTGTCGGCAACGATTTATACACTTCCCACACTTCACCTTTGGGACCGCGCCCGAATTTGGGCGGGTCGAGAATAATGCCATCATATTTGACCCCGCGCCGCGCTTCGCGTTGGACGAACTTCAACGCGTCGTCCACGATCCAGCGGATGAGTTTCTCTGTCAGGTTGGATAAGGCTTGATTGTCACGCGCCCAGCTCACAGATTTTTTGGATGCGTCCACGTGAGTCACTTTGGCGCCAGCCGCGGCCGCGGCTAACGTCGCGAGTCCGGTATATCCAAAAAGATTTAAAACATTTAATTCTCTGTGCTCTCCGTGCACTCCGTGGTGAATTAGATTGCTAAACCAGTCCCAATGCGCAGCAACTTCGGGGAATACACCGAGATGACGCCCTGGCGTTGTCATTGCCCAGAATTTCAGCCCATCTTCGCGCTGATCGGAGGCGCTGTGCTTGTCAGCGCCGTAGTCGAAGCGGAGGAAATAACTCATCTCCCACTTCTCATCCACCTTCTTTTTGAACTCCCAATGCCCGCCGCTTTCTTCGCCGGTGGGTTGAAAGACGGCATGCGCGTTCCTCCATTCGGCGTTAAGTGTGCGCTTCCACATTGCCTGGGATTCAGGACGCACAAAAACATATTTGCCAAAGCGTTCGAGTTTCAAGCCATCACCGCTATCGAGCAACGCGTAATCTTTCCAGTTTAATGATTCAAGCAAGGTGAAAGGGTGAGCAATCATGGTAGGCAAAACGGCAGTCTCCGGTCTCTAATTCTCTAATCTCTGTTTTTGAAATTTACTTGCCATCATCCCAAATAGGACAATGGAGGGAGTGGCGGAAATGGTTACACCCACTTGATTTTTCCCTCAAAAGTCGTATAATGTGGGAGGAAGTGGTAGAAAATGGTAAGGACGCCGGTCGCTCCGGCGTTCGCCTGTTAATAAGGAATTATAGCACAAATGTTCTTGGGTCAGTTCCAGCACAACCTCGATGATAAAGGGCGCCTGATGATCCCGGCGCGCTATCGCGAGTTGCTCGCGGCTGGCGCTTTCATCACACAGGGCTTTGACAAATGTCTGATGGTGATGACCGATGTCTACTTCAAACAGGTCTATGACCGCATCAATGCCATGAACCTGGCTGACCCAACTGCACGTCTCTTGCGCCGGCTCATTCTTTCGAATGCTTATCCTGTTGAAGTGGATAAGGTTGGGCGCGTCCTTGTTCCGCAGAACCTGCGTCAGTTCCTCGGCATCGAGAGCGGAGAACTCACAGTGGCAGGGCAGGGCGATTATTTTGAAGTGTGGACTCCTGCCGCATGGAAAGAACAAATGGATCAATTGCAGGATGTGGAAGCCAACAATCAGCGCTTCGCCACGCTTGATCTTTCAAAAAACAATTCGGTGTAGGGGCGAGACGCTACGCAACCTCGCCCCTACGCATATGAACGACACACCGCATCAATCCGTACTTTACCAAGAGATTATACACGCGTTGCAACCCAGGCGTGGTGGTCGCTATGTGGATGGGACATTGGGCGCGGGCGGACATGCCCGCGGAATTTTGGAGGCCTCTGCGCCAGATGGGCATCTGCTGGGTCTCGATGTGGACCCGCAGGCGTTAGCGCTAGCTCGTAAGACCTTGGCTCCTTACGAACAGCGCGTTCATCTGGCGCAAGCCTCCTACACGACTCTGTCCGCACAGCTCGCGCATCTCGGCTGGGAATCCGTTGATGGGATTGTTCTCGATCTGGGTGCATCCTCCATGCAATTTGATACACCCGGGCGCGGCTTCTCCTTTATGCAGGATGCTCCGCTCGACATGCGCTTCGGACCTCACGCTTTGCAGACCGCCGCCGATTTGGTGAACGAGTTACCGGAACGGGAACTGGCTGACTTGATCTACCGATACGGCGAGGAACGGGACTCACGCAAGATCGCGCGAGCCATTGTCAACCGGAGACCGCTTCACACGACTCGTGAACTGGTCGCCGTTATCGAATCCGTTTCCCCCCGCCGCGGGTCCTTCGGCAAGCTCAGGAGCGTTCATCCTGCGACGAGAACATTCCAGGCGCTTCGTATCGCGGTGAACGATGAACTGGCTTCCATCGAAGCAGTGCTTCCCCGGGCTGTGGCAAGCCTAAGTGTCGGAGCCCGACTCGCAGTGATCTCCTTCCATTCATTGGAAGACCGAATCGTCAAAGATTTTTTCAGAGAACAAAGCAAGGACCTGGTCAACCCGCCGTATGAACAGATCTATGAAGAAGAACGCAAGGCAACGCTGAAAGAGGTAAATCGAAAGCCAATCACGCCATCGGAGGAAGAAATAAAAATGAATCCGAGAGCGCGCAGTGCGAAACTTCGCATTGCGGAAAAATTATGACAACCTTGCGAAGGTTCAATCCTTCGGGCCTTGCCCTCAGGACAAGCCTTCGCAAGGGTACGACCATCGCCCAAATAAAAAGGTCGTTATGCAAGCACAAGCAACCCAGATCACCCATGCTTATAAACAGGCTCCCTGGCGTGTTCAACGCCAGTGGGTTGGCGCATTCCTGCTTGCCCTGATCGGGATAGCAATGATCGCCGCGCTATATCTCGATGTCACCGCGCGCGCCGCAATGGCTGGACGCGAAATTCAGGAATTGCGTTTTGAGATCACGGCGATTCAACGCGCCAACGCTGACCTTGAAACAGAACTTGCTGATATGACATCCACTGCTGCAATGCAGCGCCGCGCCCTTGAGTTGGGATATCGCCCCGTCAAACCCGGCGAACTGGATTACGTTCCCGTGCCCGGGTTTTCCGCGCCGGAGCCTGCGATCCTGCTGGCGGCGGAAGATACCGTCCCGCATGATCAATCACTTCCACCTGAATACTCACAATCCCTGATCGAATGGTTCGACGAACGCATCAAGTTCGGAGGTTTTCAACCGTGAGACAGCAATACGCCGTCCGCTCATTGATCCTTGTTGCAGGTCTCGTGGTTGTTGCGCTGGCTGTCATCGTGCAGATCATCCGCATTCAGAATAGCGAACAGGCAATGATCTTTCTCTCGCAGGGAGATCGTTACGCGGGGGAGTTCAGTATGTTCTACCCGGAGCGCGGCGAAATCTATGATCGTAACGGACATCTGCTCGCGGGAAATCGGACTGTGTTTGAAGTGGGGGTGAGCCTGAATGAAATGCGCGACCCGGATGCAATGGCTTATACCCTCGGCACGTATCTGGGACTTACTTACGAAGAAGTACGTAATAGACTTATCAATTCCCCGGACGGCTGGGAATATATTGTTGTGCAGGATTACGTCGGCGCAGACACGGTGACTTCGCTCCAGGAACTTATGCAACAACTGGATGATGCAGAAGATCCGCGTCTCAGTGGATTGGGATTCAAGCCGCATTACCAACGCAGTTACCCTGAAACCGCCCTGGCTTCGAATGTACTTGGTTTTGTCACACGCGATGGGCGCGGTTATTTTGGCATCGAAGAGAAATATAACGACCTGCTTGCGGGCAATCCCGTTCAAGTGTGGGTGCCGCGCGATCCCAACAAAGCCATGGAGATCCCCAGGGTACCCAATGGCACAACGCTTGTCCTCACGTTGAATCGCGACCTGCAAGCCAAGGTCGAATCGATACTGGATGAGTCGCTCTCCAAATACGGCGCAGAGAACGGCACGGTCATCGTCATGGATCCGCGTAATGGCGAGATCCTTGCGATGGCAGCCACACCGCGCATGAACCTGAACGATTACGGCAATTATTTCTCGCTATATGACAATGGCAGTCAATACAACCGCTCGATCGGCATGGCGTATGAACCAGGTTCGGTCATAAAAGTCCTCACGATGGCTGCCGCGCTCGATGCAGGCACGGTCCGCCCGGATACATCCTTCATTGATACCGGCTCCATTGATGTCGGCGGCATCACCATCCAAAACTGGAACCGCGACGCGTGGGGACAGCAAAATATGATCGGTTGTTTGCAGCATTCCTTGAATGTGTGCATGGCGTGGATATCCTCACAAATGGGAACACATTCATTTTATGACTATATGGAGCGTTTCGGCTTCGGTCATCCCACAGGCATAGATCTCGCCGGGGAAGCAATGGGCAGGCTCAAAGTCCCGGGTGATACGGATTGGTATCCCGTTGACCTCGGCACGAACGCTTTCGGACAGGGCGTCACAGTCACACCTCTGCAAATGCTTATGGCGGTTTCCGCTGTTGCGAATGATGGAAAAATGGTCACACCGCACGTGTTATATTCCATGCTGCGCGACGGGCATCAATACAACGTCCCTTCGCAATATGCAGGTTCACCGATCAAAGCGGATACTGCGCGCACGTTAAATGAGATGCTGGCGATTTCATTGGAGGAAGAATCCTCAAGCGCGCTTTTGCCCGGTTATCGCCTGGCAGGCAAGACCGGCACCGCGCAAATCCCCACAGATTTTGGCTACGATACTTTCCGCACTAATGTGTCCTTCATCGGTTGGGGACCGGTGGATGACCCGCAGTTCATGGTCTACGTCTGGCTGCAAAAACCCACCGCATCCATTTGGAGTTCTGAAACTGCCGCGCCAGTCTTCTCACAGGTGGCAGAACAAACCGTCATCTTGCTCAACATTCCGCCTGATAACATTCGCAACCAACTGGCGGCAAAATAAAATGCTAACTATCGCAGATGCAATCGAAGCCCTGACGGACTTTCGCCCGCAAACCACAATGGTCATCACCGAAGCGGTGATTGATTCGCGTCAGGTGATTCCCGGCTCGATGTTTGTCGCAATTCCCGGCGAGAAGACGGATGGCCATGACTTCATCGGGGAAGCATTTAAGCGGGGGGCTTCTTTTGCTTTAATCCAAAGGGACGTTGACGCCTCCCTTCGCACCCTCGACCTGCGTTCCGTTTCATCAGCCGACTCCTTTCTGAAGCAGGATCTCGCCACGCCGTTATGCCTGCGCGTTGAAAATACAGTGACTGCGCTTCAACAGATCGCGCGTTTCTGGCGCCGCAAACTGGATTTGCGCGTGATCGGCATCACAGGCAGTGTTGGCAAATCCACAACAAAGGAAATGGCTGCCGAAGTGCTCAGCACGCGTTATCGAACGTTGAAAAGCCCGGGCAACCTCAATAATGAGATCGGCTTGCCGCTTACGATGCTCCGCCTGAGTTCCGGTTATCAACGCGCCGTAATGGAAATGGGATTCTACGTCCCCGGTGAGATCGCCTTCCTGTGCGATATCGCCCTGCCGCAAGTGGGGGTCGTGACGAACGTGGGCACTGTCCATGCGGAGCGCGCCGGGTCACAGGAAGCCATCGCGCGCGGCAAGGCGGAACTGATCCAGGCTTTGCCACCCGCTCCGGATGGTGTGGCAATCCTGAACTTCGATGACCAGTGGGTCCGCAAGATGGAAGAGAAGACCAAGGCGCGCGTCTTCTTTTATGGCTTGTCCCCCGAAGCGCATCTCTGGGCGGATAATGTGGTAGGGCTGGGCTTGGAAGGCATTCGCTTCCGGTTGCATTATGCCGGTGAAACATTACACGTGAAGATTCCTTTGATTGGGCGTCATTCCGTCCACACTGCGTTACGCGCCGCCGCGGTTGGCCTTGCCGAAGGAATGAACTGGCAGGAGATTTTGGAAGGTCTCAACCAAGGGCATACTCAACTACGCCTTGCTGCGGTCCGTAGTGAGACCGGCGCGCTATTGCTCGATGATACTTACAACGCATCGCCCGAATCCATGCTGGCTGCGCTCAACCTGCTCGATGAACTGGATGGACGCAAAGTGGCTGTGCTCGGTGATATGCTTGAACTCGGTCCGTACGAACGCGGCGGACATGAAATGGTCGGCTTGCGCGCTGCGCAAGTGGCAGGCGTACTACTCACCCTGGGTGAACGGGCTCACACCTTTGCGGAAGCCGCGCGCCGCGCGGGCATGAAGAAATCATCCATTATTGAATTCGATGAACTTGATCCTCTTGTGGAGTGGCTGAAAGCCAATCTCACAAAGGATGATGCCGTGCTTATTAAAGGATCTCATGGCTTGCGTATGGATCGCATCACCAGTTTGCTGGAGGTGCGATCATGAGTCACACCGCGCTGGTATTGGGCCTGGCTATGCTTTCCTTCATCATGACCGTGATCTGGGGCACCCCACTTCTGCGTGTGCTTCGTCATTTCAGGGTCGGCAAGATCATCCGTGTGGATGAGCCGGACAAGCATCGCGTGAAGATGGGCACACCCACCATGGGTGGTGTGCTGTTCATCCTGCCTGTGCTTTTGCTGACCGGCCTGCTCAATGCCGCGGCGCTGATCGGCTTGGATGTGACCGGGCGTTCGGTGCTGGTCCCATTGATTGTGCTGGTTTCATTCGGCGTGCTTGGCGCTCTCGACGATTGGGAAGGCATTCGCGGCAAGCGGCGCGGCGAGGGCATGCGCGCCCGCACGAAGTTTTTGGCGCAGGTCGTTCTGGCAATTGGCACGGCGTTCGTTTTGAAATACGGACTTGAAGTCCCCGAAATGTGGCTTCCGGGCGTCCCGAACCCGCTTGAATTGGGCTGGTGGTATATCCCGATTGCGGCGTTCATTATCGTAAGCGAATCGAACGCGGTGAATTTCACGGACGGCCTTGACGGACTTGCCGGTTTGATCTCCGCCACGGCGTTTGCTGCATTCGGCGGTATTGCACTTTTATACGGGTACACTTACCTGGCGCAATACTGTTTTATTGTTGTGGGCGCGCTGTTTGGTTTCCTGTGGTTCAATGTTCATCCCGCCGAACTCATCATGGGCGATACGGGTTCGATGGCGCTTGGTTCGACGCTGGCTGTCGTCGCGCTGATGACAGGTCAGTGGCCCCTGCTCATCGTCATCGCAGTCATCCCTCTTTGCGAGGCGTTGAGCGTCGTGATACAAGTTGTCTATTTCAGATTGACGAAAGGTAAACGTTTTTTCAAAATGGCCCCCATCCACCTGCACTTTGAATTGCTCGGCTGGAGCGAGACCCAGGTCGTTCAGCGCTTCTGGCTGATCGGCTTGCTCGCCGCCATGGTCGGCATGGGACTGGCGTTGGTGTAAATTCTCCCTCACCCCAACCCCTCTCCCAATGGGAGAGGGACAAAGGGTGAGGGGATAATGATATGAAGACGACCTGGAATGGCAAACACGTTCTGATATTAGGAGCCGCGCGGCAAGGCTTGGCTTTGGCGCGCTGGCTTGCGTTGCATGGCGCGCGCGTCACATTGAGCGATATGCGGACCGCCGACGAATTGCGTGTTGCCCGCGAATCGCTTGCCGAATATCAGGTCGACTGGGCGCTCGGCGGGCACCCGCTTGAGTTACTGGACTTCGCCGACATGCTTTGCCTTTCTGGTGGAGTTCCGCTTACGCTACCGATCGTGACTGAAGCCGTCAAACGAGGAATTCCACTCTCGAATGATTCCCAGATCTTCATGGAGATTGCTCCTTGTAAAACAGTTGGCATTACAGGTTCTGCTGGAAAAACAACCGCAACGACTTTAGTTGGACGCATGGCGAAGAATACCTATGGTAATAAAGCCTATGTCGGCGGCAATATTGGAGACCCTCTTATTAATTACGTGGACAACATGAAAGCGGATGACATTGCCATCCTTGAGATTTCATCCTTTCAATTGGACCAGATGACAATATCGCCGAACATCGCCGCGATCTTGAACATTACGCCGAATCATCTTGATCGTCACGGCACGATGGAAGCCTACACAGCCGCGAAGTCGCGCATCCTTGAATTTCAATCGGAGGAGGATGCTGCCATTCTCGGCTTCGATGATAAAGGCGCGTGGAGTCTAAGGGACAAGGTGCAGGGCAGGTTATACACGTTCAGTTTGCATGAGCTTGACAGAGGCTTGGATGGCGCGTACCTGCATGATGATCTTTTGAATCTACGCGATGGAAATGCCTATCTGCCGTTGATATTGCGCGAAAAAATCCTATTGCGCGGCGAGCATAATGTATTGAACGTCCTCGCCGCGTTTGCAATTGGTCACGCCGCCGGGTTTCCTCTGGATGCAATGCTCGAAGCTGCGCAGGATTTTCGCGGCGTGCCGCATCGCCTGGAATTTGTGCGTGAGTTGCGCGGTGTTTGCTGGTACAACGATTCGATTGCCACCGCGCCCGAACGGAGCATGGCAGCCATCCGCGCATTTGATGAACCAATCGTTTTGCTACTTGGCGGGCGCGATAAAGACCTGCCGTGGGAGGGTTTGATGCAACTCGCAAGTGAACGCGTGGATCATCTGGTGCTTTTTGGCGAGGCGGCGGAAAAGATTCAGAAAACGGTGACCAGCCTCGGGCTGCGCGCGAAGCGGTTTTCCGTCTCACAAGCCGGGCATTTGCATGAAGCAGTTGTCAAAGCGGCGGAGGTCGCTGAACGTGGTGATGTCGTCCTGTTGTCTCCGGGCGGCACGAGCTATGATGAATTCAAGGATTTTGCCGAACGCGGCGAAAGGTTTAGAGCATGGGTACAAGAACTTTCGTAAACAACCGTTCATCTCTTTCGCCGTTCAAATACCTGGCAAGAGGCGCGCGCGGCATGGATATCCTCCTTGTGCTGACGATGGTCGCGCTGGTGGTGTTTGGTTTGATCATGTTGTATTCCGCATCCTTCGATTTCTCCTTCAATGAATACGGTTCTTCATCGTATATGTTCACACGCCAGGTGAAATGGCTGGGATTGGGGATCGCGCTGGCGCTGGCGCTTTCGCTTTTCGATTATCATTATTGGCGCAGGGCGGCGGTCTTCGCCATGCTCGGGACGATCGCTTTGCTGGTCACGGTTTTGTTCATCAATGAAATTCGTTTGGGCGCCTCCCGAACTTTGTATGAAGGCTCCTACCAGCCGTCTGAAATTGCCAAACTGGTTGCAGTGATCTATCTTTCGGTCTGGTTGTATGCGAAGCGCCAGTCCCTGCATGATATAAGTTTGGGGTTGGTACCGCTGGGCGTTATCCTCGGTATCATCGGCGGCTTGATCTATCTTCAACCCGACCTGAGCGCGGCAGGGACCGTGTTTATTCTCGGCGGCTTGTTGTTCTTTCTGGCGGGCGCCGACCTGCGGCAGATCGTGTTCCTGTTGATCGCGGCGATCCTTATGGCTTGGGTCATCGTTCAATTCAGCGCAACCGGGCAGGACCGCGTGAGTTCATTCATCGCCGGTTTTCAAGACCCGACCAACGCGTCTTATCACGTTCAACGCTCCTTCGAGGCAGTCATCAAAGGCGGAGTCTTCGGTGTAGGGCTGGGTCAGGCGGATACGAAGCTAACGGGTTTGCCTTTTGCACCCACCGACAGTATCTTCGCGGTGATCGCAGAGGAACTGGGTTTATTCGGTTCAATCCTGCTGATGTGTTTGTATGCCGCGCTGATCGGGCGCGGACTCGTCATTGCCCGCCGCGCGCCCGATATGCTTGGAACGCTTCTCGCTTCCGGTGTGACGTTCTGGATCGGCATCGAGGCGCTGATCAACATGGCTGTAATGGTCGGTCTCCTGCCTTTTGCAGGGAATGCGTTGCCTTTCATCAGCGCGGGCGGTTCGAATTTGGTCTCAACGTTGTGCGCCATGGGCATCATGTTGAACATCTCGCGCCAGAGTGGCGAGAGCACAAAGATGGAAAAAAATGAATGGAGGTCATTCGGTGCGGTTATTGATCTGCGCCGGGGGAACGGGAGGCGGAGTGTATCCCGCCCTCGCCGTTCACAGCGCGCTCGCGGCTAAGGTCGCAGATTTGGATACGCTGTGGGTGGGCAGCCATGACGGCATGGAGGAATCGCTGGTGAAACGCCAGGGTATTACCTTCCAGAGCATTCCTGCTGCAGGTGTGCATGGCGTCGGCTTGGCTGTTTTACCTCGTAACCTTACCATGCTTGGGCGCGGCGTCCTGGCTGCGCGCCGCATCCTGGATGACTTTGAGCCTGATGTGATGTTCTTTACCGGCGGGTATGTGGCAGTGCCTGTGGCGCTTGCGGGGCGTTCAATTCCGTCCCTTCTTTATGTGCCGGATATCGAACCCGGCATGGCTTTGAAATCCCTTGCCAGGTTTGCAGATGCAATTACCGTGACCACCGACGAGTCGCAGACATATTTTAGAAAACAGGTTTACGAAACCGGATACCCGCTTCGCGCGGACCTCGCGCTTTGGGACCGCCAAACAGCGAATCAGCACCTCGGCGTCTCCGGCGAAGCCCCCGTCCTTTTGGTGTTCGGTGGAAGCCAGGGCGCGCATACGATCAACCAGGTTGTAATTGACAACCTGTATAAACTGCTCGAGAGGTTCGAGATCATACATCTTTCCGGTGAATTGGATTGGCAGACGATAAAACATACACGCGAAGAACTACCGATGGAACTTGCCGCCCGTTACCATGCCCTGCCCTACCTGCACGACATGGGCGCGGCACTGGCAGCGGCGGACCTTGTCGTATCACGCGCAGGCGCATCCTGTCTGGGTGAATTCCCCCTCTTTGGCTTGCCTGCCGTGTTGGTGCCATACCCTCATGCGTGGCGGTACCAGAAAGTGAATGCCGATTATCTGACGCGGCGCGGCGCGGCCGTCATTTTGGAGGACCATCGCCTCAAGGATGATTTGCTCGTTACGTTGAATGTGCTGTTGGAAAACCCGAACAAATTGAAAGCCATGCGCGCCGCCATGTTCGAGTTGTCTCATCCGCGCGCTGCCGAGAAGATTGCCAGCGCGTTGATACAGCTGGCAGGAGAGTAATGCCATGATGAGTATTGTTTATGTCTTTTGGATGTACGTCGTTCTCTTCGCGGTGATCGGCTGGATGCGCGGCTGGGCGAAGGAACTCCTGGTTTCCTTTAGTGTGATCCTTTCACTGGCGCTCAACCATGTGATCCGCAGGTACGTTCCGCTCGCGCAAAACCTGCCCGAGACGGATACATCCCTGTTCTGGGTGCGGACGCTCATTCTCATCGTGCTGGTGTATTTCGGTTATCAGACCGTGATCAGTATTCCGCACCTGGCGTCCCGCGCCCGCAGTGAACGTTTGCAGGATACGCTTTTCGGAGCATTTCTGGGCGCGCTCAACGGTTATCTGATCGCGGGCAGTGTTTTGTACTATATCCATATCACGGATTACGCGTTCCAAAATATTATTACCAAGCCGACCGATCCCCTCCTACTTCAGACCGTCAACCAGATGATGTTGTACATGCCCCCGCAATTGCTCGGCGAACCGGGCATTTACTTCGCCATCATTCTTGCGTTCGTGTTTGTGCTGGTTGTTTATATCTAGCGATCTTCGCGCTGAGCGGAAAGTAGTGAAGTCGAAGCGCTCTTCGTCTTCGCTCCCCTTCGGGGTCGTTCCGCTCAGGACGAAAAAGGAACTATGACACACGTCCATTTCATTGGCATCGGGGGAAGCGGTCTTTCCGCCATCGCCCGCCTCCTTCTGGAGAGCGGATACACGGTGAGCGGTTCTGATCGCGCGTTCTCTCCGTTTGCCGATGAAGTCCGCAAGGCTGGCGCAAGTGTTTACATTGGACATCACGCGCGCAATTTGGCGGGAGCAGACTGGGTGGTGCGATCCTCCGCCATAACGGATGACAACCCGGAGGTCCGCGCGGCGAAGCGTGCGGGAATCCCTGTTTACAAACGCGCGGATTTCCTCGGTCAGTTGATGTCTGATAAAACGGGAATCGCCATCGCAGGCACGCATGGCAAGACGACGACGACGGCAATGACTGCCTGGGTGCTGCACGAATTGGGCCGCAAGCCGTCATTCATTGTTGGCAGTGTGATGAACAATTTGGGAGTGAATGCCCGCGCCGGTAAAAGCAAGTTGTTCGTGATCGAAGCCGACGAGTATGACAACATGTTTCTGGGACTCAAGCCGCAGATCGCAGTGGTGACGAGCGTCGAGCACGATCACCCTGATGTCTTTCCGACATTCGAATCGATGTATTCGGCTTTTGAAAAATTCGTTGACCTTCTGCCTGCGGATGGCACATTGATCGCCTGCGTGGAGGATGTGGGCGCGGCGTCCTTGATCGCGCACGCGCGCAAGATGGGAAAGAACGTTGTTTCCTACAGCGTGCAGGGCGAAATGACAATCAACAGCCCGAACTGGGTGCAGGGGCGCGGACTCAGGCCCAATTATCGCGGCGGGTTCGATTTCATCGCGTCATCGAACCTGGGCCGCGACAGCCTCGACTCCACCGGCGTCTCCCTGCAGGTGCCGGGCGAACATAACGTCCGCAATGCGCTTGCTGTTTTGGGGATCGTTGACCTGCTTGGACTCTCACGTGAAAAGGCGGTGAAGGCTCTCAGCGAGTTCACCGGCACAGCACGGCGTTTCCAGTTGCGCGGCGAGGTAAATGGCATCAGTGTCTTCGATGATTATGCCCATCATCCCACCGAGATCAAAGCCACGCTGGCTGGCGCGCGCGCCCGTTATCCCGAGCGCCGCATCTGGGCTGTCTGGCAGCCGCACACGTACTCACGAACGCAAACCCTTTTCCTCGAGTTCGCACGCGCCTTCAAGGATGCGGACGAAGTCATTGTCATGGAAGTCTACGCCGCGCGCGAACCAAAGCAGGATTTCACCTCCGCCGAGATCGTCAGCGCGATGCCTCATCTTTCCGCGCGTTATATCAAGTCTTTGAATAAAGTGAGCGATTATCTTTTGAAGAATCTTAAGCCAGGCGATGTCGTGCTCGTTCTTTCTGCCGGTGATGCAGATCAAATTAGCACCAACGTCGTGAAAGCATTACAGGAAAGGTAGGCAACCATGTTGGATGAAAAGAAAAGCGCGCTTCGTTTCGGGACCCTTCGACACGGTGAGCCGCAAAGCGAGACGAACCGTCAGGGCAACACCCTGTCCCTGCTGCCGTTAAGAATGGCTTTGATCAACGCTGAAAAAGAATCACCTCCGTGCGCGCCGAAACGACAACTGGACGTGAACGAAGAACTCGCGTTGAAATTAATCAGGAGAATGAAGAAGCAATATAAAAGGAATTATGTCATTGCGAGGGCGACACTTGCACCAGCACGCAAGTTCAGGTGTAGCCCGAAGCAATCTCCTCTTTAGACAGGAGACTGCTCACCTGCACTGCGCCAAACGCAGTGCGGTGCAAGTGTCGCCGCCGAAAAGCGGCGGCTCGCAATGACATAAACTCGAATGATCGTGTCCATCCGTCCCATTGACTTTCTATACGCCAAGCTTGGCGATAAGGTGAAGGAAAATGTTCTCCTTGCGCCTTATACCTCTGCGCGCATCGGCGGTCCTGCGGATATCTTCATTACTGCTGACAGCGTGACAGACCTCGAAAAGATCGTAAAGTCACTATGGAAGCAGGAGATGCCCTTTATCATATTGAGCGGCGGCTCGAACGTGCTGGTGAGCGATAAAGGCGTACGCGGCGCGGTGATATTGAATCGGGCGAAGACGGTCCGCTTTCATAATGGCGACCAGCCGTCGGTGACAGTTGAATCGGGAGTCGTCTTCAGCAACCTTGCCAATCGCTGCGCATCCAAAGGCTTTGCAGGACTCGAATGGGCCGCGACTGTCCCGGGCACGGTTGGCGGCGCGGTGTACGGCAATGCCGGCGCGTTCGGCGGCGATATGGCTGGCAATTTGATGTGGGCTTACCTGCTCACTGAAAACAATCGCGAAAAATTCACAGTTGAACAAATGGGGTATGGCTATCGCACGAGCGTGTTGAAGCGCGGTGAAGTGAAGGCAATCATCCTTTCGGCTGAGTTGAGTTTAAAAAATTCAACAAGGGATGATGCGACTGTTAAAATCCAGCAATTCAGCGCGCACCGCAAAGCGACTCAGCCTCCAGGCGCCAGCATGGGTTCGATGTTCAAGAACCCGAATGGCGATTACGCCGGGAAGTTGATTGAAGCCTCGGGCTTGAAGGGCACGCGCATCGGTAATGCTGAGATCAGCCCGTTGCACGGAAATTTTTTCATCAATCATGGCACGACCAAAGCGGAAGATATTCGCGCTTTGATACAACTTGTGCAAAAGACCGTGAAGGAAAAACAGGGCGTCGAGTTGGAGTTGGAGATCGAGTTTGTTGGAGAATGGTAAGTCGTAATTAGAGAATTAGAGATTAGAGATTGGAGATTGATTCGCG
>Ga0247727_10011857_pt1 | contig 15096 bp, 19 predicted proteins | sample WisWelCaveWW1625_FD_202498 | JGI IMG/M metagenome (GOLD analysis project Ga0247727, IMG submission 202498) | Biofilm microbial communities from Wishing Well Cave, Virginia, United States - WW16-25 | ecosystem: Environmental > Aquatic > Deep subsurface > Groundwater > Cave microbial mat | place... | reverse complement strand
GGACGATGAAGTGGTGGACGCGGGCGATCTCGGATGAGCAGGCGAGCGACATGAAGATGGCCCTCAAGATCTGGCGTTACGACCCGGTCGCCGGAGAGCGCGCACTGAAGGACTACGAGGTCGACGCACCTGACTGGGCGACGCTCCTCGACGTGCTCGACATCGTCAAGGACAAGGTCGACGGGACGCTCGCGTACCGGAAGAGCTGCCGGATGATGATCTGCGGCTCGTGCGGGATGCGGATGGACGGGGCCGCCGTCCTCGCGTGCAAGACGCGGATGGTCGACATCGCGGAGTCGGGCCACGTCCCGGTCATCTCGGCTATGGGGAACCTGCCCGTCGTCAAGGACCTCGTCGTCGACATGGAGCCCTTCTGGGGCAAGATTCGCGCCGTCACGCCGTGGCTCGAGCCCGGCTACGCGGATCCCGGCGAGAAGGAGCACGTCGTCTCGCAGGAGCGGATGGACCCGATCCACAAGGAGTCGCTCTGCATCATGTGCGGCTGCTGCGTGTCCGAGTGCAACTCGATGGAGGCGGACCCGGACTTCCTCGGCCCCGCCGCGCTCGCGAAGGGGATGCGGTTTGTCGGCGACCCACGCGACCAGGCCACCGTCGAGCGCCTCCAGGAGTACTCGAACCCGCACGGGATCTGGGACTGCACCCGCTGCTACTTCTGCCAGGAGCGCTGCCCGAAGGGCGTCGACCCACTCGATGCGATCGCGAAGCTCGGTGCCGAGGCGATCAAGCACGGCATCGACAGCGACATGGGAGCGAAGCACGCAAAGTGGTTCGTCACCTCGGCGAAGACCACCGGCTGGCTCCGCGAGACCGAGCTCGTCCCCAAGACCCAGGGGATCGCCCGCTCGCTCAAGGAAGTGAAGTTCGCCATGGGCCTCGCACGGCACGGCAAGGTGCCGCCGCCGGTCCCGCCGCATGTCGCCAAGGACGTGGGCGAGGCGCGCGCTCTCTACGACTTGGTCAAGCTCCAGGGGCGGGACGGCGCCGCGGGGATCGTCCAGGGCGAGCGGGCCCTGTCGCGGCTCGAGTTCACCGGGGAAGAAGGCAAGCGGGATCCCTATGGGGAGGGTTCGTTCGCGAAGCCCTTCCTTCCCGGAGAGAACGAGGACGAGGAGGAAGCCACGCCGTGAGGACGGTCGCCTACTACAAGGGGTGCCTGGCGTCGCTGTCGGCGAAGGAGCTCGACACGTCGACCCAGGCGCTTGCTCCGAAGGTCGGGCTCGAGCTGATCGAGCTCGAGTCAGTCACGTGCTGCGGCGCGGGCGACATCCACGAGGCCGAGCCCGACTACTACCTCCACCTGAACGCGCGCATCCTCGCCTACGCGGAGGCGACTGGCGCGGACACGCTCATGACCGTCTGCAACGTCTGCACACTCAACCTGCGGCAGGCGAACCACACGCTCAAGGGCGACGCCGCCCTGCTCGAGCGCGTGAACGGGAACCTCGTCTCGGTGGGCGCTCCTGCCTACGCCGGCCGCGTCGAGGTGATGCACCTCCTCTGGCTGATCGCCGTGGGCGAGGGCTACGAGCTTCTGAAGGGCGCGGCGCACAAGGGGCTCAAGGGGCTCAAGATCGCGCCCTTCTACGGCTGCCAGATCCTGCGCCCGTCGAAGCTCCTCGGTTTCGAGGACCCGGACAAGCCGGAGTCGCTCGAGCGCATCATCGAAGCCTGCGGCGGGGAGGCGATCGACTACCCGGCGAAGATCAAGTGCTGTGGCTTCCCCATCATCCAGGCGCGCGAAGAGGTCGCGCTCGCCGAGCTGATCCAACCGATCGAGCAGGCGAAGGAGGCCGGCGCCGACGCCATGGTGACGCCGTGTCCGCTCTGTCACCTCTCCCTCGACGCGTGGCAGTCGAAGCTCCGCAAGCAGACGGGCAAGGACTTCCAGATGCCGATCCTCCACCTCTCGCAGCTGATCGGCGTGGCCGCCGGGCTCGACGACTCGGAGCTCAAGTTCAAGCGCCACATCGTCTCGGTCGAGCCGGTCACCGAAAAGCTCGCCGTCTGACGCCCATCTGGCTCGCCGGGATACTCGGCTCTCTGGTGCTCATCGCCCTCGCCTGGGGGTGGTTCGAGGCAGGGTGGCTGCGGCGGCGTGTCGTCGAGGTCGAGCTCGAAGGGGTTCCACCCGAGCTCGACGGCCTCCGCATCGCGCATCTCTCCGACTTCCATCTCGGAGTCCCCTCGCCCGGTCGGCGTGCGACCGAGAAGGCTGTTGCCTGGGTCGTGGCGCGCCGCCCGGATCTCGTCTGCGTGACCGGCGACCTCGTCTCGCGGAGGGCAGGCCTCCCCGCGCTCGAGCGACTGCTCGGCGAGCTCGGGCCCTGCTTCGTCGTGCTCGGCAACCACGACTTAGCGCAAAGCCGCGATCCGTTCTCGCAGCGGGTCGATCCCGAGGCGATCGAAGCGCTCGAGGGGGTGACGCTGCTCGGCGACGAGGCCGTCGCGATCGAGCTCCGCGGGCGGCGCGTGCAGCTCGTCGGCGTCGATCCGCGGACGTACGCTCGACGGCAGGCGCGGCCGCAGGAGCTCGCCGATCCGGAGGCCGACCTGCGCGTTCTGCTCTGTCACTTCCCGGGCATCGCGAGGCGAATCCCCGGTGTCTTCCACGTCGTCCTAGCCGGACACCTCCATGCGGGGCAGATTGTCGTTCCCCTACCCGGCTGGAAGCTCCGCCTCGCGCACCTTCGGGCGTGGGAGGTCGAGGGGGTCTACCGCCACGGCTCGAGCGTCCTGCACGTCTCGCCGGGGCTCGGAACCACCTTCGTCCCGTTCAGGCTCTTCGCGCGACCGGAGGTAACGGAGCTGGTTGTACGATCGGCGTGATGATCGATGCCATGAGATCGCCTCCTCCGGGACGTGAGCTGGCCGCTCGGGGGCGCGACGGGAGAACGGCGACGATGCTTGACGCCTCGGGGCCACTCTCCCGTCGCGAAGCCCACGCCCGGCGCGGGGCCGTCTCACGGCTGGAGGCCGGGCGGAAGCGGCCCCGACGCGCCAGATCGCGCATCCGGACGCGCGAGATCATGGCATCGATCATCTAATGACCTCGAGGCTCGCTGGGCTCACCGGAGCAACGCTCGAAACTGCGCCCTCCGTCTGTCAGACCTGCGTCTGGTGGCAGTCCCGCGGCAATCGAGAGCCCGACAAACGGAAGTGGATCGAGCGGGCCGAGGACGAGTGGGGCACGTGGGGGACCATCTATCGCGACGACGACGGACGCGTGCTCGGGTCGATGCAGTACGGCCCCGCTCACCTCTTCCCGCGTGCTGCCGATCTCCCAGCCGGACCGCCGTCGAACGATGCCGTTCTCGTCACCTGCGCGTATCTGCTCTCCGACTCGCAGCCGTGGGTGGAGCAGTCGCTCTTCCTTGCCGCGATCGGGGAGGCCAGAGACAAGGGCGCTCGTGCGCTCGAGGCGTTCGCGTACCGCTACCGCGAGGCGACGCCACCCGCCGCGCGGTTCCTCGTGCACCGAACCGTCTTCCCGCGAGACTTCCTCGCCGACTTCGGCTTTCAGACCGTCCGCTCCGTGGGCAGGATCGAGCTGGCCCGCTTGGATCTCGGCGGTCTCCAAGCGGTCGAGGAGGGCACCCGCGAGAAGGTGCTCAAGGTCGTCAAGGAGGCTTTCCAGCCTGCGCCGGCACCCGCTCCGCCGGGTCCGTGAGGGTCACCTTGCGCCACTCGCCGTTGTCGGGCACCATCGGAGCATGTTCCGTCGCCGTGTGAAAGAGACCCCGATCACGCGCGACGAGGTGACAGACCTGATCCGGATGCTGATGGGGATGGCCTGGAAGGTCGATCGGATCATGGAGGAGCTGGGGATCGAGAATGGCGAGACGGAAGATCGACCCTGAAGAGCGGGCCTACTGGGCTCAGGTGAGTCGCGAGTTCCGCGAGATGTATGAGCGACGGCTCCAGCGCCTTGCCGAGTGGGACGCCGCCGAGGCTCGACGGAAAGAGCGCCTGCGCCGGCTGACGTTCGGTCTCCTCGGTCGCTCATAGCCGGTAGGCCCAGGCGATCTCGCCTTTCGGGGAGGCCGATCGCCGGAAACGCGCTTCTATCATGCGCGTGTGGCCGTCACGCTGGAGAACGGCGCCGCAATAGACGTGCGCGAGGTTTCGAGGGCGTACGGCTCGATCCTCGCCCTCGACCGCTTGTCGCTGTCCGTGAAAGCGGGGGAGATCCACGCGCTGCTCGGCCGGAACGGCGCCGGGAAGACGACCCTCGTACGGCTCCTCTCCGGTCTCGTCAGGCCTTCGAGCGGAACGTGTTGCGTGGCGGGCGTCGACGTGGGGCATGGAGCCCGCGAGACGCACCGTCTCGTCGGGCTCGTCCCCTCCGGCGACCGGTCGTTCTACCTTCGCCTCTCGGGGCTCGAGAACCTCATGTTCTTCGGACGCCTCCACGGATTGCGGAAACGCGAAGCGCGCGAGCGGGGCCTCGTGCTCCTCGGCGAGGTGGGAGTGGCCGATGCCGCGCGGCGGCCGATGAGCACGTACTCGCACGGCATGCAGAAGCGGGTGTCCGTGGCGCGCGCACTCGTGACCGACCCGCCCGTGCTCCTCGTGGACGAGGCGACGCACGATCTCGATCCGGAGGGTGCCGTCCAGATACGGGCGCTCGTCCGCCGTTCGGCCGATCGCGGCGCAGCCGTGCTCTGGGCGACGCAGCGGGTCGAAGAGGTTCGCGGCTTCGCCGACAGGGTGACCCTCCTGGAACGCGGACGCGCGCGGTTCCAGGGAACCGTGGCGGAGCTCATCGCCCGCGCCGGAGCCCGACGATTCGTCATCAGCATCGGCGCCAACGGCACCGGCAGCCTGCCGGAGCCGGCCGTGCTCGAGCGCGCCTTGGGCGCGGCGGGCCGGATTGCCCCGGCTGCGGCCGGCGACGGTACGTACCTGCTCGCGCTCGCCGACGACGCGACGCTGGGAGCTGCGCTGCGGGCGCTGCTCGAGGCTGACGTCGACCTGCTTGCCTGCCGCCACGAGCGGCCGGAGGTGGAGGAGGCGTTCCTCGCTCTCCTCGGGGAGGCAGAGCGGTGAGCGCCGTCTCGATGCGACACGAGGGCAGAGCCGCGGTCTTGACCGGCGAGGTCGCCAAGCTCCCAGCTTTCCTCCGCCGCGACCTTCTCACCGCGCTGAGCTACCGCGTGTACTTCGTGTCCGACGTCCTCGGGCTGCTCTCGCAAGCCCTCCTCTTCTACTTCATCAGCAAGATGGTGGACTCGGGGGAGCTCCCGGCGTACGGTGGGTCGCCGACGACGTATCTCCAGTTCGTCGTCGTCGGTGTCGCGATCGGCGTCTTCGTCCAGTTCGCGCTGACCCGTGTCGCGGCTGCCCTCCGGCAGGAGCAGCTACAGGGAACCCTCGAGTCGATGCTCGTCACGCCGACCGCGCCCGGGACGATCCAACTCGGGTCCGTGGCCTTCGATCTCCTCTACATCCCCGTACGCACGGTCGTCTTCCTCACCTTGATGACCGTCGCCTTCGGCCTCGACTTCCAGGCCTCGGGCGTCCTTCCCGCGATGCTCGTCCTGCTCGCGCTCATCCCGTTTGTGTGGGGCCTCGGCGTTCTCAGTGCCGCGGCGATCCTCACGGTTCGTCGGGGAGCGGGGGTCGCGTCGATCGCCGGCGGTCTCCTTGCCCTTCTCTCCGGCGCCTACTTCCCGCTCACGCTCCTACCGACCTGGCTGCAGGAGGTCGCCGAGTGGAATCCGATCGCCGTGGCGCTCGAGGGGATGCGGTCATCGCTGCTCGCAGGAGCCGACTGGGCCGAGACTGCCGGCGACGTCGCAATCCTCGTGCCCATGTCGCTCGTCTCGCTCGCCGTTGGCATGGGAGCGTTCCGCCTTGCGCTTCGGCACGAGCGGGTCCGCGGGACGCTGGGGGTGTACTGACGTGGGTCTCACGGCGGCGGCTTCCCCGGATCAGTTGGAGGCAAGGCACGTCTTCATTGGCGACCTCTGGGAGAACGTCGCGCACCTCATCGACAGCGCGCCGAGCGTCCGTGACCTACGGATTCATCGCCTCGAGCTCTTGGCGGCCGCGCTGTACCGAGAGCGCGGGGTCCCCGTCCCGCCCGAGCTCGCCGAGGACGCACGGCTGGCTCAGATCTCCACCCTTGCGGCGACCGCTGTCCTGAAGCGGGTTCGTGCCGTCTGCACGGGCCCTCTGCTCGTGTTCAAGGGGCTCGAGGCCGGCACCCGGTACCCGGCTCCGGGCCTACGGCCCTTCGGCGACATCGACTTGCTCGCTCCCGATCCCGAGGCGGTCCAGAGAGAGCTCGAGTCGGCCGGGTTCGAGGGCGTGGGCGACGAGCTCGACTGGGACGAGCTCCACCACCTTCGGCGGCTCGGCCCGCCGGACGGATTGTTCGCGGTCGAGGTTCACAAGCACCCGAAGTGGGTCGCGGGCTTGCCCGCGCCGCGTATCGACGATCTGCTCGCGGACGCTGTCCCATCGGCGACCGGGATACCTGGTGTCCTCGCGCCTTCCCCGCCGACTCACGCCGTCCTTCTCGCCGCGCATGCGTGGGCGGAGCGGCCGCTCGGCTGTATCGGCGACCTCGTCGACGTCGTCGCGATGGCCCGCGCGTGCCCCGAGGCAGAGGTGGAAGAGGTCGCCTGCCGGTACGGCCTCGAGCGGGTGTGGGCCACGACGATGGTCGCCGCGGGTGCCCTCTTCGGAGCCGGAGCGACTGCCTGGCCGCTCCGCACCTGGGCTCGACACTTGCCGGCCGTCCGCGAGCGCACCGTGCTCGAGTCGCACCTCGAGCGGCTGCTCGCGCCGTTCTCCGCTCTGCCGCCGAGGGCGGCACTGCGGGGTGCAGCCCGGGGCCTCTCCAGCACCGCTCGGCCGACTACCGACGAGAGTTGGCGCGCAAAGTTCACTCGTAGCGTTCAGGCGCTCCGGCACGCTTTCGTCCGGCGGTCGGAGCACGAACGCAGCCTTCGCGACCGCGGGCGCCGTCGGTGAGCGAGCTCCGGCTCCGTGCCGACCGGCTCCACTGGCTGGAGTCCGACGGCGAGGTGGTCGCGCTCGACGAGGAGTCGCTCGTGTACCTCAACGCGAACCCGACCGGGAGTGTGCTCTGGCAGGCGCTGGCGAGGGGTACGACGCGAGACGAGCTCGTCCGGGCGCTCCTTGCCGAGTTCGACGTCGACGAGACGACGGCCACGAACGACGTCGATCGATTCCTCGCGGATCTGGACGCGAGGGGACTGCTCGAGCGCTGACGTGCCGAAACGACCAACCGTCCACGAGCTGCGCGCGGCCTTCTGGGCGGTGCGCTCTGTCCGTCGCGCCCGCCGCCAGCTCCGCCGCTCCGGCTACGAGGCGATGACGCTTCCCCGTATCCCCGCGCTTCCCGCGTCCGCTTCGCGCGGCGTGAACGCCGTTCTCCGGCGCTTGCCGGCGACGTGTCTCGAGCGAGCCGTCGTTCTTCAGCAGTGGCGTGCTGCGCACGGCGACCTGCGAGACGTTGTCGTGGGCGTCGTCGGGACACGCGAAGCGTTCCGCGCGCACGCGTGGCTGGAAGACGAGTCACCGGCGGCCGATGCACGCGAGTACCGCGAGCTCGTCAGGCTCCCGCCGTGACTCGTCCAGGATCCGGTCTGACCCCCCTCGAGATCGCGTGCGGGCTTGTCTTCGGCGTCGAGCCCGAGGACGAGCCGATGCCGGTGACGGCCCTGGCTCCGCGCGGCGTCCTCGAGGCGGCGATGCTTCCGGCCCTTCAGCGATCACCCTGCCTCGTCAGCTTCTCAGGCGGGAGGGATTCATCGTGCGTGCTCGCGCTGGCGACAGACCTTGCCCGCCGGGAACGGCTTCCCCTCCCGGTGCCCGCGACGCTCCGGTTCCCAGCGCTCGAAGAAGCTGACGAGACCTCGTGGCAGGAGCTCGTCATCGCGGCTCTCGGACTCGACGACTGGGTCCGGCTCGAGCCAGGCGACGATCTCGATGCCGTCGGGCCCGTGGCCGTGGGCGTGCTCCGTCGCCACGGTCTGCTCTGGCCGTTCAATGCATACGTGCATCAACCCCTGATCGAGGCTGCCCATGGCGGGTCGCTGCTCACTGGGGTCGGGGGAGACGAGCTGTTCGAGGAGGAAGCGGGCCGCATCAACGCTGTCCTCTCACGCCGCGCCCGACCCGCGCCGAGGGATGTACTTCGCCTCGGATTGGCCGCTGCGCCTTGGCGCGTGCGTCGTGTCGTCTTCCAGCGTCGCTGCCCGCTGCGTCTTCAGTGGCTCCACCCGGCTGCACAGCAGGCCCTCGACCGCGTCTGGGCGACGGACGCGGCGCATGAGCCACGTCACCTCGACGGGCGAGGCCGCTGGCTGGAGCGGCACCGAAGCATCCGGGTCGCCGCTCGCAGCTTTGCGGCCCTTGCCGCCGACGAGGACGTGCTCATCGCACATCCCCTCGCGGCGCGCGGATTGGCTTCTGCGATCTTTCGATCGCCGGAGCTCGCCTATTCCAACCGCGCGGGCCGCCTGAAGACCGTCTTCGGCGACTTGCTCTCGAATGAGGTCTACACTCGCCGATCCAAGGCAGGCTTCAACCGCGCGTTCTTCACTTCCACTTCCCGCGCCCTCGTCGAGTCGTGGAGCGGAGAGGAGGTGGATGCCGAGTTTGTCGATGCCGAAGCACTCCGCGCGGTCTGGCATGAGGACGTGCCCGACGGGCGCTCGTACATGCTCCTCCAATCCATCTGGCTCGCCCGAGCCGCTTCGGGTCGTACTACCGAAGCGAGCTCAGAAGCAGCTTCGTCGCGTCCTCCAGCGACGACCACTCGTGGGGGCGACGGAGCTCGAACGCGGGCAGAGCGGCGAGGCTGAGCAGAACGCTCGGGTCGCGAGGGGCGAGACGGATCGCGCGCTCGGCCGCGAGGCGCCGAAGCCGCGACCCGGCCGGTACCCCGGTGAGCGAGACCTCGTCTCCCCAGGCGAGAAAGACCCAGCCCCGAAGCGGAAACGCCCCGTCGCACTCGTCGAGCGTCACGCGCCAGCGCTCGCGTGTGCCAAGGACGCCGAGCGGCTCGCCGGCGCCGAGGGCGCGCGCGGCTTCTCGCCGTAGGTCGATCGCCCGGGGCCCCGCGAACGCCGTACCGCCCTCGACCACGAGCACGTCGTCGCTCACGACAGGCACCCCCTCGAACGCGAGCCGGGCGAGCGTCGAGCTCTTTCCACCCTCGCGCTCGGCGAAAAGGCCCCACGCGCCCCCTGCGGCGACGAAGGCCCCGGCGTGGAAGCTCTCGCGTCCATGCCAATACGCGAGGAGACCTGCGACCGGCGCGAGGTACGGGTGCACGAGCGCCTGCGGGTCAGGGTCAGTCTCGAACCTGAAAACGGCCCGCCCAGATGATCGCTCCACGATCGCGACGGCGCCGAGGAGGAGGAGCGTGGCTCGTTCCTCGTCGACCTCGTTTCGAAATCCCTCGATCGGCCCTCGCTCGGCGATGACCTCCAAGCCGGGCCAGGTGCGATCTCCGGGGACGAGGAGCTTCTCGACGCCGGTCAGTCCGGAGAACCGTAGGCCGTACGCCCCGCGCTCGGCGCGGCGACGGCTCTCCTCGTGGGCCGCCATCGCAGGAAGGACTCTATCGCCGGCGCCCCAACGAATCGGCGGCGGCCGAGCGCGGCCGATCTAGCCACGTGGCCAGTTGCCTCCGGTGCGCGCGGCCGCTATCCTCTGGTTCAGCTTCAGTCGACCGTCCGGGAGAAGAGGGATATGCAGAGGACCAAGCCAGAGGATGCAAGGGTGCCGTACGAGGCTCCGGTCGTCGTCGAGCTCGGGTCGCTTCACGAGTTGACGCTGCAGGTCAAGGGGGGACAACTGTGCGATGTCGGCTGCTTCCACGTGGGCAGCCTCAGCCCACCAGGCTAGCGCCCCCGCGAACGGCCTGTCTCCAAGCCGTCGCGCACGGAGGGCCGTCGCTGGCGGCCTGGTTTCGATTCTGGCGTTGACAAGGCTGACCGCGGCGGCCCGGTGAGGTTCCGCGGTCGAGCGTCGGCTACGATCGCGAACCCACCATGCCGAGTGTTTGCTTCGTCGTCGGCACGCGACCGAATTTCATGAAGGCGGCGCCCGTCTATCGGGCGCTGCAATCCACGTCACCCGACACGGATCTCCTTCTCGTCCATACCGGTCAGCACTACGACGAAGGAATGTCGAGCGTGTTCATCCGGGAACTGGGTCTCCCGGAGCCGGACGTCTTCCTCGGCGTCGGATCGGGGACCCACGCCGAGCAGACGGCGCGCGCGCTCGTCGCGGTCGAGCAGGTTCTCGCCGAGCGCTCCCCCGCGCTCGTCGTCGTCTCGGGCGACGTGAACTCGACTCTCGCTGCCGCGCTGGCCGCCGTCAAGCTCAACATACCGGTGGCGCATATCGAGTCGGGCCTTCGCAGCTTCGACGAGACTATGCCCGAGGAGCACAACCGCCGGCTCACGGATCACGTCAGTGCTGTGCTCCTCGCTCACTCGCAGGGCGCGGTCGACAACCTTCTCCACGAGGGAATCGACGACGGGCGTATCCATCTCGTCGGCAACACGATGATCGACTCTGTGCTCGAGCATCTCGACGCAGCCCGCGCGCGGGCGCCCTGGTCGCGCTTCGGGCTCGAGCCGGGCACGTACGCCCTCGTGACGCTCCATCGGCCGGCTCTCGTCGACGACGATCGACTCCTCACGGAGACGATGACGGCCTTGGCGGAGCTCGCGCGGGAGCTGCCGGTTCTCTTCCCGCTGCATCCGCGGACCCGCGCGAATCTCGAGCGACTCCGACTCGGGACCAACGGCGGCGACGTCCATCTCAGCGAACCGCTCGGGTATCTCGACTTCCTCGGGCTCGAGGCCGACGCACGCGTCGTCGTGACCGACTCCGGCGGTGTTCAGGAAGAGACGTCGGTGCTCGGTGTGCCCTGTTTCACGCTGCGGAGCACGACCGAGCGCCCGGTCACGGTAGAACTCGGTACGAACACCGTGCTCGGCTTGAGCCCGAAGCTGATCGCCGAGGTGCCGGATCTTCTCACGCGCCCGTCGAGCCCGAGCGAGATCCCGCTCTGGGACGGTCAGGCTGGCCTGCGCGCTGCACGCATCCTCGCGGCGTCTCTCGACGCCTGATCCCTCGTCAGCGGCGATCTCGAGCGAGGATCCTCGAGATCGCCTCGACGATGTCGTCGATCGCGCGAGGGTTGCTCGCCAGCAGAGGCGCTCGCGGTCGCCTCTCGAGCTGGAGGCGGTCCAGCGAGGAAGGGTCGCGCACGACGATCAGACGCCCGCTCTCCTCCAGGAAGCGATCGACCGCGCCGAGCTCGCCACCGTAAACCGAGTAGGAGGGCACGCCGAGGTACGCCGCCTCCCGAGCCATGGTTCCGCCCCCGGTGATGACCGCGTCGACGGCGGCAAGGAGGCGAGTGAACGGGATCGCCTCGCGCAGCACGACAGGTCGCTGGTGCCAGTCGAGGCCCTCGACGAGCGTCGCCTGCTCCGGATAGCGGAGTGACAGGACGACGACGACGTCCTGTCTCTTCGACAGGTGCGCGAGGAGCGCATGCGCGAGCTCGCTCGACGCCGAGCGGAAGTAATGACTCCGGTCGTCCGGCGGCCGTACCAGAACACGCAGCGCCGCCGAGCCGTCGAGCTCGGCGAAGTCGTGCGGCTCGACGTCGTCGAGGTCGACGCCGGCGCACGTGATGTCCTCCTTGATTCCGTCGTACGGGACCATCCGTCGCGGGTCGAGTCCTCGCTTGCGGAGAGGGCCCTCGATGACCGACGGGTGGACGACGTACGATCGAGCAACCCGAAACGCTCGGAGATCGACGAACTCGTAGTCGACGAAAGCGAAGCCCGGAGTGCGTAGGAGCGGTGCGGCGATGGCGGCCGAGCGCGTCGCGAACACGGCGGCGTCCGGCTTCCAGGCGCGGAGCCGACGCGTGAGCACCCCTGCGCGGCGGAGAACCGCGGACGTCTTCGCGATCTTGGACGCGCCGGGATGAGCTCCGACTCCCTGGAACTCGAGGCCGCGCTGCCGGAGGAGCTCGTGCGCGATCCCGTGGTCGCGGGCGGTGATCATGACGGCAGCCCCTCGCTCGGCGAAGGCTGCGGCAAACGGCGCCAGGTACTGGATCTGAGGGGGGTTGTCGATGTCGATCCAGACCCGGCCCGGTACCGGCGTATCCGGGGGCGTCACCGGTCCTCGGTCTCTTCGAGTCGGCCGCACCATGCGTTCAGGATCCAGCCGAGGTGATACGAGCGGCACTCCGAGTTCAGCCGTAGAGCCGGTGCCCCCTCGGTCCTCGCCGGCCGGCGTGTGACGACGTTTGCCGATGAGCGGAGGAAGCGGCGCGCGCGCGGAGCGCGCTCGCGTCGCTCGATCGACCGGAAGGCGAAGAAGATCGGATCGTCGACGTACATCGGGATGCCGAGCTCGTTCCGACCGAGCGCCCAGTCGAGGCTGCGGTCTACGGCCTGCTCGACGCCGTCGAGGCCTCGGTCGAGCGCGGGGAGTAAGAACAGCATCGCCATGCTGTCTTGGTGGACGGCGAACACCGGGTACCGATCGAGCGCCCGGCCCGAGACGGGATCGATCATCCACGGCCAGTCGCCCAGCGGTCCCTGCAGCGCCAACATTCGTTCGAGCCCGGCCCTGAAGAGCCGCTCCGCGTCCTCGTCCTCGAAAGCGGTGGCGGCTTCGTGCAGAGCGCGGAGGAAGTACGTCACCGCACCGAAGGAGACGACGCGCCGCCGGTACCGACGATCGCTGTGGAACGGCAACCCACTCTGCGACACGAGGTTCTGCTTGATCCTCGCGAGGAGGGTGATCGCTACGGCGTCGGCGCCCGGAACACAGACGCGATGAGCTCCAACGGCGCCCCAGAGTGCCCACGCGAGATCCTGCATGACGACGTTCCGGGACGACGCATCCCAGCGGTGGATGCCCGCCAACGCCTCTGTCGCGCCCTTTGTCTCGCCGAGCTCCGCCTGGAGAAGCGCCAGCAGGCCGTTGTCCGCAAGGGTCGCAATGCGAGCCGCGTGAGCGGCATGGAAGCTCGCAAATCGCTCCTGTACGTCGCGTAGCTCCGGACCTTCGCCCGCGTGAGCCGCGCGGGCGAGGCCGAACAGGCTGTTTAGCGTGTAGCGAACGGCCAGCGGATGGGCGAAGTCGTTCACGAGCTGTTCGCCGACGATCCGAGACGAGTACGGGAAAAGGCCGTGTTCACGACTCCAAGTCGCTAGAAGGGTTTCGACGGAGCCGGTTACCAGGCGGTGCACGTTGCTCTGACGCGCCGCTGCCGAGAGGGCGGTCATCTCCTCGGGCTGGTCCCGTTCGCGGGGACGCCGGCGACGATCTCTCCAGACGCGACATCGCGGGTCACGACTGCGCCGGCGCCGACGATCGCGCCCGCTCCGATGCGTATCCCGCCCAGCACGACCGCCCCCGACCCGAGCGACGCGCTGCGCTCGACGATGGTTTCGACAGGCGTCCAGTCCTCGGGTTCTTGCGGGCGTCCCTGCTGGTCTGTCGCCTGCGGGTACTTGTCGTTGCCGAACGCGACGCCGTGCCCGACGAAGACGTCGTCCTCGATGGTCACTCCCTCGCAGACGAACGAGTGGCTCTGTACCTTGCAGCGGGCGCCGATGCGCGCTCCGCGCTGGATCTCGACAAATGGGCCGATGCGCGTGTCGTCGCCGATCGTGCATCCGTAAAGGTTGACGAACGGTCCGACGACGGCGTTGTCGCCGAACTCGACGTCATCGGTGACGCGGCACTCGGCCTCGTTGGCGGGGTTACGCGCCACGTGCGAAGAAGTCTCTGATCCCCTCGACGACGGCCGTAACCTGCGCGTCCGTGATACCCGGAAAGATCGGGAGCGAGAGGCACTCCCGCGCGAGCGCTTCCGCGACAGGAAACGCGCCCTCTCGGTAGCCGAGATGCTCGTAGGCGCGCGTGAGGTGAACGGGAATGGGATAGTGCCGCCCGGTCGCGATTCCCCGATCGGCGAGGAATGCCGCGAGGCCCTCCGGCTCCGCGGTCCGGATCGCGTAGAGGTGCCAGACCGGCGAGCTCCCGTCGGGTACGGGTGGCGGCACGAGATCGCCCACGCCGGTGAGCGCTTCGCCGTACAGAGCTGCTGCCATACGTCGCTCGTCGTTCCACGCGTCAACGTGGGGGAGCTTTCGGAGCAGGACGATCGCCTGGATCGTATCGAGCCGCGCCGTCCACCCTTCGACGTCGTGGTCGTACTTGCGCCGCTGGCCATGTTCCCGAAGCGCGCGAACCAGGTCGGCGACATCTCCGTCTGGGGTGACGAGGGCGCCCGCGTCGCCCATGGCGCCGAGGTTCTTGCCCGGATAGAAGCTGAACGCCGCCGCAAGGCCTGCGGTGCCGGCGCGCACGCCGTCTCTCTCAGCGCCGTGTGCCTGGCAGGCATCCTCGACGATCGCGAGCCGACGGCTCGCCGCCAGCTCGGCGAGCAATGCGACGTCCGCCATCTGACCGTAGAGATGGACCGGAACGAGGAATCTTGTTCGGTCCGTGGCGGCAGCCGCGGCGGCGTAAGGATCGAGGTTCCAGTCGAGCTCCGAGATGTCCGCGAGCACGGGTCGTCCACCTGCCTGAGTGACTGCCTCCGCAGTGGCGACGAAGGTCAGCGCGGGAAGAACGACCTCGTCCTCGGGCTCGAGTCCGGTCGCAATGAGACCGAGACGGAGCGCGTCGAGTCCGCTCGCCGTGCCAACGCAATGGGGCGCGCCGCACCAGCGAGCGAATGCCTCCTCGAAGGCCGACACCTGGGGACCGTTGACGAACTGTCCGGTATCGACGAGCTCTGCGATCTCCGAAAGAAGTTCTTCCTTAACGACCCCGTTTGTCGGAGCAAGGTCGAGAAAAGGCACGTGTTGGCTCACCGCGCGCACAGCCACAGCATATGAGCAGCGTCTCCCCTGGCCAAGTCAAGTCGTCTGAAGTGGTGTAACCCGACTCGTCGATTCGCCGCGGCTCAGGCCGCGGTGAGCTCGATCACCTCCTCGCGCTGCCGATCGCTCTCGTCCTCGATTTCGAGGGCGAGGGCGAGAG
>Ga0247727_10011856_pt1 | contig 15097 bp, 11 predicted proteins | sample WisWelCaveWW1625_FD_202498 | JGI IMG/M metagenome (GOLD analysis project Ga0247727, IMG submission 202498) | Biofilm microbial communities from Wishing Well Cave, Virginia, United States - WW16-25 | ecosystem: Environmental > Aquatic > Deep subsurface > Groundwater > Cave microbial mat | place... | reverse complement strand
ACCGTGCGATGTCGGAACTGCAACTGTCCGACGTGAGGACCATGACTGTGACCCCCGTCAGGTTCGACGTTTCCTTGAATCGCTCGATGACCTCGAACCCATCCATCTCCGGCATGAGGCAATCCAATAACATCAGCTGATATCCTTGGCCCGCCGCTTCGGCACGTCGGAGCTCATTGAGCGCGGCCTGACCGTCCATCACCTCCGTGACCACAGCCCCCCAGACAGACAGCGCTTCTCGTAAGATCAGGCAGTTCGTGGCATTGTCGTCTGCGATGAGCGTGCGAACCCCATGAAGGTTCAGCACGGAGTCCATGGCTGGCTGCGCCAATGGCGACTGCCTCGCCAGTTTTGCCGTAAAGGAAAAGGCACTCCCGCGTCCCGGCTGGCTGTCGACCCAGATCCGACCGCCCATCAACTCGACGAATTGCTTGCAAATGGACAATCCTAGCCCTGTCCCTCCGTACTTGCGCGTCACCGAAGTATCGGCCTGGGCAAACTGCTCAAAGATCAGCTCCTGCTTGTGCGGCGGAATGCCGATGCCGGTATCCGAGATAATGAAGCGGAGAACACCCGGCTCGTTCGCATCGGGATCATTCATCACCCTCAAGTCAACTCGCCCCTGATTCGTGAATTTTATGGCATTGCTGAGTAAGTTCAGGAAGATTTGGCGCAGCCGATGGGGATCCCCGATCAACGCCGGCATCACGTCGGACGCTACAGAGCACGCCAACTCCAATCCTTTTTCCTGTGCCTGGAGAGCCATCATCTCCGTGGTCTTGTCGATGACGTCCCGGAGATCGAATTCGGTCTCTTCGAGCGCAAGGTGGCCTGCCTCCATTTTTGAGAGATCTAAAAGATCGCTGATCAGATTAAGGAGCGTCATACCCGCCCGTCGGAAAATCCCCACGTACTCTAGCTGCTCACGGGTCAAGGGAGTCTCGCGCAGGAGATCGGCCATCCCAATGATGGCGTTCATCGGCGTCCGGATCTCATGACTCATCGTGGCCAGAAATTGGCTCTTGGCATGACTGGCCATTTCAGCCGCTTCTTTGGCTCTCCTTAGTTCTGCGTCCGCTTCCCGGCGTGCCGTGATATCAATGACCGTGCCGAGCATCCGGAAGGGCTTCCCGTGCCCATCGCGAAGCACATCGCCTCTGCACGCGAGCCAGTGAATCGTGCCATTAGGCCAGACAATCCGATGCTCAGTAGCGTATTCGGCCCCGGTCTTCACACAGTTAGTAATGGACTCCACTAAATTGACCCGGTCCTCGGAGTGGACGAAAGTGAGATAGGCCTCATGCGTGCCGGCAAAAGGCTCCTGACCCAGGCCGAATATCTCTTTGACATTTTCCGACCACGTCACCTGGTTGGTACTGATGTCCCAGTCCCAGATCCCCGTGCGTGCAGCAGCGAGAGCCAATCGGAGTTGTTGTTCGCTGTTCGTCAACGCGTGCTCCGCTCCAAGGTTATCAGTGACCAATGATTGGTACAGTTTCAGATCACTGTAATACCAGCATCTTTAAACTCGGCAGTTGCGCCGTCGTTCGCATCCCTCCTAGAGTGGGCCTCCCTGCGGGGCTCCCATGCCCTTTGCCATGGCCAAGGCACGGTGTGGAATCTCTCGTGTACGGGCGGCGACTCTCATCAGACCTGCCCATGCGTCCAGGGAAAAGCCTCTCGCTGACGGTCACGCTGCCGAATGAGCAACGCATACAAGTACCTGAGGCAGTGGTGTGGGGGCTGTCTTCTGCACTTGGATGTCCACTGCATACTCGGCTACCATCTGCTTCAATTGCCGATTTTCTTCTTCCAGCTGACTCCGTATCTTGACGTCGCTGACTTCCAGGTCTGCGTATTTCATACGCCGGTTATATAACGTCGCGTTCGAAATGCCGTGCTTCCGGCGCAGGTCCTGGGCACTGACACCTGCCTAGACCTCCTTCAACACCGCGATGATCTGTTCCTCGGTATGACGTTTCCCGGTCATAGCCGCCTCCTTTGGGCCATGACAGCGCCAATCGAGCTTCTTAGCCAATGGTGTAGTTTTCGGGATGAAGGTCAGGGGAAGCTGCGAGCATGCCATTCATCTGCTGGTGAGGCTTTCCTGGACCCTGCTTGATCCACTTCTGCATCGCATTCAGCAGGATATCCTTTCTGATGGGTTTAGTCAGATGGTCCGAGCAGCCGGCGGCTAAACTCTTTTGAATTTCTTCCTGGAAGGCATGAGCCGTCAAGGCAATAATGGGAATGGGTCTTACGTTGGACTGCTTTTCCCAATCCCTGATCATTTTGGTGGCAGTATGTCCATCCATAACGGGCATCTGTACATCCATCAGCACCAGATCATATTTCCGGGTTTGGCACATCTCAAACGCCACCCTTCCATTTTCGGCAATGTCTAGCTGATAGCCGGAGTGTTTGAGATAGGATTGAATGAGAGTCCGGTTGTCAGATGAATCGTCTGCTAAGAGAATCGCTACATTTTGATCCGGTCGAATGGGAATGTTTGGTGAGTCGTGATTGGCGGCGCTCGCGCTTCTTTTAATCGCCATACCAACGACAAGCTCCAGCTTTCTTTTCGTCAGTGGCTTGGTCACGTAGCCGCCTAACCCTAGGCTATACGCGTACCTAATATTAGAGCTTCGAACATCGGAAACAAAAACGATAACCGTAATTCCGTAGTCCTTTGCAGCCTTGATCAACTTCATACGGTTTGGAGAGCGATCCAAGTCTAAGTCCCCCAGGTCGAGAAACAGCAGCCCGTGAGGGTTTCCTCCGCTTTTTCCCTCGGTAACTACGGTCAAAGCCGACTCTTCATCTCTTGTCTCGGAGACGGTTGCTCCCCAAGATTGTAGTGCCTCTTCTACAAGCCCGCGACTCCCTTCGTTGCTACTGACCACCAGAGTCCGCATTCCCGTCAACTCAATGCCAGTCGATGCTTCAGCGGCACTCTGGCTTTGTGGAATGCCGAAATGAACCGTAAAATAGAAGACGCTTCCTCTCCCCAAGGAGCTCTCCACCCATATTCTTCCCCCCATTCGCTCGATGAGCTGCTTCGAAATGGCCAAGCCCAAGCCGGTACCACCGTATAGCCTCGTCGTAGACCCATCGGCTTGGGTGAATCGTTCAAAGACATTGCCGAGCTTTTCAGACGGAATGCCAATCCCTGTATCTGAAACAGCGAAACGTAATGTGCCTGGTTGACTCGCTCCGTTGTCATTCGTTACTCGGACAGCAACTTCCCCTCGCTCTGTAAATTTGATGGCATTTCCTACTAAATTCACTATGACCTGTCGAATGCGATTGGGATCGCCGATCAAGCCGATGGGCACATCGGACGCAGTTGAAACAAGTATTTCAAGCCCCTTTTCTTGTGCCCTGAGCGCCATGAGCTCTGTCGCCTTGTCCAGCATCTCATGCAGATCAAATCTGATCTGCTCTAGCCCAATATGTCCGGACTCGACTTTTGCGAGGTCCAGAATGTCATTGAGCAAGTCAAGAAGATTGGTACTGGATCTGCGCAAAATGCCTACTTGCGCTTGCTGCTCAGGAGATAATGAACTCTCCGAGAGTAGATCAGCCATTCCCATGATGGCATTCATCGGAGTTCGGATTTCGTGACTCATGGTTGCTAAGAAATCACTCTTGGCTCGGTTCGCAGCTTCAGCCCGCTGCTTCGCTTGATGGAGGCTGGCTTCTGCATCCTTTCGCTCTAATTCATGCCCGATCCATTGCGCCGTGAGCTTCAAGAAGGTTTTCTCATACCCAGCGAACGCTCTTGCCCGTGGTGCCCTGCTTGAAAAAATCAATGCCCCGTATAGTGCACCATTCACGTGAATCGCGATGCCCGCAAAGGCTTGTGGGGTACCTAGAAGATCATCGGACGGGGGACTCCAGTCTGACTGATCTGGCGAACTGAAGGTGATAGCATCTCGGGATTGGGTCGTCCATTCACAATAACTTCCGCGTAACTGATACCGCCCCTCCGATGGGTATTCGATTCATGGCTCACGACCTGTTGAATCTCGTAACGATCGCCATCAATCCGTGTCACCATGCCAGCGGACAACTCCAAGGTGCTGCATCCTAGTGTTAACATCCGACGGAGTCGTTGCTCCCAGTCGGCGGTATCCACAGTGATTTCATGTAGTGCGCGCAGGAGGCTCTCACTCGCCTTGAGCGCATCCTCGGCCCGGCGGCGCTCATTCATTTCTTCCATGAGAGTCCGTTTGCCCTCGCGTTCTTGTTCCAAACTCTCACTCATCACGCTATATACCACGCCCATGATGAGGAGAATCGAGATCCGAATGAGATGGCCCTCGAGAAACAGCGCACCTCCCATCCATAGGTAGAGCAAGGCGCCGTAGAGAACGGCAATGGCCGCAGAAAAGACGATCTTTAGCCGGAGAGTTCTCATCGATGCAGAGATGAGAATGATTAAGAAATAGGCAAGGTAGAGATCGGACCCCAGTTGTGCGGTCGTATAGAGAATGCTGGAGGTAATCGCGGTATCGATGAGAAGCAGTATGATCGTGAATGTGCGGCTCTCGACCAAGTGGAAGGGAAGGAAGAACGCGGCTGCGAGTAGAGACAAGAGCCCCAGAACAAGAATTTCCTTGACCGGGCCGGCAAGGATGGTTTCCGGGGTAAAAAGAACTTGATAGGAGAGCACAATGGAAACGAGACTCTGCAATATGAGGACTTGCGCACGATAGCGGTCCATGCGCACGTGGGTTCGAAATGGTACGAGCCCTTGATCATTGCTATCAGACAACAATTGTGTAGCCTCCAGTTGTAGAGGCCATATCAGTAAGGGGCTTACGATGGGGGAACGGCCATACCCTATGTGCAGGTGCGACGGCATGATCATAATTTGGATAAGAACTGTCGTTCGCGTCATGCGCGTGAGTTTGTCGAGAGAGGTGCGTCATGTGCTCGTTCTTCATGTTGTTAGTAGCGCTGAGCGCGGTGGAGATTTATTTATGTGTCCAGCCTTTGGTCAAAAAGGAGCCATGTCTTAGGATAGTCCAATAATTTAGAGCTGCAATTATTTTTCGTTTTCCTACATGTGGACTGATGTCTCCCCGGAAAACGACGGCAGCTTGAAACTGGAGTACTATGGCGGCTCCGGTGGTCCTCGAGGAAAGCAGCGGACCTATGAAACGGTCGAAGTTTTCAGAGGAACAGATCGTGTACGCGATCCGACAGGCCGACGCCGGCACGCCCGTCGGCGATCTCTGCCGGCAGCTTGGAGTGAGTGACGCCACCTTCTACGCATGGAAGAAGAAGTACTCGTACCTGGGCGAGAGCGAGCTGCGCCGGCTCCGGCAGTTGGAAGAAGAAAACAGTCGATTGAAACGGCTCGCCGCCGACCTCTCGCTTGACAAGCACATGCTCTCGGAGGCCTTGCGAAAAAATCTAAGGCCCGCCCACCACCGGGAACTCACCCGGTGGTTTCAGGGGACGGTTGCGGTGAGCTGTGCGCGGGCCTTTCGATTGGCGCAGTTTGGACGGGCCTCCTGGTATCGCCGGAGCCGCGCGAAGGATCAGTCCGCGCTGCGGATGCGCATTCGAGATCTGGCCCATGCGCGCCCGCGTTTTGGGTATCTGCGCATCTGGGTGTTCTTGCGTCGCGAAGGCTGGCGGGTGAATCGGAACGAGTGCGCCGGTTGTACCGGCTCGAAGGATTGCAGCTGCGCATGCGGGTCCGGCAGCGAAAACATACGGCCCTGCACCGGGGCCCCGCTCCCACGCCAGCGGGGCCGACCGAGCGGTGGAGTATGGATTTTGTGCATGATACCCTGGCCGATGGGCGGACCTTCCGGGTCTTGACGGTCGTCGATACCTGGGGTCGCTAAGGTCCTTTGCTGGAGGCCGGCTTTCGGATGTCGGGTGCGACGGTCGGCCAGGTCCTCGATCGTGCGCTCAACGGCGTGGTCGGACCACGCTCCATTACGGTCGATCGAAGTTCTCCTTTGATACTGTCTCCTTGACGGGGAAGCTTGCGTTTGGAACACGGGTCTTCCGAGTCCTCGAACCAAGAGGCTTAGCGAGTTTGCCAGGACGCTTTTCGAGACATCTCACCCCACTGGCCTTTCCCCCCGCTTAACCATTTGACCAGGCCAATGAGTCTCCAAACGCCATTCAATTGCCGATAGCCGAAGTTTTCGGCAATGGCGGCGAGGAAGAGCAACAAGACATGTCGTGGCTTGGGGTAGACATGGAATGAAATCTCTTCGAGGAGAACGGCAGTGACCGAGAGCAGAATGCCGAGGCTGATAGCTACCAGAAGAAATGAGAGCCACACTTCAAGCGACACGAACCCCATCACAAACCCCACGACCACAAGAACGTATCCCACTACCTCGATCACCGGTCCGAACCATTCGAAAAATGCCATGAAGGGGAAGGCGAGCCACCCCACGACCCCACCTTTCGGATGGAACAACAGATCCATGTTTTTCGTCAAACTTTCACAGAGCCCTCGCTGCCAGCGAATCCGTTGATTCTTGAGCGTACGCAAGTCTTCAGGGGCCTCAGTCCAACAGACCGGATCAGGGACATACGCGATCCGATAAGGCTTGCCCTTGAGCCGTAGATGGCGATGGAGCCTGACAACCAGCTCCATATCCTCTCCGATCGTGTCGGGATGGTACCCCCCCACTGTGACCACCGTGTCCTTATGGAACACGCCAAACGCGCCCGAGATGATCAGCAACGCGTTCATAGGAGACCAGCCCAATCGTCCGAACAGGAATGCACGGAGATATTCCACGATTTGAAACAACGCGAGAAAATTGGTCGGCAACCCGACGGCCGTGAGAAAGCCGTTCTTGACTTCGCAACCATTGGCAACCCGCACGGTTCCACCACACGCGACCGTCAGGGGATCATCGAGAAAGGGTTGGACGACCAGGCGCAGGCTGTCGCGCTGGAGGATCGAGTCGGCATCGATGCAGCAGAATAGGGGGTAGCGGGAAATGTTGATTCCGGCGTTGAGCGAGTCGGCTTTCCCGCCATTAATTTTGTCGATCACCCGCAGGTTGGGATGCGTCGTGGAATGGTAAATGTTGCGAATCGCCTTGGTAGCAAGCTGTCGGTCATACGCCTCAGGAAAGGGCACCAAGGCAAACTCCTTGCTTAACACCTCCAGAGTCTTGTCCTTCGAGCCGTCATTGATGGCAATGATCTCGTACTCCGAATAACTGAGCTGGAGCAGAGACCGGATCGAGGAGGCAATGGTCGCCTCTTCGTTGTAGGCCGGAACGAGCAGGCTGATCTGTGGCTCAAAGCTCGTATAACCGTGCGGGAGACTTTCAAGAGATCGTTCCTCCATGTACCGCCGCAGATGCAGAACCGCAATGAGGTCCAGCATCAAGTATCCTGCAGTCAGGCCGAGAAGATACAGCATGAAGAACCACTGAGAGATTAAATATAAATAAATGATGTTCGCCCACATGCCCAGGTTCCTCTCAGTTAGCCACGGCAAAACATTGCGCAATCAGTTTTATTAACAGTTGAACTATTCCTGGACTTCGTCGAGAGCTGGATTTACTTGAGCAGCATCAACGGCCAAAACTAATGAAAACATATCACAAAAATGGAGCCAGTCCAGTTTTGGTCGAGCTTTTTCAAGAGTCGACCAATCAGAAGCAGCAAATCCTCATGTCGGTGGTTGAATCGAAACTCCATCTCCTTCAGGTAGAGCACAAAGTGGCTCCGTCGGATGCCGACATGACGCCGCAGTTTGGTCTTGGCAAAGCTCCAGAAATTCTCTATCCCGTTAATGTGGCGGCGGTGACTGTGGGCTAACATCGCACGTGCAGAATCAGGCAGCGGCGATAACTGTTAGTGAGCAGCCCGGCATAGCTCCGGAATCCATCCGAATAAATCGTGCTGCCACGCGGGACGTTTTGCCTGATAGTTTGCTGCGGCACCACCCGCATCACATTGGGCACTGGTCTGGCGTACACACGCCCGCCGCCGCTTCAGGTGCCCAAACAGTACGAATTTGCCTTGCACAGATCGGTCCCACAGATGGTTGCGGACTCCCCCAAAGCGGCTTTCATTAACCTCGATTTTGCCGTCTAGTCGGGCCTCTGCTTTACAAACCTGGGCCACGGCTCGGCGAATCACGTTCTAAAATCGATCAGCCGTGTGGCGATTGACAATGACAGCCCTCGGTCGCCCGGTTGGCTGGCCCCTCCAACACAAACAAACGAATCAAGGTCAGAAGTTGCCGGGTTGACAAGTGGGTGCTGAGGAGTAACGCAAATACCATGCACCAGGATACGAAAGGCCTCCAAATCCAGACAAACTTTCACAAGATTGAGTTCTACATAAAATAACTAATCTTTGCATGTATGACATGGTTGTGACACTTATACATGAGCGAGTGCCGACGATACCCTTGGACGTAATCGTATCATTCTCTTTTGCAGGTCTCTCTCAAAGGAGGTCCGTGAATATTCGCAAACCAGAATGCAGGCTCGTTAGGCCATTCGGTTTTGTTGAAGGCTGTTCTGCCCGTTTAATTTCCCGCGTGATTAAACGGCAATCTGGCACCGCCCCAAGAGGCGCGAGAGGATAGATTCTCGAATGGGAACGTGGAAGACAGAAAAATGGGTACCGAACATAAAATAAAAACAAATCACTCCTCGGCCAGGGTGGATGTGTATTCATCGTGGGACAGCAATGGACCTGTCGCGTGGGGGCTCCTGCTGATGTTCGCTCTCGTCTTGCAGTCTGCGCGTGCCTTTTCTGAGGAGATCGTTGTGCCAGAGTCAATTTCATCGGAGGTCGACGAAATCGAACTCCTTTACCGCGGCGAGAACCCAGTGCCGGCGGTATCTCTGAAGGGAAAGGCCGACAGCCCTCTTCCGCCCTCTTCTTATAGACCATTTGAGCCCACACTCGAACTGTTGCCTGGTTTCTCGCAGGGAGAGCGGCTTGGAAACTGCGAGACCCGCACAGAACGAGTGGGTCATACTACAACCATATATCTGGAGCGTCCTATACCCTGTGGAATACGCCTGCGCCTGCAGCGGCATGGGCGGCTGCTTGATGCGCTATCCTATACCACGCTCCATCTCCGAGGTAATGCAACAGGACGGGCCACATTTTCGCTGGCGGATCACGAAACAGACCGGCGGGAAAACAATGTTCCTGTCATTACCGTAACCGGACCGTTCGACCTCCACGTGGCACTGAAAGAGGCAGGACGGCGGCTGGATCTCCGCCGACTGACTGCCCTCGTCGTGAAGGCGGATGGAGGAAACGCTCAGCTGGCGCTGGAGGAATGTACGCTGATCCGGGAAACCGATGCCGCAAGGTCGTCGCCGGGAGTCGGGTTTTGGGTATGGGACTATCGGGCAGCCATTACGGATCCCCACGCCATGATCAAGGCGTGCCAGAATGCCGGCTGTTCGCGAGTGCTGATCCAGATCCCGGCAATTTCCGAGGATGAGACCCTGTGGGCTTCCTACGCGACACTGTTTCCCTTCGCCAAAGCGAGACACATCGATGCCTTTGCGCTCGATGGCTACCCGGAGGCCATACAGGAACCGGAGGTATTAGCCGCTAAGGTGAAGAGGCTCCTCGCACTGGTTCACTGGGATGCCATCGCGGGAGTGCAAGCGGATATCGAGCCCTATCTCCTACCCGATTTTTTCGCGGACGCGTCCGGACCGCGCCGATATCTGGAAACCATCGATCATCTCAAGGAGGCGATCGCCGGACGCACACGCCTGTCGGTGGTGATGCCGTTTTGGTTCACCTCGTCGACCGTCCAGGGGAGACCGATTGCCTACTCGGTCATAGATCGAGTGGATGAAGTAGCTATCATGAGCTACCGTACTGAAATCGATGAAATCCAGGCCATTGCAGACGACACGCTCCGTTATGGCACCCTTGCACAGGTGCCTGTGTGGCTGGCAGTTGAAACGACCCCGCTGCCGGTGGAGCGCCATGTGGTGCTCAAGCGCGAAGGGCGACGGGAATTCGCCGATGCCTATGTGGACGATGACCGGCATCGACTGGTGATGGAACCGCCGCCGCGTTCAGTGGACACACCGAGGCGTCTCGTCTGGTTCCGTGTCCATCACCGGGTGACCGTTCGGCCTGAACGAGTGACCTTCGCAGGCCGCTCGCGCACGGAGGTGCGAACCATGGTCAAGACCATCGCTCAGGAAACTCGGCATCGAAGTCTGGCCGGGGTGCTCATACACGATCTAAAAGGCTTCCTGGCGCTGCAGGAATGATCAGACTTTTTCCTATGCGTACCTCTCGACGTCCAGCCCTGCTCGTGTCTTCTATTTTGCTCGTAGAGGTTCTCCTCAGCTGCTCAGTTCTGTTTGCTGGGACAGAACGGCAGACTCCACGGCAGATACTTGAGACGGCGCAGACCTTGGAGCAACGACAAGAGTATCCTCAGGCGATTGTGGCGTACCGCAACTATCTTCAGCTCCATCCCGAGGACGACGAGGCTCGAAGCACTTTGGCTAAACTCCTGTCATGGCAGGGAGTGTATGACGAAGCGATCTCGCTCTACCGCGACATTCTGACAAGACATCCCATCGATCTGGAGGTCCGCACGGCGCTGGCCCGCGTCCTGTCGTGGCAAAAACAGTTCGATGAAGCACAAGCGATCTACGACGAGGTGCTGCGGGAAGATGCAAAGAATTTCGATGCGAGGAAGGGGCGTGCCGACGTGGCCTTCTGGCGTGGTAATCGGACGGAGGCGCTCAGCCTCTACGAGTCGATCTTTGCGGAAACGAAAGATCAGGAGGTGCAGCGGCAGATTCAATCCGTCAAAGCAGAATTGGCTGCGTCTCCCCGCGCACCTATCGGGCAAGGGCTGACCGGATTGCGCCTTCCATACCGCGACTATGCCAAGGTCGGCTATGGACACTATTCCTATACGAGGAATCAACCGGATGAGCGGGATCTGCTGTTCGAAGTGGCGAAACCGATTGGCGATCAGACGTTGGTCGTGCGGGTGGAGACCATCAATCGGTTCGGCTTTCACGACACGCCGGTGTCGGCGGAATACTATAGTCCGCTGTGGCAGCGCGCCTGGGGGTATGTGGCGGCGCAAGGGACGATGAATCCAAACTTTGCGCCCAATTACTCGTTCATCGGCGAGGTGTCCCAGGGGCTGGGCGACGTGCATTCTTCGTTGGCTCCGTTTGAAGTGTCGTTCGGCTATCGCCGTCTGAATTATAAGAAAGACGATATCGACCTGCTTCTTCCCGGATTGACCGTGTATCTCCCGTTCAATCTGTGGCTCACCGAAAAGGTCTATATCGTCCCGAGCACCGGCGCCACCACCCTGTCTTCGCAACTTACCTGGCGGCCGACCGATCGGCTGCAATTCTTCGCGTCCGGCTCGTTCGGGACATCGGGTGAACGCATTGTCGCCACGCAGGACTTTACCCGCGTCGGCAGCCATACGATTCGGTGGGGAGTGATGTTCCCGGTTACGGAACGTTTTTCGGTGGAAGCGGCGGGCTACTATGAAGACCGCGGATCACTCTATGTCCGCCGAGGGGGCAATCTCAGTCTGATTTATCACTGGTGAGGGTCTCGGGTCTATGGAACGGTCATCTTTCATTCGAACGGGTACACCGAGAGCGCCACGCCGCTGGTCGTATTCGAAGCCAGCACGGCGGTAATCACGTAGAAAGCCTATGGCCAGCGGGCGGCCTATTCCATTGGACTGGATTTCGGCTTTCTGCTCCTCAAGGGCTACAATGATCGAGCGGACGATATCGTTCAGACCTACGACAATCAGTTCGACCCCACACTCGATGTCTGGTTGCGGCCTACCAATCCGGGCAAGAGGGGGGGATGACGCGCGCTTTATGCCAAGCCAAGCAGGGGCGCCAAGGAAACGCGGCGCCTAGGCCGCCGGCAAGGCCGTGGCAGTCTTCATGGCGCGGAATTTCGTGAGGAAGGGCGTGATGACCTCCTGCGATTCGATGGTCGGCAAGGTAGCCTGAACCTCGGCCAATTTCGCCTCGGTCATGGATGGGAGGTTCGACAACGCCTCCGCGGCCCGGTAGCGAACCCACCAGTAGGTATCTCCCAAAAGATCAATCAAGCGCGCTTCGTCTTCTTCCAGTCCGATCTTTCCCAACGCCGTCGCGGCCTGCACGCGGATGTACCACGTTGGGTGCGTCAGATAGACTCTGACCATCGGAAGATCTCGCGGATCACTGCATTCCCCGAAGAAGGAGAGACTGGCGGCAATCACATCCTCGGCCGGCTTCTGCTCGTTCATGAGCTGGCGAATGATCGACAGCGCATAGGGGCTGCGCAGTGAAGCCAACAACCGGATAAGACGGGCGGCAATGGGCGGCGGTGCCGAGACCGTGGCGTGCGCGAGTGCGGTCGCCGCCAGCTCGGCCCCAGCCTCGTTCAGCAGCGCCATGACTTTCAACGGAGACCAATCTCTCCTTGTGCTGATGAGGGGAATAAGGAGTGGGATCGCGGCCTTGGGGCGAATGCAGACCATTGCCCGCGCCGCCTCGATGGCGAGAAACGCATTGTGCGCATGGGCCAGCCGGACCAGTTCGTCCCAGACGGATGCCTCTTTAAGATGGCCCAGCGTGGCAACGGCCAGCAGCTGTAACCGAAGTCGTCCTGAGTGTAGAAGTCGCATAGCCACGGTATCCATGCCTGCCCGGCGTGCCACGTCGTTGAGTTGCCCTGAGGCCTCCCCCTTAATAGACTCCTGCAAGTCGTTCCATAGATAGAGGAACAGCACATGGTCCCGCGGGTGAATGGACGGCAGCGTAGCGGGAACTTCGACCAGGCTTTCGGCCAGCAGCGGGCGCCAGACATCGACCATGTTCCGTCGACGTCGCTCCGTATGTCGGCGCAATACCCTGAGGACAAGAATCCACACAACGAGGAGAACAATGAAGGCGTGGATGGTAATGGTGACAACCCATCCGACATGGGCCATCGACCCGAACGCGCTTGGCCCTGTCCATCCAGCATCCATGATACGAAGTCCTTAAGACGCGACCTTGAGGAACCGTTGCAGCCGGGCAGTCAACTCTCGGGGATTGAACGGTTTCACTATGTAATCATTGGCTCCTGCAGCAAGAGCCTGCTCAATATCACGCTCGTTCGAATCGGCTGTGAGCATGATGATTGGAACATGCTGCCATTCTGCTTTCTTGCGAATGTGTACAATGAGTTGCAGGCCGTTGAGGTACGGCAGCATGATGTCGAGGAGCACCAGCGCGGGCGGAGGCATCTGGTCGATCATGGTTTGTGCCTGTTGGCCGTCCGCGGCGTGCACGACCGTGTAGCCTCCTCGCGCCAGAAGAAATTTGAGCAGGATGGCAGTACCTTCTTCATCTTCGGCCAGGAAGAGAGTCAGTTTTTCAGCTCCGGGCGCCGTCATCATGCTAGGTCTCCTTGCCTGCAGTGATTGCGTGGGGTGTCATGCTCGGCCGCATTGTACATCGACGTGCACGCGTTGTCGGGTGTCCGCATTGTCATCCGCGATCAGGATTGTTTTCTTATCCACGTGAATGCCTCACTTCCTTATGCGTCACCGGCGAGCGTGTCATGAGCGAGCTTCAAATGTTCAGCCATCAGGCGCTGGCGCACCAACCCGAATTCGTTCACGAGCTGTGCGAGCAGAGCCCCGGCCTGGGTGAGATTCTTGGCTTTCCCGAGTGCCTGGAGCTCGACACAGAGCTGGCGCATTTTCCGTATTCCCAGGTAGCCGCTGGCGCCATTCAATTTGTGGGCAGCTCGGGCCAAAGCCCCTGCATCACCCTGCTGGAGCGCGTCCTGTAAGGTTGCCAGAAGGGTGGGGACGTCTTCCAAGAATTGCGTGATCAGTGTGGACAGGAGGCCGCAGGAAATATCAAGTTGGCGCAAATCGGCCAACACCACGGAATCCACACATTCATCAACCGGTTCTCGTTTTTCCGACGACACCGGTCCCTTCCGTTCATCAGGTGTTGACTGGCCCGAAATCCATCTGGCGAGCGTCGCACCGAGGTGTTCCAGCTTTACCGGCTTGGCGAGATAATCGTCCATGCCTGCATCCAGACATTTCTCACGGTCCCCTTGCATGGCGTTCGCGGTCATGGCGATGATGGGGAGTCGTCGGCTCGCCTGTTCCCCTTCGCGTTTCCGAATCATTGCCGTCGCCTCCAATCCATCCATCTCGGGCATTTGGCAATCCATCAATACCAACGCGTAACTGATCCGAGAGACCGCTTCGACCGCTTCTAGCCCATTTGCCACGACATCGGCCCGGTAGCCGAGCTTTTTCAGCTGACACGCCACGACCTTCTGGTTCACGATATTGTCCTCTGCCACAAGGATGTGGGCACGGGTCGCTGCTGCCGCTTCCTTGATGGTGTGGCGGGTCACCAATAGGGCGTTGGGCCGACTTGCGGACTCATCATCCACCGCGTCAGCGGCTGATTCCGCAGGCCTATCCACAATCATTGACAGACAGTCGTATAACTGTGAGCGATGCGCGGGCTTGGTCAGGTACGCTGCAATCCCCGCCTGTTTTGCCTTTTCGGCCTGCCCCCGAAGACCGATCGAGGTCAGCAGGACAAGGCGGGTGGCCGCCAGGACGGGATCAGCTTTGATCGTGTGCCCCAACTCCAGTCCGTCCATGCGAGGCATCTGCAAATCGAGGATCGCCAAATCGAAAGGCTCTCCCCGGGTCACGGCGTCTTTCAGCAGAGCGAGGGCTTGGTACCCGTCCGAGGCAGAGGCGCTCCGGAGCCCCCAGTGTAAAGCGTATTGTTCCAAGATGCGGCGGTTGGTGGCATTGTCATCCACAATGCACAACCGCCGCCCTTGGAGGGACCCTCCCGGCATTGGTGTCGCCTGAACCTGCGCCGGTTGTTTGGTCAGCCACATCGTAAACCGGAAGGTGCTTCCTTGACCGGGAACACTTTCGACTCCTATCTGCCCCTCCATCAGGTCAACGAGCTGTTTGCAAATGGCGAGGCCCAGGCCGGTGCCGCCGAACATCCGTGTGGTCGAGGTATCCGCCTGGGAGAAAGGCTTGAACAGAAGAGCCTGTGCCTCGGGTGCAATGCCGATTCCC
>Ga0247727_10011855_pt1 | contig 15097 bp, 4 predicted proteins | sample WisWelCaveWW1625_FD_202498 | JGI IMG/M metagenome (GOLD analysis project Ga0247727, IMG submission 202498) | Biofilm microbial communities from Wishing Well Cave, Virginia, United States - WW16-25 | ecosystem: Environmental > Aquatic > Deep subsurface > Groundwater > Cave microbial mat | place... | reverse complement strand
GATCATTCTTGACGGATGACCAGGCTGAGAAGTCGCCTGACTCAAAACCATCTGCAAAGATCAGGTCCGATATTTCGGATGTCGGCGAGGCAGTAAAGGTAGCCGTAGGCGTGTTGGTGTTTGTTGGAGTATTGCTTGGTGTAAAGGTAGCCGTGGCTGTCGGCGTGTCCGTAGGCGTGGGCGAGGGACCTTCCGTGGGCGTATTGGTCGGCGTGAAAGTATTTGTTGGGGTAAAGGTTGGTGAAGGCGTAAAGGTATTAGTCGGAGTAAATGTCAATGTGGGCGTGTTTGTAGGAGTAGGCGTATTGGAAGGCGTCGCTGTTGGGAATGAACCTGACAGCGGGAGATCGAACGCATCTACATCGTTGGCGCTCTGACCCCACGTACTGCCGTCAAAGTAGAGCGCGGGAGAATAACTACAAGCAGTCACGTCGCCTAATGAGATGGGCGAACAAACGAAGACATCCTCGTCGAACCCAGCCACAGTGGTCCCATTGCTGGTCGCGCTGAAGTCTCCGAGTGTGGAGAGATAGATTGCGCCGTTGGGATCGACATCAAGAGCGTCAACATCCTCATTGCTCGATTCAGACAGCCCAACGTCCGAGCCGTCGAAATATAACGACCAGGTTCCGCTGGTGACATCTCCCAGCGTCGTCGGCGTGAAAGCCAATAGATCTTCATCGAGTCCGCTGACAGTCGTACTGTTAGGGCCCGGAACGGAGGAACTGGCAGTTGTTGAGATCAACACGCGCCCATCGGGGAGTAGACTCACGGCATCGATATTCTCGCCGTTTGTATCCAGCCCGACGTCGAGGCCGTTCAGGTACATGCTGAATGTGCCAGCGGTATTCTCGCCAAGCGATGTGGCGTCGAATTGCACAACGTCTCGGGGAGCGATTGCCAGGCCGCTGCTAAGGGTAATGGCGTTATTGAATGACATAAGGATCGTGTCGGCATCCACGATTTGGAACGCAAACAAATCCAGGCTTGACACGCCAACATCGACTCCATCGAAGTGCATCTCCCAGTTCTGCCCATCAAATTTCACAATATCTTCATCCGAGAAGGAAACACTGCCTATAGCGCCGTTTCCCGTGAACGAAGCGAAGAGGGGATTGCTGGATGGCGACGGAGTCGGGGTGATCGTGGGTGAAGAAGTGGGCGAGGGTCCCGGCGTAAATGTGGAAGTCGCGGTAAAGGTTGATGTGGGCGTAAATGTATTGGTAGGCGTGGATGTAGGTCCTGGCGTAGGAGTATTTGTAGGAGTACTCGTTTGGGTTGGCGTCCGGCTTGGGGTGGGAGTGCCAGGACCATTGATGTTGAACTCATATATCTCCCCATCGTTCTCGTTCGGGTTACTATCGTTGTCAACGCTGCGGTCCGGGATGTAGATAGTATTGATACCCGGATTTAGACTGCCGGGAGCATAAGCAACGTCCTCCCGATGCCCGATTGACACAGAGCCCAGGCTATAAGCGCGGAGCAGTGTCCCTGTGGTTGTTACCTCTCCAACATAATTTTCCGAGCTGGGTGTGCTGATCAGGAGGAGCGTACCGCTATCCCAGTTGTAACCGAGTCCTTCCAGGCCGTTAAAACCCAGGGCGGCGGTGTCAAAGTGGGTCATGGCGCCGTCATCGCCCCCGCCCAACACACCGTTCGCTCCCAGCGGAATGATATAAACCTCGCTGTCCGTGCCGCCGGCGACAAAGACTTTATTTTCGCCGTAGGCAATATCTTCAGCGTCCTGAATATTATAAACAGAGCCGACGTTTACAGTCGTTAGTATGTCGTCGGCTGTGCAATAGGTGTTATCAGGTCCGAGGCGAATCTCATGAATCTTATTGGCGTCATCGTCTGAGAAATAAATGCGGTTGTTAATACGATCAACGGCCACGCCGGTAGGCTCGTTTGAGAACCCGGTGCGCGAAGAGTTGGTTGTGCTGCAGGAACCGGTTAGCGCGCCTCCAAAAGTGGATAAGAACACATTCTTATAAGCAGGCGGAAAGTATGTCATTTCGTCCACTTCACTATCGCTGACGATAAGCCTGTTCGCGGGAGGCCAGTAATCAACGCCGGACGGGTCCGGCGCAGACGGATTCCACACTGCGTTGGAAGTATCAATCACGTGCACCAGCGTGGCAGTCACTGTGGTCGTCCCAGGTGGAAGCGCCAACGGAACTATCATGGACAACTCCACAATTTGACCGCTACTAGTTTGCGCCTGGGAAGCCGTGAATTTCATACTGCCCCTCGGGTTTATCTGCGGTTGCTGACTTAGGCCGCTATCAGCCACATATAAATTCATCCGCGCGGGATCATCGGTTTGATCCCCGCTCGGGGCGAAGACCATCGCCTGCGGATTTTTCAGACCAAATTCGGCCAGGTCGCGGGTGGCAGTAACCTGACCGCTTTGGGTCAGTTCATATAATTCCTGTTTTGCAGGGCTTAACACAAACAAATGCCCTGTGGCGGGATCATAAGCAATGCCGCGCAAGGCAGAGAAGCCGCGCGACTGGAGGTTGATCGTTGAAATTCTCGCGGTATCAAAACTCCCATCCGACGCCGGATTAATTTTGACAATCCGCGGTCCGGCGGCATCGAGAATAAACAACGCGCCGCTTGCCGCGTCAACGGTCATACCCTGCGGATCCTGCAAGCCGAAGCGCCGGGCATCATGGCGCGCCAATGTCGCCGGATTAAGATTTCCGTTGGCAGCCTCGCGCGCCTCCAGCAATTGATTCGCCTGACCTTGAAGGATAAGCAGGCGATTTACGTTGTTGTCAAAAGCCGCATTGATCGGGTTTTGGATCGCGGCTGAAATCCGCGCCGAACCGGAGCGATCCCCAAACGGCGCCAGTTTGACAAAATTCGTGTGGGAGGAAGACTGCCCCCGTCCGTCCACCGCGTGGAAGGCGTTGCCTCTGGAGGAGAAGGCGAGTCCAACCGGGTTGGTAAGACCGGTTTCATCCGACACCATCGCCCGGACCTGCCTGACGAAAGCATTCTCACTCTGGGCGGAGCCTGAGGTTGGCGTCCCCAGGAAAGAGAGAGCGATGATCGCTATCAACAAGACAATGGATGATTTCAAAAGAATATTCTTGGCAGATCGCTTAAGCGCGCTTGCCATCCTCTTGAATTTGGATTGCGTTTGAGGCAAATCTCCAAAAAACGTTCTTCTACTTTGAGCGGCCATGTTATTACTCCTCGTCAAACAAGTTCAAAAATAAAATCAAATACTTTGTCTTCTCCTGGCTTTCTGGCATTTACCCAACATGATTAAACGCGCCAAGCCAGAGGCATTTCTCCATACGCCGAACATGACGACACGAAAATCGAAAGGTTACAAATATGCAAGGTGAGGGCTAAAATTTATACCCCTAAGGCGCGAAGGACGCCAGGATTTTTAGGCCCAGATTCAACGTCCGATCTTTTTTCCAAAACGGGAGAGTCCGATCTTAAAATCAAAAAGCCCGATCGTAAAAATCGGGCTTTTGATTCATGGTGACCCCGGGGGGATTCGAACCCTCAACCAATTGCTTAAGAGGCAACTGCTCTGCCATTGAGCTACGGAGCCAGCGTGCGGCGGAAATTATACCCGAAGGCAAAAGCCTGTCAATAACAACGTATCCTGTATAATTGAAAAAATGAATTACGACGAACCGACATCGCAACCCGCTCCCGAATCGGATTTTATCTCCGCCCGCGCCCGCAGACGACGCGCCCAACGCCGCGCGTATTTCCCCACTGATGAAGCCGGGCGCGCCGCGCTCTTCGAACATCTCGCGCGCCGCGCGTTTCCATCTTATGAACTTTTTGTCTTCTCATTGATCGCCGGAGTATTTTTAGGACTCGGATATTTCCTCAACGCGCAAGCCCTGTTGATCTTCGGCATTCTCGTCGCGCCCCTGCTTACGCCCTGGGTCGGCATGTCGCTCGCGATCATCGCCGGAGCGAGCCGCCTGTTCGCGCAGACCATCGCCGCGCTCCTCCTTAGTTCATTGCTCCTCTTCGGCGCGGGTCTGCTGGCGGGGTTTGCCTCGCGCGTCCTGCCGAATTCCGCGCGCACCTTCACGGAAGCCTTCATCCACAGCCGTTTGTGGGGACCCGATTTATTCGCGCTCACCGCAGGCGCGGTAATCCTCACCATCTCGTTCGTCCGTTCGGAGGAACGACCTTATCTACCAAGCGCGTTGCTCGCGTATGAACTCCTGCTTCCATTGTGCGCGGCCGGCTTCGGCTTGGGAAGCGGCGTGGATGGGATGTGGCCCGAAGGCGCGCTGGTCTTCGCCGTTCATTTTGCGTGGGCGACATTCTTCGGCATCCTCGCATTATTCTTTTTACGTTTCTCCCCCATCTCATTCGGCGGCGCGACGTTTACCGGACTCACAATCGTCGCCGTCCTCGCCGTTGTGATTTTTATGACGGACTTGGATCAATGGATCAAAATACAGACGGGTCGCGCGACGCCCGAGCCTGATCCTGTTACCCAAACAGTCGCGGCGCCTTCGCCTTCTCCGACGATCACCCCATCGCCAAAAGTTGCCGGATCAACCGCCGTGATCGGCGCCCCCACGCTGACGACCACGCGCACACCCACACGCAAACCGACGCTTGAACCCACCAGGACGCCCACCTTCACCGTCACCGCCGAACCCACGCCGATCATCGGACTCATCAAAGCCTCCGAGGGCGGCGGCGCGTTGGTGCGCGAAAAACCTGGCGGCAAAGTGATCGCCATCCTGCCCAACGGCTCGACCGTGACCATCGTCCCCAACGACTTGCAGGACGTGAGAGGCGTGATCTGGGTGCACGTCCTCGCGCTGGTCAACGACGTACGCGTGGATGGCTGGATGATCCAATCGGTGCTGGTCACTGCCACGCCAATTGCAGAGTGGAAACCCTCGCCCACATCGCCGAGTACCGCGACTCCGTAATTCAATTAGTTCATCCATTTGGGGATTTGAGCCTGCGAATGAATTGTCAGCAGATTTCGAAAACGCAGTAACGACTTTAGTCGTTCGGCTAAAAGAAACTGAAGTCGCCACTACGAATAATCTTAGTGAAGCGCCGAACACAAGAATCTCAAAGGAACCTCAAGTGCCCATTCATTTCGGAACCGACGGCTGGCGAGCCGTCATCTCGGACACATTCACCTTCGATAATTTACGCATCGTCGCGCAAGCCATCGCCGACGCGGTGGGGTCAGAACATTGGGACAAGGCCGCCAAAAGCGAGCATACCCCCGACCCGAAAAAGATCGTGGTCGGATTCGATACGCGCTTCCTATCGGATAGATACGCCGGGGAAGTTTCGCGCGTGCTCGCCGCCAACGGATTCACCGTCCTGCTCGCGCAAGCCGACGCGCCGACTCCGGCGATCTCGTACGCGGTCAAACATCAGCGCGCCATCGCGGGCGTAATGATCACCGCCTCGCACAACGCGCCGCGCTACAACGGAATCAAACTCAAGGGCGCGTTCGGCGGCTCCGCCCTGCCCGAACAATGCCGCCGCGTGGAAGTGTACATCACCGACAATGAGGAACAGGCGCGCGGTCCCAACCTGATGGATTTCAGAAAAGCGCGCGAGGCGGGTTTGATTCAAAAGTTCAACCCATTGCCCGCGTACTTCGATCATATAAGAACGTTGATCAACGCCGACATCATCGCCGATAATCCGCAACGTTTTGTCGTGGACGCGATGTATGGCTCAGGACGCGGCGTTATCAAATCATTCTTGCAGGGAACAGGCTGCGAGATCGCCGAGATTCGCGGCGAGATGAATCCCGGATTTGGCGGCGTGCATCCCGAACCGATCGCAAAATATCTCGGCGCGCTGGCGTCCGCCGTCAGTTCAGGGATGGGTAATTTCGGCATCGTCACCGACGGCGACGCAGATCGCATCGGCGCGATGGATGAGCGCGGAACGTTCGTTGACCCGCACAAGATCATGGCTTTATCTTTGAAGTATCTCGTTGAAAAACGCGGCTGGACAGGAGCAGTTGTAAGAACAGTTTCCACCACGCGCATGATTGATCGCCTCGCAAAACGCTATGGCTTGAAGTTGTATGAAACGCCGGTTGGCTTTAATCACATTGCTGATTATATGATGAGCGAAGATGTGCTGATCGGCGGCGAAGAATCGGGCGGCATCTCGTTCAAGGGACACATCCCCGAAGGCGACGGCCCGATCATGGGCTTGTTGCTCGTGGAGTTGATCGCGCAATCAGGCAAGACGCTGCATGGCTTGGTGGAGGATTTGCTCAACGACGTCGGTCCCGCATATTACGAGCGCACGGATTTGCGTTTGAGTCGCCCCGTCGCCAAAGCGGAGATGACGGACTTTTTGACGAAGCAGGCTCCGGCTGAGATCGGAGGCGAAAAGGTTGCTGAGGTCAGTCAGCGCGACGGAGTCAAATACATCATGTCCGATGATTCGTGGTTGTTGATCCGCCCATCGGGAACAGAACCCGTTCTGCGTGTCTACGCCGAAGGGCGCACACAGGAGATGGTGAAGGCGCTGCTGGGGTATGGAGAACAGATCGCAGAGAGTGTGGTGTAAATGAATTGGGAATGCTATAATTTATCCTGTATCTGCATAATTGCACAATGATTCATCAAAGCATTGTCAGTCATAGTAGGAGCAACCAATGAAACAAATTTTGGATGGGATAAGTAACATAAACAAATTCAACATTTATTTATTGCTCGTTGGGGTGGCATGTATGGTCTTAGGGGCGGGCGACGTTAATATCGGTAACAACTTTTTAATAACTATTAAGTATACTTGGGCAGGAATCTTGTTGATCATTCTTGGGCTTGTTCTAATCATATTTGCCGTATATCTCGAATATCTTGAAATCAAGTCAAAATCTGTTGTCAGCACGCAACACGAAGAAAAGCAGTCAACTGACAAAGACGATGCTTTATCTCCGCACTACGACAGATTCAGCAAGATTAGCGAATTGGAATTTCTTAACAAGGTAGACTTATCCAAGGTTAGCCATCTCTATATTTTAGGTCATACAGGGCAAAATATTTATATGCCATTTCGCCAACGACTGGCAGAACTCATTGATAAAGGCCCCGGCAACTATCCAGAAGAAATACAAATCCTTATCCGAGCCCCTATCGCAGAAGGCTTAACACGGAACCAGTACATTCATAGTACAACATCCGCGATCGGCAAGCTCAAAGAGATGCACAAAAATATCGATGTGAGATTCTACGAGTCCCTACCCGCAGTCAGAGGGATAATTTGCCAGTACCGAGAGGGAAAGACTCGAGACAGCTACGTAACATCTTATTACTGGCCCAAACCTAATAAAAGCCAGGCCTTCGATTCTGCTTATGTTACAAAAGATACCATTGATTCTCAGAAGCCCGAACCAATCTTTCTCAAATCGTGGATAGATCAATATTGGGGCAGAGACGAGATCCACACTGTCGTATTTGACTTCGACGATACTCTTGTAAAGACAAGGGATGTTCAAGTTAAAGCATGGGCTCAAGTGATAATTGATTGTCTTGACAAGAAAATCATTAAGGCAGAAAACCTGTCAAACAAATTCCAAGATTGGGTCAATCAAGTATCAGTCAAATCCGCCCCCGATCCAATTTTGCTGGAAACCATCAAGAATATTTTCATAGACAAACAACTTGCGGAGGCAATTGCTCAAGAAATTTTTGTTGAAATTACAGATGAAACAATAAAGCAAATCAACCAGATGCGTTTTGAAATTAGAAAAGGCCTGATGGATCAATCAGAATTGTTTGAAGGAGTCCAAAAGATGCTGGATAATCTCAGAGACCACTACAACCTTGCCATAATATCTTCAACTGATGAGAAGTTAATTTCCGATTTCCTAGTAAAAAAAGATCTTTTGAAGTATTTCCCCGTTATCTTGGGTAAAAGGGATCCCAGCCTGCACTTTGAACGTGAAAAAATCCATCACAAAGCATCTCTACTGATAAAGCTATCAGAAATAATTGGTATGCCTTTAAGTAGGCTTGTTTATATCGGGGACAACGATTCTGACTATCAGGCAACCAAGCAATTGGGGATAGCCTTCATTGAGGCTAGACAAGCCGCTAAACTTGTGGGGAAAGAATCAATTATTACAAAATTTGATCCTAACAAACTGCCATTGGGGCATTTTGAATCCTTTGAGAGCGATCAACTTCTTGACATATTGAGGAAACACTCCGAAAGCATAACAAAAAACAAGTATGAAATTTGAGATGGACTGGAATTTGTCGGTCTTGCGCCATTATGCAAAGTTCCCATCATCTCGCCTGCTCCAAAATTGAGCAGGCGAGATCGCTGAATTTTCAGATGTGTACGTCGAAGGAAGAACGCAGGAAATGGTCAAGGTATTGTTGGGATACGGCGAGCAGGTTGCGAAGAGCGCGGTGTAGATTTTGGTCGCGATGACATGACGTTTCCTCATTTAAAAGCGCCTCCGATTTTTCGGAGGCGCTTTTTCATTACGTATGCTTAGGAATAATCAGGGACCGATATAGTTCAGGCGGCGGGACTCAAAGGCATCCATATAGTATGTTCCCAGAGTGCCAGTATTAAGCCCGGAGATTGCGCCCAACCGCACATACTCAATGCGGCGTGCGTCATTATCCAGACCGCTGAGACTGCCGCTCTGAACGCCGTCTATCCATAATGTCGCGCTTCCGTCGTTCGTACCTGCCGCTGTCGCCGCTCGCCATTCGATCTCGATAACATGCGGAGCGTCGCTGATGTTGACCCAGGCCGTGCTGGTTGTTCCAGCACTGTCGTTCGTCTGTCTCAGGCGGATGCGATAGTTGCCTGCCGAGAAACCCAATTGAACCTGAAATACAGAAGCGGTATCGTACCCGTTGAAGATGTAGAAGTCCTGCCCATCGCCCATCGTGATCGAGTTGGGATCGAAGTAGAAACGCGCCCGGTAACGCGGCTCTGAAACAGGCAGTTCATCAGTCACATAGATGGCGACCGTATCATCCACCACGACCTGCATACCATTACCGCCCGCCAACGCCGCGGAAGCGGTTACGCCGAGATCGCCAGCGTCGTTCTTGGTGGACGACCAGGCTGAGAAATCGCCCGACTCAAAGCCGTTGGCAAAGATCAGATCGGATACGGCAGAGGTCGGAGTAGGCGTGAAAGTATTGGTCGCGGTGGGCGTATTCGTCGGTGTGAAGGTCTGCGTCGGAGTCGCGGTGATGGTCGGTGTGGCTGTGTGGGTGGAGGTCGCGGTAGCCGTAAAAGTATTCGTCGGTGTGGGCGGAGTTCCGGGAGTAGAGGTTAAAGTGGCGGTCGGTGTTAAGGTTGCGGTTTGCGAAGGCGTAGCCGAAGCAGTCGCGGTCGGCGTCAGTGTTTGCGAAGGCGTAGCCGTAGCAGTTGGGGTTGAAGTAATTGTCGGTGTGGAGGAAGGCGTGGAGGTGGGAACAGGTACCAGCGTCAGGAAGTTGAAAGCATCCACATCGTTGGCGCTCAAGTTCCAGGTGCTGCCATCGAAGTAAAGCGTTGGCGAATAGGCACAGGCGGTCGCATCGCCGATTGAGGTGGGCGCGCAGACGAAGATATCTTCATCCGCCCCGGCGACGCCGTTGACAGCGAAATCTCCGGTGGTGGACAGATAGATATTGCCATTGGAAGTCACATCCAACGCGTCCACATCTTCACTGCTGGTCTCCGCCAACCCAACGTCTGAGCCGTCGAAGTACATCGCCCAAGTTCCAGCAGTCACATCGCCCAAGGAGGTGGGCATGAATGCCAATACGTCTTCATCCCTGCCTGATGAAACGCCGGAAACCGCGGGACTGCCCGTGGTGGAAAACAAGAGTCGTCCGTCAGGCAGAAGCGTGAGCGAATCGATATTCTCGCTGGTCGTGTCGAAGCCCACGTCACTGCCATCGAAGTACATGCTGAATGTGCCAGCAGTATTCGCGCCAAGCGATGTGGCATCGAATCTCGCGACATCCTGAGGGTTGATGGTCAGTCCATTGATTGTGACCGCGCTGCTGAACGACATGAGGATCGAATCAGAATCGAGCATGGAGAAGGCGAAGAGGTCGGGGCTTCCCACGCCAACATCTGAGCCATCAAAGAATAGACTCCAAGTCTGCCCGTCAAACTTCCAAATATCTTCATCGGAAGAGGATACGCCTCCAATCGTTTGACTGCTGGTGAAAGAGAGATACAATGGATTGCCTGACCTACCTATTGGAGTAGAGGTTGGGGTGGGCGTTGGCGGCAGGGTATATTCAAAAGCGCCAATGTCACATTGAGCTCCTTGAGGGCGAGTCACGCCGCGCTGATCGGTGGTTAGGCAAAAGGCGCTATCGCCTGTATCAATAGCCGGTGAGCCGGGCAAAAGCGCCATGGTCATTGTGGGTCCGCCATTATCAGCCAACGATCCAAGCATGGGATCGCCAACGAGGAATGGCCTACACGCCGATGAGCCATCCTCGACTATATTTCTACTGGCATTGCTACTGTAATTTCCTCCCAACATATAACACTCCCCGCCGCCGGTATTATTCGCAAAAATATTGTTATACAAAGATGTGAACCAATAGAAATAGATACTTGCACCGGCGTTTCCACCGGGTTTATTGGCTTGATTATTGGAAAAAGTGTTGTTGGTCAGGGTGGTGGTTGTTCCACTCGACATTATTGCCCCACCAACATTGGCTGCCTGATTCCCATAAAATGTATTATTTTCTATGTTCACAATTGCCTCACCAGTCCCATCTGTAACATTAAGCGCGCCGCCGCCGCCTGCCGGGTCAGTAGAGGTGTTGCCTGAAAACAAATTGTTTCTCAAATAGGTCCCCGAGCTGGTGGCTTGTGATATGAGAATTGCTCCTCCCGATAAAGCGGTATTATTTGTGAAAACATTATTCTCAAGGACATGCAATCCGCCGCCCACCAAGTAAACAGCTCCTGCGTTAGAGTTAGAGGCGCTGTTGCTCGTAAAAACACTGTTTTTCAGCGTTAATTCTGAAGGAGTCTGCACAAAAATTGCCCCGCCTCCTGTCTGCGATGAATTCGATATAAATTTGCTGTTTAGGATGGTTGTTTTTGAGGAACCGTCGAGATAAATCGCCCCTACATGATAAGCTGTATTGTTCACAAAATCCGTATCCTGAATAGTAAGGTCGGTAGAGGAGTCTAGGTAGATAGCGCCGCCATATTCTGTATAGCTCGTTCCCGTCCTTTTGCCATCCCTCAAAATTAACGATTGCAAAGTAACCGTGCTTCCATAACCAATACTTATGATGCGGACTGCATTATTGCCGCTAATAGAAACACGCTGACTGAGTCCAGATCCATCAATGGTGAGGCTTTTACTAATATTTAGCTGCGAGGATAATATGATCGTTTGACCGGAGAGAGCGGTATCAAATTGAATAGTATCTCCCGAAAGAGAATCACTGATTGCCTGTCGCAAAGAACCGAGCCCGCTGTCATTCAGGCTGGTGACCGTAAAAGTGGCTGTATAATTTTGCGCTGATTGACTGGCTTGTAAATTAGAGTAATCTCTACTTTTCGGAAAAAAGGTTACATTCGTTTTAGAAGGGATAACTGTTCCAGACCAGTATTGAGGAACCTGGAACCAATAAACCCCGCTACTGTTTGATGTAACCGTCCTGGGTGTACCATCAACTATATAACTGAGGGTCGCGCCACCAACGCCAACATTACCAGATATCGTATACAGCACGGGAGTGGGTGTTGGAGTGTAGGTCGGCGTGGGAGTAGGAGTATTTGTTGGCGTATTGGTTGGAGTGAATGTTGGGGTAGGGGTGAGCGTATTCGTAGGAGTAAATGTTGGGGTTATTGTAAGAGGTATGAGACCATTTTGCCGGTGGATAAATATATCGGCATTACTATTGGTGTCGCCGGCCACCAGATTCGTGGCGTACGCCTGAAAGACAATATACTGTCCATCCGCTGAAATGAATGGAAAATAAGATCCGTTATCGGCCTGTGTGCCATTCGAAGCGACGGACGCGCGCACCGTTGCGCCCGCCTGTACATGATATACAAAGATATCTCTGCGTCCATTGGTGTCACCTGGTGCCAAGTTTGTAGCATCAGAATAGAATACTATATAACGTCCATCTCCTGAGATAAACGAAAGACCTGACGCGCTATTTCCCTGCAAACCGCCTGAGGCAATTGAAACGCGCGTTGTCCACCCCATTTGCACATCCCGTAAGAAGACGTCGCTGGTGTTATTGGTATCGCCCGATATAAGGTTTGAGGCATAGGAGTCGAAAGTGACATAACGCCCATCGGATGAAATGGATGGATTGTTGGAATCACCATTCGTCTGTGTCCCATTAGAATCTACCGAGACCCGTATGGTTGTACCTGTCTGCAGATCGCGTACGAAGATATCATTTCGGGAATTCGTATCGCCCAATACCAGATTTGAAGCGCTGGAAGTAAACGCGATATAACGCCCATTGGCAGAGATGGAGGATCCAGTGGAGAAACCATTTGCCTGTATGCCATTCGAGTCGACTGAAACACGGGTGGTCGCGCCGGTTTGCATATCGTGCAGAAAGATATCCATTGTGCCATTCGCGTCACTGGGCACTAGATTTGTTGCATAAGAGCCAAATGTAATGTAACGCCCATCCGCTGAAATGGATGGAAAATATGAATCTTGATTTGCTTCCAAACCACTCGAGTCAACGGAAACACGTGTTGTTACACCCGTTTGCGTATCATGTACAAAGATATCATTCCTCCCATTAGTATCGTTCGGCACCAAGTTCGTAGCCAAAGAGTCGAATGCTATGTAACGTCCATCTGCTGAGATAGACGGAGCGGATGATCCGTTATTTGCCTGCGCGCCATTCGAATCAACTGAGACGCGCGTCGTCATACCTGTTTGCATGTCCCGAAGAAAGATATCACCTGTTCCGTTCGTATCGCCCGGTACCAGACTCGTCGCCAGAGATTTAAATGCTATGAAGCGCCCATCGGCTGAGACTCTAGGATATTCGGAATCATTGATTGCTTGCCCTCCACTCGAGTTAACCGAGGCTCGTAGCGTATCGCCCGGTGACATGGGAGGCGGTGCAACAATTGGACAGGCAAAAGCCGGATAGAGCGCTGACCCTGGATCGGCAAAATATAACCACCAGTTGTTCGCGACCACATCGGCAGCGCAACCCGCGACGGAAGGCAGGTGAGAATACCAATAACTCAAATAATCCAGATGCCCGCAATTCCATGCCGTACATGTTACTGGTTGTGCCACTACCAGTGGATCGCTCAGGTTGGGATAGTTCCAAAAGTCGTTGCAGTTTGTTGGGGCGCTGTTGAGATTACCATAATCGTAATCAGTCGTTCCGTTCGGGGGATAATGAATGGAGCCGCAGCCGCTGTATGAATAATTCGGCGATTGCGCCTTTACCAGCGCAAACCGATCCCAGTTGTGGGCAGTTCTGTTTTGTTGCCAGCTGCCATAAACTTTGGTCATTGTGGCTTCTGTCCGATGCCCAAAGGAATGGATCGCTTCTGGAAGTCCGCGTTCGTAATTCAAGCCCATGATCGGCAGGAGTTTATTACAGCCATGTGTTTGTGTCATCGGCGGTGAATTGTAATTATACGCTCCGGGACCGAGAAGCCTTGACTCGTAGAACCCAAACCAGGGCGCGCCAAACATCCATAACTCATCAATCTCGCCGTTGTTAACTTGCTGGCAGATGCCAAAGTTGTCAATAATGAGGTCGTAATTCACCGTATCAGGGTTATGCGCGGGGGCGCGCCCATAAAGAACGTCAAGGTAGGTTGTTTCCGTATATGCAAATCCATCCACCTTAACGGGCCATGTGTCCGTGACAATATTGGTCACGGCAATGTTGTATTGGATTTGACCGTTTGAGACCGCAGGAAAATAATTCACAATATTCTGAGCGAGGGCAGTGGGAGAATTCCAACCTATAAAGGCGGATAAATTTTGTCCGTTACTCAGAATCGGATCATACACCAGCAGGTAAACGTTCTTTTGAGGAATCGACTCTGTCTCCATCGTTAAAGATTGACTCTGCGCTCCTTGCGCGCTCGCCTGAATTGAATTCCTTGAATAAGACCTGACATTACCCGACCCAAAATCAATTTGAACGTTCCCCAGTTGAGGTTCCCCAAACTGCGAAAGCGCCGCAACGACATTGTCCGCAAGTTCCGATTGAGAATTAGGCGATAGCCGACGGCTGGAATCGCTTTTGAGCGTTACTGTAAAATCCGTGGAGAACGATTCGAAATTCCCGCATGTATCCTGTTCCCCAAATTCCACCGCGCTTACGACGCTTTCGATGCCCTTCTGCTTCAATGCCGCTTCCGCCCGGCGCGCGGTTTCGGGCTGGGATGGACCGCTTGTCCATGTCCATATTTCACCGGGCTGGCATGTCGTAGAACTAGATGAGGATTCAACGGATCCAGAATTTGCCGCCGCGTTAGCTTGATTGGGAAGCATACCAAACATCCCCCCCAACAAAACCAGAATCAAAACAGAACGCGCAATTACAGACTTTCGATTTTTGAAAAACATATACCTTACTCCCCGGGAGACGCCTTTCCTCCCAGCATAAAATTGGATTTTGGTCAAACCTTTACGAACCCACCAACCCGCCTGGTTGGATCGCCGGAAAATCATTACAACCCGGTTATTCCCGTAAAACCAGACGGGTTTTGTCACAGTGAGGTTACAGTATCGCATGATTTGAGTTTGGAATTCGCGGAGTCGTTCAAAAATAAGACCCTAAAGGTCTTCATCACCTTTAGGGTCTATTCTTTATTAAAATCCTTGCAAAGGTTTTGAACCTTCGCAAGGGTTGATTGATAACCTATTTTACCGGCGCGGCTCTTAACCTTCTCACCAAAAAGATCACAATCACCAGCGCGAACGCCATGGCGAACATGCCGGGGATTCCAACGTCATCCGCGAAGCCGGTGTTGGGCAACGCCGTTGACGTTGGGATGATCGTCTGTGTGGACACCGCGATCTGCGTGAACGCCGCGGCGACGGTGGCGGTGGCGGGATTTGGAGTTGGACTGAGGGTATTGGTTGCCACGGCAATGACAG
>Ga0247727_10011854_pt1 | contig 15098 bp, 14 predicted proteins | sample WisWelCaveWW1625_FD_202498 | JGI IMG/M metagenome (GOLD analysis project Ga0247727, IMG submission 202498) | Biofilm microbial communities from Wishing Well Cave, Virginia, United States - WW16-25 | ecosystem: Environmental > Aquatic > Deep subsurface > Groundwater > Cave microbial mat | place... | reverse complement strand
GTCCGGATTGTTGCAGCATGCGCGCGCGTTGTTGCGGCGAGGCAAGTTGTTTGGCCGCGCCGACGCGAACATAACACTGGCCGCTGTTATTTTCGTACGGCGGGCCGGTTCGTTTATCAACGCGCACGGCGATGACAGACAGGTTGTTTACTTCCACCCGCTCGATCGTGGGATAGAGTGAGGGACGGCAGTTATCCCGAGAGATATTGGCGAGTGCGGTCATCGTCGCGTCAGAATCAACCACGCCGACTATCTGTCCATCATCGTTGACGCCAACCAACATGGTTCCGCCACTCGTATTGGCAAACGCAATCAACTCACCGGCGGTATCGCTCCGCTGCGAAATATCGCGCTTGAACTCAACGGTTTGTCCTTCGCCGGCGGCGATCATGGCGAGGATATTATTTGCTGTGAGAGGCATGTATTTCCTCATTTTTATGGAGCGTCGATTAATCGCCAGATTAGCACTTGACTAAAGCTATTTACCGTGGCAATTTTTATAAATTTAAAATTTCATTCATGGTTGTGATTAACACTCTCGTGACTGAAGTAACTAACGTCGCGCCTTCCGTTTTCGCAATTTCACCGAATTTTTCAATCGCTTTATCACTGGAGAAAATTAAAATTGGCGGCGGGCTGCTGTGGGAACGCCCAATTTCACGAATCATTCTTACACCAGCATCAAACTCCGCGCCTCTTCCCATATCGGAAATAATCAGATCATACTCTTTTTTTGCTAAAAATTCTAAAGCCTGTCCCGTATTGAGAGCGAGGTCAAATTCGACATTTTGTTGACGATAAATATCAACTATCGCCTCGTTATTTGATGGATGGTCATCAACCCAAAGCACTTTTCGTTTAATTGATATCTCTTGCTTTGCGCCTTTTCCGTTCACGGTTTTGGTGCGATCATTCTGCAAGTCCTGCAATAACTGCACGATTTTGTCAAGCTTGCTGCGATAACTCGTTTCCAAATCATCGACACGCTGTTGATAATCATTCAAAGTGACCGAACCTAAAAAATCAATCGCCGGGCTATCAGCCGGCTTGTCCGTTTCAATTCGCACAATAAAACTTTCTAACTTTTCTTCAAAATCAGATACTCCTACAATTGTATCAGAATACATTATGACGCCATATTGGCTTATGTCAAATGGCAACCTTTCGCCTTCTTCAATAATCATAATCGTGCCCTTTCGCAAGGCATGCCGAATTCCTAATTCGTACCAAACATTGGCATTAAAGTCCGTTAAAACAGCTAAAACCAGGTCCACCTCTAAAAGTTCCTTAAGAATATCCTTGATAATATTTGAAGGTTGGGCCTTGGAACGGCTGCAAGAATAACCAAATTTTTCAATTGCAGGCTTGATGAATTTCATAAAAAAATTATCCCAGTACAAAGTTGAGTGTTTCTCAGTTGTCTGTGAGAAGGGCATGATTACAAAGCAGCGTTTATGCATGAGTCAGCTCCGTTTTGAAATTTTGCTTTGAGCGGTATGCAATCATTTCAGATGACATTATTAAGTGCAAACTACGATTACACCAAATCATCAGCAACGGTTTCAATTCGCGTCGCAGCGAATCAAGCGCTACATAAATGCGCCAAGAAGATTGCTATCGCCGTCTTCATCGAAGATGACTTCGGCGTTGTCGATCTGCTCGCCATATTTAAACAGAGTGCAGCCTTTCCTGCGTGCAATCTCGCTGCGGAGCTCACGCCGGTCGTTGTTGCAAGGTTTTGCGCTGCGCCTTCTTATCGTCAATTTTCTTGCGCAAATTCGCCAACAACTCTTTATAGTACGAATCTCCTTTGGATTTAGGCTTGAGTGCCGTCATGACGATTTGATAATCGGATTGGTCGATGCAGAGCTTCTCAACCGTGTCATAAATCTGATCCATTACACCGCAATTGCCCCTGAGGTAATATTTCATTAAGGCCTCGATGATAGCGTGTTTGCATGGTTGCAAAGATTCTTTGCCGGCCAAACATGCAACCAGGCCATCCATCGTCTCCTCCGCGAGCTCTTCCAAAGCGAAGTCTTGCATGCCGTATTCGTTCAACTCGCGCAGCGTGTGATCGACGACCGCCCAATAAACCTCGACTTTTATAGCATCAGGCGCTTCGGCAACGGATTTCAGAATGGTTTCCAACCGGCTCGCGATCTCCGAAGTGGAATACTCCTCATCCATCACGTCGGGAAAAGCCCTGGCAATGTCTTTGCGAATCGTCTCCAGAGTGGCCGCGCTATCTGCCTCAAAACGCACCATGAGTTCCCGTTTGAAATCGGGGTATTTTTCGGTACCGGACAGAATCACTTCTATCAACCTCTCTTTGGGCAACGCCGCGAGCTGGATTTTCAACGCTGTCGGCTCTTGCGCTCTGCGCAACAGCTTTGGTTTCTTGCGCGTCATAATGTTGAAGGTAATTTATCTTCTGTAAGCGTTTCCGCAACTTTTTTCTCAATAAAGGCCACCAGCTCAGCGGGATTCCGTTTTGCAACCTCGATTAGTTTTATGCAATTAACACGCCGTTTTTCTTCCATATCACAACACCTTCATTTTGGATGTCTTCGGCAAGATACGACAAACGTCCCCACGCCCCGTAAAAGCGTTCTTGACTGATTACTCTGGCGTCAATCAAGGCATTGTGTTCAAGCGACACTTCGTGAGCAATACTCCAGATACGATCTTCGGCGGCGGAATCATCGCGTTGGCAGATGACCGCCACATCAATATCCGAGCCTTCTTCCGCATCGCCGCGCGCCGTGCTGCCGTACCAAATAATTTCGTAAATTTGGCCGTCGAGTTGTTTTACCAATTCCTCCGCAAAGGCGCGGACGATCTTTTCGATCTGTGGTTTGTCAGTTTCAAGAGCTATCATGATAATTTTTTCTGTGCATAATTTAAAGCCGCCATAATATCTTCAGCATTAATTTCATACTCACGAATAATTTCTTCCATCGTCATTCCACCGGCAAGCCCGCCAACGAGGCGAGCGACTGGAACGCGCGTTCCGCGAATGACGGATTTACCGTGTTGGATTTCCGGGTCGATGACGATTCTATCGTTCATGGTGATTTCTCCCGATTAAGCCTAATAAACCAACTCGGCTTGCTCTTCCATCGCAACCGTTGGAGGATGAAGCTTGATTCCCAAATCTTTCAATATTCCATTGACCGACAAATCTTCATCGAGTGCCGGCCAATGAAAACCAACGCCAACGGGGTCAACAAGTATGTTTGCAACTTGTTCGGCGCTGGCCTGGGCGAGAACATCCGAAATTTTAGCCAGATCGCAATTTACTGAAATACCGTTGACTCTGAAAGAAAGCTGATGACCTTTCAACGTCACATGACTAATTTCAAATAGCTTTTCCATGTTTGCGTTCCTGAAATTTATTCCATGATTCAACGATGAGATCAAAATTCTCATAGATAATCTTCTTAATCTCTCGCAGGTCTCTTGGTGAAGCGTTCAAGACGTACTCCATTCTAATGTTGAAATCATCGACGTCAATCCAGAACTTACAACGAATTTCCGCCTTATCACAATGAAAATGAATATGAATGGATTCGTTGCGTTCATTGGCAAAGAAATAAAGTCGCCAACCCACTATTTGAATTACAGTCGGCATAATTCACTCCAGTGTAGACGAGCCGTCTGCGTTACCCTTTAATACACCCCAGCGGCCTGAGCTGCGCCACCTTCCGCGAGATGCCCGCGTAGTGGCAGGTGTCTACGACGTCGGCAACATCTTTGTATGCCTCTGGAACTTCTTCGTCGATGGTGCCGCGGCTCGCGCCCATCACATAAATGCCTTTCTCCGCCAGCTCGCGGGAGATGTCGCGGCCGTGCGCGGTTTTCCTGGCTTTGTTGCGGCTCATGGCGCGGCCGGCGCCGTGGCAGGTCGAGCCGAAGGTTTGCTCCATCGCGCCTTCGGCGCCGACGAGCACGTAAGAGTAACGTCCCATATCGCCGGGGATGAGCACGGGCTGGCCGACTTCCTGATACGCTTCGGGAATCTGCGGATGGTATGCCGGAAACGCGCGCGTCGCGCCTTTGCGATGCACGCACACCGTCATTTGTTTGCCGTCAAAAGTGTGTTCTTCCATTTTGGCAATGTTGTGCGCCACTTCATAAACCGTGCGCAGGCCGATGTACTTCGGAACTTTATTAATGATTTTGGAAAATGTTTCGCGCGTCCAATGCGCGATCATCTGGCGATTGGCAAACGCGAAGTTGACCGCGCAACGCATCGCGCCGAGATAGCTTTGTCCTTCCGGCGAGCTGATCGGCGTGCAACACAGTTGGCGGTCTGGCAGCGTGATGCCGTATTTGTGGACGGCTTTATCCATCACGCTGATATAATCTTCGCACACTTGATGCCCGAAGCCGCGCGAGCCGCAATGAATGATGACGGTGATTTGATCTTGAAAAAGCCCCAGCGCTTCCGCCGCGCGCGCATTAAAAATCTGCGCGACATAACCGACTTCGAGAAAATGATTGCCGCTGCCGAGCGTGCCAAGCTGCGGTCGCCCGCGCTCGCCGGCTTTCCTGGAAATTTTCGCCGGATTGGCTTCATCCATTTGGCCGCGCTCTTCGATGTAATCGAGTTCATCTTTGCCGCCGTAACCATTTTTCACGGCCCAATGCGCGCCTTTCGTCATCACCTCTTCCAATTCCTTTTGCGTGAGCTTGACTTTGCCTTCGGAGCCGACGCCAGTGGGCACGTTGTGAAACAGCGCCTTGACGAGGTCTTGAATTTTCGGCTCGACTTCGTCGCGGGTGAGGTCGGAAGCCATTAAGCGAACACCGCAATTGGAAACAACGAAACCATTCGCCACGAAATTATGATCACGATGAGCGACAGTGAAATCATAAACTTCTTCGCTAAAGGGAATCTCTTCGAGACGAACGATGCGGCTCCAAACCATGCCGCTTTCTCCCAGCCCGCGTGTGGCGTCGGCGCGGTATTCATCAAACGTCATAAACGATGCACCGATGCGCGCCGAGGTTGCTCTATCCTCATATAAGGAGCGCTCAATAAAACGGCGATTGACCCCGACTTTCATTAATATAGTTTTCAAAGGAAGGTCGGGGCCTTCCGCATGTAAAACCTTCGCCGAAGTTGCGGCGTTTTCGCGAATCTGCACGAGGCTCGCTTTGTATTTCAAATAAGCGCCGGCGATATTTGCCAGAGCGCGGCGCTTGCGATTGTACTCAAAACTCACTCGCCCCCACAGATTGAGCAGACTTTCAGTTTGCGAGGAAAGAATCAACCGCAACCGTTGCGAGACGCTGCCATCGCTGTTCGTCTGTTCCTGTCGTTGGCTAATCGTATTTGTCCGCACGCCAAAACCATCCAACAACTTGCCAAGGCCTTCGAGAAACGCGCGGCCGCTTTCAATATGGCCGGCGCGTTTATTGAGTGAAAGCACGGGCGACATAAAATTGTAATTGTGTGCATCAAAAGCGCGCGGCGCTGAGAGCTCCGCGCCAAAAAATGCGGCCAGAAAAAGACGTTGTTGCCAGAGCGGCGCCTCAAAAAGCCAATGCGGCAAGCTGTAACTTTGCGCGGCTTTGTTTCCAACCGGCGCGCCAAGCGCTGCTAATAAAGCGGCAAAACTGCTGCTGACGACTTTAAAAGCATGCTCACGATTTTCAAATTCATATTCATCATAAGTCGTCGTGATACGATGGCGTCGTTCGCGAGAATAAACCCGCGAAGGCGTAAAGCCAATTGCCGCGACGTCGGCGCGAATCGTTTCCAGATCTTCCGGTTTGCCGTAAAACCACGTCGTGCCTTTGCCATCGCCACCGTTGAAGTAAATCGTGCCATCGCCGAAAACATAACCGAGTAGTTTAAGCAAATACGGCAATTGTTTCGCATTGGCGCGCAGCGGCAAAAGTTCGCGTTCTTTGAGTTGATTGAGAATTTGCGTGAGCGCGTTGCCAGACACGCCTTTGTCATGAAGCGCAAGCGTTTTGGCAATGCCGGCTTCATCAACCAAAACTCGATCATCCGGCGTTTCATAAGAAACACCTTCAAAAGGATAACGCGCAACGCGATCACCGATTTTTAATCGACGCAATTCGACCATGCCATCCGGCGTCCAGAACGGATGATCGGCACTTGCAATAATTTCATCGCCGGCGTCGGTGGTGAGACGATAGACCGGCGTGTTCGGCCAACGTTTTAGATAGCCGACGGCTTTCGTTTCGGCATCGCAGCCTGCGCCAAAATCCTGACAACGCAAATTTGCCGATGGCCAGTCGATCTCCATTTCGGCAATCGTGCGAGAATAACCGTGAGCCGACAACACCCGCGTATCACCGGCAAGGCAGTTGATATCGTACCCAACACCGCCGGGCGAAATCACGCCGGAGTTGACATCGAACGCGGCAACGCCGCCGATCGGAAAACCGTAGCCCCAGTGAATATCCGGCATGGCGAGCGAGTAACCGACGATGCCGGGCAGATGCGCCACGTTGACGGCCTGTTGCGGCGCGTTGTCGGCGAGAATGTCTTTGAGCATTTTCTCGGTCGCATAAATGCGCGCCGGTGCCAGCATGTTGCCCTGCTGCGGAATTTCCCAGATGTAGTCGGTAATTTTTTTGAGTTGAATTTCAGACATGGTCACACACCACTATTCTTTGGTTGGATAAAGTTTTCGGATCGTTGCTGCCGGTTTTTGCAGTTGCTGGATTTGTTCCATTGACAAGCCCGTCACTTCTGCAACAAAAGCCGGCTCACTTCCTTTTTGGAGCAGAGCGTGCGCAACTTCCAATTTGCCTTTTAGAATGCCTTTCTGCTCGCCTATTTGTTCGGCGGTTGTGAGCCTGGCGTAATCATCCCATAGATATTTTAAACTGCGGCGATACTGGCTCAACTCCGTCGACGTCAGGTTGGCAATTTCGGCCAAATGAAAGGCCCTTTCAAAAACTTCATCGCCTTTGAAAATTTCCGGCATCCGCTCGAAGTCAGTAAGGTAGTTCAAGAAATAAAGCCATTTATTAAGATGCTTATCAAGGCTGTATTCCGGCTTGTTTTCATCAAACAAGGGTAATTCGACGGTGACAAATTTCAATTTGTCATAGAAGAGAGGGTGCGGCAACTCATCATTTCGTATGCTATTGTAATTGATCGCCGTTGTGCTGCCGTCAAAGGCATAGCCGAGTATGGCGATGCAATAAACCGCCTCAAGCCGAAAATCCCACGGCGCCTTTTTGGCTTTTTTGCCGTAGGCTTCCACAGGTTCGGCAACACGCAGCACCTCGCCTTTAGGAGCTTGTTCGGCCCCGCCAATCCTTTCGCTTTTTGTTATAAGGAAAGGCGGGGGAAAAGTCGAATAGTAAAGCATGCGGTCTTTGATATAGGCAATCGGACTTTTTTGCATCTCGACGATGAAATGGTTGCCTTTCTGATCGGTGCAAAAAAGATCGTAAACCCCGCCGCGATATTCGATAATTTCAGGGAGCTGCTCCTTGTCGAGAAACCGCAGGTCTGCCAGGGGCGTTTGCAGCTCCAACACGTCGGTGATGAAGCTCGTGACGATATCTTTGCTGGCTTCTTTGCCGAAAAGCTTTTTGAAGCCAAAATCCGTGGTGGAATCGATGTAACGTGACATGGCGACCTCCTGAGTTTAATGCGAGTTATTTTTTAGGCACTCCGTATAAGTAATGATCATGTTGCTCCGCAAAATCACGAATTCCCATGGGAACTGCCAACTCCAGAATACGTCGGAGCGCACGATTCCTGATTTCGGGAAACTTCGCTATAGGCTTCTCTACGAGCACTTTGTAGCGTGTATTGAGATCAAGATCAAACTTGCCTTCGGGTCTTAGAACGTCGCCATCAAAGATTGCGTAGAGTTCTTCATAATGCCGTTCTGCTTCAAAGGTCTTCTCTTTTGGCGATCCATAAACAACCACACTCTCGCCCATGCGATCAGGCTGTAGCGAGGTTATCTCATCAGCGGATGGGTATGGTCCTGGCTTTGAAGGCGCCTTTGCCTCAAATGCCGTGGCCTCAGAGCTCGAAGCCGAATCCGCCTGGTCAAGGAGGCGCTGATAATTTTCGGCCAACTCCTGCAAACTCGATTGCCCCGTTAGTCTGGTAAGACCGGCGAATAATTTCGCCTGGGTCGTGGGCGATAAAGCAGCGATCTGCTTTGCCGCGTTTTCAATATTGAATCCCATTGTTCACCTCAAATTTAAAGTTATTCTATTCACTGCGCTTGTTACACGTCAAATATCACTTGCGCTTCCCAGCCGATTTCCATCTGCCGCACATAAAGCTCGTGGTAGGTCACGGCTTTGATTTCGGTTTGAATGACGTGGCGCGCCGGATCGATTTTTTCACCACGAACGGTGGCGCGCACCGAAGTCGGGGATATCGACTCGATGTTAAATTCGCCGTACAATTCAAATGCGGTGATGCAATAAAAATTAAGCTCGGCCAGCCACGCCACCAATAACGCCTCGACATCATCCGCTTCGACTTCGATTTTGCGCGCGAGTTGCAATTGAATTGAATCGAGCGCCGTAACGGCGTCAAACAATGCGCGCCCGGCGATGGCAAAGAGTTCCGCCAGCGTTGGCGCCCAGAGACGATAGCCGACATCGGCGGTGTGATCAATCGGCGCAAAAAAAGATTCTGGCGTCATGAGATAGCTTGCAACGAAAAGGGAACCGCAACGGAAAAAGCAATAACTACAGATCTATTCTCTCGAGCTGTTGCAACACACTTTCGCGTATTTGCTGTGGCGTCGGCGGCTGATAAACGAGTTTATCGTTATCGACAATCGGGACGAGCAAAGATTCCAGCTGGCCGCCGCAGGCGCATTTTTCCAAATTAAAAACCGCCGGTGCGATGCGGCGCATTCCACATTTGGCGCAGCGCCACAGGTCTTTGCGTCCGGATTTTTTGCCGCGTTTCGCGATGGCCTTGCCGTCAATTTCCACCAGGTCCATCGAAAAATCCAACACCGGGGCGTTGGAAATGGCGGTGCCGACGCCATAAGCATTCGCGGCGGCGTTGTATTGCTGAATTTTTTTCTCGTCAATACCGCCGGAGAGAAAAATCCTGACGTGTTGAAAGCCGCGCAAATCCAGCTCCCAACGAATTTCGTTGGCGAGGCTAACGAAGTTGCCGCGTCGATTGCTCGGGGTATCGAGGCGAATTCCGGCGAGTTTCTCTCGCAACGCCTCGGCAATGCGCAGCGCTTCAAATTTTTCATCGCTAAAGGTGTCGATCAACGCGACGCGTGGAACGTTCGGATCAACGACTTCGTCAAAAGCGCGAATCGCTTCCAGCGTGTCGCCGAGGATTAAAATCAGCGCATGCGGCATGGTTCCGGAGGGCGAGATGCCGAGCAGTTCCGCCGCCGCAATTGAAGCCACGCCGTCACAGCCGCCAATATAAGCCGCGCGTTCGATCATCGGCGCGATCGCCGGATGCATCCGGCGCGCGCCGAAGCTGATGATGGGCCGGCCGGCCGCGGCTTTTTTGCAGCGCGCGGCGCGGGTGGCCACGCCGGAAGCCTGACAAAGAAAGCCGAGCATCGCGGTCTCGAACAGGCCGAAATCAAGATAATCGCCGGCAATTTCCAGGACGGGTTCGTCTTCATAAAACAACGCGCCTTCCGGCAGGCCGCGGACGGTGACGGGCAATTTTTCAAAAATTGCCAGCGCTTCTTCGAGGCCGGTGAACAGGCCCCATTTGTAATCGTCGGGAAATTTTTTTAAAACAAATTCCGCCACCACGCGCGCGTGCCGGCCGCGGTGTTCGAGAATCTGGCGCGTGCGCTCGAAATAAACATCGGTGACTTTGCCGGCCAGAATATCTGCGGGCAAAGCCGTGTGCAGAGAATTTTTTTTCGCTCCAATAGTGCTCACGACGTTTTTGCTCCCTCTGAGGTGTTTCGCACAACGGTCGTTTAAAAACACAAGAATGCCGGCGCGGGCGTTCAGGCGCTTAAAAAACCGCGCCGCCAACCCCGCGTTTGCTCTGGAAAATATAGCAAAAAAAACGACGACAAACAAGCATAAAGCCGGAACGAAAGTGCTTGCGCCTATTTTACAGAAAGTTTATATTTGTTACAAGCATAAATTTCAATTAAACCGAAGGACCACGCAGTTATATGGGCCTGAACTTTCCAGACGGACCGTCTGGATTACAAAAGGTGTCGCATGTCGCAGGGGTTGTTTCAACCGATTTATCCCAATCCGTACATCGTCGGCAATCCGATTCGCAGCCGCGAAATGTTTTTCGGGCGCCTGGACGAGTTTCATTTTATTGCGCGCGCGCTGGATGATGGGCGGAAAGCCGCGCTCATCGTGCTGTTTGGCGAGCGGCGCAGCGGCAAATCTTCCATTTTATACCAAATACAAAACGGCCAGCTCGGTGAAGCCTTTCTGCCGATTTTTGTGGATATGCAAATCATGGCCGGAATTGCCAGCGAAGCGGAATTTTTCAGCCGGCTCATCACCGACACCGGCAAGGCGCTGGGAAAAGAGGCGCCGAAAATCACTTCAAATATTCTTCGGCCCGACGACTCCAATGCCGCCGAGGGGTTCCGGCAATTTTTGTGGGCGCTGAAAGAGCATTTTCCCGGGCGCGCGCCGCTGCTGCTGATTGATGAATACGAAATTCTTGAAAATAAAATTACTGAAGGCTGCTTGTCGCGCAATGTGCTGACGTTTTTTGGCGGCCTGCTGGAGAGCGAGCAGGTGTCGTTTGTGTTCACCGGCTCGAAAAGATTGGAGTCGCACAACGCCGAACTGTGGGGCAGCGAGTTATTACAGAAAGCCACCTCGCGCAAAATCAGTTTTCTCACCCGCGACGATACGACGCGCCTCGTCACGCAACCGCTGGAAAACAAAGTCACGTTTGCGCCGGAAGTGCTCGAGCAAATTTATGCGCTCACCGCCGGCCAGCCGTTTTATACGCAATTGATCTGCCAGAATCTCGTGTATCATTTGAACGAGGTGAAAAAGCATGTCGTTGAGAAGGCCGATCTGGAAAAAGTGGTGGAAGGCATTTTAGAAAACCCGCCGCCGCAACTGATTTTCAACTGGGGCGAGCATTCTCCCGAACATAAGCTGACGCTGGCGCTGCTGGCCGAGTTTTCCCAAAAGCCGGGGCGCTATCTGTCGACAGCCAGCATTCGCCACCGGATTAAACAAAGTAAACTGGATATCGTATTGAACGAGGCCAAGCTGAAAACCTGGCTGACCGATCTTTGCAAAGATGAATATCTGCTGCAGCAGGACTACCGTTTCAGCTTCCGGCTCGATCTGTTCCGCCGCTGGATTCGCCATGATCACAATATCTGGCAGGTGAAGAAAGAAATCGGGCAGGAGGAGCTGGATCGCATTTGTGAGCGGGAAAGAATCAAGAAAGAGCAAAAGAAAAAAATTATCATCGTGCTGGAACGCGTCGCACTGGCGGTTGCGGTGATGGGGGTGGTTTATTTGGGAATCTGGCTCTATAATGTTTTAGTTCAGCAACAGGTCGAAGTGAGTGGCAATGGCGGGCCGTTTGAGGTTATCGCTGTGGCGAATGGCGATACGGTTAGATTCCACGCGGGAAAGAAAGAGGCCGGCAACAGGTACTCTGGTAAAATAAAATTAAAAAAGGCAAAGACTTACGTTTTCGCGGCAACTTTGCGGGCCAACAACGAAACGCCACCGACTAAAACTTTGAAGATTTCCGATGAAGAAAATAAGATGGACTTCGAGTTCAGGAAACATCCGGTTACTGTTATTACCGACGCTCGCAAAATGCTCGCGACACTGGGCGATACGACGGCGCGTCTTACACCGAAGCCATGGAAACATATCTTTTATGTTTGTGCGGGTAATTACGAAATTGTTGTGAGAGATTCGAGCACTAGCGAGGAGAAAAAGGATTCTGTCAATGTCATAAATGATTCAGTCGACAAATACATCGACTTTGATCAAGTCGTTGCCATTGCCCTGCAGGCGAATTTGCCCTTTAAATGCCGATATAGCTGGGTTAGTCTAAAGAACAAAAAGAGGGAATCCGAAGTTAACTCAGCGGATTCCACTTTGGTTACTTTGCGAGGATGCCCTAAAGGTACTTATCAATTTACCTTCACTAACCCTCGCACGGGCCAAACCATTTCGATGAACAAGTCTATTACAATAGATGATAGTATTAATGTTAATTTCGGTGATACCGTCGTCATTACCCTGCGCGCAAATGTTCCCTTTGTATATAAAGCCCTTCATGAAAAAAGCAACAAAATTTTTGAAAGCCAAGCTTCGGCTTCTACTTTTGTTTTAAAAGGATGCCCTAAAGGTCTGTATCAATTTACCTTCACCAACCCTCGCACCGGTCAAACAATTTCAAGAAAACAGTCTATTCAAACAAATGAAATAATTAACATTAATTTTCTTCCACGGCTGACGCATCGTTTGCAAATTAACACAGAACCTAGTGGCGCCGAGGTTATTTTGAACGGTAAACCATCGTTACAAAAGACATCCTTTGTGGATGATCTTCCGAAAGGCAGTCACTCAATTAAATTGATTAAAGCGGGATACGACACTCTCGATTTTTTGATTTCCTTAAACAACGACACAACGATCACGAAAGATTTGGTCCAACAAACCGGCCATCTGATGGTTACGGTTAATGCTCGGGATGGCGGCGCGGCTTTGCGGGATGCAAAAATTTATGTCGAGAAAGCCGGTGAGAATCAAGAACAGTATTTGGGCGAAGCTGGCAAACTGGCCAATCAGAGCGCTAAGTTGCAGGTGGGGCGTTATATCCTGCGGGTTGTACGCGACGGCTTCAATGATGACCGGAGGGAAATTTACATTAGCAAAGGCAAGACAGAAAAGCATAATGTTGAGTTAACGAAACAATAAAACCGCTCGCTTTATTTTTTCAAAACTCATTTATTTTTGTGTCAGGCGAAAAACTGAACAGCAAATTTTTTTGACGAAAGGAGGACCATAAAATGCAGTTGCTTTTGCAAAAACTGACGGGTCGTAAACTAACTGCCGGCAAATTAGTTGGGCTGCGGATAGGGTATTTCATCCTATCGATGAGGGGTTTTTCAAAAAATAAAATGCTGCCGGTCGCACTCTCTTCGTTCATGTTGGCTGTTCTTATCGGTTCAACGCCGGCGCAGGAGCAAACTCGCGCCGATGAAGCGTTTCCGTGCAGGAATATTGAAAACCTGCCGAGCGTCAAGGCCTTGATCGACTCGACGACATTTTATTACAACAACTTCAACTTCCCCAGGTCGGCTGAATTTTTGCACAAGGTACTTGCGGAAGAGAAGGAGGGGCTGTATAGGCTGGACGGTCTTTGCCGGGCGGCGATCTATCAGCAGTTGGCCCGTTGTCATGATGATAGCGCCACTTTGGAGCTCGCCCAAAATTATGTCAATCAGTCACTGGAAGAAGATCCGGAAATCTGGCGTGAACACGCGCATCCGCTTCTCAGCGAAAGGCTGCAAAGAATGTATCGTAAGCGCTGGAACGAGATGGTGACTTCCTTAATAAAAAGGCGCAAAAGCTGGCGCGTTGCCATCGGTCCCATCTTCCGCGTTGATTTCAGCAATCGCTTTGGCGTCATCACGGGGATTGGTACGACGGTGGTGAGCATAAAAAATTTAGACACGCTGCAAATATTTCGCGATCAGGATTTGTTGGTTTATTTGCGTCTGCAACGCATGCGCAAAACCATCGAAAGACTTACGGCAGGTTTCTATGGGGAAGTTTCCCTTTCGTTACGGGAATCGGAAAAGCCCGCTAAAGTTTTGAGTTTTGGCCCCATTCTCAGTTATGCTTATCAATCGGGTTTGGAAATCGGCGGCACTTTTGAAATTGCGCGGTTAGTGCTCGGCGGCGGCAAAGCTAGAATTAGCCAAACTATTTCTTTAGGAGAAAGAAATGAGTCGGCTTTTTCCTACGGAAATTTTGAACTCTACCTCCGCAAATGGTTCTAATATGATCAAAATCGGCGACGTCGTTTCTCATTATAAAATCATCGAAAAGCTCGGCGGCGGGGGCATGGGCGTGGTTTATAAGGCGCAGGATTTGAAGCTCGAGCGCTTTGTCGCGCTGAAATTTTTGCCGCATCATCTCAGCGAGGACGCCGACGCCAAGCTGCGTTTCATTCTGGAGGCGAAGTCGGCCTCGGCGCTGGATCATCAAAATATCGGCGTGATTTATGAAATCGATGAAACGCTCGACGGCCAGTTGTTTATCGTCATGGCGTTTTATGAAGGTGAAACGCTGAAAAAGCAAGTAACCAGTAATCAGTTAGCAGTAAACAGGGTGGCTGATATTGCGATTCAGATTGCCAGCGGGCTGGGTTGCGCGCATAAACATGGCATTGTGCATCGCGACATCAAGCCGGCGAATGTGATGATGACGAAAGACGGGGCGGTGAAGATTGTCGATTTTGGCCTGGCGAAACTGATCAAGCCGATTGATCGTTTAGCCGACCCGCTCACCAAAAGCGGCACCCTCGTGGGAACGCTGCCCTACATGTCGCCCGAACAAGCGCGCGGTCTGGAGGTCGATCATCGCACCGATCTGTGGTCGCTCGGCGTGGTGCTGTACGAAATGCTGACCAGGCAATTGCCGTTTCAGGGCGCCTACGAGCTGGCGCTGATGCAGGCCATTGTGTATGAATCCCATAAACCTGTGCGAACTTATTTGCCGGAAGCTTCGTCAAAGCTCGAACACATTATCGACCGGATGCTGGCCAAAGCCCCGAACGAACGGCATCAATCTGCCGATGCTTTGATTGTTGATCTGCGCAATCTATATAAAGACAGGCCAGAGCTTCCAGACGATGATTCCATTACCACCCGAAGCTCTGATCCCAGGAAACAAGAGAGCCGCGTAATCGTTTTGCCGGCGGAATCGCGCGCCGGCGATCGCGGGTCGAATGTGACCTTCACGGAAAAGCTCAGACTGTTAACCCGAGAAACGCTGGCGGCTGAAAAACACCCCGACCCCGAGCCGGGCAGCAATCCGTATATGAACCGGCTGGCGATTCAAAACCCGCAGGATTTTTACGGACGCAGCTCGGAACTGACGCGCATTTATGA
>Ga0247727_10011853_pt1 | contig 15099 bp, 4 predicted proteins | sample WisWelCaveWW1625_FD_202498 | JGI IMG/M metagenome (GOLD analysis project Ga0247727, IMG submission 202498) | Biofilm microbial communities from Wishing Well Cave, Virginia, United States - WW16-25 | ecosystem: Environmental > Aquatic > Deep subsurface > Groundwater > Cave microbial mat | place... | reverse complement strand
GTCGCCGGCGCGGCGCTCGGGCCGATGTTGTGAATAACGGTCTGCAGTCCCACCTGGCTTCCGCCCCAGTAATCTACACTGGCATTAACGATCTCAAGGTCCGGGCCAAAAGCGGCAAGACTGGCGATATTGTCGGTCTCATTTACTTCGGCGATGACATTGGCCGGATCGGCGACTGCATAAATCGTGCGCACGCCGCCGGTGACAGGCACATTGTACGTTCTCGTCAGCGTAGCAGTGAAGCCGGCCGCCAGAGGCTCGGTCAGTGCAGCCGTGCCGATCAGCGTGCCGCCGGAAGAGGGGTTGCCATCGTAGAAACTCACTGCAACGCCATCCAACGCCAGATCGCCGCTGTTATGCACTGCGGCGCTTAGCACGACAGTGTTGTTGCCCGGCGCAGGATGGAAGTCCGACACAGTCAGGCCCGTGTTGTTCAGCGTCAGGTTCCGCGCGAAGACATGAGACAGAGTGAGCAAATCCGTCTGGCCCTCACTCGGCACAGTGAAAGTGATCACTTCACCTGTCTCGGAGATCGTCACCGTGCGCGTGACAGACGTTATCGCCGTAGCGGAATAGCCCATCAGCAACCGGCCAGTCGAGTCCAGTGCCGGCGCCGGATATGCTTCGCTGGCTCGATCGTTTGTCAGGCGAGCAGGGTTGCCCCACAGGTTATGCACCTGGTCATAGAAAGCCACGTATAGATCGCGCTGTGAAATCTGTGCCGTGAAGAGGGCAGCGATGTTGCCTGTCGCGTCCTGCACAACCCGGAATTCGTCTATATTGCCGATCTCGGCGGGCAAAACCAGGTCGACGATGTCGCCCGTGGCTAGGTTGCGTAGACGCAACTCATCTCCGGCCAGCCAGACCACCAGCGGTTGATTGGCGGCGTTGTAAACCACTTGCGGATTGCGATGGCCCACAGCGTCGTCGGTGCGCTGCAGCGGAGTTGACCAGGTCCCTCCAGACCATGCAGTCGTAAAGAGCTGCAACGTGGGCGTGGGGTAGCCGGTGGGTGTGATGTACTGGGTGAAAGCAATGAGCGCCGTTCCATCTCCGTAGCCGGCAGCCAGGTCGACCAAGCCGGGAACGTTCGGGACAGCCACAGAAGGTGCACTCCAACCGCTATCGTAGAAGGCCGTCATGATACGGTCGGGGTTGGCATCGTCGCCGCTCAGAAAGCCGGACGAGTTCTGTCGCCAGACGGCGAGCAGGCGTCCGGCCTCGTTGCGAGCGAGGCGCGGCGTCAAATCCAACGCATCGTTAGACGCAAGTAAGGCGACAGGTGACCACGTGCCATTGGCTGGATTGTAGGTGGCTGTGGCAATCTCGATCTTATTCGCTGTGGTGACATCCCAGGTGGCGGTGATGGGCAGCGTATCGTTGAGACGCTGCCAGATAGCCACAGCCCGTCCATCGTTGGTCCAGGCAACCTGCGGCGCACCGTCGAGTACACCGTCGTTCGTCACACCGGCCGGCACGCTCCACGATGAGCCGTTCCAGCGGCTGAAGTAGATTTCGTGCGACTGGCCCACCGGCTTGGCAATATCATCGTGCACCCACAGCAACAGCGCATTGTTGTTGCCGGTGTTAACAGCCAGAGATGGCTCAGTATAGGTATAGACGTTGCTGACCAGGACACTCGTAAAAGTGGTTTGGACAGCGATGTCCGTAGGCTGTAGACCGACTGCCATTGCAGAATAAGCGTGCCTTGTATCGGGCGTGCTACGGAATACAGCATAGGCGCCCCGATAACCACCGCCGAAGAGGCTGCACGCCTTTTCCGACACAAGCGTGGCTTCAAAGCGGGATGGTGGAAAAATCCACTTAACCCGATAGGTTCTGCCGTACTTGCAGGTCAGCAATGGTGGTTTTAGTTCCCAACCGCCTTCCCCAGTAATGGTGGCTTTATCGAACTGGATATTGGTCAGGTCCACCAGAGGGTTGATGTTCTCAAAGGCCAGTTCACCCTTAGCGCCGAGGAATACTCGAAACTCGGCTCCCAGTTGCTTGAGTTGGTATCCAGTTTCGATACCGGGGCCGCCACCAAAGCGTACACCTTTCCAGATCAGGAAAGGATCGCTTGCTTGTAGGAGCACACCACTCTCAAAGAAGCTACCCAAACTGCCTTTCAGGTAAAGTTCACCCAATAAGGTAAGCAGTTTGTAAAGACCAATCTGGCGGAGAGTCTGTTCCAACGCGACACCAGCACCAGGGGCGATGAAGTCGATGATGAAGGTGAGTACAGGCCAGTTCTTTTGTCCGTAGACGGTGATATCCACACGTAAAGTGCCCTCAGCCGCGGGAATTCGGCATTGGACTACACCAGCGGTGATCTTGCCACTTCCCTTCAATTCACCGCCGAACTCCAGGCCCATCAAGTCTAGCTTGGGCTTCACCCCGGCTTCGCCGGTAAGGATCAGGGGCTTATCACATTCCAGCCCGAGTCGAGCGCTGCCACCGATGAAGAATTGTAGATCCGCCGTGCTACCAGGTGGTCCAAATTTGGGGGCGCCCAGAGAGATAGGCTTCGATGGGAACTTAAAAGTAGCTTTGTACTCGCGACCAACGCTGACTGGTCCGGCGAGGACGAACTCAGCCAGAGCACCGATAGCCTGTAAGGCTACCATCCAGGCAGGTTTTTCAAGAAGGTACGGACTGAAATCCAAGGCCTGTGACGATTGCCCGGCGGCATTGTAGGCTACAATGCGCAGACTATTGCGCCCTGGTCTTAAACCTCGGCCCATATCAAAGGTGTGGCTTGCTCCAGAGGAGTTTGCCACTTTGGAATAAGTCACACCGTTCAGAATGAAGTCGACTCGACCGGGTGTAGTACCTTTCCAGTCCACAGTCACATCAACGCGATTGAGGACTGATATACCCTTCAGATAGCGCGCGTCAAGAGGATACTGTGGCCGGACATCAGTGATAATAGGGGCTACCGATTCTGGCGGTGGCACCATGCTGAAGGAGACCTGAGTTGACGCCGCGAAGGTCTGTCCTGTCGTCAGATCCTTGGTTGTGATAATGGCTGTGCCTCGCGTCGACGAACGGATAGTGGTGACGAACTGGCCGCTGCTGTTGACTGTGCCTGTCGCATTCTCGAATATGTCCGCGTTGCCCCGGTTGGAGATGAGCCGCACTTGGTGTCCAACCGGTGCGTTAGATAGAGTAATAGTAGATCTTGAGGTGCCATCTGCCGGGACTGAAGCAGGTGAGGCTGTGAGCCTGGGCCTGAGAGAAGGCGGAACTTCGCCAAAAGTGACGTATACGGGTCCGCCAGCATTCTCTTGGATGTTCCCGGCCCGGTCGACTATGTTGATTGTGAAGATCACCGTCTGCGCAGCCAGTCCCGCAGGTATCGACCACGTGCACGAAGGGTTCGAATCGCTCTTCGTGCACACCCTATGTCGCACGCCATCGTATTCCACGTAGAACACAACGCTGGCAACGCCGCTCCCGCCCTGGTTGTCTGATGCCTCCGCTCGAATCAATACCGACCCCGTACCAGGGGGGATTCTGTATCCATCCGGCGGCGAAGTGATGCGTCCGTCCGGAGGCGTGGTGTCACGTCCACCACCATCGCCATCACCATCCGCCTGATAATTCACGTAGACAGGCTCACCGGCATTCTCTTTGATGTTCCCCGCCCGGTCGACGACGTTGATGGTGAAGACTAACTGTTGTGAGGTAAGCCCGGCCGGTATCGACCATGGGCATGAGGGGTTCGCGTCCTGGTCTGTGCACACGTGATTCCGGACGCCGTCGTACTCCACGAAGAATCTCACCTTAGCCACACCGCTGCCGCCAGGGTTATCCCAGGCGTCCGCCTTGATGAAGACCGACGTCGTGTCCGGACCGATCGTGGAACCATTCGTTGGGAAAGTGATACGACCATCTGGAGGTGTAGTGTCATGCAACCTCTTCGCCACCGTCATCGCATAAGCCGACATAGCCCGGGTCATGGGATCATTCGGGCAAAAGCGCAGTTGAGGAGAGGTCTGGCAAGCCGGAATCAGGCCGGCGTTGTAGGCCGCTTCGGCCCATCTGGCATACCATTGATCCAGCGGCACGTCGACGAAAATGCCGGCCGGGGCGGGAGGAGCGTAGTTCGTCCCGTTGAGCACACGCAGGTACAAAACACTGCCTTCGGCACGGGTGTGCGTCTGCCACGGGCAGTAACGAAGCGGATTCGTGGCGCAGCCTACGTTGTAGCCCTTTGCCCACACAGCCGTGGCCCATTTGGCCGCCCAGCTATTCAGCGGCACATCGGCGAAGACTTGGGTGATCGGCTGGGTGGGAATGAAACCGATCCCGTGCATGCCGTGCCCGACGAACATGGCGGTCTCGGCCCGGTTCATGCTGCTGTCCGGGCAATACATCAGCGGATCCCGGCTGCACGCTGCGGTGACGCCGGCCTGGTGGAGCGTCTCGATCGCATCGTGCGCCCAGTAATCGATCGGGACATCGATAAAGGTCGACGTAGGCGGCGGGATGGTTCCTTCACCTCTGAACGTCACCACCAGGCGAGCCGTACGATCGCCGTTCTCCTCCCTCTCCCAGGCAAACACTCGCCGGTGCGTGGTCCCGGCCACGGCCGGGTTGGCACGGAGGATAACTGTCAACGAGTTGCCACTCGTCCAGCCAGAGAGATTGACGATCTCTTGAACGACGGATGCCAGATCGGGACTGCGACGGCTCTGCTCGACACTCCACACATCCGAGGCTGGGATGTTCCAGTTCGCCGAACTCGTGGTCAGGGGGCGATCGCTTGGGCGATCGGTATCTGAGAAGGGAGCGGAATTCGCCGAGGCCTGGCCGAAAATTTGTAAGGCGATGTCGTTCGAAAAAGGACCATCGACGGTGAATTCTAGATGAGCCTCGCTGATTACGGTGCCCGGTGCAATCTGGATGTTTCGGAACCGAAAGCCGGACGTAATCGAGCTGCCATCAGTGCAGCGCCCCAAATAGATCGCATTCCTGTCAGGGCGATAAATGCAACTCGAGTCGACACTCGCATCGTCACTGCCCGAGACGAGCGGGATGGTCATCGTGTTTCCCAGCCCGTCGCCGCGATCTCGGACGAAGACATCATCCTGACCATTCGTATCGCCATTCACCAAATTACTGGCTAACGAGGAAAACGCCACGTAACGGCCATCGGCAGAGAGGGAGGGACCGCCCGAACTATCAAGCCCTTGCCGGCCATCGGTAGCGACCGAAACACGGATGGTGCGACGTGTCTCCCGGTCGCGAACGAAAACGTCGTATGTCCCGTTGGTATCACCAGCCGCCAGGCTGTCAGCCCGTGATACAAACGCCACATAGCGCCCGTCGGCAGAGGTGGAAGGCGACCGGGACTCACCATTGCCTTGCCTGCCGTTGGAATCTACCGAGACACGCCAGGTCTGGCTTGTTTGTCGGTCGTGGACAAAAATGTCATACACACCATTGGTGTCACCGATGACTAAGTTGTCAGCCTGTGACTCAAACGCCACGTAGCGCCCGTCGGCTGATAGGGACGACGCAGCGGACCAGCCCCGCGCCTGGGTGCCACCAGAGCCGACCGAGACACGGGTGGTGTTTACCTGTCCTGGTTCATCAAGGATGCCGTCTTCGTCAGCATCCCGGTCGTAGACGAAGACGTCCGGACAGTTGTCGGTGTAAACACCATCACTATCAGTATCGCACACGGTGTTGTTGTCGCCGACGACCAGGTTGCTGGCCTCGGAAGCGAACGCCACGTAGCGCCCGTCGGCAGACATGGCTGGCAAGTCGGACTGATCGTTCGCCTCGGCGCCGCCGGGAGCGACGCTGACACGGGTGATCTGACGTGTTTGTCGATCGTAAAGGAACACATCTTCTTGGCCGTTGTTATCGCCATTCACCAGGTTGGTCGCCCAAGACTCAAACGCGACGTAGTACCCGTCAGCCGAGATAATCGGCTTAATTGACGGGCCGTCCCCCTGCGCACCGCTGGAGTGGACCGAGATGCGAATGGTCTGGCCAGTCTGTCGATCGTGAAGAAATACATCATCTTGGTTATTGGTGTCGCCATTTACCAGGTTCCCGGCCATTGACCTGAACGCTACATAGCGCCCATCGGCCGAGATCGATGATCCAATGGAAGGCCCATCTCCTTGCCCGCCGCTGGAGGTCACTGAGACGCGACTGGTTTCGCGCATCTGCCGGTCGTGGACAAAGATGTCATCGGCGTTGTTGGTATCACCAGTCACTAAGTTGCCGGATTGAGAGGAAAAAACTACATAGCGTCCGTCAGGTGATATGGCCGGTCTGGCGGACGCCCCGTCCCCTTGCGCACCATTGGAGGCGACACTGACACGAGAAGTGGTTGCGCTTCCCTGAGTTGCCGTCGTTACACGGCTGTCCTCCAGGGTAAGGTTATCCACTGGAACAGAGCCAGCGAGGGCGCTGTCGATATGACCACTGACGACAGTGGCGGATCTTGAAGAGCTAAGTGCGACGGAATTCTCGTCAAACCTGCCTGTGTCGAGCGGAGGTAGGGGCAATTGCTGGCCGACTGTGGCAGCCGGAGCGGTGTTCAGGAGCAATGCGAGTGCGAGCACAACTCGAATGGAACGAAATTGCAGCATGGAGGTCCTCTCAGCCTCCCGCCAGCGCAATCTCTCGCAGACCAAGAGCCCACGCGGGGAGAGACACAGCGTCTGGTTCTAACAGGACACCAGGCACCGGTTGGCCTAACCTGGAAGCAGCTTGCACCGACAGTGACCGGCATGTATGGCGCGGTGTTCTTGCAGCGAAGGCGGACGATCGGAATTGTAACTGGCGACACGGCATGAAGACTGGGGGCAGCAGGGGCAATGCCCTGCAGCTGAGGAGAGATGAGCAAAGCAGCGTGCGACGCGCCGATAAGATCATCCCGACCTCCGAGAACGATGGGATGCGTCGCGTCTTGACCCGGTCACAACCGGCTCAGGACTTCAGTTGAAGCAACGCTGTGGCGATGAGGGCTGTAATGATGAACCGATGAGCAGGAGTAGCGTAGCACATATACCGCGTGGAATCAAGAGCGAAGACGTTACGGTATCGTGACGATTGCGCGACGCCGATGTGAGAAGGGTTATTCTGCTTGAAGTTGCGCCGAAACGGCCAGTGCCCTGACGACGAGGTCAACATCCTGCGCCGAATTGTAAGCCTGAAACGAGGCGCGAATCAATGGCATCCCGTTCCACATGAAGATCGGAATTTCGATCTGGTGTTCGTCGTAAAGCCGGCTCTAAAGGAAGTTGACGTCGCAATCGGGCAGGGGGACGGCGACCATCTGCGTGTACCATTCGGCCGAGTCGGCGCTGAGCGGCGGCAGGCTGGCGAGTTCCGTGACGCGCTGTCGAAACGCCTGCGCCATTCGGTGACATTCGGCGCGAATGCGATCCCAATTATGCGCGCGCTGAAATTCGATTGCCACTGGCACGCTCAGGAAGGCGGCGATGTCGCGCGTGCCCTGCCACTCGTTTTGATCGATGAAGGGCGAATCGCCGGGCGTCTCGCTTTGCCAGCCCTAGCTCACCACCAGCGGTTCGAGCAGCGATTGCCGGTCGGGCCGCGCGTACAGGAATCCCGCGCCTTGCGGGGCGCACAGCCACTTGTGACAGTGGGCACAATGCCAAAACTAGCTTTGAGCTAACGGCCCGTTTGGTGCTGAAGCTCTAATCAACCATCGTGCTGTGCTACTGCGCTGGGACACAAACCCTTCTATCGCCATCGCGGAACTTCGCAGCGCCAATTTCGAGGATCGCATCGCGGTTCGGATCGAGGCCGCTCGTTTCCAGATTCCGGATCACCGCAACATGAGACACACATGGGACTTTACAACCCCGTAGATGAAAAACTCTATGGTGCGTACTTCAATACCATCGGCAGGTCCATTTTGGATTTCACGTCCAGTGCCTTATACAACCAGATTTCGGTGTTGTCGGAAAAGGCGAGAACTGTTCCGTCTGCGTTCAGGCTGGTTGGATCGCGGCCAAATCCACTACTGCCCGAGTCGGTCACACGCGTATAGGTCATCGTTGCGGTGTTATATAACCAGAGTTTGTACTGCCCTTCTACTGCATCTTCGCCCAGGAAGTCAGAGTCACTGACGAAAGCGACTATCGTCCCATTCCGACTAAGTTCGGGGACATAGCTCCAGCTGTCTCGTGGGAAATCCGAGATGGTCACGCGTGTGTAAGTCATTGCTGACGTATCATATAGCCAGACCTCGAAGTGGTTGGCGCCCTGGTCCAGAAAATCTGCGTTACTGTTGAAGACGATTCGCGTCCCGTCTGCGCTGATGGCCGGCGCAGCGCTGTCTCCGCCGGTACTGGTGGTGATGCGCGTATAGGTCATCGTCGTCGTGTCATACAGCCAGATTTCGAACTGGCCGTATGGGATACCCTGGCCGAGGAAGTCCGAGTTGCTGTGGAAACCGACTTCGGTGCCGTCGGCGCTCAGCCGAGGATGACCACTGGAACGATAAGCCCCTGAGGCGGACGTGATACGGGTGAGCGTCATTGTCGCTGTGTCGTATAACCAGATTTCGTACTGGTACTCCGGTAAATACTGTCCCAGGAGGGACGAGTTACTTTGAAACGCGACTCTGGTTCCATCGGCGCTCAGGTCGGGGGGGCCAACCCTGCGAGGGTGGTCTAGGGAATTGTCCAAGACGATGGCAAGGCGAGTGTATGTCATCGTCTGCGTGTTGTATAGCCAGACTGCCATTTGGCCATCCAAAATACCCTGACCGAGCAGGTCGGAATTACCGACAAAAGCGATTTTCGTCCCATCCGCGCTCAGGCTCGGCGCGCTGCTACTGCGCGTGGCGTCCGTAGCCGTAGTGATACGGGTTAGCGTCGCCGTCGTTGTGTCGTACAGCCAGACCTCAGACTGATTATCGGCGATTCCCTGATTGAAGAAATCAGAATCGCTGGCGAAAGCGATTCTTGTCCCATCTGCACTCAGGCTGGGCGAGCGGCTGTTTCGGTCACTGCCGGAAGCAGTGGTGATGCGGATCAAGAATCCTGACTCTGGGCGTATGGTTGTGTTGCTGTTCCCGCTGGCCACGGCCAGGCCCAACACCAGCCACATTGCGAGCAAGGCCAGGCTAAAGACGACCAACAGCGATCGCCACACTTTCAATTTCGGTCGGTATTGTTTGGCCACCGCCGGCTCCTACTTGACAATGGTGTCTCGTATCTCCAGAAAGCCATCAAAGTACGCTCTCGACTTCTGCAGTGACGTAGGACTCGACTTTAACGGCAAGATACGGGATATAGGGTCTTGAACCTGGAACCTCACGGATCCAAGCGATCCGTACTGGTTTCAGCACGATTGATCCGAAGCTCAATCAATGCGCTTACGATCCGGTCTACATCCTGCCACGTATTATACGCCTGGAACGATGCGCGGATCAATAGCATCCCGTTCCACATCTGGATCGGAATTTCAATGCGATATTCGTCGTATAGTCGATTCTTCAACTTGACGATGTCGCAGTCGGGCAGGGGCACGGCGACCATCTGCGCGTACCACTCCGGCGAGTCGGCGCTCAACGGCGGCAGGCCGGTCAGCTCGGTGACGTGCTGTCGAAACTCCTGCGCCATTCGGTGACATTCGGCGCGCACACGATCCCAGTCGTGTGTATGCATAAACTCGATCGCCGCCGGCACGCTGAGGAAGGCGGCGATGTCGCGCGTGCCCTGCCACTCGTGATGATCGATGAACGGCGAGTCGCCCGGTGTTTCACTTTCCCATCCCCAGCTCACCACCAGTGGTTCAAGGAGCGGCTGGACTTCGGGCCGGGCGTACAGGAAGCCTGCGCCCTTCGGCGAGTTCATCCACTTGTGGCAGTTGCCCGCGTAGAAGTCCGCGCTGATCGCTTCCAGATCGACCGGAATCTGGCCGAGCGCGTGCGCGCCATCGATCACCGTGAGGAGGCCAGCGTCTCGGGCGCGACGGCACACTTCTTCGATCGGGAAGGTGAGCGCGGTGGGCGAGGTGATGTGGCTGAGGAAGATGACCCGCGTCCGATCGGTGACCGCGCCCCACAGCGCTTCGACGAACTGCTCACGCGATTCGAGTGGGTGTGGCAGGCGATGAGTGATGTAACGCGCGCCGCGCTTTTCGCATACGAAGCGCCACGTGCGGTCCATCGCGCCGTACTCGTGGTCGGTGCTGAGCACCTCGTCGCCTTCGCGCAGTTTCAGCGAGCGCGCTACGATGTTGGCGCCGAGCGTGGCATTGGTAACGTGGACGATGTTGTTCGTGCCGGTATGGAGATAGGCAGCCAGGCTGGCGCGCGCCTCGCGCATCAGGTCATTGAAGCGGCGGCCGAGGAATTCAACCGGCTGCCGCTCCAGCTCGAGCTGCCAGTTTTGATAGGCCTCGAAGACGGGTAGGGGGCATGCGCCAAAGGAGCCGTGGTTGAGGAAGGTTACATCGGGCCGTAGTAAAAAGAGGCTGCGCAGGGACATGGGATCATAAATGCCTGCTTCTACGGCAAGGAGTTGATCAGTTGTCATTGGCGTAATCGTAGTGTGAATTCACATAGATGGATGTTTTCGCCATGCTATCACTTAGTGTGCAAGCCGTCAAACCATTTCCTGCCCCCGTTCGCCGAGAGCCACGCGCCCAGAGTTTGCGCCTTCTGACCAAACCTTAACACGATTGTTACGCTCAAACCGTACCAAATCGTTTAAACTGTTGATGTAACCTGTGACGGCGGATGCTCGCCATTGGTTTCATCCACCCACCTCAGAGCATCCGCCGTCTTCCATTTCGTGAGCGACAGGCGCCAGCGGCGCAAACCTGCATGCGCAGGGCCTGATCGAGCATCTCGCCATCCCACCGGGTCGGAGGCGCCATGACGAACTACTGCAAATACTGTGGCTTGAGCACGTGCTGCTGCCCCTCCCCCGACGAGTTGTGGGAGATGGCCACGCTGCTCGAAGATCTTGAGGGTAGTGTGATAGACACGCGGTCGATGGGCCGGCCCAGGCCAGCCGGTCGGCACGCGGGTGCTTCCGGTCGTGTAGCACGAGACCGTAGGCTTGCCCTGAGCATAGTCGAAGGGACTCCGACGCCCCTTCGACACACGTAAGGCACTCGTGTATCGACAGATTTGGCGCAAGTAGATTTCCGCGGACATGGCAGGGCCAGGGAGATCACAACAGCGGATGCCCTGATGCGTTCCTTGGGGGAGGTGCGATATTCAGGACAACCGCTGTTGCCTATATAACCGTGATGCCGCTCGGCGAGATATGGGGGAATGTAAGAGGTTGGTCAGAGTGGGTTGGCTGACGGTCAGAAGGGAACTGTTGAAGCGTCCGGGAAGCGTGACCGGAGTTTCAAGTTACTGCCGGGATCGTTTCGGGGATACACGTATGTGCCCATGGGGCCTAAGGGGGTGGTATACTCCTGCCAGTTTAACAAAACACAAGAATGGCCGCGTGCCGCAAACATCCGGGGTGGCGGCCAACGCAAATAGGGCGCATCGGCAAAAGTATTGTAGCATACTTTCTCGGCCGCTCGCGTCCTTGCTCACGAGCGGCCGATGCTTTTGAGATTACTTACGCAATACATCAATGTGGGCGGTCGTTTTCACTGATCGATATCTTGAGGCGACTTATGCACGTCTTCGATTTCCGTGAGCGCCTGATCCGTGACTATGCATCATACATCGAGAGTTTCATCCAGATTCAGGATCCGCGCATCCACGAGCATGTGAGGCAGGTCTTAGATGACGGAACACTCTGGCCACAGCCCCTCATTCAACTGAACCCCTCATTTGAACCTGGCGACTGGATCAACGATCTGGTCAACCAGGGTATCCTCCACAGCGAGTGCTCACGAATCTTTCGTAGAGATAAGGACAAACCCGAATACGGTGGCAACGGTCAACCCCTTCGCCTGCACCGCCATCAATCGGATGCGATCCGTACGGCGCAAGGTGGGCACAACTACGTCCTGACCACCGGCACCGGCTCCGGCAAGAGCCTGGCCTACATCGTACCAATCGTCAACCACGTGCTGCAACGCGGATCGGGGCGCGCTATCCAGGCTATCGTCGTTTATCCAATGAACGCCCTCGCCAACAGCCAGGCCGGCGAGCTGTCGAAGTTCCTCAAGCTGGGTTACCCGGATGGCAAAGGTCCCGTCACCTTTGCGCGATATACCGGTCAGGAGTCGGACGAAATCCGCGAGCGTATCATCGCTGATCCGCCCGACATCATCCTCACCAACTACGTGATGCTAGAGCTGATTCTGACACGGCCGATCGAGCGCCGGCTCATCGAGTCGGCGCAGGGGCTGCGGTTCCTGGTGCTCGACGAGCTGCACACGTATCGCGGTCGCCAGGGTGCAGATGTCGCTCTCCTCGTGCGCAGAGTGCGCGACTTGTTGGCCGCAGAGGACCTGCAATGCGTGGGCACATCGGCGACGGTCGCGGGCATGGGCTCTTACGACGAACAGCGGTCCCAAGTCGCCCGCGTGGCCACCAAGCTGTTCGGCGCCATCGTCACACCCGATCACGTCATCGGCGAGACGTTGCGGCGCGCTACACCTGATCGCGATCTGCACGACCCAGCCTTCATTACCGAACTGACAGCGCGAATTTCGGACCCCAACCGCGAGCCGCCTCGTGATTACCATGACTTCGTCAGCGATCCGCTCTCCATCTGGATCGAGCGCACCTTCGGCGTCACGACCGAGCCGGGGAGTGGTCGCCTGATCCGAACCAAGCCCGAGAGCGTCGTAGGCGAAAATGGAGCCGCGCGTGAGTTGAGCGCGCTGACGGGAGTTCCGGATGAACGGTGCGCAACAGCCATTCAAGCCGGTCTGATGGCCGGCTACACCTGCGAGCCTGACCGCGACACCGGCTTTCGGCCGTTCGCCTTCCGCCTTCACCAGTTCATCAGCCGAGGCGACACGGTATATGCGTCGCTCGAAACGGAGTCGGCGCGCCACATCACCGTTCACGGCCAACAATACGTGCCAGGCGATCGCAGCCGAATCCTGTTACCTCTCGTCTTCTGCCGCGAGTGTGGTCAGGAATACTACTGCGTCAGACTCGTGCGCACCTCAAGCGGCGACCGTTGGTTCGCGCCGCGCGAGCTGTCGGACCAGTCGAGCGGTGGCAGTGCAGAGTCGGGTTTCCTATATGTGAGTTCGTCGGATCCGTGGCCTGAAGAGTTCGAGGCAATGCTGGAGCGAATCCCCGAAGACTGGATCGAGGAGACACGCACCGGCCGCCGTGTCCGCCGCGATCGGCGTGACAATATGCCACATTCGGTACGGATCGGCACGGATGGCCGCGAGATCGAGGATGGTCTCCAAGCCTGGTATGTCCCTGTGCCTTTCCGATTCTGCTTCCACTGCGGCGTGGAATATGGCTTCCGCCAGGCCGCCGACTTCGCCAAGCTGGCTTCGCTCGCCTCAGAAGGCCGCAGCACGGCGACGACGATCCTGAGCCTGTCGGCAATCCGCAGCCTGCGCGCGGACGAGACGCTCCATCCAGAAGCACGCAAGCTGTTGAGCTTTACGGACAACCGGCAGGACGCCTCGCTGCAGGCGGGCCACTTCAACGACTTTGTCGAGATCGGCCTCTTGCGCTCGGCGCTGTATCGGGCGGTGCGAGACGCAGGCAGCGAAGGCCTGCATCACGACCAGCTTACGCTCAAAGTGTTCGACGCACTCAATCTGCCCGTCTCCTTGTACGCTAGCGATCCGGATGTTCGCTTTCAAGCGCTGAAGGAAACACAACAGGCGCTGCGAAACGTCATGGGATACCGTCTCTACCGCGACCTTAAGCGCGGCTGGCGAATTACTTCTCCAAACCTTGAGCAGTGCGGCTTGCTGGAAATCCAGTATCTCTCGCTTGAGGACGTGTGCCGCGCCGAGGATGTATGGGACAAGCGACAGCCGGTGCTTGTCTCGGCTAACCCGGAGATGCGCATAAAGATCGCCAAGGTGCTGCTCGACCATATGCGGCGCGAGCTGGCGCTCAAGGTCGATTATCTCGACTCGCGGTTTCAAGAGACGATTCAACAGCAGAGCAGCCAGCGACTGGTCTCGCCGTGGGCCATCGACGAAAATGAACGCATGGAGCCTGCTGCAGTTCTGTTCCCACGCTCGCGCCGCCCGGGAGACTATCCCGGCAATGCCTTCCTGTCAGCCCGCGGCGGCTTCGGCCAATATCTGCGGCGAACTTTCGTTTCGCCTGGTCCTTCTAAACGATTGCGGCTTGAAGACACCGACACGATCATCGCCGACCTGCTGGAAGCACTTCGGGTAGGTGGTCTGGTTGAGATAGTCGAGCCGCCGCGCAGCAAAGACGAAACGCCCGGCTACCAGCTTCCGGCGTCCGCTTTGGTATGGAGGGTCGGCGACGGCGCCCGTGCCTTTCACGACCCCATCCGGATGCCTCGCGCGCCGGAAGCGGGCGGCCGCACCAATCCCTTCTTTGTCGATTTCTACAGGAACGTCGCGTCTGGCCTGCATGGTCTTGAGGCGCACGAGCATACGGCGCAGGTCCCCAATGAGCTTCGGCAGCAGCGAGAAAATGAGTTCGGCACAGGCAAACTCCCGGTGCTGTACTGCTCGCCGACAATGGAAATGGGCGTCGATATCCGCGAGTTGAACGCCGTCAACCTGCGCAACATCCCGCCGACGCCGGCAAACTATGCGCAACGCAGCGGACGCGCCGGGCGAAGCGGCCAACCGGCGCTTGTCTTCTCGTACTGCTCGACGGGTAGTTCGCACGACCAGTATTTCTTTCGGCGGCCCGACCGCATGGTGGCAGGCGCTGTCACGCCGCCGCGCCTCGACCTGACGAACGAAGACCTCGTGCGCGCGCACATACAGGCGATCTGGCTGGCCGAGACCGGTCTTCATCTCGGCAAGTCGCTTAAAGATATTCTCGACGTATCTGGCGTGCAGGCGACCCTACCGTTACTCGATCATGTCAAGGATAGCATCCAGGCTGCTGCGCCCAAACGGCGGGCGCGTGAACGAGCGGAACGGGTACTGGCTACATTCAAGGATGACCTGGCACAGTCGGATTGGTATCACGACGGCTGGCTCGAT
>Ga0247727_10011852_pt1 | contig 15105 bp, 3 predicted proteins | sample WisWelCaveWW1625_FD_202498 | JGI IMG/M metagenome (GOLD analysis project Ga0247727, IMG submission 202498) | Biofilm microbial communities from Wishing Well Cave, Virginia, United States - WW16-25 | ecosystem: Environmental > Aquatic > Deep subsurface > Groundwater > Cave microbial mat | place... | reverse complement strand
AGCCGTTGAATTATCGCTGGTATCTCAACGGCAAATATGCCGGCTCCGCGGCGAGCACGTATTTGTTCAACAACGCCGATAAATTCAACACGGTTTCGGTGATCGTGTTCGATCAGGAAGACACGAGCGCGACGACGTGGTACATTCAAGTGCCGGTGAAGCTGTCCAACTTCAGCGCGGCGGTGGAAAATTCGCTCGCGGCGAGCGGCAGCGCGGTGCGGTTGGAATGGAAGACGGCGTCCGAGATCAACAACACCGGTTTCAATCTGCATCGGAGCCGCAGCAGCGCGGGAAAATATGAGAAGCTCACTCGCCAACTCATTCCAGCGCGCCGCGACGGCGAGTATGTTTTCGTCGATAACGGCGTCGAAGCCGGCGGACATTATTATTATAAACTCGAAGATATCGATCTCGACGGCAACTCGACCTTCCATGGCCCGGTGAACATCGAAGTCGCCGCGCCGCGAGAATACACGCTCGAGCAAAATTATCCGAATCCGTTCAACCCGACGACGCAACTGCGTTACGCGCTGCCGGCGAAGGGCCACGTGACACTGTCAATTTACAATTCGCTCGGCCAAGAAATTCGGCGTCTTGTCGACGCCGAACAGCAAGCCGGCAATCACGTGGTGACGTGGAACGGCCGCGATCAAAAAGGCAAACCGGTGCCGAGCGGGGTGTATCATTATCGCTTGCAGGTTGGCGATTCTTCGGCAGGCTCAGGACAGGGTTTTGTGGCGACGAAGAAGATGACTGTGGCGAAATAAGGTCCGATGTCCGAGGTCGAATGTCTGAAGTCGGACTTGCGCAGCGGGATTTTGTTAAACACGAAGAAGCTTGAGCGCAAGTCCGACTTCACTCGTATGAAAGGGAGCAATGATGAAAACAAATTTTGTTTTGGCCGCCTCGCTTCTGCTCGGCGGTTTGGCGCAGGGGCAGCAGAATTTTTACGAGAATAAAGACGCGCCCTTTCAAGCTTCGGCGACGGCGATGGAATATCAGCAAGCCGTTGATACGCCGAAGCGAGTTTGGGTAGCACGATATCATAAAAGCGCTAATATTCCGGTCGACATCGCCGTAGACGCTCACGGGGAGATTTTTGTCACGGGCAAGGTCAACGGCCCTTATGGTAAAGATATTCTCACGCTTAAATTTAACCAAGACGGTGTCAAGCAATGGGAGGCAATTGGTAACGGGTCGGGCAACGATCCCGGGCTTGCAGACTATCCGGTAAAAATTATCGCGGCTCTTCCCGGCAATGTTTATGTTGCCGGTTCTGTAAATTATGGCTCCAGCTATGCCTACGCCGCCGTCAAATACGATAAATCATCCGGAAAGGCCTTGTGGAGAAGCTATTATGCCGGTTATGGCGATGAGGTTGCTGAGGGAGATTTAGCGTGCGACTTTGTCGTGGATCTCGAGGGGAGTGTGTATATAACCGGTCACAGCAAGAATTTTCGCAAAGACGGCCGTTCCCGAAAAAGAGAATTTGCCACCGTGAAATTTGATAAAGCGGGCGTCAAACAAGGATACGCCGAGGGCTATAAAAGTGATTTAAAAATGTGGGTTGATAAATTTGAAAATGTCTATCTGACTGGCAACGGTATTGACCCATTTAATTATGTGATGGTCAAATACAACAAGGCCGGGGCGCTGGAATGGATCAAACGCTATCAGGAAGGAATCGCCGGCGTTGCCACGGTGAGCGACATGTTTGTGGATGGTGATGGCAATGTTTACGTCACGGGTTCTTGCCAAAGCTCGCGCCTCGTCAAGAATCCGGATTATAGCATCGTCACGATCAAATACAATTCCGCGGGGACGACGCAATGGACGTTGCGCCATAATGAATGGCGCTACAAAAAAGAGTTGGCGTATGCGCTTGCAGTGGACGGTTCGGAGAATGTGTATGTTACGGGGTTAAGGGGGCCCGAGATCGTGGTCATCAAATATGCACAAAATTTAGCCACGGCGTCAAACACCATAAACGTCGCGGCTGAGATAAACAACGAACGACTGAAAGCCGCCGCGCCGGAAATAAGTTTGCCCAAAGCGTTTTATTTAGCGCCGAGTTACCCCAACCCCTTCTCTGCAAGCGGAACCTTCGGTAATCCCAGCACGAAAATTCAATTCGGGCTGCCGCGCGCCGCGCGCGTGACGTTGAAGGTGTACAACGTGCTCAGCGAGGAAGTCGCCACGCTGGTGGACGGGCAAAAATCGGCGGGCGTTCATGCGGTTGATTTTACGCCGAAAAAAGATTTGCCGAGCGGGATTTATTTTGCCGTTCTCGCCGCCGGCGAGGTTCGACTGGCGCAGAGAATGGTTTATGCGAAATAATGGTCCGCGGTCGGCGGTCCGAAGTCACGGTCACGTTGCATGGACACAGCCGTTTTTATAAAAATGAGCGGCGCATTTGCAACACCAAGCCCAACCCCGTCAAAGGGGTTTATAAAATCAATAATCGGCTTCGTGCTATAAACATTTCACGCCTACGGCGTTATTGAGCTAGCAATTTTTACTGAATCATGTTGAATTGATCACGAAACACGAAACTAAAAATAATATGCGAAACCTTTACCACCGGGAGCCACGTTCGATGCGCAACCGAATTTTGATTATCTCCCTCATTAGCCTATTTGGAGTGGGCGCGCTATTCGCGCAAACAACGAAAACGTCTCTATCCAAAACCAGCGCGTTGGCCAAAGCGTTTCGGCCGAATGCGAGCAAAGCGGAAAATCTTGAGACGCTGCGCCGCACGCTCGGCATTTCGCCGCAGGTCAAGCTGGATTGGAAAACCGGCGCGGCCGGCGTCGATACGATGTCGATTCTCGACGATTTCAATCGCAGCCAGATCAACGAATTCGGCAACGACTGGGCGATGGACGCGCCGTTTTGGGAAATTAAAGAAGGCGAGCTGGTGTTGAAACCGGGAGCAATTTTCGAATGGCGTTATCTCGCCACGTATTTGCCGGTGCACAACGATATCGAGCGGCGTATTTACTCGGTGTCGTATCGCTGGGGCAAAAACGCCGACGCGCTCGGCATTCGCGAAGGCGCGCATGCGATCATGCTGGATCGGCCATCGAATCTTTCGACCGGCTATTGGATTTGGCACCGCACCAATTGGAAACAAGTCTGGATGTGGGTCATTCGCGACGGCACGTTTGAAGACACGCCGGGTACGGGCCGCGAGATCGACCGCGCCGACATGCAGGGTGAAAATCCAGTGGCCGGCGACGTGGTTACCGTCATCATTCGCCCGGAGAAACGCGGCAATTTTTTTGATTATTATATCAACGATAAATTCGACGCCACGGTCGAAGATCCCAACAAAGAATTTCCCGTCAATCAAAGCAACACCTGGTACGCCGGCCTGTTCATTCACGGCCAGAGTTTGAATAATCAGGTCGATGATTTCAAAGTCACGTGGCTGCAAGGCGACGGTTTTACCCCGGGCCGAATTGAAGATTTGCAAACGACAAACGCAACGGCCACGAGCGTGACGCTGGAATGGACCGCGCCGGGCGACAACGGTTTCGAGGGACAAGCCAAAAGTTACGACATTCGTTACTCCACCAATCGCATTTCAACCGACGCTGATTTTAACGCGGCGGAGCCGGTGCCGGATCAAATTTCACCCAATATCGGCGGCAGCTCGGAAAAGTTTATCATCGGCGGTTTGCCGAGCGGCAAAACCTATTATTTCGCGATCAAAACCAGCGACGAAGCCGGCAACATTTCCGGGCTTTCCAATGAAACGTCTGGAAGCCTTCCGGCGCTGTTGCCGAGCACGGATACTTTCAATCGCGCCAACGGTGCCCTCGGCAGCGGCTGGGGCGGCGACGTGACGAACATTCAAATTCGCAACAATGCCGCGCAAAAAATCGGAACTGTAGAGGGATGGACGTCGGTGATTTTTCAAAACGTGCGCAACGTGATCGAAGTCTCGCTCAAGTATGCTTCAACCGCCACGCCGCGCGCTATCGGCGGCTCCGGCGTTTTGCTGATGGCGAATGCGCCGGCGGGCAATTTGACGGGCTACCTGATTCAGCGCGACAATGGTTTCGACGTCAACAGCACGGACGACGATGAGACGCGTTTGTGGCTCGTGGAAAACGGCCGGCCCGAACAGGTTGTGGATGAAGGCCCCTCGCGTTCGCGGATCTCGCCGAAGGCGGGCTCGAAAGTGACGGTGCGCATCATCGATCTGGAGCAGCGTTATTTTTATGTGTATGTGGACGGCGTGTTCGACCGCGTCCTGCGCGATGAGCGCAGCACGTATAGTGGTTTGTACGCCGGCTTCATGTTTGAAGGCGGTTTCGGCGAGCAAAATGCGATTGACGAATTTAGCTGCGGCGCCGCGCTGGGCAAGCCGAAAACCTTGCGCCTCGTTTCCGGCGACAACCAGCTTGGCGAGATCGGCAAATTCTTGCCGCAGCCGTTGAGGGTGGCGCTGATCGATAGTTTCAACAATCCGCTCGCCGGCGTGCCGGTGCGCTTCACGGTGACGGCGGGCACGGCGACAATTCCATTGCCGCCCTCGCCGGATGGCAATTTGCGGATCGAAGCCGAAGACGCGCAAATCATCGGGCCGATTGAGAAGCGCCGCGATTCGGACGCTGCGGCCGGCGAGTACATCGCTTATCCGGTCGGTAAAACCGAAGACGCGTCGGCGACATTTACTTTTGAGATCAAACAAGCCGGCAATTATCGCGTGTGGACGCGCAGCTTGAAAACCGGAACCGTCGCCGGCAGTTGGAACGTGAAGATTGACAACGGCGCCAGTTTCGTTTATGATGTTTTTCGCAGCCGCCCCAATGGCAGTTGGAGATGGGATGAATTGTCGGATCGCGGCAATGGCACCGGCTCCGCGCCACAATTCGATCCAAAGGTTGTGAACTGTAGCGCCGGCGAGCACAAAATTATTTTTATGGCGCGCTACGAAGACACGCGTTTGGATAAAATTATCATTACCGCCGATCCGAATTTCTTTCCGGAAGGCAAAGAGGAGTCCGGTTTCCTGACGGATTTCACCGGCCAGACGAGCGCAGCGGTAAAGCTCGGTGAATCGCTGCTGCCGATTACCGTCGAAGCGCGATACGCCAATGTTAAGCCGGTGACGTTTAAGATCACGCCATTGAGCAACGCCAAGCCGAAAACAATTTCACCCCTTTCCGGAATGTCGCAATCCGGTCCGGCGGGGCAAACATTGCAGCCGTTTAAAATCGTGCTCAAGGATGCCAATGGCAATGCGGTTGCCGGACAGCAAGTGACGTGGGTCGTCACCTCCGGCAACGGGACGTTGAGCCAATACACCAGCAGCACGGATCTCAACGGCACGGCGCAAACGATTTTGACGCTGGGCAATGTTGCGGCCACGAACACCATTGAGGCGCGCGCAACACTTTTGAGCGGCATGGGCAAAATTATTTTTAATGCGACGACGACTTCGGGCTTGGCTTCGAGCGTTGCTGCTATTGCCGGAAACGGGCAAAGCGAGACGGTGGGTGCATTGTTGCCAACGCCTTTGCAAATAAAAGTCACAACCGCCGCCGGCCAACCGGTTCCGAATTTTCCAGTCGAGTTTAATATCGTTCGCGGCAGCGGCCGCTTGCGACAAAGTGTCACCGTCGCCAATGGCGGCTTTGAAGCGGCGACAGACGGTCTTCCGAATCTACCAGATAAATGGGCTTACGGTCTTACTCCGCCGGTTGGAAATGAACTCTCTTTTTCAACGACAGAAAGACACAGTGGCGCGAAAAGCTTGCAAGTCAATTCGAATCGCAATGGCGTCGGCGTTCATCAACCAATCTTAAATTATCCTTCACCTGGAAATTACACGCTAAGTTTCTACGTTAAGGTTATTAGCGGGGCGATGCGAGTAAATTGGCGCCTCATTGGGACGTCTGAAAAAAATATTGCTATTACCGCACTCGCGACTGGCGGCGCTTGGACGCATTACGCGGTAACGGCATATGTTAATGCCGGCAATGCTTCATACGAACCATTGTGGTTTATGACTTCGGGCGCCGGCAATTTCTTGCTCGATGACGTCAAAATTTTCCGCAACACCGACGGCAATGGCCAGATGAGCGTCGAGTGGATACTCGGCGACACCGCGATGACGCAAACAGTTCGCGCTGAAGCGAAAGTTGGTAACACCACGCTCGCCGGTTCGCCGATCACTTTTTCCGCGACAGCGAAAGCCGGGCCGGTGAAAAAATTGGTGCTGCTCAATGCCAATCAAAACGGCGCGGTGGGCCAGCCGGTGAGCGTTGGCGTGCGCGTGAGCGATGAGTATGTGAACGGCATTCCCGAAGTTAATGTGAAATTCACCATCAAATCCGGCGACGCGAATTTCGATAATAATTTGAAAACGCTTTCGCTCAAATCGAATGCCGAAGGGTTGGCCAATGCAAATCTCGTGATCGGGGCAACGGCGCGCGACACCATCAAAGTTGAAGCCTCGGCGACGGGATTAAAATCAGTGCTTGCCAATATCATCGTCGCGGTGCCGAGCCAAGTCACGAAAGGTAATTCGCCGGTGGTTGGCAGCGCGGGCGTGCGGATGAGCAAGCCGTTGATCGTGCGCGTCGCTGACGCGGCGGGCAAGCCGATTTCCAGTTATCCAGTGGTTTTCACGATCACGCAGGGCGGCGGCAATTTTAACGGCAGCAACACCGGCACATTTTTAACTGACGCCGGCGGCGAGGCGAAAGCCTATCCGATTCTTGGCGTGACGCCGGGCGCATTAAATAAAATTCAAGCGCGCATCACCTACAACGGACAAAATTTGCCGGCGCAACCGATCATGTTTAATGTGCGCGTCGCGAATTTGAAAGAAGTCGCGCTCGTTTCCGGCAATAATCAAATAGGCAACACTTGTGAGGCGCTAGGGCAGCCGCTCAAAGTTAAAATTGTCGACTCTTTAAACGTTGGCGTCAAAGGTCAAACCGTAAAGTTTTTGGTCACGGCCGGCGACGGCAATTTCAACGGCGCTAATGCGAAGGAGATTTTGACCGACAGTTTAGGCGTGGCCCAAGCGACGTTGACGCTTGGCAGCAAAGTCGGCGTGAATACAGTTACGGCGAGCACGATCACGCCTTTGCCGGGTTCGCCGCAAACATTTACGGCGACCAGCGGTTCCGGCAGCGCCACCGTATTGCGCCATTTTTCACCGGATACGGTGAGCAAACCCACGGGTTCAATTGTGACCACGATTGCGCGTGTGACCGACAAATGCGGCATTAACGGCGTCGCCAACGTGAAGATCACTTTTATTGTCAAAGCCGGCGGCGGCAAAATCAACGGCAAAGATACCGTTGTCGTTTCTACGAATGCCGAGGGCAAAGCGCAAGTGCCGTGGACACTCGGGCCGCTCGTCGGAGTTTATAACAACAAATTGCAGGCACGCGCGGCGTTCAGCAACACGGCGATTACTTTTGTCGCGAGCGCCACCTCGAGCGGGGCGCGCTTGATGTCCATTCAATCCGGCAACAATCAATCCGGCCGCGCCGGCGAGCGTTTGGATGATCGCCTCGTCGTGCGCGTGATCGATGGCATCAACAACGTCGGCAATCCGGTGCCGGGGCATCGCGTGCGTTTTTTTGTGCAACGCGGCGGCGGAAAATTTAGTTCGAGCAATTCAGACACGACGGTGACCACTGACGAGAAAGGCGAAGCGCGAGTGTTTTGGACGCTGGGCGGCGCGGTTGGACAAAATGCGCAGGAAGTGCGCGCCACCGCGACGAATAACAGCGGCGGCAACTTAATCAATTCGCCACTCATTTTTACGGCGAACGTGAACGGCAACGATCCGAGCGCGGAGGGTTCGATTTTTAAAGTGAACAGCCCGACGCCGGTGCCAGCCGATGGCGTGACTAAATGCAAGGTGACGGTGAACGTGCGCGATAAATACGGCAATGCGGTGTCCGGACTCGCGGTGACGTTCGTGGTTTCCGGCGGGCCAAATTTTATCGAGCAGCCCACCGGCCTGACGGATGCGCAGGGCGCGGCAACGTGCCAGTTTTCATCAACGCGCGCCGAGCTGAAAACGGTGACGGCGAAAATTATCGGCGGCATCGATCTCAATAAAGGCCTTAATGTTTTATTCACGCCGGGGCCGGCGCGCAGCCTACAGCTTATCACCGGCAACAATCAGGCGTGCAACGTGCAAGCGGCGACGCCGAAACCGTTGACGGTGAAGATTGTCGATCAATATCAAAACGGCGTGCCGAATTATGAAGTACGTTTTACCGCGAAAGGCGATGGCCGCATTTTAGAAAGCGCGCCGATTAAAACCAATGACAAAGGCCAGGCTTACGCGACTTTCATTGCCGGCGCGAATACCGGCACGATGCAAACATGGGCGGAAGCGCCGGGCTTGCAAAACTCGCCGGTGATTTTTACGACGACGGTGGCGCGCACGGCGGCGCAACGTCTGCTGGAGGTTAGTGGAAATAACCAAACCGGCATGGTCAATCAACGTTTGGACGAGCCATTGGTGGTGCGCGTGACGGATGCGTTTGGCCGTCCGGTTTTTGGCACGCCGGTGAAAATCAGCGTGACGTTTGGCGACGGCGTCGTCGATGGCCGCAAAGTTTTGACGCTGAACAGCGACGCGCTCGGCGAAGTGAGCCTCAAATGGCGGCTCGGCCCGCGCATGGGTGTTAACACGCTGCGCTTTGAATCTGCCGGTCTCGTCGGCTCGCCGCTCGATTTCCGCGCCGAGGCCGGAAATGATCGCGCCGCGATTTTGACCAGCGTTAATTGCGGCAGCGTGACTGGGCCGGTGACGGGAACCACGACGCAACCGTTGACCGTGCGCGTCACGGACAACTCAGGCAACGGCGTCGATAGCGTCAGTGTTTTGTTTGAGTTGATTCAAGGCGTCGCTTCATTTTCCGGCCGCGATCAAATTCGCCTGCTGCAAGTGTTGACGCGCGACGGCGGTTTCGCGGGCGCGCCAATTACGTTTGGCGCGGAGTCCGGCTATCGCAAAGTGCGCGTGAGTGTGGAAGGCTTGCAAAACTCGCCGCTGGTTTGCCAGGTTTATGGGCGGGCGTTGGCCGCGAAAACGATGGAGCTCATTTCGCGCACCAATAATCAAAAAGGCACGAAAGGCAAGCCGCTGAACTTTCCGTTGCAGATTTTGGTGCAAGATCAACACGGCAATCCCGTGCCGAATGAAACCATCAACTTTTTAATTACCGCGGGCGGCGGCGATTTCAACGGCGCCAATCCGCTGGCGGCGAAAACTGACAGTAATGGTATCGCCTCTGCGTTGTGGACGCTGGGCAAGTTCACTGCCGCGAATGAAGCGCTCGCCACGCGCAACGGCCTGCTGCCGTCGACGCTGGTTTTTAAAGCCACGGGCGGCGATAATAATTTTCCAGTCTTTGCCGACGCGCCGGATCGGCGCGTGAGCACAGGCGACGTGATCGAATTCGCCGTTTCCGCGACGGACGCCGATCGCGATCCCTTGAAATACGGCGCAAAAAATCTGCCGGCCGGGGCGGAATTCGACTCGTTGGGGACGCAGGTTTTTCGCTGGGGCACGGAGCCGAATAGCGCCGGACGTTATGCCGTGAGTTTTATCGCGCGCGACGGCAAAGGCGGCATTGATGAAGAAATCGTCGTGATCGAAGTCAAACGTCGCAATCAACGGCCGATCATTTTCAGCCGCATTCCGGTGGGCAATTTGCCGACGAAAATTGACACGGTTCTCGATATCGTCAACGGTTTTGGAACGATGACGATGCGCGTGAACGCCACCGATCCGGACGGCGAGGCGTTGAGCTATCGCTGGTTCGTCAACGGCAAATATGCCGGTTCCGCCACCAACACGTTTTTATTCAAACGCAGCGAGCGTTTTACCGCGGTCGAAGCCTGGGTATTCGATCAGGAAGACACTACGCGCTCACTGTGGACGATTCAAGTGCCGGTGGAGTTGAGCAGCTTTAGCGCGGTGCTGGCCAATGATGAAAACACCGGCGGCAAGCAAGTGCGCTTGGAATGGAGCACCGGTGCGGAAATGGACAACACCGGTTTCAACGTGCTGCGCAGCCACACGGCTTCCGGACGTTATGAAAAAATCAACGCCGAGCTGATCCCCGCGCGCAGCGACGGCAACTATTATTTTGTTGATGCGAACGTCGAAGCCGGCGGAAAATACTTTTACAAATTGCAGGACATTGATCTGCGCGGCAATTTGACCGAGCACGGGCCGATCGCGATCACGGTGGCGGCGCCGGCGTCATTTAGCTTGCAGCAAAATTATCCGAACCCTTTTTCCGCGCGCGGAACCTTCGGCAACCCAACCACGCAACTGCGCTATGAAATCCCTCGCGCCGCGCATGTCAGTTTGGTGATTTATAATTCGCTCGGACAGGAAGTGCGGCGTCTGGTTGATCGCGTGCAACCCGCGGGCTATCATCAAATCACGTGGAACGGCCGCGACGAGCGCGGCAACCCGGCGCCGTCGGGCATGTATCATTATCGTTTGCAAGTTGGTGATGATTTTGTCTCAACCAAAAAGATGTTGATGGCGAAGTGAGGGTCCGAGGTCCGAAGCCAACAACGGAGTGGCAAGCTTCAGCTTGCCGCCGTTGCGCGCAAGCTGAAGCTTGCCACTCCGACGGCGCCGGCGGCAAAACATTTACGCAAACGCGGCGAATGAAGTTATTGAAATAAACCACGCAGACCACCGCTGCCACCCGGCGGCGCAAGGATAACGAAAATCGCGACTTTATGTTTTGGATGCAGCATCGAGGCTTAAATAACGGGAGCACGAGGGTGACCGTGAAGGTTGCCCTCGTGTGCATTGGTTTATTCGGCGCGGCGACGCACCCGGGCGGCAACGCGCGGGCGCAGTCGATTCCGGTGACGGCGGGCTATCGCGATTTCTATTTCGGCACCTCGGTGAACAACACGCCGACCGGCGAGAAACCGCAGAGCAAGCTTTGGTGGAACGACGGCATTTGGTGGGGTTGTTTGTGGGATCCGATTCGCAAGACCAACGCGATTCATCGATTTGACGTCGCCACGCAAAGCTGGTCGAGCACGGGCACGGCGATCGACGAGCGCTCCAATTCTAAAGCCGATGCGTTGTGGGACGGCAAGTATCTTTATCTCGTTTCGCATATTTTTACGCATGCGCCGATTCCCGCGGCGGAAGCCAATTCCGGACGGCTTTATCGCTATAGTTATCGTCCAACGTCAAAGAGTTACAGCCGCGATCCGGGATTTCCGGTTCTCGTCAATCGTTCGCTTTCGGAAACGTTGGTGCTGGCGAAAGATTCTTCCGGGCGATTGTGGGTGACGTGGACCGAGGGCGGCAAGGTGAAAATCAATCGCACGATGGGCAACGATCTCACGTGGGGAACGCCGTTTGATTTGCCGGTGCAGGGCAATGACGTTGTGGAAGATGATGTTTCCACCATCATCGCGTTTGGCGGCAATAAGATCGGCGTGATGTGGTCGAACCAAAATGACAAGACGACGTATTTCGCCGTGCATCGCGACGGCAACGCGGATCAAAACTGGGAAGCGCGCGAGACGGCGCTGACTGATGCGAAGCTCGGGGAAGTGTCGTATGATCACATCAATCTCAAACCCGCGTGCGACAACGACGGCAATATTTACGCGGCGACGAAGACGAGCCTCTCGCGCAGCGAGCAGCCGTTAAATTACGTTTTAAAAAGAGACGCCGGCGGCGCGTGGACGCGCTATCTCTTCGGCAAAGTCAGTGACGCGCACACGCGCCCGATTCTGTTGATCGACGGCGAGCATCGCCAGCTTTACGTGATCGCCACGCGCGAGGTGACCAAGAAGCGCTGGGATATTTACATGAAAAGCAGCCCGCTCGATAACCTCGCATTTGCGCCGGGGCTGGGAACGCCGTTCATCACGAGCGCGACGGACACGATGATCAACAACCCGTCATCGACCAAGCAATGTTTGAGCGGCCGCACGGGCTTGCTGGTGATCGCCAGCGATCAATCGACCCGGCATTATTTGCACAATTTCAACGATCTCGGCGGCGATCAAAATTCGTACGCGCTCACGCTGAATAAAGCCGGCCCTGGGCGCGTGAGTTTAAATCCGCCGAGCGGGCCGTACAAAGCCGGTACGATGGTGACGTTGACGGCGATTCCGGATTCCGGATTTCAATTCAACGGTTGGACGGGAGATTTAACCGGTTTTGCGAATCCGGCGACGGTGAAGATCGATGCGGCACGCCAGGTGACGGCAATTTTTACCATTAGCAATGGCCGCGGGCAAGTGGTGCATGAAGAAACCAAATCCGGCGGCTCAAGTAATTTGACGACAGTGGCGACGGCAGCAACGCTCTCCGGCGCGGCGAATCGTTTGTATCTGGCGGCGATTGCGACCAAACCGAAGACGAGCGTGTCGGGCGTCTCCGGGCTTGGGTTGGAATGGGAGCGGGTGACCACGCAATGCTCCGGCCGCGATCAAACCGGCGTCGAGTTGTGGCTGGCGAAAGGCACGCCGCGCAGCAATGGTGTCGTGAGCGCGGCTTTTTCTTCAGCGCCGGCCAATGCCGTGATCGCCGTATCGCGTTATGCCGGCGCGGATACGGCGAATCCGCTGGGCGCGCTGCTCGCGGGCAATCCGAATGGCGCGCACGGCGCTTGTGAAAACGGCGTTGACAATAATTTCTATTCCTTTGATATCACGACGACGCTGCACGGCGCGATGGTTTACACTGCGGCGACGATGCGCAATTTAACGCACACGCCGGGTGTTGGCTTCACCGAGCGCGCGGAAATCGTGCAAGGTGCGTTAGGCCCGGCGGCATCGGTGGCGGTGATCGATCGCCGTCTCAACGCCGCGGCAACGATCGCTATCAACGGGACGTTTAGCAATGACGCGGATTGGGCGGTGGTCACGGCGGAGATCCGGCCGTTGATCACGATGGACGTCAACGGCGTCGTCATCGGGCGCGAGACGCCGAGCGCTTTTGGGTTGACGCAAAATTATCCGAACCCGTTTTCCACCGAGCGCAATTTTGACAATCCGCATACGCTGATCAATTTTGCGTTGCCGGAAGCGGGAGGCGTGAGCCTTAATATTTATAATGGGCTTGGCCAATTCGTGCGCCAACTGGTCGGCGGCAAATATCCGCGCGGCACCTATCAGGTGAATTGGAACGGCCGCGATGACACGGGCCGCCCGGTCGCCACCGGTCTGTATTTTTATCAGATCCTGGTGAAAGGCGAGAGCGGCAACATCAGTTTTATCCAAACGCGGCGGATGATTTTGTTTTAGAAGTCAAGTCGTCGTGCCCCCTTGTGGGGCACTCTGGCAAAGGAAATTTATTTATTCAAAAACGGCCCACAAGGGGCCGGAACTACTTGAAGTTTCCCAGCAATTTTTTGAACGCAGATAACACGAATTGGACGGATTGACGCGGGCTGCGTTTGCAAGACAAAGCAAAAAATAAAAATCCGTGAGAATCCGCGTTATCAGCGTCATCCGTGTTCAAAAGCTTTTATTTTTTCAATTCGTTCAAATGGCATCATTGCAAAACTGAATCGTCGTAAAATATGTCAACCGGGAGCATGAACATTTATGGCGTGAGAAGAGGAGCTCCCATGATTCGCTTGTCTCGGGTCGTTGCGGCAACGGTGCGTTGCGGCTGGGCCGTGCTTTGGCTGGCGATGTTTGGGGCCGGCGGGCCATTCGCGTTCGCGCAATCGACGCCGGTGACGAACGGCTATCGCGATTTTCATTTTGGCGTGGCCGCCACGAACGAGCCGACGTATGGCAAGTCGCAAAGCAAGTTGTGGTGGAACGACGGCTTCTGGTGGGGCCTGTTGTGGAATCCGTTGACCAACCAATACGAAATTTACCGCCGCGATCAGGCGTTGTTGAGCTGGATCGGCACCAATATCGCGGCCGATAATCGCGCGGGCTCGCGCGCCGACGTGCTGTGGGACGGGCAACGCCTTTATGTCGCTTCGCATTTTTATGCTTCAACCGCGGGCGCCGCAACTTCGAGCCAACTCGCGAAGCTCTATCGCTACAGCTACAACCTCGCGACCAAACAATACACACTCGACGCGAACTTTCCCGTCACCATCAACAATTCCAAATCCGAAACGCTGACGCTCGACAAAGATTCGAACGGCAAGTTGTGGATCGCGTGGGTGGAAAACAACAAAGTTTATCTGAATCGCTCGCTGAGCAACGATCTTACGTGGGGCACGCCGTTCACTTTGCCGGTGCAGGGCAACGACGTCGATCCCGATGATATTTCCGCGCTCGTCGCGTTCGACGAGAACAAGCTCGGCGTGATGTGGTCGAACCAAAAAGATTCCACGAATTATTTTGCGGTGCATCGCGACGGCGATCCGGACGACGTTTGGCAGCCGCGCGAGGTTGCGCTTTCCGGCGCCGGCCTTGGGCGCGTGGCCGACGATCATTTGATTTTGAAAGCCTCTTGCGACGGCTCGGGTAATTTGTATGCGGCGACGGTGACCAATCTTTCCGGCTCGCAAGCCGCGAGTATTTTTGTTTTGCGGCGCACCGCCGCGGGCATTTGGAGCCGCCACATGGTTGCCACAAAAAATTTGGATCACACGCGCCCGACGCTGGTGGTGAATGAGGAAACGCAGCGCGTCTATGTTTTTGCGCGCAGCACCGACGCGAATGGCGGCAGTATTTATGTAAAAAGTGCGAGCCTGAGCGATTTGGTTTTTTCCGCGGGTCGCGGCACGCCGGTTTTGCGCAGCGCTACCGATGTCAATATCACCAATCCCACCGCGACGAAACAATGCGTCACCGTCGCCACCGGCATTTTAATTTTGGCGGCGGATAAAGACAGCCGTTATTACCTGCATCATCATCTCGATCTGACCAATCGCACGCCGCGGATCACGGCGTTTGCTCCGGCCAACGCGCCGATCAGCTCGCTGGTGACGATCACCGGCAGCAATTTCACCGGCGTGAGTCAGGTGTTGTTCAATGACGCGCCGGCGAATTTTACTTTTGATAGCGATACGCAGATTCGGGCGATTGTGCCGATCGATGCGACGAACGGCAAGATCACGATCATCAATGATTTTGGCGCGAGTGCGAGCG
>Ga0247727_10011851_pt1 | contig 15106 bp, 15 predicted proteins | sample WisWelCaveWW1625_FD_202498 | JGI IMG/M metagenome (GOLD analysis project Ga0247727, IMG submission 202498) | Biofilm microbial communities from Wishing Well Cave, Virginia, United States - WW16-25 | ecosystem: Environmental > Aquatic > Deep subsurface > Groundwater > Cave microbial mat | place... | reverse complement strand
TGATGATTTGTGTCACCGCCGCGCGAAAGCTCATGGCGCGATCCGCCGGCTGCCCGGTAGCAGGGATGATGCCGCGCGCAGCAACGCGCTTCTTGCCCGCGTGGGTAAGCTCCCAATACATCTTCCAGCAGACCCACAGGAGCAGCAGCCCGCCGGCCAGCAGGAGCAAGCCGCCGGTCAATCCCACCGTGGACAGCACAAACGTCGTGAGGGCCGCGAACACGACGCGCAGCCCGACCGCACCGGCAATGCCCCAGAGGATGACTTTCTGGCGTAGCTCCGGTGCCACGCGCGAGGCCGCCAGGCCGACGATGACGGCGTTGTCGCCTGCCAGCACTACGTCGATCATGATGACCTGGAGGAGGGCAGCGAGGTTCTGCTGGATCCAATCGATCATCGGCATGCCGGCGCCCCGCTGCGGATTGCCCGATCAGCATGGCACGCAGCGCCAGCCGCCGCCAGCCTTCTCGGCGCACGCCCGCGCAGAAAACATCCGTGCTCGAAGGACCTGCAGGTGGCAGTCAGGCAATCGCGACAGGCAACAAGCGTCTGCCGATTGCCTTCGTGTCAGACCCGGAGCCGGAGGGTCTGACACCGCCCGCCGTCTAGCGCTTCGAGAACTGGAAGCTGCGGCGCGCTTTCGCGCGGCCGTATTTCTTGCGCTCGACCACTCGGCTGTCGCGGGTGAGGAACCCGCCCTTCTTGAGAACCGGCCTCAGCTCGGGCTCATAGAATGTGAGCGCCTTGGAGATGCCGTGACGCACGGCTCCCGCCTGCCCCGAGAGGCCGCCGCCCGCGACGGTCGCCATGATGTCGAACTGGTCAAGGCGATTGGCCGCCTGCAGCGGCTGCTTGAGCAGCATGCGCAGGACGGGGCGGGCGAAATATTGCTCGAAGTCCTTGGTGTTGACGGTAATCTTGCCGACGCCCGGCTTCAGCCATACCCGCGCCACGGCGTTCTTGCGCTTGCCGGTCGCATAGGCGCGGCCCTGCGCATCGACCTTCTTGGCGGGCAGCCGGTCGGTCTCGGTACCCCTCAGCGCAGCAAGGTCTTCCAAAGTCTTGGACTCGGCCATGGGGTCAGGCCCTCGCGTTCTTGCGGTTGAGCGTCTTGACGTCCAGAAACTCGGGCTGCTGTGGCGCGTGCGGATGCGCTGCACCCTTGTAGATCTTGAGATTGCGCATGAGCTTGCGCTGCATTGGGCTGCGCTTCAGCATTCGCCCCACCGCCAGCTCCAGGACGCGTTCGGGAAACTTGCCGTCGAAGAGTTGCCGGGGCGTGCGCTGCTTGATGCCACCCGGATAGCCCGTGTGCCGGTAGTAGATCTTGTCGTCGACCTTGTTGCCGCTGAAGACCACCTTTTCGGCGTTGATCACGATCACGTTATCGCCGGTGTCGACATGCGGCGTGTAGGTGGCCTTGTGCTTGCCCCTGAGCCGCATCGCGATCAGTGCGGCAAGCCGACCGACGACAAGTCCCTCGGCGTCGATCAGCACCCATTTTTTCCCAACCTCCCCAGGCTTTGCGAAATAGGTTTTCATGCGCCGACCCCGATGTGCGTTTGGCAATAGGCTTCTAGGCGGCCGAGGCCTCCCTGTCAATTCCAATTCATGAAGAAAAAACCATATATTACAATGCACTAAATAAGAGGTATTATTCTACCCCATAGGCAGTGCGTAGCTTGCGATGGCATGGGCGACCATGTCGCCCGCGCCTTCGGAATAGATCTCGACCTCGCCGACGGCCAGACGCCGCCCCAGGCGGAGGAGCTTGACGCCCGCCGTCAGGTCGCGCGCCTCCGGCCGTGCCAAGAAGTTGATGTTCAAGCTCGATGTGACGGCGTCGAAGCCGGCCTCGCCGAGGCTGCCGATGATCGCCACATAGACGCTGAAGTCCGCCAAGGCGAACATCGCTACCCCAGAGATGGTGCCTCCCGGGCGCGTGTTGCGCGGATCGGCCTTCAACCGCACCCGAGCGAACCGCTGCCCCGCCTCCTCTATGACAAGGTTGCGTCCGCCCGAGTGAATTTGCGGGAAGCGCGCATCGATCAGGGCCTCGATGCGTTTAGCATCGAGTAGATTGGCCGGTGGACTGGGGGTTGACATGTCTGCGGTGTCCAACTTTTGTCATTAGCGACGACTACCAGAGCCCCCGTCGAGCTTCACACAGCCCGAGTCGCCAAGCGAGGACTCCACCATGCAGCAAGTGTTCCGCCTCTCCGTCGCGGCTGTCGCCGCTGTCGCCTTCGTTTACCTTGCAGGCTTTGCTTCTGCGCAGGTGCCCATAAAGCAGATCAAGCTCTCCGAAAAGCATATCGAAGGCTTCATCGCAGCGCACAAGGACATGGCGGATGCGATCGACAAGACCTCGTCCGAGAAGTCCGACGCAACAGCCCAGGCGGAGCTCGACACAGTCGCCAAGAAGTTCGGCTTCAAGGACTACAACGAGTACGAGGACGTCATCACCAACATCTCCATGGTGGTGTACGGGATCGACCCCAAGACCATGGCGTTTACCGACCCGCCGACGCAGGCGAAACGGGAGCTGGATGAAGCCGTCGCCAACAAGAACCTACCCGAGAATGAGAGAAAACAGCTGGTGGAAGAGCTGACGGAGCAGTGGAAGGCGATGCAGCCCATCATGCACCCGAGCAACGTCGATCTCGTCAAGAAGCACTACGGCAAGCTCGCGCCGTTGCTGCAATAGGGGAGCAAGGAACGATGCCGGCAAAACGAGCGGTGCCGGTTGAAGAGGCCGTTGGTGGTCGCGGGCGCGGAGCCGAGGCACCCGCTGGCCTGATCGAGAGCGAGCGCCTGGGGGGGGTTCTGTCCCTCGCGCTCGCCCGGCCGGAGGCGCGCAACAGCCTGTCCGAGGCGATGCTTGCGGCGCTGCAGGACGCAATCGACGCGGCGTCTACGGATGCCGCGGTGCGGGCGCTTGTCATCTCCGGCAGGGGCCCGGTCTTCTGTGCGGGCCATGACCTCAAGGAACTCTCCGCCCACCGCTCCGACTCGGACGGGGGACGCGCGTACACCGAGCTCTTGATGCGCAAATGCGCCAAGCTGATGCGGTCGATAGTGCGCTGCCCGAAGCCGGTGATCGCCGCAGTCGAAGGTATCGCCACGGCGGCGGGATGCCAACTGGTGGCCACCTGCGATCTGGCCGTCGCTTCGGAAAGCGCGCGCTTCGCCACGCCCGGCGTCAATATCGGCCTGTTCTGCTCGACACCCATGGTGGCGCTGGCGCGCAACGTGCCGCGCAAGCGCGCCATGGAGATGCTGCTGCTCGGCGAGACGCTGGGACCCTACGAAGCAGCGGACTATGGGCTCGTCAATCGGGTGGTGCCGGCGGGGAGGGCCATGGACCAAGCGCTGGCGTTCGCCCGGACGCTCGCCACCAAACCGCCGGTCACGCTGGCTCTCGGCAAGGAGGCCTTCTACCGCCAAATCGAGATGCCGCTCGCCGAGGCCTACGACTTTGCGGCTGGGGTCATGGTTGAAAACATGATGCATGGCGAAGCCATGGAGGGGATCGGCGCGTTCCTGCAAAAGCGCGTTGCCGACTGGAGCAAGGCTTGAGCCTTGCGCCTCTACCGATCGCCCAATGGAGGCGCATGGCCTGCGCGACCCGGAGAAGGTAGCTACCCCATCGGTGCCAGCCAGGCGAAACAATGGACCACGATCGCTACACCGACCAATACATCGCCGCCATCCTGGCGGAAGCCAGGACCATTGCCATGGTGGGTGCCAGCGCCGGCACCAGCCGCCCCAGCTATTTTGCGATGAAGTATCTTCTGGGCAAGGGCTACGCCGTCATCCCCGTCAACCCCAACCTTGCGGGTAAGGACGTCCAGGGGCGCCGCGTCTACGCCTCGCTCGCCGATATGCCGGGAACTGTCGACATCGTCGACATCTTTCGCACCTCTGCAGCTGCAGGCGATGTCGTTCGCGAGGCCATCGCCTTGAAGGAGAAGCTCGGGATCAAAGTGATCTGGATGCAGCTCGGCGTGCGCAACGATGCGGCCGCGGCCGAGGCGGAAGCGGCCGGCTTGACGGTGGTCATGAACCGCTGCGCCAAGATCGAGTACGGCCGGCTCTCGGGCGAGATTGGCTGGGCCGGCGTCAACGTCGGCATCCTCTCGTCCAAGCGCCCGTTGCTGAGCGGCCGCGGCGTGCAGGACCATATCATCCGCGAAAAGCCCTAGCGCCCTTGCAAGGCAAGACAGCAGACCGCTGCGGCAGCGGCCTGCGCAGAATCGCGGTTCGACCGCGTTCCGCACATGAACTCCGTACATGAACAACGCCTGCTGATCTCGCTCAGATCGCGTTAAGTCAGCACCTGCTTAATTGCGCGCATCGAGCGGAGCCTACCGCCGCCAGATTTCACCGACAGCAGCGAACACAACCATACCGATAGGTGCAGCAATGTTACGCCGAAGTTTCCTCGCCGGCCTGGCCGGCTTGAGCTTGCTCGCTTTCACCGCCGTGCCGGCGAAAGCGGATCAATGGGTCCTGCTTGGCCAACAGCAAGTCGGCCTCAACCCCGATCGCGACGTCTTCCACGTCGGCGGCGAAGAGGGGCGGTTCAACGCCCTGCGCTTCCGGGTGCTCGGCAACCGCGCCAACGTCGTCGAGGTGCGCGTGTTCTACGGCAACGGCACCAGCGAGTTCCTCAACGTCCGCGAGCACATGATGCCGGGCCAGTTCACGATGGCCTACGACCTGAAGGGGCATGACCGCGTCATCCGTCGGATCGAGGTGCTGTATCAGTCGGGCAACCCGTTCTTGGGCCAGGCCACATTCCAGGTCCACGGGCTGCGCAACACCGCGGGCCCCGGCCCTGGCGGCGGGGCGTGGGTGACGCTCGGCACGGTGAAGGCGAACCTGGCCCTCGACCACGACACGATCAACGTTGGACCGGGCTTCGGCGCGTTCCGGACGCTCCGGTTCCATGTCACCCACCGGCCGATCTATCTCTTTAACATCCGCGTGACCTTCGGCAACGGGACGACCCAGGTCTACAACTTCAACCGGCACATCAACGCCGGCGCCTGGTCGGTGCCGCTCGATCTCGCCGGTGACCTTCGCATCATCTCGCGCATCGACATCGTCTACCGGAAGGAGCCAAGCTGGCCGGGCGACGCGCGGCTGACCATCCAGGCTCACAGCTGACCCCTCCCCAGCAACGGCGTGTGACCTGAGATGCCCGTGCGCCCCTCGATGGGCGCACGGGTTTGCCCCGTCTGCGGACGGCCGGCGCAAGCAGCGCAGGCCGCATCGAGCGACGATCCCGTCGTCGCAGTTGCACGCGGCACACCTCTTGATGGAGCTAAAACAGCCGTTGACTTGCAGCGAGGGATTGGTTCCGGTGGACTATCCTCGACGAACACAGCTCGACAGGAGCCTGCCGATGCCCGCCAACGATGCGCCGGGGTTTGCCACACTCGCCATCCACGCCGGCGCCGCCCCCGATCCATCGACGGGTGCGCGCGTCACCCCGATCTATCAGACGACGTCGTACGTCTTCAACGACGTGGACCACGCCGCCGCGCTGTTCAATCTGGAGGTGTTCGGCAACATCTACACGCGCATCATGAACCCCACGCAGGCGGTGCTCGAGCAGCGCATCGCCGCACTCGAGGGCGGCACGGCCGCACTCGCCGTCGCCTCCGGCCACGCCGCGCAAGCGATCGTATTCCACACGCTGATGGACCCGGGCGACCAGTTCGTTGCCGGCCGCCAGCTCTACGGCGGCTCCGTCAACCAGTTCAACCACGCCTTCAAGAAGTTCGACTGGCACGTTGCCTGGGCCGACGCCACCGACCCCGCGAGCTTCGAGAAGGCGATCACGCCCAAGACCAAGGCGCTGTTCTGCGAGTCGATCGCCAATCCCGGCGGCATCGTCATCGATCTGCCGGCGATCTCGGCCATCGCCAGGAAAGCCGGCGTGCCGCTGATCGTCGACAATACGCTGGCCACGCCCTATCTGTGCCGGGCCAAGGACTTCGGCGCCGACATCATCGTGCACTCGCTCACCAAGTTCATGGGCGGGCACGGCAACTCCATCGGCGGTGCCATCGTCGACTGCGGCACCTACGACTGGTTGGCCGCGAAGAAGAAGTTTCCGACGCTGCAGGAGCCCAACCCCAGCTACAACGGCATGCGCATGGCCGAGACGTTCGGCAACTTCGCCTTCGCCATCGCCTGCCGCGTGCTGGGGCTGCGCGATCTCGGCCCCGCCATCTCGCCGTTCAACGCGTTCCTCGTCCTCACCGGCATCGAGACGCTGCCCCTGCGCATGGCTAAGCACTGCGAGAACGCGCTCGTGGTTGCCAGGTATCTCAATCAGCATAGCCAAGTCGCCTGGGTGAACTACGCCGGGCTACCGGCGAACAAGTACAACGCGCTGGCCCAGAGGATCTGCCCCAAGGGTGCAGGCTCGGTGTTCACCTTCGGCCTCAAGGGCGGCTACGAGGCCGGTGTGCGGGTGGTCTCGAATGTCAGGTTGTTCTCGCATCTCGCCAACATCGGCGACGTGCGCAGCCTCATTATCCACCCGGCCTCCACCACCCATCGCCAACTGACGGACGAGGAGCGCAAGGCGGCCGGCGCCGGCAACGACGTGGTGCGCGTGTCGATCGGCCTGGAGGACGCCGCCGACATCATGGGCGACTTGGAGCAGGCGCTCGCGGCTTGATCTCGGCGGAGAAGCGGGCGAGCTCCGCGCTGTCATCCTGGGATTTCGCGCAGCGAAATATCCGGGACCAGGCCACGACGAGCACCGATTCCGCACTGACCTTCCGAGCGGCTCGACCGGGCGGGTACCATTGGTGCCCTGGCGAGCGCGCGCCGTGCTATCGTAGAGCCACGCCCCGCAAGAGGCGGAGGCTGCGTTGCTGCCCTTAATTGCTCGGGTCATGCGCGGGGTTGCTTTGGAGGATACCATGAAAGTTCCCTTGCTTTGTTTGATGCTCGCGTTGCTGCTGCTCCCGGCGCGGGATGCCGGCGCTCAGCAGGTCAAGCTCAGGGCCAACTTGCAGTTCCCGATTTCCAATCCCGTGTTCGGCGGGAGCCTGGCCCGTTTCAAGGAGGAGGTCGAAAAGCAATCCAGGAACGACATCACCATCGAGATCTTCGACAAGTCACAGTTGTTCACCGACTATCAGGTCGTTGACGCCGTCTCGTCCGGCGCTGTCGACATCGCCATGACGGCCGCTCAGCAGTTCTCCTACAAGGCTCCGCTCGTTGGCATCCTCGATCAGCCGTTCCTGTTCAACTACCACGCTCTGATGAGCGCGGTGGCAAGCCCTGGCAGCGAGATCCGAAAGCTGATCGACGAAGCCATCCTGGCCGAGATCGGCGTGCGCGTTCTCTGGTGGCATCCGCTCGGCAACAACGTGTTCTTTTCCAAAGGCCGGGATGTCGCAGACCCAGCGCGGCTCAAGGACCAAAGGGTTGCCTCGCCCGGCAAGCTCCCGGCGGAGTTCGTCGCGTGGTGTGGCGGTAATCCGGCCGCGCTCACCGTCGAGAAGTTCCACGACGCCTTCCAGGACGGCGCGCTCGATATGGCCATGGTCGGCTTCGGTGCTCTGCAAGTCTTCGGTCTCTGGAAGTTCACGGATACCGTCACCTTCACGCACCATTCTCCGATCGTATTCTTCCTCGTCGTCAACGAGAAGACCTGGCAATCGCTGCCGCCAGCCCATCGAGCCGCTTTTGCGCAGGCAGCAAGCAAGGTGGAGAGTGAGATCCGCAGCCACCAGGCGCAATCCGAGGCCAGGGCCAGCGCCTTTGCAAAAAGCAAGAACGTGAAACTCCAGGAGTTGACGCCCGACCAGGTGGCCGAGTGGCGCGCCTGCAGCGCCGGAATGCTCGCCGACTACATGGAGGAACGGCGAACGCGCGCGCCGGCTCATGGACGCGTATGGCAAGCTGCGGACCGATCCGTGCTGCTCCGCCGGGCCAAGCACCGTCGCCTTCACGCGGCGCTAATCTAGTCCTTCAATGTCCTGACCCTGTCCTTGGCGTCAGGATGCCCCAGCTGATCGGCACGCTGGTACCAATGCCTCGCGCGCTCCTTGTTGCCGACCATGCCGAAGACGCCGAGCGACCACAGGCGGCCGGGGTCGTAGGTCGAGCCCAGTGCAAGGGCCGCCTGTGCGCTCCCCATCGCGGCTGCCCGCTCGTAGAGGGCGCGCGCCGCCGCCACGTCGCCTCGTGCGAGCAGCCGATCTCCGGCTTGCAGCAGCTCATTGATCGCGGTTTGATTGAGCTTGCCGTCCTGCGGGATCGGCGGCGGCGGCACCGCCAGCCACGCCTTGGTCTGGGCGGCAACGGCGCCGTTGGTCCGCCGCAGCTCGACCTTGACCTCGATCAACGACGCCGACCATTCCGGCACGATGATTTCGAGCTGCTTCAGTGCGCCCGGCAACAGCAGCCACGAGTCGGAGCCCATCCTGGTGGCGCCCGACAGCGTGGCGTTTGCAGGCAGGCCCGACAGGACCAGGATATAGCTCTCCTGCAGCGCTTCTTCCGGCCGCACCTGCAGAGGCAGACGCGACGGCTTGAGTGCCTCGAGCCGCAGCGGCTCACTCGGCGAACCGATGGGCAGCAGCTCGATCGGACGGCTCAAGGCCGGCGCGACATGGTCCTTGGACTGGGCAGGTGCTTGTACGCCCCCGCCGGTCTTGCTGGTCGCCGCAGCCTTCTCGGCGTCGTTGGTCGCGGTCTCGCGACGGGCCACGCCCAGCGTTATGACGACCGCCAACACGGCGGCGATAATGGTGTTCACGGCTGTCGCCGTCACAAACAGCCACGGGCTGATGCTGACGGCGCTGGCCGGCTGAACAGGCACGAGCGCCCGCGACTCCTCCCGGCGCATCGGCTCCTGATACGGCACGGCATCGGCCGGGGGCCGATACGGCACGGCACCGGCCGGGAGCCGATACGGTGCGGGATCGGCCGGGAGCCGATACGGCGCGGGATCGGCCGAGAGCCGATACGGTGCGGGATCGGCCTGCGGATGATACGACAGGGCATCGGCGGGGGGCGGGGACAAGACAGCCTCCGTTGCCACCTCCTCTGGCGCTTGGAACGCTACGGCATGGAGACCGTTCTGCACGCCGTTTCCGGCACTGCCCGCGATATGCGGCAGTTGCTGAATGCGATCCAGAAGTCGCTTGATCTCACGCAATCTGGCAACGTCACTGGGATTGCTCATGGTCACCCTTGACTAAGGCTCGAGTTGCACAGAACTTTTCGTCGGCCGCCAAATCAAAATGTTGAGGCGCATACCCCGTTCCCGGCGCCTATTTAGCATCGGGCCGGTCCGTAACCGATTTGCGCGCCCAGCCTTGGAACTCATCGAAGAGCTTCTTTCGCTGGGCAGCCGAGAGGCCGGGCGGAGCGGCCTGCTTGCTGGCGCGCAGGAACTCATCAAAGTGGCCCTGCAGCTGCGTCTTTTGCTGCTCGAACGCCTTGATCAGCCACGCCTCGGCCACCGCGACACGGGACCATCCGGGCAAGACTGCACCGAGGTTGACGTCCTTCCACTTCGGATGCCGCTCCGAGACGGCCAGCTTCGATATCGCGTCGAGCACGGCGGGAACATGCTTAGCAACACGCCGTGCCGCCTCGTCGTTGGTCTTGTCGCTTTTCGCGAGCAGCACCGCGCTGACCGCGACGGTCTCCACGATGGCGCCAGGCGGTATCAGGGCCGGGTAGTCCTCCGCCAGGAGAACCGCGGGCGAGTAGCCCTCGCCCAGGGCCGCCGAAAACGGCAGCTGCAACAACCGCACACTGCCGTCCTTGGGGAGCCCGGACACGAGCGGAAACGGCTTGCCGGCAACCAGCACAGCCGCAGCGAGCGTGCCGGCACGAACCCCTTCCAGAGCGTCGACCGGCTCCATGACGACGCTCTCAACGGACACGCCCAGCCGCTGAAAGATGTCGCTCGCTGTGAACTGCGCCGTGCCGTCTTCCGGCGGCACCGCAATCCGCTTGCCGCGTAGAGCATCGAGCGAGGCGATATCGCGGCCCACAAGCACGTGAACCTCCTCGCCGTAGAGCACGGTGACATACGCGACCCTCTGAGACAGGCTGCCGCCAAACGCATTCGTGGCCTTGGCATGGACGAGCACGTTCGCCGGGACGATGGCCATATCGACGCCGCGCAGGAACAGAAGGTCCTGCAAGTTCGCCAGACCGCCGCTGGCGGCGATCGGCAGAACGCGAAGGCTCCCGCCGGCACCGCCAGCGGCCACCAGGTCGGTCGCCATCGCAAGATAGCTTGTGCCCGGCCGGCTTGCGGCGAGGATCAACGCGTCCTGGTTGAACCTCAGGCGCTGAGCCTGCTGCTGCTGGAGGGCTTGCTGCTGGGGAGCCACAGTCCGTGCCCGGGGCTGCTGGGTCTGGGCGAAGGCAACTTCGGCCGCGAGCAGCATCGGCACTGCAGCGAGGGCCCGTGCCGCCAGGCTGAGGCTGCCGGCAGCCGTCACGCCGCACGAACGGCGAGCATGCCAAGGACCCGCTGCTGATAGCTGCATGTTCGTTACCCTCTGTCAGATAGCTGAGGCGATGGCCGCCAAACCCGCCGTTTGTTTGGGGACAATTCTCAGCAAGCCATGGTCAAGGCTCAAATGCGGCGGCAAAAGGACGTCATCGGCCCTTATCCACACGCGCAGCCGCAAGTGTCCCGCATGAGGGGCGCCCGGGCGTTAGTGGGCGGGAGGGAAAAATGACTGCGATCTATGATCCTGTCTTGGTTCTCTTGTCGATCGGCGTGGCGATCCTGGGTTCGTTGACCGCGCTCGCGCTTACCGCCGGCGGCTACGATCGCGACTTCGGCGCCTGGCACACGAGCTTCGCTCTCGCCAACAGCGGTCTCATCATGGGCAGCACCATCTGGTCCATGCACTTCATAGCCATGATGGCCGTCGGGCTGCCGGTGCCGGTCAACTACAACGTCGTGGAGACGATTGGCTCCGTCTGCGTCGCAATCGTTGCGACCGGCGCGGGGCTCTATCTGACGAGGGCGCGCCTGTTGCGGCGCTGGAGCATCCCGGCCGGCGGACTTTGCATGGGGCTCGGCATCGCCGGCATGCACTACCTCGGCATGAGCGCCATTCGCGGCTGCGGCTTGGCGTATGACCTCTCGCTGGTTGCGGCGTCGGTGGCAATCGCCGTGAGCGCATCGATGGCGGCGCTGTGGTTCGCGTTCTACCGGCGCGGCGTGCTGACCACGCTGGCGGGCGGCATCGTGCAGGGCCTGGCGATCGCCTCGATGCACTACACGGCGATGGCGGCCACGTACTTCGTCCCGCTGGAGGCGGCGGTCGAGTTGAGCGAGCCGCTGCTCGGCCAAGACCTGTTCGCCTACTCGATTGCCTTGGGCATTGCGGCGGTATCGTTCGGCAATCTCGTGCTTCTGGGCCTGCTTGCGCTGCGCCGCAATCGCACCGCCTAACCCGCTCGACGTGCGCCGCCGCAGGCTCAGCCCTTCGCCTTGACGTAGCTTCCCGGCGCATCCTCGATCACGCCGCTCCTGGCGCCCGGAGTGCGCGCCGGGACCATGCCACCCGAGTGCTTGGCAAGCCATTCGGCGTAGTGCGGCCACCAGGAGCCTTTGTGCTCCTGCGCGCTCTCGGTCCAGGCCTCGAGCGTGGCGGCGCGCTTGTCGTTGGTCCAGTACTGATATTTGGCCTTGGCCGGCGGATTGATGACGCCGGCGATATGCCCGGATCCCGCGAGGACATAGGTGACCGGCCCGCCGAACAGGCGCGAACCGATGAACACGGATCTCGCCGGGGCGATGTGATCCTCCTTGGTGCACAGCTCATAGATCGGCAGCTTCACCCTGCCGAGATCGAGCTTGACGTTGCCGATCGTCATCTGTCCGCGCGCGAGCTTGTTCTCATGATAGAACTCGCGCAGATAGAACTTGTGGTTGGCGGCGGGCAGGCGCGTCGAGTCCTGGTTCCAGAACAGCAGGTCGAAGGGGAACGGCTTCTTGCCCAGCAGGTAGTTGTTGACGATGTAGGGCCAGATCAGGTCCTTCGGGCGCAGCATGTTGAAGATGGTGGCCATGCGTGCGCCGTCGAGGTAGCCGCGCTCGGCCATCATCTCCTCGAGCGCCTTGAGCTGCGCGTCGTCGATGAACACCATCAGGTCGCCAGCCTTGGTGAAATCCACCTGCGCGGCGAAGAAGGCGGCCGAGGCGAACGGCTCCTCGCCGCGGGCGGCAAGATAGGCAAGCGTGGTGCCGAGCAGGGTGCCGCCCACGCAGTAGCCGATGACGTTGACCTGCTCGGTCCCAGCCTCCCGCTTCACGGCCTCGGAGGCAGCCAGAATGCCCTCGGTCATGTAGTCCTCGAAGGTCTTGTGGGCGAGGCTCTGATCGGGGTTCACCCAGCTCACCACAAACACGGTGAAGCCCTGCGATACCGCAAACCGGATGAACGATTTCTCCGGCCCGAGGTCGAGAATGTAGAACTTGTTGATCCAGGGCGGGACGATCAGCAGCGGCCGTTCGTGCACCTGCTCGGTCGACGGCGCGTACTGGATGAGCTGCATGATGTCGTTCTGGAGGATGACCTTGCCCGGCGCCGTGGCGACGTTGCGCCCGACCTCGAAGGCGTCCACGTCGGTCTGGCTGATGTTGAGGAGATCGCCGGACCTCTCCATGTCGCGCACGAGGTTGGCCATGCCCTGCACGAGGTTCTCGGCACTCGACGCCGCCGTCTCGCGCATGACCACGGGATTGGTCAACGGGAAGTTGGAGGGCGAGAACGCGCTCACGAACTGCTTCAGGTAGAAGGCCCCGCGCTGGCGCGTGCGCTCGTCAAGTCCAGCGGTCTTGTCGAGCATCTCCTCGAGCCAGCGGGCGGTGATGAGATAGGACTGCTTCCAGAAGTCGAAATAGGGGTTGCGGCTCCACTCCGGATCACTGAAGCGATTATCGCCCTGCTCCGGCTCGGCAACGGGAAACGCCTCGCCGCCCATGGCACGCTGGGCGGTGCTGGTCATGAGTTGCGCGTACCGGCCGAACAGCGCCGCCTGCGCCTCGACGAGCCTGGCGGGGTCCGCCATCCAAGGTTGCGCGATCTCGGAGAACAGCTTGGCAGCCTCCGTCAACTCGCTTGCGGTCGTGTAGGGGCCGGCCGCGCCGCGAGCCCGGTCGAGAAAGCCGTGCAAGGCCCTTTGGCCCTCTTGCATCAGGCGCAGCACGTTGCGGCCAAACGCCTCTGGATCGGCAATCTGATAGGCCCCGAGGTCGATCGCCGGGGGGAGCGGCTTCCTGGTTTCGATTGCGGATTTCTGCATCGTCGATCTCGCGGAGGTCGGTCCGGCGCGCGCCAATGTGCTGTCAGCGTCGCGCCCTTTCTAATGGTAATCTAGTGCCTGCCGCCCCAGCCGCACCAAAAAAAGCCTAAGCCTCCATGTCAAGACCGGCCAGAATCAGTTAGCGGTCATCCACAACAGCGAAGACTTCGCAGCGCGATAGTGCTACACAACGCGGCACGGCGGGATGGAGGGGCATATGGCGGTGCGGTGGAAGCTCGGGGTGGCTATGGTTGCTTCGGCCACCATCGCCTCCGGCCTGCTCGGTTGCGCCGAGACGCTGTCGCTCGCCGACTTGCCAAATGTTACGAAGCTGCCCGAGAAGCTCCTGAGCAAGGAAGAGCAGCAGAAAACCGTGAACCAGATGGCCGAGAAGGGACACACTCACCAAGCCGAAGCGGCCAAGGAGATCGAGAAGGCCAAATAGGCTTGTTCGTTGTTGTCTGCCTCTAGAGTTGGTTGCGTCCCGTGATCGAAGAGTTCCACCGCGTCAAGCGCCTCCCGCCCTATGTGTTCTCCGAGGTCAATCGCCTGAAGGCGGCGGCCCGGGCGCGGGGCGCCGATATTGTCGATCTCGGCATGGGCAACCCGGACATGCCGACCCCACAACACATCGTCGACAAGCTGTGCGAGACCGTGGCCCGCCCGCGTACCAACCGCTACTCGGCATCCAAGGGCATCCCGGGCTTGCGCAAGGCGCAGGCGGCCTACTACGCGCGCCGGTTCGGCGTGAAGCTCGATCCGGAGACGCAGGTTGTGGCCACGCTCGGCTCCAAGGAGGGGTTCGCCAACATGGCACAAGCCATCGCGGCGCCGGGCGACGTGATTCTGGTGCCGAGCCCGACCTACCCGATTCACGAGTTCGGCTTCATCATTTCCGGCGCGGCCATCCGGCACATCCCCACAACCGGTGAAGCGACAGGCGCCAGGGACCCGCACGCTGAATTCTTGCGCGGCGTGGAGCGTGCGGTCAGACATTCGATCCCGCGGCCACTTGCGGTCGTGCTCAGCTACCCGTCGAATCCGACCGCGATGACAGCTGATCTCGACTTCTACACAGAGGCCGTTCAGCTGGCCAAGAGGCTGGAGCTGATCATTCTCTCGGATCTCGCGTATGCGGAGATCTATTACGACGGCATACCGCCCCCGTCGGTGCTGCAGGTGCCGGGCGCGATGGACATTACGGTCGAGTTCACCTCGCTGTCCAAGACCTACGCCATGCCCGGCTGGCGCATGGGCTTTGCGGTCGGCAACGCGCGGCTGATCGCGGCGCTGGCGCGCGTCAAGTCCTATCTCGACTACGGCGCCTTCACGCCGATCCAAGTGGCGGCGGCGGCTGCGCTCAATGGGCCGCAGGAGTGCGTGGAGGAGATCCGCAAGATCTACCAGGGACGGCGCGACTGCCTGGTCGAAAGCTTCGGGCGCGCCGGCTGGCACATCCCCGTGCCACGGGCCTCCATGTTCGCGTGGGCGCCGATTCCCGAGCCTTTCCACGAAGTCGGCTCGGTCGAGTTTGCGAAGCTGCTGATCGACGAGGCAGAGGTCGCGGTGTCGCCGGGGCTCGGCTTCGGCGAGTACGGCGAGGGCTATGTGCGCATCGCCCTGGTGGAGAACGAGCACCGCATCCGCCAGGCCGCCCGCAGCATCAAAAAGTTCCTCGCGCGCTCGCACAAAACCATGCATAACGTGATCCCTATTCCGCAAGCGGCATCGCGTTAGCTGACTAAATGAGCCAGCCGTTGAGAGTTGGGGTTGCCGGGCTTGGCAC
>Ga0247727_10011850_pt1 | contig 15107 bp, 12 predicted proteins | sample WisWelCaveWW1625_FD_202498 | JGI IMG/M metagenome (GOLD analysis project Ga0247727, IMG submission 202498) | Biofilm microbial communities from Wishing Well Cave, Virginia, United States - WW16-25 | ecosystem: Environmental > Aquatic > Deep subsurface > Groundwater > Cave microbial mat | place... | reverse complement strand
TGGCGCCGAAATAAACGTCGATCTCGCTGCGCACGCCGAAATCCGGCAGATAAATTCCCGGCTCGATGGAAAACGCCACGCCCGGAATGATGTGGCGGGAGTCACGGGTTTCGTAGCTGTCGATATTGACGCCGTTGCCGTGCACCGTCGTGCCGATGCTGTGGCCGGTGCGATGAAAGAAATATTGGCCGTAACCGGCGTTGGTGATCTGCTGCCGCACGATTTCGTCGACACGATAACCCGGCGCCGTCTGGCCGGCGGCGGCTTGTTGGCGAAGGAAATTCACGGCGCTGTCGCGCGCCGCCACCACGGTTTGAAAAACTTTTTGCACATTATCCGGCACTTTGGTTCCGGCATATCCCATCCAGGTGATGTCGGCGTAAACCGCGCCCCGATTTCCTTTTAATTTTTCTTGAAGGAAAGTTGGGGGCATCTTGCACCAAAGATCGAGCAAAATCACATCGCCCGGGCGAATCGGGCTGTTCGCCTGCGCGGTCGGCGCATAATGCGGGTTGCTCGCGTTCGCGTTCACGGCGACAATCGGCATGTCTTCGATCATCGCGCCGCCGGCTTGAATTTCTTTGATGATAAATTGTTGGATGTCGTATTCGGTGACCGGCTGTTTGGCTTGCAGAGCCGCTTCGATTTTCTTGAAAGCTTTTTGCTGCGCTGTGTGCAAAATTTTCGCGGCGGCAATGTGGCTCTGAAGCTGGCCGGCGTCCCAGCGCGCTTGAAAGAGTTGAATGAGATTGGCCGAGGAAACCACCTCGGCGCCGAGCGAGCGCAGCAGTTCCAACATGCCCGCGTCAACGTAAGACACCGTCGGCACATCGCTCATTGGCGAGTATTCCATCGCCAGGCGCGGCCGCGTCTTGCCCGTGCTCTGCAGCAAATCGCGCAGATGCTGATGCAATTCCTGCCAGCCGGCGTAATAAATCGCCCGCCCCGGCAGCGGAGGAAAATTGGCTTGCTCAATTTTATGCCCGAGCAGAATCGGCTCGCCCGTCGCCGGAATCAGATAAAACCAGCGGCGCGTGACCATGTGCCCCTCGAAGACAAAAAGTTCGGCTGCAACAGCGTTAATGCCGTGAAAATCATAAATCAGCCAGCCGTCGAGCTTCTCGGCGCTGAGCGCTTTTTGAACTTCTGCAATATCGAGCCGCAAACCTTTAAATGACTTTTGAGCCGGGGTCGGCATAAATTCCTCCTCTTCACAAGTTCAATTTCGGAAATCGCAGGCACATTTAATACGCAATTTATAATACACAATTTACAACCAAAGACTTTTAAATGCAACTGGCAAAATAAATCTTGCAACTGGTCAATTAAAGGGCTGCGCCCGTTGGTGCAAACAAAGTACCATTTGCAATAACCCCGACGGCCAGACGGCTCGCATGAGGCGTAGCCCCGATTTTCCATTCAGAATTTGCACAAGAAGCCGGGGCAGGCGACGCCGAAGGAGCCTGAGATTTGTTAAGCCCAGACGGGCGCAGCCAGAACTCGGCCAGCGCCAACGCTTCGCGCAAAGATCGAGCGGCCACAAAACCCAATCGCTGCACCAATCCGGCCTCCAACGTCGTAACCATGATGACGCGGCGCACCCGCGCTCTCTGCAGCACCGCCAGCGTCATCAACACCTCGAGTTCGTTGTGACGAAATTGCTGATGAAACCATCCGGCCAGCCGAGGGCTCCACAGACATGAGTCCGCGCCGGTCCGACTCTCGGGCCACTCCTGCAAAAAACGCGGCAGAACGTCTGAGCCGAGTCCATCACGGCATTCGGCAAGATAGATAATCACGTCTTGCGAGCGGCCGAATTGCAACGCGCGCAGCAACGCCAGACTGGCCGTCCGGAAATCGCGATCGTGGGGAAAGCCGCCGCAGCTTACAACCAGGAGTTGGGCCTGCCCTGCCAAAGGCTCTGGGCAGGCCAGGGCCGGCGGCGGCAAAATGAGCGCGCCAAACATGCTGTCGATGGCCTTGCATCCGGCCGAAAACGCTTGCAACGGCTCGCCCGCCACCGCGCCCACGATTTGCTGCTGATCGTTGAGAACGGTGTGCAAAAGAAAATTAGCGGCAATAAAACGCAAGGCCTCGCGGCTATCTTCCTGCAGCGGATTGCCTTCCACCACCGCATCGCGGCAGCGCGCGTAAATCTGCGGCGTTTCCAACTCAAAAGCGTTTTCGTGACCAAGGGCATGGCTGAAATGACGATAAATGCTTTCCTCGCCGGCGCAGCCCGGCAGAATCAGTCGCGGCCCGGCGCCGTATCCCGCCAAAGGATGATGCGAAACACTGCCGCTCAACAGCACGTGATCGGCGTCCATCAGCAGCCGGTTGACAAAAACCGGCGTCCCGCGGCGGGTCAAACCGGCATACGTGAGCGACTTGTGATCGTGCGGATCATGCCAAAACACCCGCACCTTGTCGCCAACCAACTCTGCAAATGAGACCTGTGGCCACCGCGGCAGTCCCTTACAGGCGTCTGCCGACGGGCGTTGCCACGAATCCACTGGGGCAGCCACGAGCACGCGAATTTCATCATCAGGCACTCCCAGGCAGTTCAAACGCTCTCGCAGCAACGGCAGATAATATTCCGCGCCACCGCCTACTGTCAGGTTCGGCGTCACGATCACCACATTTCTCGTCCCGCTGGCGGAACGAAAAACCTGGTTGAACGGATGACAGCCGAGCGTTCGGTCCAGCGCCTGGTTGAGAATTTCCGGCGGTTTTTGCAGCGTCGCAATATGCCTGGGTTGCGCTTCCGCAAAATGAGCCGGCGGTTTAAAATCCGCGCTCATCATCTCGCTGCCATATTTGAGTCTTAATTCCATCGTCCTGAATTCAAGGTATTAGAATTTCAGGATAATGTCAACCTTTTTAACCCGTTTGAGCGGCCTTCGCGCCGCGTTTACATCCCAAAACATGCGTCCGTGAGGGCAAGCGTTTTATGATAAAACACTGTCTACGGATGAGACAGTTTGATCGTTTTTCGATGATGTTAATTTTGTCAAATTGTGGCAGGCGGGTTTTATAAAAACAAAAACTTACAACAAGCTAGGGCATAGGATCTTGCTTGGCACGTGTTTGGCTATTGGATTTAGCGCACAAGAAGTGCTCTTTGAGATGTATCAGGGCTTACGCCCGCAGGGATGCTCCTATTGACCCACAACATGCGCTGCGAGCAGGCTACGCCTGAAAGGAGTTAACCTTGAAAGAAATTTTACTATTTGGCCGGGTCGAACGTGAAGACTTGATCTGCAACGTCATGGAACATGCACAAGGCTACAAGTTTCGACACACCAGCAGCGCTGCCAAGGCGCTGAAAATGTTGGAAAAAACCTCGCCAGATTTCATCATGGTCACTGGCAACATCGGAAAAAATGGCGATGGGAGTTACTACATTGAGTTGTAAACCGGTCGGTTATCATATCGGCTACCCCATCATCCAATATACTTCCATCCTTAAAAAGGCTTTTTGATTTCTTTTTAAGGACACCTACCCCAAAGAAAGGGGCACGGTTTCGCGCGCTGTGCCCCTTTTTTATTTATAAAAACCACGCTAGCCCGGCGGCCATGTCGCAAAAATGTATCAAATCAAGGCAGTTTAAAAACAGCGCAATTGGCCCGGCCAAGCCATCGCCGCGTGGACCCCTGGAATGCCTCACTATACTCGTTAAGGGTTATTTTGTAACGGTCATTGCGAGCGCTTCTCAGCGAAGCAATCTCTTTAAAATCAGTAGATTGCTTCGGCAAAAAACGCCTCGCAATGACTCACATACCAACCCGCAACGAGTATATCATCAAAGAAATGCTCACCGTGAAGCAACGAGAAGCCGTAAACATTTTTCTGCCCTCTATTTTTCTGCCTTACTTTCATAAAAAGTTAGTGACATCGGTCATCCTGACTGCAAGCAAGAGGCTTGCACTACCCACCCGCAACTGAACGATTAGTTGCCGCCCCAAAAATCCCTTGCATCTTCCTCCCCTTTTCAATATCTTAATCCGGCGCAAGCAGTCGCAATTCATTCAAAAACCGAGACCTCACGAGATGGCGTAGCCGCATGAGCATACTCAGAATTCCTCTCCCGATTGTCGATCATCCGGCGGAAAACTCGCTGCCCGCTCCTGAAAACCGACGGCGCGGGTTGTTTCCCAAACCGGATTTGAGCATTGGCAAAGAAGTCTCCCTACCGCAGCTTTTCAAGAGTTTGACGCTGCGCCGCGTGTGGAATGCCGCGCGAGTCCTCGCCTCGTTTCTGCTGTCGGCGATCATGAAAAAAAACTTCGTCTGGGGCGCGCCGCCGATTCTCACCATCGAGCCGACGAACGTTTGTAATTTGCGCTGCCCGCTCTGCGTCACCGGTAACGGTTCGATGCAGCGCGCCAACGGCCGGATGGATTTTGAAACTTACCGGTGCCTCATCGACGAGCTGGCGGATCGTGCCATTTACCTCGTGCTCTTTCATCAAGGCGAGCCGTATCTTCATCGCCAATTCAACGAGTTTGTGGCTTATGCGAAACAACACGGCTTGTACGTCACCACCAGCAGCAACGCGCATTATTTCGACGAGAAAACCGCCGAAGCCACCGTCGCCAGCGGCCTCGACACCATCATCATTTCCGTCGACGGCGCGACGCAAGAAACCTACAGCCGCTATCGCGTCGGCGGCTCGTTGGAAAAAGTGTTGGCCGGCGCGCGCCATTTGGTCGCGGCCAAAAAACGTTTGCGCAGCAAAACGCCGTACATTTATCTGCAATTCATCGTCATGCAGCACAACGAGCACGAGCTGGCGGCGATGGAAAAGCTGGCGCGGGAGCTGGAGGTGGATCGCTTCCTGAAGAAAACCGTGCAAGTGGAAACATTTGCCGAAGCGCAGGAATGGCTGCCCTCCGAAGAACGCTTTCGCCGCTATAATTTGACGGAAGAAAATTTTGCCGTGAAGGGCGGCAAGGGCGCCTGCCCGCGGCCGTGGCTCACCACGCTGGTGAATTGGGACGGCAGCGTCTCGCCTTGCTGCTTCGACAAAAACGGCCGCCATCTCACCGGCGATCTGCAAACAACGTCGAGCTTCGCGGCGGTGTGGCAGTCGGACGACTATGCCGGCTTTCGCCAAAAACTGCTCACGAATCGCCAGGAAATTGATATGTGCAGAAACTGCAATTATGGAATCGGGTTGTTCGTTTGATGAATGCCAAAGCAAAGATTTTTAAAACCACCAAGACACCAAGACACCAAGAAAAATTAATTAGCTTCGTGCCTTTGTGCCTTCGTGTTTGTCTGCGCTCGAGCGTTTTTTTGCTCACATTAAATTCTTCTGTTTTTGCTCAATTGAGCCGATCAGATTTCCTGCTCGTCGCTTCTGCCGGCGTTCCGCTCGAACATCCGGTTTATGCATTTCTGGAAAAATTGTCGGCGTTCCTGCCGGAATATGCGCTCGACCTGCACGTTCTGCCGCTCAGCCGCGAGCAGGCGCAGCAAATTCTGGCAGCGGCCAAAACAAAAAATGTGGCGCTTTCAGCCGCCGATCGAGCGCTGCTGCAGCAATATCTGGCCGAATTTACGGATCCGAAAATCGGCGCCGCGCCTCATGCGGGCGCGGAACGGCATTTTCTGCGCTACGAGGAAGCCAACGCGCAGATTTTCGCCGATCTTTTCATCAACCAGCAGTTTGAATTTCGCCGCGGCGAAGAAACCCGAACGGACCTTGATGCCGGCGCCGCCGGCATCGCGCGGACCCGCGGCGGCGTCAAGGTGCGCGCCGCGCTTTCTCCCCGCCTGCTCGCGGCGGTCGAAGTGAGCAACATTCTCGAACGCGGCGTGAACGACACGGCGGAAGTGTTGACCCCCGGGGCCGGCGCGCCGTTCGTGCTCTCCGGCAAATCCGCCTTTCGCGAAAAAGTCATTGCTTACGCCCGCCTGCGCCTGCCGTGGTTCGATCTGGAAATCGGCCGCAATGAACTTTCTTGGAATCTCAGTCCGTTGACGCAACTGACGCTGGCGCGGGAAAATCAGCCGTTCGATTTGATCAAGCTCGACCGGCGTTGGAGGAAATTCCGTTTTACTTTTTTTCATGCGAATTTGCGCGCCGCCCAGCGGAAATTTTACGCCGCCCACCGGTTGGAAATCATGCCGCTGCCGAATCTGCTGATCGGCGCCGGCGAGTCGGTGATTTACGGCGGCCGGAGCGCGGAGTTCGAGTATCTCAACCCGCTCATGCTGTATCACGCCGCCGAACATTTGCTCGGCGACCGCGACAACAACACCTTGACGGTCGATTTCACGTTTTTCCCTTTTTACGGCGCCAAGTTTTACGGCGAAATTTTTGTGGATGATTTGAGTTTTGAATTTCCCCTCGGCACGTATTGGGGAAACAAGCTGGCTTATCTCGGCGGCTTTTACTGGGCGCAGCCGTTCGGCTGGCGCAGCGGCGAGCTGCGGTTGGAATACGCGCGCATCGATCCCTTCGTCTACACCCACGACGATTCGATCAATGTTTACGAGCAGGATCGCGAAGGCCTCGGCGGCCGTTTCGGCCCGAATGCGGATCGTTGGACGCTGCACGCCGCGTTTCAGCCGCATCGCGATTTGCGCTTCGTTTCACAAATCAGCGTGCAGCGCAAAGGCCGCGGCGATCTGTTTCAGCCGCACCGCCCGGAAGACGGCGGCAGCAAGGGTTTCCTGCGCGGCGTGACCATCAACTCGACGTTTTGGCAGTTTGAAGTGGAAGATCAAGTGCGGCGCGATATTTATGTGAAGCTCGAATTCGCCTGGGAGCGCCGGCGCAATGTCGATTTTGTTAAAAACGCCGCCGTGACGCCGCGCCGCGCCGCATTTATTTTGCGCGCTGATTTTTAATGGCAAAACAATTTGGGGCAAAACGATTTAATGGTTTTGCCCGGATTAGTTTTGCCTAATTTTCCGTAAGATGTTATGACATGAGCTCAAGTTTCTTTTACAGCCTGCGCGAAGGCCTCGACGGTTTTCGCCGCGCCAAATTGGCTTCGTTCGTCGCGCTGATGACGATGACGTTTGCGCTGCTGTTGGTCGGCGTTCTCGCCGTGGCCACGCTGAATTTGGTGGACCTGGTGGACGCCCTCAAGGGCCGGATCGAGTTTGAAGTCTTTATCGACAACGCGCTGGATCAAGGCGGCATCGCTGAATTGCAGCAGCAGGTGCAGCGCGTGGCCGGCGTGGCCGAAGCGCAATTCATTTCCAAGGAAGAGGCGGCGAAAATCTTCAAGGAGGCGTTTGCCCGCGCCGGCCTCAAGGCCCTTCCGGGCAAGGATGGAACGGCTTTTCTCGATGTGCTCGACGCCAATCCGCTGCCGGCTTCGTTTCGGATCACGCTGCAAAAGCCGTTTCAAAACAGCGCTTCGGCGCAGCGCGTGGCCGCGGAAATTGAGAAGCTGCACGGCGTCGACGAAGTTGTCTACCGCCGCGACCTGGCCGAGGCCCTGGATCGTTACGTGCAATGGGCCTTGTTGATCGGCCTCGGGCTTGGCCTGCTGTTTTGCGCCGGCGCGTTTGTGCTGGTGATCAACGACGTTCGCCTCGTCATCCACGCCAAGCGCCGCCTGATCGAGATCATGCAGTTGGTCGGGGCCACGCGCGCCTTCGTGCGCCGGCCGCTGTTGATGCAGGGCTTTTTGCAGGGCGCGCTGGGCGGGCTGATCGCCTCCGGCGGCATTTATCTGGCGCATCGCCTGCTGATTCTCCAGCTCGGCGCCGCGCTGAAACTGCCGCAGCTTTTGTTCGTGGGATTGATTTGCACCGGCATGGTGCTCGGCATCGCCGCCAGCTTTCTCGGCGCGAGGAAGTATATTCAGTGATTAAACAATAAAGTCCCCAACGCGGATCCGGCGAGCGGGACAACCAAAGATTTAAAAATCCTTCGCTTATTGTTGCTGATTCTGTTCCGGCTTTTTTTCTTCGGGTTTGGCTGCGCCCGTCGGGGGTTCGGATTTCGCCGCGTCGCTGTTCACCGTGGCCGTGGAATCAGTAACCGCCTGGGTTTTGCCATAAACCAGCAAGCTGCGCAGGCGCGAGAGCATGGTTTCCATGCGCTTGCGGTCGTCGCGAATTTTGGCCAGGTCCTCCTCCGCGGTTTCGGTTTTCTTGCGCTCTTCGTTAAGCTGTTTCTCCAGCGTCTTGTGCGCCGTGGTCAAGCGGCCGTTGGCGCTGACGAACAGCGGCTTCTGCCCCGGCGGCGGGGCCGGCCGGTTCAACGCGAAGCGCGCGCCAAACCGCACGCGCCAGCTCGGATAGCTCGGCAGCTCCGGATTCACCTGATTGTTCAAGCCCGGCAGGTAGCGCGTCGTCTCTTTGTCATTGGACAGCCGGAAATCGAGATTGACGTTGAGCGTGGCCCAGTGCGCCGGATGATACATGACGCCCGGGGCGACGTAGGCAAAATCCTCCCGGCTGTAAGCGGTTTCGGGCGGCCGCACCATAAAATTGCGGCCAAAAACTTCGACGGTGAAATCAAACTCGTGCGAGGGAATGGCAAACCCGGCGCCCCACAGCAGCGCCCGGCTCGGATTCAACACCGCGAAGGTGTCGGCCTCGGCGCCGATGAGATATTTGCCGGTGTCGTTGTAATGCCACATTCCGAGATTGAGATGCAGGTTGAACGCATTTTCCGGCAGCAAAACATCCTTGCTGTACGAGAACAGGCCGAGCAAGCCCAGCTCGACGCCGCCGGCGCTGTACGGCTCCAGAATGACGTTGTGCTGCCTGGCAAGCGGAAAGCGCGCGGCGGTCATGAAACCGACCTTGACCCGGCTGCGCAGGCCGCCGTACGAGCCGAATTTGGCGGTCAAAAAAAGATCGTCCGGCAGATTGGCGCCCTTGCCGTCGTGGTGGGTGTCCTGATAGATCGTTTGCTTCAGCGACAACTCCAGGCGCCGGCTCACCGAGAAATTCGCCGCCAGGCCGCTTTGCACATCCCAAAACGTGATGAATTCCGGCGGCCGGCCGGTGGCTTGTCTTTTGGGCGCGGTTTTATAAAAACTGGCGCCGGTTAATTTGAGGGTAAACTGGCCGCGATCCTGCACCCAGGCGGCGTTGAGGCTCGACAAGCCCCGGCCGCCGACGGGAAACAGCGCTTGCGACGACGCCGTCCGGCCGCCGCCCAAAAGCAGCGCCAGCAGCAAAGCGAGAACGATTTTGGGAAATGCCTGTCTGCGCATGATGATCAACCTTCGATGACTGCAAATGATAAGTTGGTGGAGTGGGCCAAATTTGATACGACCAGCCCGTTCAACCTGATACTGTTTCATCATATACCTGCATAGCCCGGCTTTTGCAATTCGACCGGAAATTTTTTTTTAAAATCGGGGACGACCCGCCGGGAAGTGTACATTTTGTCATTTTTTAGGTCGGCGGGGATTTCCGGGCTTGCGCTTTTGGGCAAAATTTCGTATTCTTTTATACAGAAACCCATTGACCGGCCGCTGAAACCAGGTTTAATTTTGCGTATACAAAAATAGCCGGAGCGACCGGTCAATTGCTGTTTTTAAAAAAGCGCATAGCGTATCGCACCGCGCGCCATCGCGGCCATGCCCTATGCGCTTCGTGTCATGTGCCGAATTTTATGAGGACGCTTTGATGAGCAAATGTTTGGTCATTCACGGCCATTTTTACCAGCCGCCGCGCGAGAATGCCTGGACGGAGTCGATCGAGCGGCAGGACGGCGCGCAGCCGTATCACGATTGGAACGAACGCATCAACGCCGAGAGCTACCGCACGAATGCGTTCACGCGGATTCTCGATCACGCCGGCCGCATCACCACGATCGTCAACAATTACGCGCAAATGAGCTTCAATTTCGGGCCGACGCTGTTGAGCTGGCTGGAGCGCCACGGTCCGGCGGCCTATCGCCGCATTCTCGAAGCCGACAAGCTGAGCGTGGCGCGCTGCAACGGCCACGGCAACGCCATCGCCCAGGCTTACAATCACGCGATTTTGCCGCTGTGCAACGAGCGCGACAAGATCACGCAAGTGCGCTGGGGCCTCGCCGATTTTCGCCAGCGCTTTGGCCGCGAGCCGGAGGCGATGTGGCTTCCCGAAACCGCGGTGGACGACGCGACGCTGCGCGTGCTCATCGATCACGGCATGAAGTTCGTCATTCTCTCGCCGCATCAGGCGAAACGGGTTCGCCGTTTTTTTATTTCTGAGATTGAGCAAATGGCAACTGGAGCAACCAACAATGCCTTTCAAGCCGGCGAGTGGACCGGGGTCGAGCACGGCGAAATCGACACGCGGCAGGCTTATCGCTGGTTTGACAAAGACGCCGCCGGCCATCGCCTGACGGACCGCTGCATCGATATTTTTTTCTACCACGGCGGCCTGTCGCGCGGCGTCGGGTTCGAGCATCTGCTGCGCGACGCCAAAGATTTTTCGCAGCGCATCGACGATTGTTTCAGCCCCGATTTTCATTCGGAGGAAAAAATAAAGGAAGGTCGGGGCTCGACCCAGCCGGAATTGGTTTCGATTGCGACCGACGGCGAAACCTACGGCCATCACGAGCGCCACGGTGAAATGGGCCTGGCGTACTTGCTGCATATCGAAGCGCCGCAGCGCCACATTCGCGTCACCAACTACGCCGAGTTTCTGGCGGAAAATCCGCCGGTGATGGAAGTCGAGCTGAAAGAAGGCCCGGACGGCGAAGGCACGGCGTGGAGCTGCGCGCACGGCCTCGGGCGATGGAGCCGGAATTGCGGCTGCCGCGGCAACGGCCCGCCGGAGTGGAATCAGGAATGGCGCGGCCCGCTGCGCCAGGCTCTTGACAATCTGCGCGACGAGCTGGCGGCGCTTACCGTGGAAATCGGCGAGCCGCTGCTGAAAGACGTGTGGGAAGCGCGGAACGATTATATCGACGTGATTCTCTCCCGCTCTTCTTTTTTGAATCAAACTAATGGAAAAGCGGGAGAAAGTTTTGACGAGTTCCTGGCGAAACATCAGAAGCGCCTGCTTTCCGAGTCCGAGCGCATCGAGGTGATCAACCTCATGGAAATGCAGCGCCAGACGCAACTGATGTACACCAGCTGCGGCTGGTTTTTCACCGAGCTTTCCGGCATCGAGACCGTGCAAGTCATTCAATATGCGGCGCAGGCGCTGCGGTTGGCCGAAAATCTTAGCGGCGGCACTTATGAAGAGCGCTTTCTGGTCGATCTGAAGAAAGCGCGCAGCAACGTGACGGAATACAAACATGGCGAAAGCGTTTATAAAAAATTAGTCAAGCCCTCCATGGTTTCGTTTCCGCGTCTGGTGAATACCCACGCGATTCGCACCCTGTTTGCGGGCGCGCCGGCGCAGGAGCGGCTTTATCATTATTCGATCCAGCGCTCCGATCTGGTCGAGAAACGCACCGAGCACGCGACGTTGATGATCGGCCGCGTCGAGGTGCAGTCGGGTGTGACCACCTCGAAGCACGCGTATGTTTTCGCCTTGATCAATCATGGCGCCGGCGAGGGCGTGAAGTGTTTCGTGCGCCGCGATGATGGTCCGTCGGCGGGCGCGGGTTGGAACTACGCCGAAGCGCGGGAGGCGTTGATCGCGGATTTTTCCAAGCACGAACAGGAAATCATCGACGAGCTGCCACAGCGCTGGGGCGGCGAGGCTTTTGATTTGGGCGCCATGCTGGCGGAAGAGCGGCAACAGGTCATCAATATTTTGCTCGAAGGCCGCTTGTCGGAAATAAACGAGCTTTACGCGCGCATCTACACACAAAATCGCAATCAAATGCAAGCCTTGCGCGGACTCGGCGCCAACCTTCCCGCCGAGCTTTCGGTGCCGGCGCGCTACACGTTGAGTCGGCAGTTGCGCGAAGAAATCATGAAGCTGCCCAACGTTACCGATCCCGAAGCCTACAAGCCCTGTCTCGAAATCGCCCGCGCCGCGCACCGGCTCGGCCTCCAGCTCGAAAACCAGCAGCCCTCGCAGCTCTTTCAAGACATGATCGAGCAGCGCCTGCAACACTTGTTTCATAACGGCGCCGGCCAAGCCTGCAAGGAGATTGCCGAGCTGGTCGATATCGCCGACCGGTTGAAATTGACGCTGGACGCCGCCTCGATTCAGAACCACATCTTTGCGATTTTGCAGCAACACCTCGACGGTTTGATCGACCGCATTCTGGCCGCGCCGCAAATCGAGCAGGAATACGATTGCGTTTCGGATTTTTTGAACATCGCCTATCGCTTCAATTTCAACATCAAAAAATATAAGGACCGCTTGAAGCCGGTTGAGCAGGCGTGGAGCCAGGATCCGAAGTATTGGCCGTAGCAAATTGCAAGGGGCAAGTTGCAAAGGGTAAGTTTTTTGCAATTTGCAATTTGCCCCTTGCTGCGCTTGCTTTTCGGATATTTTTGAGTTATCTTTGATGGACAAATCAAAAGTTTGCGAATTAATTTTTGAAATTTTTCAGGAGCACCCCATGGCCGAAATGATTGACACCCTGGAGCTTGAAGCTCCGAAACGCAAAAACGTTCCACCTGCCGCCCCCAAAACTGTTCCCTTTGGGCGTCTGCCCATTGAGCAGCGCGCGGATGTCACCGTCGATGAATTGGAAAGAACCTCGCTTCCTTACAATGCCGAACTTTATAACGGAAAGGTGGTTTTCAAAATGGCAAATCTAGCGCATGGAATGATACAAACAAATATTGCCGGCGAGCTTAAGTTTTACCTGCGGCAGAATCCCATCGGCTACGCCATGACTGAAACCAACTTTAAGCTTTGGCCGGATTGCCCCAAAGAGTCGCGCATCCCCGACGTCGCTTTTGTCAAGAAGGAACGCATGCCCGAGGATTTGTTCCGTTTTCCGCCGATCGCGCCTGATTTGGCCGTCGAAGTTTATTCGCCGGACGACAAGCTTTCTGAGGTGCTGGATAAAATCGATGCTTACCTCGCGCAGGGTGCCCAGATCGTTTGGCTGATCATTCCTCATACTCGTGAAGCGCTGGTTTTCACGGCGGGGAGCAGATTCAAAGCGGTTGACGTTTTGACAGCGCCCGAGCTTTTGCCTGGGTTTGAGCTGCCGGTGAGCAAAATCTTTGAAGGCATCCCCTTGCCCGATTAGTCATCATGCCTACCCGACGCCGCACAAAAATTGTTTGCACGATCGGCCCCGCCACCGATTCGCCGGAAATGCTGGCGGCGTTGATGGACGCCGGCATGAACGTCGCGCGCCTCAATTTTTCGCACGGGACGCAACACGAGCATCAACAGCGGATTAATCACATTCGCGCGATTGCGGCGCAGAAAAAATTGCCCATCGCGATCTTGCAGGATTTGAGCGGGCCGAAATTGCGCACCGGCGTGATGATGGCGCCGGCAGTTTTGAAATCCGGCGATATTTTCATTCTCACCAATCGCGAGGTGCCGGGCAACGCCCGCGAAGTTTCGACAACCTATCGCGATCTGCCCAGCCACGTCAACCTCGGCGACAGCATTCTGCTCGCCGACGGCGCGATTCAACTGCAAGTCATCGACAAAAACGAAACCGACCTGCGCTGCCGGGTGATCGACGGCGGCGCGCTCAGCTCCAAAAAAGGCATCAATCTGCCGCAGACTTCGCTGCCGATTCCGGCCTTGACGGAAAAAGACAAAACCGATTTGGAATTTGGCCTTGAGGCCGGCGTCGATTATGTGGCGCTGTCGTTCGTGCGCGAAGCGGGTGATATTCAGCGCGTCAAAGAGTTGATGGCGGCGAAAAACCGCGTGGCGCCGATCATCGCCAAAATTGAGAAGCATGAGGCGCTGCAAAAGATCGACGCCATCATCGAGGCCGCTGACGGCATCATGATCGCGCGCGGCGATCTCGCGGTCGAAACGCCGCTGGAAAATGTGCCGCTGGTGCAGAAGGATATCATCAAGAAATGCAACCGCGTTGGCAAGCCGGTGATCACTGCGACGCAAATGCTCAAGTCGATGGTTGAAGATCCGCGGCCGACGCGCGCCGAAGCCAACGACGTGGCCAACGCCGTGCTCGACGGCACCGACGCGGTGATGCTCTCCGAAGAAACGACGATTGGAAAATATCCGGTGCAGACCGTGCAAGTGATGGATAAGATTTTGCAAACGACGGAAAGTGAATTGCAGCCGCTGGTTTGGCTGCCGACGGAAGAGCAGCACGGCAAGCTTGCCATCGCTGCGGCGGTTTGTCATGCGGCGGTGAACATCGCGCAAGACTTGCAGGTGGCCGCGATTCTCACGCCGACGCGCTCCGGCACGACGGCGCGGATGGTGGCGCGTTATCGCCCCAAAGTTCCCATCCTGGCGTTGTGCCATCGGGAAGAAACCTTCCGCACGCTGGCGTTGGTTTGGGGCGTTCACTCCGTCCGTTTTAAAGAATATCTCGAAACCTCTGACGAGCTGATCGAGCTGTGCAAGCAGGAGGCGTTGGCCTCCGGATTGGTTAAAAACGGTGACACCGTACTGATCACTGCCGGTCTGCCGCCGAACGCGCAAAGCACGACGAATTTGATTAAGGTTGAAACGATTTAAAATACCTAGCGCCAGGAGTCGAGCGGAGCGTCGAACAACTCAAGGTTGAGGCTTGATTTTTTCAAGAATTTTCCGTATTTTTTTAAAAATGAAGTTTTAAATTGATTTGGAACTCATCAGTCAGTTGTGACTTTTATCCGCTTTTCTCTCCTGAAAAAAAACAAATTAATGAAGATTTGTCATCACATTTAAAGGGACCCTTATGCTGTTAGTGATTGAAGCAAGCGAATTGGAGCGACTGCCGATTACAATTGACCCCGAGATTGTCAGTGGCACACCTGTTTTTAGAGGAACACGTGTGCCTGTTGACGCGTTAATGAACAATCTCGAAGCCGGCCTGACATTGGATGAATTTCTCGATAATTTCCCCACAGTCACGCGCGAGCAGGCGCTGCAGATTCTTGAGTTTTACAAATCCACTCTGGCACGATTGGAGAAACCCAATTGAAAATCTTGCTGGATGAATGCACGCCCCGCTTGGTAAAAAAACGGCTGCCTCAATTTTTTATCCGTACCGTGCAAGAACTGGGTTGGGCGGGCATAAAAAATGGAAAGCTGCTCAACTTGGCTGAAGGTCAGTTTGACGTTTTAGTTTCGACAG
>Ga0247727_10011849_pt1 | contig 15107 bp, 8 predicted proteins | sample WisWelCaveWW1625_FD_202498 | JGI IMG/M metagenome (GOLD analysis project Ga0247727, IMG submission 202498) | Biofilm microbial communities from Wishing Well Cave, Virginia, United States - WW16-25 | ecosystem: Environmental > Aquatic > Deep subsurface > Groundwater > Cave microbial mat | place... | reverse complement strand
CGCCCCTACAATCGTAAAACAAAAGTGCGTAAGGTGAGTTAAGCGTTTCCAAAGATGGGAGAGAATATGAAAAAAAATTTTGCGCTTTCCGCAATCATTGCCCTGCTCCTATCTGCTTGCGCATTCCCTGTCACAGAATCGCCGGCTGCGCAAGTAGCATCGGCTACAAAACCAACAGGCGCATTGCTGATCTGGCAAAGCAACGGCTCGCCATGTGAAACAGCCGCATTCTCGCTTGCGAGTCTTTCATACGGGGAATGTGGAAGCGCGCTGGATATTGCCCTCGCGCAGACAATGGGTCACGAACCGCGTCTCTCGGAACTCTCGAGTCGCTACGCTTCCTTCGCAGCCGAGACGCCCGCTGGAAGTCTGATTTTCAAAGGCTCTGGGAATCTCATTCCAAGTGACGCTGAAATGCGCGCCATTGCTGAATGGGCAAGACTCCTGTTCCAGGTGGCGCAGGCGGGACGCGCAGAGCGCGCGGGCGTGGCATTTGCCTGGCATCGAGAGGGGGGCATTGCCGGGTTCTGTGATGATGTGACGGTTTATCTCACAGGCTGGGTGACCACATCCGATTGCAAAGGTTTCAACGCGGAAACTTATCTCACGGCTTCACAACTTGAACAACTCTTTGGTTGGGTGGATGGCTTGAGCAGTATTGATTACAACGACAGCAATGCTCCCCTTGCCGATGGAATGACGATCACTTTGACGCTAACAGGGAATGGTCAAAAAGAGGCAGATGAAGAAACGATCCGCGAGATCATCGCATTCGCCGCCACGTTGGATTCTCAACTCGGCTTTGCGGCACAGGCTGGTCCTGAAGTTGCTGAGGCAGAGAACGATCTGCGTGATTACCTTACAGCCCTGCGCACGGGCGATTACATTCTCGCCGCAAAATTATATGGTGGCGATACCAGCCTGTTGCAAACATGGAATCCAGATATCACAAATGATCTCCCCGCGCTGTTTGAACGCGCCTGCACCCAAAACGGATTGCAATGCCTTGACCCCCGTTCGATCACCTATCGCGGCTCTGAAGTGGATGGCCATCATTTCTGGGTGGAGTTCAGCAACGAGGACGGAACATTATTTCAGCAAGGACCTTGCTGCGGGGAGACGACTGGAACCTCGGTGAGCATGTTTCCGTTTTTTGTCGAAAAATCCTTGAATGGCAGTGGTTATGTGGTACAGGATTTTCCGCCATATGTCCCGTAATCATCGTTTTACTTTTCTGAGGACAAACCGAATGATGCCTTGAATTTCGGGGACCCTCAGAACGAACAGAGCGATGCCATAACTGATTCCTCCTAACGCGACTCCTCCCAAAGTGACGATCCACCGCATCTGACTCCCCGTAGCTTGAATCCAGAACAACAGACCGATCGCCATCCCCAGCGTGGACAGTGAGACGCGCCACGCGCCATCCGCAATGGATTTGCCTTCAATGCCGTTCAATCGCTTCCGCATAAAAATGAACAACGCAGTTGCTTCGAGCGCGGTGGCAAGAGAATTTGCCAATGCCAATCCGCCCAGCGGAAGCCAGCCGATTTGCGCGAATAAATTGGAGAACATAAAACTAAAAACAACATTCAATCCCATCGCAATTGTGCCAATGATGACGGGAGTCTTTGTATCTTGTTGCGCAAAAAAGGCGCGCGTCAATATTTCCATGACCGAGTGCCCGACGAGTCCCGCCGCGTACCAGAGCAACGCCCAGGCTGTGAACTGCGCATCCTGCTCGTCGAATTTTCCGCGTTGATAAAGGAATGAGATCAACGGCTCGCGCAAAAGGGTCAATCCAACGCTGGCGGGTAACGCCAACAACAAGATACCGCGCAAGGATGCCGCGAGCGAGGCGCGCATCTCGTCCATTCTTCCGAGCGCGTGCTGTGCAGAAAAGGTCGGCATGGCGGCAATGGCAACAGACTGCGCAATCGCGGCTTGTGCCATGAGCATGAGTGAGAAGCCATAGGTTAGGCTTGCAACACTGCCTTCATCCATTTTGGAAGCCAGATTCGTGTTGACCCAAAAGTTGAGTTGCACAACAGCCACACCAAGTAAGCGCGGTCCCATGAGGAGGAGAACCTGGCGGACATTTGGGTCGCGTACCCCTCTCCCATTGGGAGAGGGGAAGGGGTGAGGGAGAGTCCGCAACGTGCCTGGTATTTGAACAAGCAAATACATCCCCGCGCCAATCACAACTCCCCATGCCAAGCCATGGATTCCCATGCTCGGGGCAAGAAAGACCGCGCCAAAGATGATCCCGATTTGGTATAGTGCAGGCGTCAGCGCGGGGACAAGAAAGACTTGATGCGCGTTGAGAATGCCGACGATGAGTCCGCCCAAGCCGAAGAGGACTGCTGAGATCAATTGAATACGAAGCAAAGATACAGTGAGAGTAAATAGTTCGGGGTTAGCAGATAAGCCTGGGGCAAGCGCGTAGCGGACCACTTGCGGGGCGAAAACTGCCAGTAGAATGGCGAGCAGGCTAAGGGTGAGCGTGACCGCATTCGCGAGCGCGGAGGCGAGTCTCCAGGCTGAATCCTTTTTACCATGCGCGAGCAATCCGGTAAAAGTCGGAATAAAAGCAGAACCGAGTGCGCCGCCTGCAACCAAAAGGAAGAGAGTCTCGCTCACGCGATTTGCCGCGAAGAACGCGTCAAGTTCGGGTGAGGCGCCGAATTGACGCGCGACAATTACCCCGCGCGCCAGCCCCGCAAGTTGACCAAAGAGAATCGCGGACATCACTGTCCCCGCGGCGCGCGCGATCTGACGATTGGCATTGGAGGTAGTCACGGGGGAGGATTATAATCGTGAAAATGAGCGTCGTTACCCAGCACGGATATTTGGTCATTGCAGACATTTCGGGATACACCTCCTTTGTCGCGGGGACGGAGTTGGAACATTCTCATGAGATTCTCGCCGATTTACTTGGCAGCATCTGTGAAAAAATCGAATCTGTTTTGACTCTTCATAAACTGGAAGGCGATGCGGTTTTTGCATATATTCCCGAATCAAAAATCACGCGGGGCGAAACCATCCTTGAATTGATGGAATCCACCTACGTCACATTTCGCGATAAGCAAGTCTCGATGAAACGGGCAACGACCTGCACTTGTAATGCCTGCCGCAATATTCCCACGCTTGACTTGAAATTCATTGCCCATCATGGCGATTACATTCTTCAACAAGTGCGCGACATCCGCGAAATGGTCGGCACGGATGTCAACCTCATCCACCGGCTTCTGAAGAATCACGTCACCGAATCCACGGGCTGGCGCGCATATATGATGTTTACCGAAAAATGTCTCGATCATCTAAATTTGAATCTTGAAAACACGCACGTACAAATGGAAGTGTATGAGCATTTGGGGGAAGTAAAAACATATAACATTGACCTGCATCAGCGATATAAGGAACTTACGGAAGAGCGCCGCATCGTGATTGAAGAACAGGATGCAGACTTGATCTTTCGCATTGACTTTTCCACACCTCCTGCCGTGACCTGGGAATGGATGCAGGATCCGATCAAACGCAATCTGTGGGTGGAGCACGTCCACTGGTATGCAGGGGATAGACCCAGGGGGCGCGCGGGCAGGGGCGCGAGCAATCATTGCGCGCACGGCAAATCCCTCAGCACCGAAGTGACTCTCGATTGGCGTCCGTTCGAGTATTCCACGGTCGATTCGTTCGAGAACGGAAAGAAGACCTTCTCCGAGACCTTCCGCTTCGAGCCTTTGCAAAATGGCGGGACGCGCGTACATGACATCATGCAAGTCCACATGCCTTTGCCGCGTTTCATTCGGCGTACCCTGGCGCGTATCATGCTGGTGTATCAAATGAAGTATGACCAGTTTCTGCAAAAAGCCGCGCGTTTGGCTGGCGAGGAATTTGCGAACGCAAAGCGTGATGACCGTGAATGAAACACAACATGGTTATCTGCTCCTTGCCGACATCTCTGGCTACACTTCATTTATCGCGGGGACGGAACTGGAGCATTCACAGGATATTCTCAGTGAATTGCTCGAAGTAATAATCCTGAGTCTCAAGCCGCAATTGATCATCCATAAAATTGAAGGCGACGCGGTCTTTGCATATGCAGCTGAAAATGAAATCCCGCGCGGCGAATCTCTCTTTGACCTGACCGAAGCGACTTATGTTGCGTTCCGCGACAAACGCGAAGCCGCACATCGTCGAACGACCTGTACATGTCAAGCCTGCCGCGCCATCCCAACCCTGGATTTGAAATTCGTCGCCCATCACGGCGATTACTTCGTGCAGGACATCATGGGGACAAAAGAACTTGTTGGCACGGATGTCAACCTCATCCACCGCCTGCTCAAGAATCATCTTGCTGAAACAACGAGCTGGAAAGCCTATGCCATGTTCACAGCGCAGGTACTTGAACATCTTGCTTTCCGACCTGAAGGCTTGCACCCAATGATTGAATCTTATGAGCATCTCGGTAATGTAAAAACCTACAGCCTGGACTTGCGTCAGCGATACAATGAACTTGTTGGGTCGAGACGCGTGTTTCTCTCAAAAAGCGAAGCACACCACATTTTGGAATATGATTACGCCGCGCCCTCACAGATTATCTGGGAATGGCTCAACGACCCCCTCAAGCGCGGCATGTGGATGCGCAGCGACATCATCCCCATCCTACGCGTGCGCGGACGAAGCGGCGCGGGCGCGCGCAATCACTGCGTTCACGGAAAGAATCAAGTCGTCGTGGAAGATGTGCTCGATATGCGACCGTACGAGTATTTCACCGTTTCGCATACCCCGCAAGGGACTTCAGTCGCTCTGGTGATTACCTTTCATTTACAACAGATCGCAGAAAACAAAACGCGTCTCACTTTATTGCTCAAGGGTGTTGTTCCTTATACGCCCAACTGGATTCGGAAGCCCTTTTGTAAGTTGATCGTCCGTTTTCAGTTGCTCAAGTTGTGGAAATTGGATTCAATTAATGAATTGATCAAAAATGATCTGGTGGTTGAGTAGTGACGCTTTGGCGTCATCAGTAATAACAAGTAAACATGAAATTGCATAATGCGGTCTCGATACGGTCTCGGCTATCGCCTCGACCTACTCGACCACCGTCTGAAACAAGAATCTTTCTTCTTTCCTCTTTCATTCTTCATCCTTTTCCCCTCAATCACTAATCTCCCTCCCTGAATTACCACTTACCAATTACCATCATGTCCTTCCTCTCCATCAAACCCGGCGAATCGCGCATGGCATCCCTCACCATCGGAGTCATGCTCTTGACCGCGTTTGGCGCTGCATTGGGCGGGACAGGCATCGAAGCCCTCTTCTTCGCCCGTTTTGGCGTGGACTATCTGCCCTACATGTACATCGGTTTGGGCATCACATCCATGCTTACATCGTTTGTCATCACCGCCGCGCTCGGACGAATCCCTCGCAAAGTGTTGTATGTCACTGTTCCGTTGTTGATTGCCGCGCTCATTCTTGGCGCGCGCTTTGCCCTGCTAACAAAAATCAATTTGCTGTATCCCGCACTCTGGCTTGGGAAGGAAGTCCTCAATTCCGTCATCACGATCATCCTTTGGGGCATGGCTGGCGTTATCTGTGACGCGCGCCAGGCGAAGAGACTATTTCCGTTATTCAACGCCAGCCGCATTCTCGGACAAGTCATCGGCGGATTCGTCACAGGCGCGCTCGTTGGGGTCATTGGCACGGAAAACCTGCTTGTCGTTTGGGCAGGCTCGATGTTCCTTGCGTTCATCCTCATCCGCGCTTTGCTTGGCAATCAATCCATTTCATCCGCTCCACAACCGAAATCACGCCGCAGAAATCAACCGTCCTTGATTCAAGAAATGCAACGCGGATATCAAACTGTGCGTGGCTCGTCGCTCCTCATCTGGATTTCCATTTCAACAATCCTTTTTTCAATTCTCTACTTCTCCATTTCCCTGCCTTTCTCACGCGCTGCGACCGAACAATTCCCAAACGAGAATTCCCTCGCATCGTTCCTCGGTCTCTTCAATGGCATCAGCACCGCCGCCGCGTTCCTCGTGTCACTCTTTTTCGCGAACAGGCTTTTCGCGCGCTTCGGCATCATGCTTTGCATTCTTGTATTTCCCATCATTTATCTCATCGGTTTTGGCAGTCTCGCGCTCGCGCCCATCTTCTCTGTCATCGTCGCGTTTCGTTTTGCGCAAATGCTCTGGCTTTCAGGTGTCGCCGACCCCGCCTGGCAAACCATGTTCAACGTCGTCCCTCCTGAAAAGCGCGATCAGGTCCGTACGTTCATTGGCGGTGTCCCTGAGCAGGCAGGCACATTTATTGCTGGTGCGATTCTTGTCATCGGCGAGCAAACACTCGCTCCGCAACAACTTTATTTCATCGGTCTCTTCGCGGCAGCATTGTGTACATACGTTATTTATCAAGCGCGGCGCGGCTATATCCTCGCGCTCGTTGAAGCTTTGCGCGAGGGCCGACCGCATCTCTTCTACAGCGAAGAGCAACCCTTCGGTGGTTTTCATCAAGACCGTATTGCCGTCCAAACGACGCTCGATGGGCTGCGTGATTCCGATCCCACCATTCGACGCGTCTCCGCCGAAATTCTTGGCCACCTCTCTTTGCCCGAATCAATGGACTCTTTGATCAACGGATTAAGCGATGGAGACTCACTCGTACGCGCCGCGTGCTTAAGAGCGTTGACGCAATCCAAAGCGACTCCTGCCTTACTGGACATCGCCGCCTCTCTTTCGGACCTTGAGCCTGATGTCCGCTTTGAAGCCGTCTCAGCGCTGACAGCTTTATCTCCCACCTCTCCCGCGCTAACAAAGATTCTCGCCCCTTTGCTTGACGACCTCAATTCAAAAGTCAGCACGCGCGCGGCGGTGTCAATTCTCAAATCCTCACTTTCATTTGAACCGCGATCCCCAAAGAACGGGGACACGAGAAACGAAGAGCGCGAAGATTCTGTTAGTGACACGAAGAATCCTTCGCGGTCTTTCCATCTTCGCGGTGAAGATTCTATTTTCACCAAAGCAAAGCACCACCTCCGCCACACCGCTGTCCTCGGTGACCTCGACGCGCGCATCCACGCGATAACTGCATTAGGCGATTGGGGCGACAAGGAAGCCTTTGACTTTCTCACAAATGAAATTCACGACAGGTATTTGGAGACAGCCATCAAACGCGCAATTCTCACATCGCTTGCGCAAATCAATTCAGGGGAGTCCGTTCCATATTTGATTGGGTCGCTAAGAGATTCATCTGTCCGCGAAACATCGGCGCGATTGCTTGGGAATATCGGCGCGCCTGTCACGGACTCTGCCCTTGCCGCGTTGGCGGAGGACGAGTCGGCCGATGGCGCGTTGCTCACGCTCCAATATCTGCCGACCCCTCCCGCCAAACCGATTCTCGATTTTGCGCGTGCGGGGGTATCCCGCGCGGGGGAGTATGATGCTTTGATGCGCGGAGTCAACTTCCGGTTAAAGAATGAAGCGGCGAATCTTCTTGTCGAGTCACTGCATGACAAATCCCATCAATATGGAATCCAGGCTTTGCGCGCGATCGGTCTGCTTGGCGACCGGGACTCGATGAATCTCGCCATCGAAAACCTGCAGGCGCGGAATGTGAGTCAACAGGCGAATGTGTTGGAAGCTTTGGATTCGATCAGCGCAAAATATCGCGACATCCTTCAGCCGCTGATGAAATTATGGGAAGATGACAGCGTGGGGACTCAGGCTGTGAATTGGGAACGCCTGCTCGCCGATGACAACGCGTGGATTCGCGAGTGCGCCGTGTTTGCGCAAAATTACGGAGAAACCAACATGGATACACTTGCCACCTTGTCTTTGATGGACCGGATTTTATTCTTCAAGCGTGTGTCGCTCTTTGAAAACCTTTCGCCTTCGGATTTGAAGCAGGTGGCTTCGATTTCCGATGAAGAAGTTTTTCCCGATGGTGAGATAATTGCCATGCAAGGTGAACAGGGCGATGCAATGTTTGTGATCGTCTCTGGCGAAGTGAGCGTGTGCATCACGAAAGATGGAAGTGAAACCGAAGTGGCGCGGCGCAAACCTGGCGAGTACGTGGGTGAAATGTCGATCATCAACCGCGAACCGCGTATCGCAACTCTCATTGCTTCCGGTGACGTTCGCGCGCTTTGTATTGACCAAAGAAATTTTGAAGGTTTGATGCGCGAAAGACCGGATGCAAGCCTTGCGGTCATTCAAGTCCTGAGCAAACGCCTGAAGGAAGCGATGGAGAAAAAGTAAGAATTTCTCGCGCTGAGCGGAGAACTGAGCGCTCGTTGCGAAGTTCGGAGACGAAGCGCATGTTTGCCAAGCGACCCCCGCTTCGTCTGTGTTCGACCCGAAAAACACGGGTCTCACTCCGCTCAGCGCGAAACATAAAGGAAACCTGATGAAACCATACCGTCGTTTTTTATCGTTGTTGTTTATCGTTTGTTTTCTAATTTCCGCTTGCGGAGAAGGCACACCTTCTCCAACCCCCGAAATTGACATCACTTCAACCGCCGGCGCTGAACTCACGCCCATCGAACTGGAATCGGGTTACGGCGTGAAAGGTTCGTGGTTCGAGTTGTACTTTACCGACCCCACCAGCCCGCTTTCACCACAAGCCACTGGTGGCTTGGATGGTCCGCTCGTGGAATCGATAGACTCCGCGCGCCTGAGCATTGATGTTGCCGCATATAGCATCAGTTTGAACAGCGTACGCTTTGCGTTGATCAACGCGCACAAACGTGGTGTGCAAGTCCGCATGGTGATGGAATCCACCAATATGGATCGGTCCGACCCGCAGAGATTAATCGAGGCTGGTATTCCCATCATTGGGGATGATCGCCAGGGATTGATGCACGATAAGTTCATCGTTATAGACAAGTCTGAGGTCTGGCTTGGCTCGATGAACTTCACCGACTCGGGCACCTACGAAGATAACAATAATATGATTCGCATTCATTCCACAAAAATGGCGGAGAATTACAGCAAGGAATTTGAAGAGATGTTCACAAACGACAAGTTTGGTCCCGATGTCGTCTCGCAAACGCCAAACCCCACCCTGACAATTGACGACACCCGCGTGGATACCTTCTTCTCTCCCGATGATGGCGTCTTGGGTGAACTTGTGAATGTGTTGAATGGCGCGGAAAAAAGCATTCACTTTCTTGCGTTTTCGTTTACGTCCAACGACCTGGGCGGGATCGTCCGTGAAAAGGCTGAGGCAGGTCTTACCATCGCGGGTGTGATGGATGAGGAACAGGTCTCATCGAATCAAGGTACCGAGTATGACCCATTCCTCCAAGCCGGTCTGGATGTGCGAATTGATGGCAACGCCGGGCAGATGCACCACAAAGTTTTCATCGTTGATGAGAAGATCGTTGTGCTGGGTTCATATAATTTCTCTCAAAGCGCCGAAGAGAGGAATGACGAGAATATCATCATCGTCTACAATACGGCAATTGCCGAACAATTTATGATGGAATTCGAGCGCGTCTGGAAACAGGCTCACGAATAAAAGATCATGGCCGACACACTGAAACTGCCCTCCTATTTTTGCCCACATTGACGACGAATCCATGGGGTGGGCGGGTACGCTCGCGAAATATTCGGCGCAAGGAGCGGAGACTCGCCTTGCCTACGCTTCACGCTAAGCCGGTAGTTTACCCATCCGCTCTACTTCCATGTGCGCCCCTAACTTGACAAAAATACCCCTGGCTTCCTTCCACATCTTTTTGCCCAGTTTCTTGTCCCCTTTTTTGAATTCATATCTTGCCCACTCGCACAAAGTGCGCGCCCGCTCGGCACTGATCTCCGTTTCAGCAAAGATTTTTTCGCTCTTTGCGAAGGAGCTTCGGGCGTCATAATCGATGGATTGATCCGTTTCCTTATCTTTAATTTTGATTGTTGTTCCGCTTTTCCCAGCCACCATGCCAAGAGACCTCCAGGCGCTGCCAATATATTCAGGTGTCCCATCCTCCATACCCAGGACGAGCGCCTGCTGTGCGGCATACATGGCTTGCTCATCTTTGCCAAGCGCTAGCAATGCCTCTGCATAATACACATACGTATTCGGCAAACACCACGAGCCGGTTGCGCCTGCCAGTTGAATCACCTGTTGTAGATCCGATTCGGCCGCGGCATAGTTTTTGAGGACCACCTGTTCGATCCCGCGATTGGAAAGGAAGACGATTTCCCCATCACGATATCCAATTTCGCGTGCGATCTCAAGGGCATTATTATATCTTTGGAAGGCAGTGTCGTAGTCCCCGCGTCCATCTGCAATGACACCCAGGTTGCTCAATAGATCCATGCCTTGCTGCCTGTTGCCAAGTCCCTGAAAGATCTTCAAGGCATTCGTCCAATAGATTTCAGCCTGCTCATAGCGGCCCGATACATACTGCACGGCGCCCAGCAGGTTTAAGCAGCGCGCCATTTCGTTGGCATCATCCAGTTCAGATGCAATGGCCAGCGCCTTTTCGCCCAGGGACGATGCAGATTGCAGCTCTCCCAATCGAAAGCGGGCGGAGCCCTGGGTCCATAACGCTTTGGCAAGTTCCATTTGGGCATCAGCATTTCGAGCCAATGTTTCAGCGGCGATAGCGCTCTCAAGTGAGGCGCGATGGTCGCCGAGATAACTTTGTGAAGTTGCCTGGCCCTGCAAGGCGCGTGATTGGGCGGTCATATTCCCGTTTCCTTCTGCGATCTTTGACATGGAGGCGTAAATTTCAATGGCGTCGCTGTATTGTGCCTTCCAATTGAGCACCTCCCCGAGCCTCGAGCAAATTCCAATCTGCTGGGGTATCTGATCTGGACCGCCATGTTCATGCAGGAAATTCAGAGCCTTTTGGTAATACCCAATGGCGGCGTCTGGTTCATATGTATCCTGTGCCTGCCTGCCAGCGCGGGCATACCATTCCGCCGCTTTGAGCCATTCGCCTGCGCGTTCAAAATGCTCGCCTACACGGCCTGCATATTCGCTTACGCGTTCCCCGCTTATTTCGATCAGACCCTCCGCCGCCTGCGCATGATAAATGGGCCTCAATTTCAGTAATACGCTTTCATACGTTACATCATGAAGAATCGTGTTTTTGAAGATGTACTCGGGCATTTCAGCCGAGGCAGATTCTTCATACCGGTAAACCAATTCTTTTGCTTTCAACGTGTTCAATTTGTCGTTGATCGCAATGGCAGGTTCCATACTTTGAATTTCTGGATTGCGCATGTTTTCAACAACAGTAGTCCAGAAAATGCGGCCGACAACAGAGGCTTGCTGAAGCGTCTCGCGGACATTTGTGTTCAGGCTGTCCAAACGCGCCTGTACCAGTCCTGTTAACGTTGCGGGGACCTTTAGATCGGAGAGACGATCCATCTCAACATGCCACTGATCCTCTCCGCGAAGTATGACCCCTCCTTCCATCAGAATCTTGATAAGCTCTTCTATGTAGAATGGGCTGCCTTCAGCTTTTTTGATAATCAGGTCAGTCAGCGCGGGCGGCACAGCAGGTACTTTTTGTAATATTTCTGCTACCAGGTGGCGGCATTCATCCTCCGATAACGGAAGCAGGTCGAGGCGGAGGTTTTGAACCGGAGCTGTTCCCCAATCGGGTCTTTGTTCGAAAAGGGTCGATCTAGTTAATCCAACGATGAAAAGCGACAGGTTGGGTTTTGTCACCATAAGGTGATTGAAGAAGTCCAATGAGCCTTTATCCGCCCAATGGATATCCTCCAAAAATATGACCCCAGCCTGCTTGCGGGTGATATCGGAAAAAAGCTCCGCGGCATAGTGGAAGGCAAGATCGCGGATCTGGCGCGCATCTCCGAGGATGCCTTTCAGGTGCGGGCTGGTGGAAAAATCGAACCCGATCTGGTGGCCGATGAAGTGCGCATATAAGTTGGCGCTTTTCTTATTCTCCGTGTAGTTGAGAATCCCGCGCTCCAATTTCTGGCGCGCCACAGCAGTTTGGTCGTTATCCTGAATATGAAATGAGGCTGAAAGGATATCGCGCAGGAGCGCATAGGGGATTTGCGCCATCTCCTGGGTGGCTCGTCCCCTGAAAAGGTGAACAGGATGTTCCTGAGAGTCCAGCCACTTGCCGAACTCATAAAGCAAACGCGATTTGCCGAGCCCCGCGTCGGCAACAAGATTGACCAGATATGTTTTTTGTTGGTCCGCAGAAACTTCGAAGGCGGTCTTCATTTTCGCCAATTCTTCGTCGCGCCCAATAGTGCGCGTCTCCACACCCTCGAGTCCGCGTGTGGTAACGCGGAAAGAACGAGGTTTTAAGCCGCTTACCGAGTAAACTTGAATTGGTTCGCTCTTGCCTTTAACGGTAATCGGTTCAAGAGCCGTGACATCGAAGATACCCCGCACATGTTGGTAAGTGTTGTAGGATACGAGAATTCCATCCAACGGCGCGGCGCTTTCCACGCGGTTGGCAAGATTCACTGTATCGCCGATGGCGGTGTATTCACCAATTGTGCCGATAGTGCCAAGCAGGGCAGGACCGGTATTGATCCCAATCCGCAAATGGATGTTCTGCGCTTTGGCTTGATACTGAGAGTCGGGACTTTCAAACTCTTTTTTCCAGGTTTTGACTTCGGACTGTATTTGTAAAGCGGTACGGATGGCGCGCTCCGGGTCATCTTCGCGGGCTGTGGGCGTCCCAAAAATAGCCATGACGGCGTCACCGATGTGCTTGTCTATGCGGCCGCCGTGATCGTGGATCGCTTTATCCACCCGCGACCAGAGGGAGTTGATCACACTGCTGACAAGCTCATGGTCCATCGTCTCAGCCATCGCGGTGAATCCAGAAACATCCGCAAACAGCACGGTGACCAGTTTGCGCTGCTGAGGTTCACGGGCGGCGCGGGCACCTGCGTCCAACCCCGCCAGTTTTTCCTGCATCGAGGCAAGGGCTAGATCCACGACCTCATCCCCTAAAATGGATCGTTTTGATTCGAGCGCCGCGATGGCTTGTTGCAGCCGTTCGCGCTCTTCAGAGGGGGTTGATTTGTTCGAGGAAACCATATGAGTCCATTAATAACGACGCTGTAAAAGTGTAACCTTTTCGTCATTTTGCGTCATGACAATAAGAGTACAATTTTACTAATTATCAATCATTTTTTACTTCTCTGCAACGGGTTGTTTTTCCAGCCATTCGAATACCCAGGCAGTGCAAGCAGGCACGAAACGGAGGTATATATCGAAGTACGTAAAATATTATTTTCGGCAAAATTTTAAAAATTAGCTCGATTTTATATGAGGAGACATATGAAAAAGAAAATCCTTTCCATCTTGACTGTTCTACTACTTACAACCATGCTGGTTTCGCCTGCGTCGGCACGCGGGAACATCAAGTTATCCAGCGTTCAATTCAGCTTGGGCTCGCTTATCGCAAACGGGTTTGCCAGTGGGCTTGGCTCCACAGATGTGACGGTTGTTTTGGATGCCAGCGGCCATGCTGATATCGTTTGCACGAACAATGGCGGCAACGATGTGCCTGGCCAGAGCTCCCCGAAAGTTTCCGGCATCGGTTTTGACACCCTGCCCGGCAATGATCCGCTTCGGAAGAACGGCAAGTCGCCATTCGGAGTCGAGACTGATGATCCTGCAACAGTTGCCTGGGACGTAGGCGGTTGTCCCAATTCAAATTGGACAGCGCGCATTGGTTTCATTTTTTGGGATCATGCAACAATCTCTGTCTTCGACACGGCGACCAACGTCCTTCTGAAGAAACAGAACTACAATTGCACGACCACACGCTTCCCAGCCAGTGTCAGTTGCACTCTGACGCAGTAGTTCGTTCGTCTTGAAAAAATTGGGTTCCATCTGGAACCCAATTTTTTTATCCGATATTCTTTTTCATTGAAAATTTCAACGCGGTTTTATAAACCACGCTCAATTTTTCCCCAAGCGCTTTGGCTTCGGCGTTACCCTGCCCTGCCGCAGCATCCACCTGCGCGACCAGCCCGATCAGCGCTTCCATAAATTGATCGTTGATCAGCGCTTGATTAGCACCCAGCATTTTTTCAAGGGATGCTTCGTCGGGGACGTCCAGCAATTGCTCGATGAATGCAACTTCAGGCGGCGTGGAGACCTCACGCAGAACCTCAACCATCTTTTGCAGTTTGCCCATCCGTTCGTATTCGTTCTTCTCCGAAGCCTGCCTGAGCAACTGATTGACGATATCCACGGCATCCTGTGTGAATCCATCCAGGTTTTCTCGAACAGCTTTTACAACATCGGTCTGCGCAAGAAGGGATTCCACAAATTCCTGCGCCTGTTTGTAGCGCGCTTCCAACTGTTTATCCAATTCATTTGTGAAATCAAGAAGCTTTTCGCGCATGGATTCGAGTTTCGCTTTTTCGTCGCCTGAGGCTTTATCGATCTTTTCAGTGAGCAATTGGAAGAATTGATAATCCATGCCACCGCGTGCAAGGCTGACGAAGGCGCGTAAACGCGCATCGTTTGGAGAGGCGACGACGAACTCGAGCAGTTTCTCGCGTGTGAGACTTTGCCCTGCCTCCTGTAGTGACTTTTGAGCTGTCTCCAATTCGCCGACAGATTCCTTCAGCCCACGGCCGAACTCCGTCTCCTCGAGAAGTTGTTTCTGCAGATCAACCATCGCGCGCGCAACAGGTTCCTGTCCGCTTCCTGCGGCGCTTTGCGCCAAACGGCTGAACAGAGCGAAAAATTGTTCATCGAACAATTTGATGTTTTGCTTGATGATCTCACTCCTCACATCGTTAGCGCTGGCTTGCAACAGCCTTTCGATCAGGACGACGCGGTCCTGTTGTTCCTTGAGTATCTCAGGTGTAATGCCGTCCTTGCCGAGAATGGTTTGGATCATCGATTCATACGTCAGGTTCGCTGTTGGACTGAGCAGATATCCCTTGCGTTTTTCTGGCGGAAGCCGGTCCGTGATCTGCTTGATCATCGGACCGATCATTCTTTCCTGCTCATTGAGCGGCATTCCCAATTCGGGAGGGAAGAAGGTGAGGAGCAATTCCTTCTCGTTATCGTGATAAACAATGGGCGTGGCAAGGCGCCCTTGATACCCGCAATGCGGACAGCGCGCCATGTTCGAAGCGCCGCCCAACAAT
>Ga0247727_10011848_pt1 | contig 15109 bp, 13 predicted proteins | sample WisWelCaveWW1625_FD_202498 | JGI IMG/M metagenome (GOLD analysis project Ga0247727, IMG submission 202498) | Biofilm microbial communities from Wishing Well Cave, Virginia, United States - WW16-25 | ecosystem: Environmental > Aquatic > Deep subsurface > Groundwater > Cave microbial mat | place... | reverse complement strand
GGCAGCTCCTCGAGACGAACCAGCGGCTGCGCGGCGAGAAGGACCTCGCGACCGTCGCGCTGATGAACAACCTCGGCAACGACCTCTCGCTCATGGGCCGCTTCGAGGACGCCGAGCCCTTGATGCGCCGGACGCTCGAGCTCAAGCTCGAGATCTTCGGCTCCGACCACCCGAGCACGCTCAACAGCGTCGGCAACCTCGGCGAGCTCTTCGATCGGATCGGCAAGGACCCGGAGGCCGAGACCTACCACCGACAGGCCCTCGCCGGGCGGACCCGCGTGCTCGGCCCTGGCCACGCGCGCTCGCTGGAGTCGCAGGAGTGCCTCGCCGCCAACCTCGCCAGCCAGGGCCGCTACGCCGAGGCCGAGCGTGTCGCCGCCGCCGGCGTCGCCAAGGCCGTGAAGGCGCTGGGAGAGGGCGACCTCGGCACGCTCTCGCTCCAGGACGCGTGGGCCGAGGCGCTCACGGGGCTCCGCCGGGCGGGCGAGGCCGAGAAGCTGCTCAGAAAGACGCTAGCGATCCTCGACGAGCGCAAGGCGAAGGGCCAGGACGCCGGCGAGGGCGACTCCTACGCCACCGATGCGCGCGTCCACCTCGGGGTGGCGCTCGCGCAGCTCCGGCGCTACCCGGAGGCCGAGCCGCTGCTCATCGAGAACGTGCCGAAGCTGCAGCAGCGCGACGCGCGTACGAAGCGGGCCGTTCTTTTCGTCGGCGAGTTCTACGACGACTGGAACCGCGCCGAGCCCGATCCCGCTCGACTGGCGCGCGCCGCCGATTGGCAGAGCCGCCTGGCCGCGTCGACCGCCGCCACCGCACAGCGCTAGGTGCCGAGCCTCGGGCGCGAGCGCTGCGCGTGGCGCGGGTGGGGCAAGCTCAGCCCCGACTTCTCGGCCTGCGCGGCGGGGCGCAGCCAGTCGCCCATCGACATCGGCAAGACGTCCTCCGCGTCCCTCCCTGAGCTGCGGGCGGCCTTCCGCCCGGCCGAGCTGAAGATCGTTCAAGTGGCTGGTGATGACCACCCCGGTCCAGCTCTCGTCCGAGCAGATCGGCGCCTTCACGGCGCTCATCAAGGGGAACAACCGGCCCGTGCAGCCCCTGAACGGTCGTGCCGTCGCCACGGACCGCGTGGCGGAAACCAAGTCGAACTGAGAAAGGAAGGAAGCAAAGGAAGGAACCAGAAGAGAACCCGGGGCCGAAGTGAAGACCTCCGGTGTGGCAGAGAGCTGGTCGTTCGCTGGCCCTTCGTAGGGCTCCGGCTGGTCGCGCCTAGCGCACGATCCGCGCGCGCGCGTCGCGCAACGCCCGCTTGTAGTCGCCGTCCTTCATCTGCGCGTCGAGCTGCTCGCTGGTGGCATTGATCGGCGGCTCGTACGGCGGCTGGCGGAGCATCCCGTCGATGTTGGGCAGCGCCGAGCGCGCGGCCGGGCCCAGCGCGCCGAGCGCGTTCGCGGCTGCGATCCGCACGTCGTAGTTGGCGTCGCTCTGCATCAGGAACACGAGCGACGGCACGGCGTCGGGGCCGGCGACGGACGCGAGGTCGCGCGCGGCGCGGGCGCGCGTGGCGGCGTTGCGCGAGCGGACCGCGTTGTTCGCCGTCTCGAGCCTCTTGGCGCGCTCCTCGTAGGCCTGCTGCTCGGCGCGCGCCTTGTCCAGTTCTTCCTCGCTGAAGCGCTGACCGGCGGCGAGCGCCTTCTCGACCCTGTCGATGTTCTCCTTGAGTTGCGCCACGCTGCGGCCCGCCGTCGCGGCCTTGTCCGCGTAGGAGCGCGCCTGGGCCATGTCGCGTTTGAAGAAGTAGCTCCACGCGATGCCGATGTTCGCGTCCGCCGCCGCTTCCTTCGGGTCGATCTGGATCGCCTGGTTGTAGGCCGCGATCGCCTGGTCGTAGTTCTTGGTGTACGAGTAGGCCCATCCCAGACCGAGCGCCGCCTGCTCCTGCTTCGGATCGAGCTCGAGCCCTCTGCGGTAGGCGGCGATCGACTCGTCGGCCCGGTTCATGTTGCGGTAGATCCAGCCGAGGTTGACCCAGCCGGCGGCGTCCTTGTATCCGGGCGTGCTCGTCACCTTCTGGAGCTCCGCGAGGCCCTCCTCGAGCTCGCCGGCCTGGCCCAGGACCAGCCCGAGCGTCGTGCGATACCCGACGTTGAGCGGGGTGAGCGAGACGGCTTTCTTGTAGGCGTCCGCGGCCTCGTCGTAGCGGCGGTTGAAGTGGTAGGCGCGACCGAGCAGCGCCCAGCCGTCGGGGTTGCCGGGCAGGCCCTTCGTCGCCCGCTCGAGCGCCCCGAGCGCCTCGGCGTAGTCGCCCTTGCGGACCGCCATCTCGCCGATCAGCATCTGGATCTCGGGGCTCGTGGGCATGTCCGTCGCGGCTTTCTTGGCCTCGGCGAGCGCGGCCTCGCGGTTGCCACGGTTGAGCTCGGCCTGGATCAGCGCGAGGCGCCCCGGGGCGAAGCCCGCGTCCGTGTGGAGCGCCTTGCGGTACGCTCCGGCCGCCTGCTCGAACTGACCGTTGGCCTCGAAGATCTTGCCCACCCCCGTCTGTACCAGCGGGTTGCCCGGGTCGAGGAAGGCGCCCTGCTGGGCCTGCGCGATCGCGTCGCTCCAGTTCTTGGGGTTGTCCGCCAGGATCGAGACGCCCAGGATCGCGAAGCCCTCACCGAGCTTGTCGTCGAGCTCGGTGGCGTGACGCGCGGAGGCGATCGCGTCGGCGACGCGGCCGCCCTGCGCGACCTGGGTGCGCGCCAGCCGCGAGTAGGCGAGCGCCGACTTGGGGTCGAGCTCCACGGCCCGCTTCAGCGCCTGCTCCGCCTCCGCGTTGCGTCCGAGCGCCGTGAGCGCCTCGCCCCGCGCCAGGTGTGCCATCGCGTTGGACGCGCCCGCAGCCACGGCCTTATCGGCGGCCACCAGCGCACTCGGGCCGTCCTCGCTTCTCACGAGCGCGCGCGCCTGCGCGGCGAGCGCATTCGCCGTGGGCGAAGCCGAAACCGCCTCGGCCGCGATCACGAGCGCGTCCTTGCCGCTGCCCCTGCGCAGCGTGAAGTTCGCGACCGCGGCCAGGACGTCGCTCCGCCCGGGCCCGCTCGCCGTGGCCTTCGCCTGGCCGTAGGCCGCTTGTGCCTCGTCCAGGTTGCCGAGCCGCTCGTGCAGCCGGGCGAGCGCCACCTGGCCCTCGGCGCCGGCCTCGGCGGCCGCCTTGGTCATCGTCTTGACCGCGTCTTCGGGCTTGCCCTTCTGGACCTGTTCGAGCGCCTTCGCGACGGCTTGGTCGAGCTTCGACTGGGCGTGCGTGACGGACGCCAGGAGGGCGAGTGCGGCGACTGCGGCAAGAGGTCTTTTCATCGCGGGCTCCGTCTCGGGAAGGTCCTCATTCTGTACGGGTTCAGCGGGGCGGGCAGTATATCCTCTCAGGATATTCTCTCGGGCCGTTGCCCCCAGAGTCCACCCGCCCGGTAGGTCTATGCTATCGTATTTCCAAAGCCTCACGCCGCCACCGGCCGTGGGAGGCCCCTATGGAGCCACCTGGCAGTTGTCAGTCGTGCCGGCAAGCAGTGACGGAAACCAGGCTCGAATACCGGCGGGGCGACGCAGTCGTTCACAACCGTGACCTGCTGCAGTGCGATATATGCGAACGCTACGCCTGCGCCGACTGCCTGCGTGTCTACGACATCTGCTCCGGCTATGACTTTGTCTGCCACGCGTGCGCCCGCGAGCTCGAGCAGGCGAGTCTCAAGCTCGGGCACTGAGCCCCAGCTCAGTTGACGCTGCTCGCCTCCGCGCTCTGGCAGGCGCGACGCACGTCGACCACGCCCCAGCCCTGACGATCCACCTCGACGTGCGGCAGCCGTCGCGCCGTCCGCACGACCAACCGCTTCAGCTCGCGGGGCGTGAGCTTGGGATTGGCTTCGACGACGAGCGCCGCCAGCGACGAGACGATCGGAGCCGCGAAGCTCGTGCCGTCGACGTGTTTGTAGGCGCCGGAGATGACGTTGTGGTCGCGGATCTTCGCGGCGACCAACTGACGCAGGATCGGCGGCTCGAGCTCTCGCGCGGCATCCAGGTCCGGGTCGACGCCGCGTCCCGCGTCGAGGACCTGCCGCAGTCCGGTGTCGGGCACCAGGGCGAGCCGGGCGAGCAGAGCCGCCTGCTCGGCGGTCGGCGTGCCCGGGAGGATCGGCGCCGCCACCCAGATCCCGGGGGCGATCACCTCGGGCTTCTGGAGCCCGTCGAGCGTCGGCCCGTAGCTCGAGTGGTACATGTCGTAGCCCGAGGACGCCAGCCGGTTCTTGTCGTCGAGGCCACCCACGCTGAGCACCGACGGTGCCGAGGCCGGCGGCAGCACCGGGTGCCCAGGCCGGTTGCCGAGGTTGCCCACCGCCGCCACCACCAGCACACCGGCGCGCGTCGCCGCCTCGGCCGCCCGCGACAGGCCGTCCTCCAGGTAGCTCGCCTCGTAATCGCCGCCGCAGCTCACATTGGCGATGCGAATGCCGTAGCGCTTGCGATGGCGCGTGACCCAGGCGAGCCCGCGCCGGATGTCGTCGTGCCGGATGCGCCGCGCGCTTCCCACCTTGACGAGGACCACGTTCGCCTCGGACGCGAGCCCGCGGTAGAAGCCCTGCGAGAGCCAGCCGTTCCCGCAGGCGACGACCGACGTCATCATGCCGTGCCAGCTCGAGACGTCGGGGCGCTCGAGATCGCGTCGCCGGGCCCGAGGGTCGTTGACGTCCACGTACGCCAGGATCCGATCGCGCGGCTCCACCAAGTCGGGATGGGCGTAGAAGCCCGAGTCGAGGAACGCGATCGTCACACCGCGCGCGGTGCGGTCGGGAAGGGCCCCGAGCCGCACCGGGGTCGGCAGGATCGGAACTCCGCCGCGGGCGAAGCCCGCCTCGTGGCTGCGAACGAACGCGAGCGCCGACTCGAATCCCGCCGCGCACTCGCAGCACAACCCCGCCTCGGGGCGCCACCACGGGTTGTTCGCGAGGACGAGCAGCAGGCCGTCCGAGGACAGCCGCTCCGCCTGAGCCGCGCCGGCCGATCCGAGGCTCGCTCCGCAGAACGGGCACTCGCGCGTGGGGGTCATGGAGCCGGGGGCCGCGGGCAGCGGGCCGAGGAGGGATTCACGAGAAGGCAGCCAGGACGCTGACTACGGCCGGAAGCCACAGGTAGCGGCGGAGCCGGAGGGCTCCCGTGGCGGGTCGCCGACTTCGCTTGTGGACCAGTCATGGGATCCCGGTCCGCCGCGGAGACGATGGCCATTGCCGTTTCATCCGGCGGAGAGGGCGAAGGCCAGTGGCCTCTCACGCCTCAGAAAAAAAGAAAGGGGGTCGCCGTGGACGCGCATCACCGCCCCGCCGTCCCAGGTGATCCGCGCGTCGGAGCGGGGCTCCCTCCAACCCCACCCCTTGCGCGCCGCCTGGCGGCGGTCGGCCGCGTCCTCGCGACCCCACCGGCTACAGAGCAAAGCCGATGCCCGCCGCGACGGCTGCTGAGACGCAAGGACTTGGGGCCGCGAGTCGCCGAGCGAGGTCACGTGAAGCGCCGGATCTGTCCGCTTTCCCGTCAGGCCGAAGGTCCGTCCTCCGGACGCCCGGGGAGCGCCGATTCCGGCCGGATGAACGAGTGCGTGTCGGCCGCACGGTGGATCGACTCGACGGCATCGACCCCCACCTGCGACGCCGCGAGCAGCGACTCGCGCAGCGCGTCCGTGCGCGACACCGTGCTGTTGTCGCTGCAGAGAGCGACCGGCACGCCCGCCTCGAGGAAGACATGGAGCGGATGCCGGGTGCCCCGGGCTACCGCCCCGGTGTGATAGTTGCTCGACAGGCACACCTCGACCGCGATGCGGTCGCGCGCCAGGCGCTTCAAGAGCTCCCCGTCCCGTGCGGCCGCGCAGCCATGGCCGACGCGGTCGACACCGAGCTCGTCGACGGCCTGCCAGACGTACTCGGGCGGCGCGTCCTCGCCCGCGTGGGCCGTGAGGCCGAGCCGCCCCAGGCGCGCTATCTCGTAGGCGCTGCGGAACAGGCGCGGCGGGTTGCCGCGCTCGGGCCCGGCGATGTCGAAGCCCACCACGCCGGTGCGCTCGTGCAGGTGCTGCGCCTCGGCGAGCGCCTGACGCGCGAGGATCTTCGCGATGTGCGGGCCGTGCTGGCGCATCGTGATCACGATCAGCCCGAGCTTCATCTGTTGGTGCTTGCGCTGCGCCCGGTTCATTCCCGAGAGCGCCGCCCGAATCGACTGGCGCGGCGTGAGCCCGGCGTAGGTGTGGATCAGCGGGGCGTAGCGCAGTTCGAGCGTGAGCACGCCCGCGGCCGCGGCGGCGAGGGCGATCTCCTCCACCACCTTGGCGACATTCTCGTAGAACTGCGTCACCCAGAGCGGGTAATGCATCTTGTCGAGGTAGGCGAGCAGCGACCCCTCTTCGCCGTCCTGGATCTCGAGGAAGCGGCGCATCTCCTCGAGCGAGTCGGCCGGATTGAGGCGGTAGTGGTGCATCAGCTCCCAAGTCACGTCGGCCGGAATCGAGCCGTCCACGTGCTGGTGCAGCTCCACCTTCGGGATCGCGCGGAGCCGACGCTCCCCGTCGGTCGACACCGCTAGGGCCTCCGGCCAGAAGGAGTCCGCTGCCACGCGGCGCACGTTAGCACGCCCTGACGGTCGCCCGCCAGAACGCGGTCCCCGCGGCCCCCAGCCGCCCCGAAGGGGCCTTTTCCCGGAGCGCGGGACGTGGCAGCATTGAGCCCTTCCCCCAAATAGCCCGCCCTTGTCCGAGACCCTTCCTCCCGCCTTCGATTCCTGGTTCCAGGCTCAGAGCCCCGACATCCCGGTCAGGGGCGCGCGCGCCGTGCTCGAGCTCCTCGCGAGCGGCGCGAGCGTGCCCTTCATCGCCGGCTACCGTCGCGACCACAGCTCGGGCCTCGACGCCAGGGCGATCCGGCGCGTGCTCGATGCGGGCGAGCTGTTCGCAAAGGTCCGCTCGCGACAGGCGATCATCCTCGAGTCGATCGAGCGTCACGCGACGCTGCAGCCGGAGCTGCGCGAGCGGATCCTCGCGACGTTCGATCTCGATGCGCTCGAAGACCTCTACCACCCGTACCGGCAGCGGAAGAAGGACCGCGCTCTCGCGGCGCGCGAGGCCGGGCTCGCCCCGCTCGCCGACTGGATCTGGGACTGCGGGCACGGACGCGACACGCCCCAGCAAGGCCAGACGCTCGAGCTCTGGGCCTTCACGTTCCGGAACGAGGAGCAGGGCGTCCCCGACGCGAAGGCGGCGGCCGAGGGCGCGCGCGACATCCTGGTCGAGCGCATTGCCGGCACGCCCGAGCTGCGCGCGCTCGTGCGAAGCAGCTACCTCGAGCAGGGGTGGCTGCACGCGGTGCGCGCCGCCAAGGCGAAGCCGCACAGCCGCTTCGAGAGCTACTTCGCGTTCCACGAGCGGGTGGTCTGGCTGCGCGAGCCGCAAAACACCCACCGCTACCTGGCGCTGCGCCGCGGGCAGGCCGAGGACGAGCTCCAGCTCTCGCTCGGCGCGGGTCCCGACGACACCGGGTTCGAAGCTCGGCTCGTGGCGGCCTTCGAGGCGGCGGCGTGCACGGTGCCCGATTCACCGGGCGCCGAGGTGCTTCGCCACGCCGGGCGCATCGCGCTCAAGAACGACGTGCGGACCGCGATCGAGAACGAGCTGCACCGTATCCTGACGGACGCCGCCCTTGCCGTGGCTGTCGCGGGCTTTGCCGAGAGCGCGCGGCGCCGTCTGCTCGCGGCGCCGTTCGGCGCGCGGCCGGTCGTGGGCGTGGACCCGGGCCGCGGCGGATGCCGGCTCGCGGCCGTCGGCCCGGGTGGCGCCCTCGACGGTAGCCTGGCCGTCGAGCTCTCGACCGACGAACAGAAGGCCGCGGCCGGCGAGGTCGTGGCGGGCTTCGTGCGCGCGCACGCGGCCGAGGCCGTGGCCATAGGCGACGGCGCGGGGGGCCGCGAGCTGGAGCTCGTCGCCCGGGCAGGGCTTCGCGCGGCCGGTCTCGAGCCGCCGGTCGTCCTGGTGAGCGAAGCGGGGGCGAGCGGCTGGGCGGCGAGCGACGCCGCGAGGGCGGAGCTGCCGCAGGCCGAAACGGTGCTGCGGGCCGCGGTCTCGATCGCGCGCCGGCTCCAGGACCCGCTCTCGGAGCTCGTCAAGCTCGAGCCGAAGGCCCTCGGCGCGGGCCAGCACCACCACGACGTCCCGCACGCTCTGCTGCATCGCGCGAGCGAAGCCCAGATCGAGGAGGTCGTCGCCAGTGTGGGAGTGGACGTGAACACCGCCTCGCGCGAGCTGCTCGCGCGCGTACCCGGGCTGGGGCCGGCCGTGGCCGCGGCGATCGTCGAGCACCGGGCCGCGCACGGCCGCTTCGCGACGCGCCAGGCTCTTCTCGACGTGCCCCAGCTCACGCCAAGCGGGTTCGAGCAGGCTGCCGGGTTCCTGCGTGTCCGGGGCGGCGAGCAGCCCCTCGACACGACCGCGGTCCACCCCGAGCGCTACGCGGCTCTCGAGGCCCTGGCTGCGCGACACGGCAAGGCGCTCGGCGAGCTCGTCGGCGCGGGCGCCTCGCTCGTGCGCGAGACGCAGGAGCTGAACCAGGAGCTGGGCCCCCTGACCCGGGCGGACGTCGCGTCCGCGCTCGAGCATGCGGGGCAGGACCCGCGGCCGCCGTTCGTGCCCTTCGCGTTTCGCGACGACGTGCGGGCGATCGAGGACTTGAAGCCCGGCATGGCCTGCCCCGGCCTGGTCACGAATGTGACGAGCTTCGGCGTCTTCGTCGACGTGGGTGCGCGACAGGACGGCCTCGTCCACGTCTCGCAGCTCGCAGCCAAGCCGGTGCAGAACGGGAAACCGATGCTCCAGCCGGGCGATCGAGTCGAAGTGCGCGTGCTGAAGGTGGACCTCGAGAAGAAACAGGTCTCGCTCACGATGCGGCCCCGGCCCGAGCGTCGGCCCGTCGCTCTCCGAAAACCGCCACGTCGGCCCGAGCCGCGGCCCGCACCGAAGCCCACATCGAGCCCCGCAGCGAAACCCGTGAGGCCGGCGAGACCGACGAGCGCCCCGCGTTCTGTGCCGCGCGCCGAGCGGCCCCGTCCGCACCCCGCCAAGCCTCCCGCTCGCAGAGAGCGGCCCGAGGCAGCCGCTACGGGCCGAGCCTCGGCCGGAAAGCCGGCCGCTGAAAAGCGACCGGAGCCGCGACGCCAGGCGTTCAACAATCCCTTTGCTGTGCTGGCGGGGCTCAAGAAAAACGACAAGGGCTGAGGCTACCGCTCGACGACCATCCGTCAGACCTTGAGGTACATCCCGCGGCGGTCCATCCATGTGGCCATCAGGTAGAAGAGCAGGACCATCATCAGCGCCCATGCGAGGGACGCGGCGTAGCGAGGCAGGATGCTCGCCGGGAAGGCGCCGTAGAGGTGCTTGTGCAGGCTCAGCACAGTGCTGTCGGCCGCCGGCCACCGCACGGCGGAGAGCGTGTCGGCCAGCAGGCCCGAGGCGACGAAGACGGCGATCGCGTTCCTGCCGTAGCCGACGAACGGCCCTGCCCAGCGGCGCCAGCCGGCGACGTCCACCACGAGGTAGCTGACCCCGAGCAGGGCGGCTGCGAGCCCGCCGCTGAGCAGCACGTAAGACGAGGTCCACAGCGCCTTGTTGATCGGGAACAGGAGCCAGCTCGGCGCCAGCTCACCCCACGCGACGCCCGCGGCCGTGAGCACGAGCCCTCCGACGAGCAAGCCGAGCGTCGTATGGAACGGCGACCGGCGTGAGCGCCCGAGCAGCCACTCGCCGACCAGCAGGCCGAGGAGGGTCGTGGCAATCGCGGGGAACGTCGAAAGCACGCCTTCGGGGTCCCAGGTCTTCGTCACGCTCCAGACGTGCGGGACGAGCAGCATCCGGTCCAGCTGGGCCGCGAGGTTCGTCTCCACCGCCAGGCCTGGCGGATGGCCCTCGGGCCCGGTCGCGCGCGTCATCAGGCCCCAGTAGCCCACGAGCAGGACCGCCGCGAGCACGGCCTGGCCGCGCGGCCCGAGCCAGCGTCTCGCCGCCCACGCCGTGAGGTAGCACACGCCGATCCGCTGCAGCACGCCGGGCCAGCGCAGCCCCGCGACATCGAAGTACGGGTAGAGGGCCAGAAACAGCCCGAGGCCGATCAGCTTCAGGGATCTCGAGAGCGCCTCCCGGAACCCGAGCCGCTTCGAGAACGTGAGCGACACACCGACGATGAACAGGAAGAACGGGAAGATCAGATCGGTGGGCGTCCAGCCGTGCCACGGCGCGTGCAGCAGGGGCCAGTAGACGTGGCCCCAGTCGCCGGGGTTGTTGACGAGGATCATCGCGGCGACGGTCGCCCCGCGGAAGACGTCGAGCGACACAAGCCGCCCGGAGAGCGCGCTCGACCCGGCCGCCTCGGTCACGGCCCGCATCCTATCAGCCCGCTGCAGCACCGACGACGAACAACGGGCTGCGGAGCGAGGTGGGAACAAAAACGCCCGGAGCCGCGCGGCCCCGGGCGCCTCTCGGGTTCAGTGGCTCGAAAGAGTCCCCTAGCCGATCTTGCTTACGTTCGCGGCGCGCGGGCCCTTCGGGCTGTCGACCACCTCGAACCGCACGCGATCACCCTCGTTGAGCGTCCGGAACCCCTCCGCTTTGATCTCGCTGTGGTGAACGAACACGTCCGGCCCGCCCTCGCGCGAGAGGAAGCCGAATCCCTTCGACTCGTTGAACCACTTCACCGTACCTTCGACCATGAACGATAGGCCTCCCTAGCCTTGCCTGGCGAAAGCTACGTGCGCGTCCGCGCGCCGGTGCCGCCCACCGTGGGCGACGCGGCGACGGGCGCCAGAGCGACGATCACCAGGGCGCGCACACGCTAACAAAAGTGCTTTTGGCCCGTCAAGGCGATAGTCACGCCAGGCGATAGTCACGCCAGGCGACAGTCACGCCCGCCCGTCGGCGAGGCCGAGAGCCCGGAGTCCGGGGCCGCGAGGAGCCAGAGGCTCAGCGTTCGCGGGCGGGCAGCAGGCCGCCGAGCGCCCAACCGAGGGCGCCCGCAATCCCGTTCAGGATCGTGTTCACCACGAGGCCGCCGGCGCGGAATCCCAGAGCGGCCCCGAACCCGACCGGATCGGTGTGACCGGTGACCGCCATCGGCTCGCTGAAGTAGCTGGGGATGCCGAAGCCGTAGGAGACGGCCGTCGAGAGCAGGACCACGACCTGAGAGACGAACGCCATGAACATCGCAAAGCCCGCGGCCTGCGACAGCCGGTAGCCGAGCCAGCGCCGGGTGAAGGCCGCCGAGAAGATCGACGCGAAGAGCGTCAGCGTGACGATGCTCAGCACGTGCGTGCCCTTCGCGTAGGGAACGCCGAAAGCGGCACCCATCAGCCAGCGGCCCAGCGTGACGATGGCCAGCATCACGAAATACGGACGTGCGAGGCGCGTGTATTCCTGGATCATGCCTGTCTCCCTCTCACGACCAACCGAGTCCGTCCCCGCTCCGCTCCGCGAGATCGCGGGCGAACGCCTCGATGTCGTCGAGCACGGCACCCTGCGGCGCGATGAGCGGCGCCTCGAGGGCGAGGCCGAGCACCCGGCCCGCCTCGTCTTCCGCCACGACCACTTCGGCCGTGCTCGCCCGCGTCAACTCGCGGGCGTAGTCCTCGAGCGCCAGCAGGCCGCCCGCTCCGACCGCGCGCGGTTTTTCGAAGCGGATCAGCACGCGTCCTCCCGGCTGCGGCCCCGTCACGGCGCGTCCTCCGGCGACAGCGGCGGCGTGCCGGCAGCGTGACGCAAGCGCTCGAAGCCGCGCACGTCGGGGAACTGCAGGTTCAGCCGCGTGACCCGGTCCGGCCCGACGTACACGTTGCGCACGACCGCATCGGATGCGACCGTGTCCTCGAGATCGGTCACGGTGATCGTCTCGCCGCGCGCGATCGGCAGGGTCGTGAACACGCGGGCCCCCCCGTGGCTCAGGTTCTCCGTGACGGTCTGCTCCTCCATGACGCCCGAGACGCCGGTGCGCTTCAGGCGCAGGTTGACGAAGAGCTGCAGCCGCTCGTGGCGCCGTCTCTCGCCGGCCGGAGCTTCCGCGACCGGGGCCGACGCGGCGCGTGGGTCGGTCGGGAGGCGGTAGCGTCCCCCCGGCTTGGACTCGAACCCCTTGGGCGGAACGCGGCCCAGGAACATCACCCCCACCACGCGTATGTCGTCCTCGGCGCTGCGCGAGTTGCGGACGAGTGCGTAGCTCTTGTACGAGGTCTCGGAGAGGTCGTAGCGGCGGAAGTTTCGGGGCAGCGGGGCCGAGAGCAGCAGGACCTGGCCCACGCCATGGGCGTGGCGCAGTGGGAACGAGGCGCCTCCATAGGACGCGTCGTCGGTCGCGGTCATCTCTTCCCACGCGGTTCCGTCGGGGTCGTGGCCGAGCACGCGCACGGTCACGTTCATGTCCATGCGCTGGTCGCGGCGGCGCTCGGAGGGAGGCACGGGCTCGGCTACTTCTTCCGGGCCAGGAACCAGTCCGCGTCGATCTTCGTGAAGTGAGCCCACTTCTCCGGCAGCTCCTCGACCGGGAAGATGGCCTGCACGGGGCACACGGGCACGCAGGCGCCGCAGTCGATGCAGGTCTCGGGATCGATGTAGAGCTTCGTCTCGCCCGCGAACTCCGGCGCATCCTTCTTCGGATGGATGCAGTCGACGGGGCAGACCTCGACGCAAGCCGTGTCCTTGGTGTTGATGCAGGGCTCGGCGATCACATACGCCATGAAACGACCCCCTCCTCGGCGGACGCATTCCAGGGACAGCCCCCGAGCAGACTCGCATCGTAGCCTAAAAACCCGTGGGCCCGGCAGCGGGTGGTATCCTGCTCGGGCGTGCGCGCGGTGGTTCAGCGGGTGGCCGAAGCGTCGGTGCGCGTGGCGGGAGAGACGAAGGGCGCGATCGGACCGGGCCTGGTCGTGCTGCTCGGTGTCCAGCTCGGAGACAGCGAAGCCGACGCCTCGGCCCTCGGCGACAAAGTGCTGAACCTGCGCATCTTCCCGGACGAGGCGGGACAGATGAACCGCTCCGTGCGAGACGCGCGAGGCGGGATCCTGGTGGTGTCGCAGTTCACGCTACTGGGCGACGCTCGCCGAGGGCGGCGCCCCTCGTTCATCGAGGCCGCGCGGCCGGAGGAAGCCGACCGGCTCTACGGCCGGTTCGTCGACGAGCTGCGTCCCTCGGGCCTCCAGATCGCGACCGGCGTCTTCCGAGCGATGATGGACGTGGCGCTCGTGAACCAGGGGCCGGTCACGATCCTGCTCGATTCGCGGAAGCAGTTCTGAGGCCGGCCCGCGCCTCGGCCCATCCCGCGCCTCGGCCCATAATGGCTGCATCCCCCATGTCGCAAGAGACTGTCGCCCACTATCGGCTCCGCGAACGGCTGGGCCCGGGCGCCGTGGGTGAAGTCTGGCTCGCTGAGGACACTCGGCTCCACCGTTTGGTCGCACTCAAGCGGCTCACGGCCGGGGCGGCGGGCGACGCGGAGGCGTCGGCACGCCTGGTCCGCGAAGCCCGCGTGGCGTCGGCCCTGACCCACCCCAACGTCGCCGTCGTCTACGACGTCGGCGAAGCCGACGTCGGCGGGCGCCAGGCCGCCTACATCGCCATGGAGTACGTGAAGGGCCAGACGCTTTCCGAACGGATGCGCGAGGGGCGGATGGAGCCCGCGGCGATCCTGGACGTGATGCAGCAGGTCGCCGGCGCGCTCGCGGACGCGCACGAGCACGGGATCGTGCACCGCGACGTCAAGCCCGGCAACGTGATGCTGGGCGAGCGCGGGCTCGTCAAGGTGCTCGATTTCGGCCTCGCGCGCTTCGCTCCGCCGGCGCACGAGGACTCGCTCACCTGGAGCGGCGGTCACGGCGCGCTCGAGGGCATGATCGTGGGCACGCTCGCCTACATGTCGCCCGAGCAGGCCCGCGGCCACCCAATCGACGCGCGCAGCGACGTCTACTCGCTGGGTGTCGTGCTCTACGAGATGCTGGCCGGGCGCCGTCCCTTCGAGGGTCGGAACGCGGTCGAGCTGGTCGAAGCGATCCTCACGCGCGAGCTCGTGCCGATCCCGGCGGAAGAGACGCTCGGCGCGGGCCTCTCGGAGCTCGCGCTGCGCATGCTCGAGAAGGACAGGGCGAACCGCCCGGCGGACATGCGCGCGGTGCTGCGAGATCTGGACGCCGCCCGCAAGGGAGCGACACAGACCCAGGCAGCCAGCGGCGACCACACCGTGGCGGTCATCGGCTTCGCCAACATCACCGGCCGCCCGGAGGACGCCTGGCTCGCGACGGGGCTCGCCGAGAGCGTGAGCGCCGGGCTCGCGTCGGTGCCCGGCCTGGTCGTCGTCTCGCGCGAGCGGGTGATCGAGGTGCTGCGCGAGCTCGGCCTCTCGGCCGAGAAGGACGATCCCGGGCTCGCGGTGCGTGTCGGTCGCGAGGTGGGGGCGCGCGGGGTCGTCAGCGGCGGCTACCAGTTCCTCGGTGACCGCGTCCGCGTCACCGCCCGCGTATGCGAGACCGAGACGGGCAAGGTCGTGCTGCATCCCCAGGTCGACGGCGAGCGCCAGGCGATCTTCGAGCTGCAGGACCGTCTCGTGGCCGAGATCACGGGCGGCCTGCGCCAGAGGCTTCCAGCCGGACGAGGTCGCCTCGAGGAGACGCAGAGCCTCGCCGCCTACGAGGCCTTCTCCAAGGGGCTGCTCAACCTGCAGGCCGAGAGCCAGGAGGCGCTCGACCGCGCGACCTTGTTTTTCGAGCGCGCGATCGCACTCGACCCCGACTACGCACGCGCCCACACGATGCTCGGCGCCACACTCGACCTGAAGGGCGACTTCCTCTCGACCCCCGAGCTCAGCGAGCGGGCGCTCGTCTCGCTCGACCGCGCGCTCGCGCTCGGGCCCGACTCCGCCGAGGTCTGGCGCTATCGGGGCGGCGTCTTCACGACGCTCGGCCGCGACCAGGAGGCGCTCGCCGCGTTCGAGCTGGCCTTGAGCCTCAATCCGATGGACGCCTCGGCGCAGTCGGGCATCGGCCGCGTGCACTTCATCCTGCGCGGCGATTT
>Ga0247727_10011847_pt1 | contig 15112 bp, 13 predicted proteins | sample WisWelCaveWW1625_FD_202498 | JGI IMG/M metagenome (GOLD analysis project Ga0247727, IMG submission 202498) | Biofilm microbial communities from Wishing Well Cave, Virginia, United States - WW16-25 | ecosystem: Environmental > Aquatic > Deep subsurface > Groundwater > Cave microbial mat | place... | reverse complement strand
TTCAACGCAATCCGGAACGTAGTTCCCTGATTTTCTTCGGAAGACTTCACAAAAATTTTGCCGTTGTGGTACGATTCGATAATTCGTTTGGCAAGCGTTAAGCCCAACCCCCAACCTCTTTTTTTGGTAGTGAACCCGGGCCTGAATATCATCGATATTTTTGAGCTGGGAATACCTTTACCGGTATCAGAAATATCGATAAAAACTTTTTTGTCGCTGCCCCTCAAAATTTTGATGGCAATTGTCCCCGATCCGCCAATGGCATCTACGGCATTTTTGCAAAGATTCTCAACTACCCATTCAAAAAGCGGAGGATGTACCATCACTTGTATGTTTTCGGAAAGGGTAAACACATCAATCCTCACCTTGGACGAAATGCGAGGTCGTAAATAGTTGATCACATTGTTGATCATGGCTACCACATTTTCCTGCTTGAGCACAGGAGTCGACCCGATGCTGGAGAAGCGTTCTGTAACCACCGTAAGTTTGCGCGTATCTTTTTCGAGTTCGGTTACTATTTCCTTGTTTTTCAAATCAGGGTCATCGCGAAGCACTTCGATCCAGGCCATTAACGAAGAGAGAGGCGTGCCCAATTGGTGCGCTGTTTCTTTCGCCAATCCAACCCATACGCGGTTTTGTTCGGCTGCCCTGGAATAATTAAAAGCCAGGTAAGAGATAAAGCCAAAAATAGCGATTACAGAAAGTTGAATGTACGGATAGGCAATGATTTGTGTCAGCAGCGATGAATTTTTATAATAGATGTATTGTGTACCAAATACTTCATTCGTTTGAGGATCACGGAGCGGAATGGTTATTGGTTCATAGGTTGCTTCCATTTTTTCCAACTCTTTTTTTAAGAGTTTTTCTTTTTGTTGTTCCGAAAAGTTTGGTTTAAGTCGGATGTTCCGGGAATCGATTATGTTTCTCTTTTCATCTGCCTGGATGATCGGAATCGAATTATTTTGAAAAAGGATTTCCTGCGTAACAAAGTTGATATCATTGGAAGAGCTTTCGCTGGCATTGGCTGTATATTCAATGGCTTTCGCAAATAGCACAACCTGCTGTTTCTCACGATCTCTCAGTTGATTAACCAGTATTTGGGTGTAATAAATTGAACTAATACTGATGACCACAGAAACGGCCAACACAATCCACTTGATTTTGGAGTTGTTTTGATAGAAATCTATTGTAGGTGCCGAAGGTTTGCGTGCCATGGGGAATGAAAAATAAATAAAAAAACCGGATGAAAGAATCCGGTTTTGACATAGGATTGTGAATCACGCATTAAAAACGCACAACAACTAAATATGTATAGAAAAAAAATCCTGTAAATCCATAAATCCTGATTCAGACATTTTAATTTTTTGTCATAAACCACTTGGCCAACACCTTATAATTAACCTTGGTGCCCGTCATTAGTATCCCTATACGATAGATTCTACCGGCTGTCCAGGTGGTAAGGATAAATCCTCCTACTAACAATATCATGGACAGCGCTAATTCCCATGTGGGAACTCCGAACGCAATTCTTCCCACCATGGCCACAGGTGATGTTAACGGAATGATGGACAGCCAGAAACTCATGGGTCCATGCGGATCGCGCAGGATAACAAAGAATAAACTCATGTAACCAATCAATAGCGGCAGCGTAATTGGGAACTGAAATTGCTGTGACTCTTGTATAGAATCTACTGCTGAACCAACGGCTGCAAACAAAGCTCCGTATAGTAAGTAGCCTCCGAGAAAAAAGAAAATAAACACAGCGGCTATTTTAGCAAAGTTCACTTCATTCAACATTCCGAGGAATTCTACCACTTCCGTATTTTGAGAGGCCACTGCTTCTTGTGCTTCCGGACTGCTCATCTGTTTGGTAATCTGTTCGCGCATTTGCTCTTGTGGCATTTTTAATCCGAAGTAGGCCAACATGCTGCTGGAAACAAATGTGATAATCAAGATCCAAATAGTGAATTGCAATAATCCTACGGAGGCTATGCCGATGATCTTGCCCATCATTAACTGAAAAGGTTTTACAGAAGAGACAATAACCTCTACAATCTTGGAGGTTTTTTCATCAATTACCCCCTGCATGATTTGGATTCCATAGATCAGCACGAACATGTATATTAAAATGCCCAGTACAAAACCCACTCCGTAAAGCAAGCCTGAACTACTAGATTTTTCTTCGCCAGTTTCGCTCAGGCTGACTTGCTTTAAGCTGACAGAGGTTTTTAGCGCCTCCAGGGTTTCCTCATCCACTTTATATTGTTCAAGTTTTAACTCACGAATTCGCTCGGCAAGATTACCTTCAAGATTTCCAATTTTTTCAATGCTGGGGTTTTCTTTTGTGTAAAGAGTCAGGCCTACAGGATTGTTTATGTCAAATTGCGGGATGTACAACAGTGCAAAATCCTCTGTTTCATTGTATGCTTTTTTAGCTTGCTCCAATGGAACATTTACTTTTGTATAAATGAATCGTTTCGAGTCTTCAAATGAAAATTTTCCACTTTCATCAACTACCTGAACTGTATCAGGCTTTGCTAATTCCGCTTCCTGTACCATGTAATAGATCATGCCGCCAATAATGGCCGGGAATATCAAAGGCACCAGGATGGTCGTGATCAGGAATGATTTTTTTTGTACCCGGTTTAAAAACTCGCGTTGTATAATTAACCAAATTTTATTCATGCTTCAATTGGTTGAGGTTCAATAGAAATTAAAATTACACGGCTTCCTGTAAATGTTTGCGTAGCGCTTCATCGTCTTCTCCTTTTACCAAGTCGATAAAAATATCGGCCATGCTCGGGATTTTTTCACGGAAGCTTTGTAATTCTGTTTTGTCAATTAGTTCGCGTATTACCTGGTTGGCGCGTATATCATTGTTGGCTTTAATAGTCGTAACGTAATGACCGTCTTCCAGCGTTTCCTGGCGGACAATTTGATACCTGTCCGAGGATAATTGCAGGTGATTGCCTTTGTGCTCAACAATAAATGTATTTGACTTGTACTGATCCTTTATCTGTTTCTTCGGGCCTTCAATAATTTTTTTCGATTTGTTGATCAAGGCAATGTGATCGCAAAGATCTTCCACGGTTTCCATTCGGTGGGTAGAGAATATAATAGTAGAACCATTGTCTCGCAACGAAAGAATTTCCTGTGTAATTAATTGCGCGTTAACCGGATCAAATCCCGAAAAGGGTTCATCCAGAATAATGAGCCTTGGTTCGTGCATCACGGTGCTGATGAATTGCACTTTTTGGGCCATACCTTTACTTAAGTCTTCTACTTTTTTATCCCACCAATCAGTAATCTGAAATTTTTTGAGCCACTTTTTACTTTGCTCAACTGCCCGGCTCCGGCTCATGCCTTTTAACTGTGCCAAGTAGAGAAGCTGTTCACCTACTTTTAGTTTTTTATAAAGGCCGCGTTCTTCCGGCAAATATCCGATGATGCCTACATGGTCTTCCTTTAGCTTTTCACCAAAGATGAAAACCTCGCCTTCTTCAGCGTTAATGATTTGGTTGATGATCCGGATGAGGGTCGTTTTTCCGGCTCCATTGGGCCCGAGTAATCCATAGATACTTTTTTCAGGAATAGTAAGGCTTACGTTGTCAAGCGCTACATGGCTTGTATAGCGTTTGGTTACGTTTTTTACTGAGAGTGCTTCCACAAGTTTATATTTTGACTAGGTATTAGTGTCAAAATATAGGAAGTAATTACGGATAGCAGATAGTTTTTACAATGGCTTAATGCTGCTTTTCTTTGAAGATAATGTTGCCCATAGACACATCCAGGTCGAATGTAAGGGCATTCTTGGCATCTTTGGTATAGGCAGCATTGGCAAAAGTATTGGCGCTGATCTTTTTCAGGGTGCGGGTCATCCGTACACTGCACAGCCACGAATCTTTGATCTTTACCAGTACAGGGGTTTCTTCTGAGGGAAGCAGGATAACAAGATTACCCGCACCCACGCTTCCTCTAATATAATTGGCCACGACTGGCGCTGAACTTAAATCGAGCATGACGTTACCAAAGCCAACATTAGCCATTACATATTTTGTTTTGGCCAGGCTCAGGTTCTTTGCGTTCACTGAACCAAGATCAACCTTTACAAAAAAAGTATCCATCTCCACCAGGTTTTCCAATCCGGAATGGTAGCCGATATTTACATCGGCACTGCCGGTATTGATTTTTAAATTTTGCACTGCAAGCCCTGATAGGTCAATATTGGCATTGCCTACCCCATAATTCAGGTCGAGTAAATAAGGCTTTGAATCCGTGAGATACATTTTCCAGAATTTCTCCTGCTCTGGTTTTTCTGATCCGAAAACTTTGTACGATATAGTTTGGCTTAACCCTTCAGACTGTACCTCCTCCAGCGCAAGCATGACTTCGCACACTTTTCCATTTACTACTTTTTTAAATTGATGAGAGAAGTCATCCGTGTCCTGATTGCTAAATACGCTGAGAATCTCCGGGTTGTGACTTGGCTTTAAAAAACACGTACCACTATTGGACTTTACCGTGAGCTTAACTTTCTCACAAGAGGAATTGTCTTCCACTGAAAACTGCTTCTTGATCTGCCCAAATGCCAACCCCGCCAGGGTAACGCCTAAAAATGTAAGTCCAAAACTTCTCTGCATGCTGAATAAATACGAGCCGTACCCCACAGGGTTGCGGCTTGTAAGATTATATGAAATTATGCTAAAAAATACCCCCTAATAGGGTACACAAACGATTGAATTGAGGCTGGGGTTGTGAAATCAATGGAAAAACTCCTTCATACGTTCAAAAAAGCCCTTGTCGCTGGCATCGGGGTGGGGTTCAAAATTGGATGAGCTTCTCAGGCTTTCCAGTTTCGCCTTCTCTTCGGGCGATAGTTTTTTGGGAGTCCATACATTGATATAGATCAGTTGATCGCCTGTTTCATATCCATTGATGTCTTTTAATCCTTTTCCGCGCAAGCGCAGGATTTTTCCACTCTGGGTACCCGGATCAATTTTTATTTTAACTTTTCCTCCTATCGAAGGAACTTCCACACTGGTGCCCAGTGCTGCATCAATAAAACTAACGTGCAGGTCGTAGATGATCGTATTACCATCGCGTTTCAGTTGGTGATCTTCCTGTTCTTCAATAAGGATTAGCAGATCACCCGGAATGCCACCGCCCGGTGCGTCATTACCTTTACCCGACATGGAGAGCTGCATACCATCGGCAACACCTGCAGGAATTTTGATGGAAATTACTTCTTCTCTCGAAATCAATCCTGAACTATCAACTCCGCTTGGTCTTTTATCAATGGTTTGACCAGCACCATTACAGCTTGGGCAAGTGGCAGTAGAAACCATTTGACCCAACATGGTATTGACCACTTTTCTTGTCTGGCCTGTACCCTGGCACGTATTACAGTTTTTGAATGTAACGCCCTCTGCCTGTGTGAGACGGTTTACTTTAATTTTCTTTTCTACTCCGTTGGCAATTTCTTCTAATGTGAGTTTTAGTTTGATGCGAAGGTTAGAGCCTTTGCGTTGCCGCTTGCGACTGCCCCCACCGAAGAAACTATCGAACGGACTGCCGCCTCCGCCTCCAAACACATCTCCAAACTGGCTGAAAATGTCATCCATGTTCATGCTATGTCCGCCATATCCGCCATTGCCCGAACGGGAATGGCCGAAGCGATCATATTTTGCGCGCTTGTCACCATCGCTCAATACCTCGTATGCTTCGGCAGCTTCTTTAAATTTTTCTTCAGCTTCTTTATTGCCCTGATTTTTATCCGGATGAAACTGTATAGCTACTTTGCGATAAGCTTTTTTGATCTCCTCTGCAGAGGCACCCTTGCTTACACCTAATATTTCGTAAAAATCCCTTTTAGTCATTTGATGTTGGATGTTGGATGTTAGAGGCTGGAAGGTTTGACTTCCAGTTTTGGTGGAGCTTTGTAAGCATCCTTCCTATTTGTTCAAGCCTATCGTTGAATGATTGAAACTCTTCGATAGTTATATAACCACAGTCTTTTGCGAATAAAATCCAGTTTTGTGTTTCAGCAGACGAGCCCAGAGCGTCTACTAAATGAAGCTTAAACTTATTCTCGTAAACTCGTTTAGCCCACCCTTCAACAATATTGCTGCTGATAGATCGCGAAGATCGAACGATTTGAGATGTGAGCGAATACAACTCTTCTTTTGGAAATTTTCTTGTTTGAAGAAATATGTCCATCGCAACCTTGTACGATAAATTATATACTTCCAAATCCTTAAATGACTTTATCATAATAATTTCCTGGTTTCTAACCTCCAGCCTCCAACTTCCAACCTCTATGCTCCCACTACCACTTTTGCGTGACGCACCACCTTGTCGCCTAATAAATATCCTTTCTCTACTACTTCCAGTACTTTTCCTTTTTGGGTTTCATCGGGTGTGGGTAGCTGAGTGATTGCTTCGTGGAGGTCAGCATCGAAATTAGTTCCCTTTGCTTCCATCTCCTTCACACCTGTTTGTTCTAATATTTTCTTGAATTTATTGTAGATGAGCAGGAACCCTTCCATCTCTTTGCTTTCTGTTCCTTGAAAAGCTTTTTCGGCACGTTCGAAATCATCAATCACCGGCAGTATTACTTTTACTATTTGCTCACCTGCAGTTTGGATCAACTCCAGTTTTTCTTTGGCTGTCCTGCGTCTGAAGTTTTCAAACTCAGAATATAAACGCAGGTATTTGTCCTTTGCTTCGGCCAGATCTTCGTGTGCTTTCCTTAGTTCAGACTGGATTTTAGATTCCTCGGTCCCCGTAAGGGTTTCGTATGACTCAAGGCTGTCCAGTTGGGTCTCTGGATTCTCCTTTTGTGTTTCCTGTTCTTTTGGTTGATTATTCTCCATTGCGAAAGTTTCTATACAATAATTAAAGCGCCAATGTCAATAATACTGCCAGAGCGGGTTTTGTGTCATATTGACCGAAAAGCCACGTCCTGCCTGCCGGTAGGCATGGTTTAATTGGTTTTATGACAGTGTATATGTTGAAGAAGGCTATTTATTGCAGGTTTTTCCAGATCATATCTTTCAACTCGGTAATACCTTGATTGGTTATCGAGGATATGAAAACACAAGGTAATTCGGCAGGTAATTCTTTGCTTACTTCAGCTTTAAGTTCATCATCCAGCATGTCGGCTTTTGATATAGCAAGCAACCGCTTTTTGTCGAGCAGTTCGGGGTTATATTTCCTTAGTTCGTTCAGTAGAATTCCGTATTCGGCTTTTAAATCTTTTGCATCGGCCGGAACAAGGAATAACAACAACGAGTTACGTTCAATATGCCGTAAGAATCGAATACCTAAACCCTTTCCTTCGGCTGCACCTTCAATGATCCCCGGGATGTCCGCCATCACAAACGATTTATGGTCGCGATATTGCACCACGCCCAAATTTGGTGTGAGTGTAGTGAAGGCGTAATCGGCAATTTTTGGTTTAGCAGCTGACACAACTGAAAGTAATGTTGATTTGCCAGCATTCGGAAATCCGACAAGGCCAACATCGGCCAGTAATTTCAGTTCAAGAATGACCCACTCTTCTTTACCGGGTTCACCAGGTTGTGCATGGTTAGGAGCACGATGCGTAGCGGTAGCAAAAAATAAATTTCCTTTACCGCCTCTTCCTCCAGGTGTGAGTATATACTCCTGACCATCTTCTGTGATTTCACAAAGTAGCTCACCAGTTTCTGAATTTTTGGCAACTGTGCCTAATGGTACTTCTACGGTTTCATCGTTACCGGATGCACCTGTACAATTTTGTGATTCGCCTGGTTTACCGTTTTCGGCAATCACGTGCTTGCGGTATTTCAAGTGGAGAAGGGTCCACAATTGTGTACTGCCTTTTAAAATAATACTCCCGCCTTTGCCGCCATCTCCGCCATCGGGCCCGCCTTTTTCTACAAATTTTTCACGATGGAAATGCAAGCACCCTGCACCGCCCGCACCTGAGCGCGAGTTGAATTTTACATGATCAATAAAGTTGGGGTTTGACAAGGTAGTTCAAAGTTTAAAGTTCAAGGTTCAAAGTTCTTTTTGAGATACCTTGAATGTTGAATTATTTATTATCCATAATGGAGCAAATCTTGTTGAAAATATCATCTATTTGACCAATGCCGTGAACAGTTTTTAGCCTTCCTTGTTTTTCATAATAGGGAAGAACATGGACGGTTTTAGTGAAGTATTCAGTAATGCGCTTGTTGAGTTTATCTTCTTCGTCATCGGCACGATTTGATTCTGTTCTTCGCTTGGCAATTCTAGTTCGAACTTCTTCTTCGGTAATATCCAACGCAACCACATGATGAATAGCTGATCCGTTAACTTTCATGAATGTATCCAGTGCCTCAGCCTGCGCCACGGTGCGGGGGAATCCATCAAATAAAAACCCTTTGGCTTGCGGATTTTTATCCAACTCTTCTTTCAGCATGGCGATAGTAATTTCATCGGGCACGAGGGAACCGCTGTTCATAATTTCTTTCACACGCTTTCCGAGCGCAGTATCATTCTTGGTGTGCCACCTAAAAAGGTCTCCTGTAGAAATGTGTACAAAACCATACTTTTGAATCAGCTTTTCACTTTGAGTTCCTTTACCAGCGCCCGGAGGGCCAAAGAGTACGAGGTTAATCATGTATAAAATTTTGATAAGGGTGCAAGATAATGATCAATTCGGCATGTGCCAATTAGCCAATTTCATCGGCTAATTGATAATTGAATTATTGATTAATTGATTTGTAAATATCTTTCAGGTTTCTGCCAAAGCCATCATAGTCCAGGCCGTAACCCACCACAAACTCATCTTTAATCTCGAAGCCCACGTACTTCGGTTGTACGACATGTTCGCGTGCAGCTGATTTACGAATGAACGTTATAATTTCAACCGATCGAGTTCCTAAGCCGCTGAGTTCTGCTACCACTTTGCTCAGGGTAAGGCCGGTGTCTATTATATCTTCAATGATGATCAAGTCCTGGCCAAAAAGACTTTCATTTAGTCCGATCAGCGTATTTAATTGGCCCGTACTTTGTGTGCCCTGATACGATGCGTGTTTAACAAACGAGATACGGCACTCTAATTTTAATTCACGCACTAAATCGGCAGCGAATAAAAAGGATCCATTGAGGATGGGTAGCAAAAGAGGGGTTTTATCTTTATAGTCGCTATTAATCGCGTCCGCCAATCCTTTTACCTTTTCCTCTATTTTAGCAGCAGGAATAAACTTTTTAAACTCTAAATCCTTAATTTTCATAAGCGCACATATCTGAGAGAGGGCGCAAAAATAAGAGAAATTGACTATTAAGAGAATTCCGGGCAACCACAAAGCAGCCGATTATAAAAGCTCACCTAGATGATGAACTTGAGTGATGCATATTTTAATCAAAACTTCAGGACTCAATCTTCTAGACAAGGACACACCTTTCATTTTTGAGTATTTCATAGGCTCTTTCGACTTCTATTCGGGATATGGCATCGTCCATCTGTTCACGCACGGCATTTTTGATTTCTTTCATTTTCATGGCCTCAATAAATCTTTTTACTTCCTCCTTATTTTCAAGAATAAGTTTAGGCACTTTGGTAGGCTTATCGTCATCGCCTTTTGCAACCATCGTAAAGAAAGATGAGTTGGTGTGTTTGATGATACCCTTCTTCACATTTTCGGATATTACGCGAATGCCCACCACCAACGAAGTGTTACCGACATAATTAACCGAAGAAAGCATCGATACCAGATCGCCCACCTCAACAGGTTGAAGAAACTCCACTTTATCGACCGATACCGTTACACAGTATGTGCCCGCGTGTTTGCTAGAACAGGCATACGCTACCTTATCCATCAGGGATAGTAAAATACCTCCATGGATTTTTCCGCCAAAGTTGGCATAGGCTGGAATCATTAATTCGGTAATGGTGGTTTGCGAATAGCGCACCGGACGAGCTTCTGGATTCATAGGTTGTTAGATCAGGCTAAGGCCTGCCTGTCGGGCAAGCAGGTTTGAAGTTAAGGGAATCTCCATGAACCTCCTACTCCGGGAGTAGATGCTAAAAGTTTTTCTCAGGTACCAGAATCTAAAGAACATAACCATTGCAGTTGGGTATGACCCATGAACAAGCCAAGCCAAATTCCTGGCTTGAACGGCCTAGAAATTTTTTATTCGTGCCACTTTCAATATTCCTGCTACACTCATACTGTCCGTAATTTGTCCAGTCATGACCATCTCAAGCGCTTCACGAAAAGGAAGTTTCTTCACCACTAAGTCGGCTTCCGTTTCTTCCAGTTGACTTTCTCCATGCGTTAATTCTTCAGCCAGAAAAACGAATCCTTCTTCGTCTGTAACAGAATTAGAAGTATGAAAGCGCATAATCAGTTGCCACTTTTTTGCGGTAATTCCAGTTTCCTCCAACAATTCGCGTTTAGCTGATTCAAGCGGGAGCGTTCCGATTGGCCCGCCACCCTCTGGTATTTCCCATGAGTACTCGTTTAATGTATAGCGGTATTGACCTACCAGCCACGTATTTCCATTTTCATCCAATGCGATAATGCCAATTGCTTTATTCTTGAAGTGTACTTTACCATAAATCCCTTCACCACCTGCCGGGTTGATGACTTGATGTTCTTCTACTTGTATCCATTTGTTTTCATATACTCTACGACTTGAAAGAGTAGTCCAGGGGTTCTGGATTCTTGATTCTTGATTCTGGTCTTTTGCCATAAACTGTAAGCTAATTGATAAAGAGATTCAAGAATCCAGTGGCCAGAATCCAGAATCCAGTTTCAATCTATAAAAATTCAAGTAGAGAAGTTAATTTGCACCCGTGCTGCTGTCATTCTTTACTCCTGATTTGATTGAAGCCGGTTGTGACGAGGCCGGACGTGGTTGTCTGGCCGGGCCGGTAGTGGCAGCCGCAGTAATTTTACCGAAGAACTATAAGCATGAAATGCTGAATGATTCCAAGCAACTTAGCAAAGAAGATCGTAAACAATTACGTATCGAGATTGAACGGGACGCGTTGGCATGGGCAGTGGCGGAAGTGAGTAGCGAAGGGATTGATGAAATCAATATTTTGAATGCTTCTTTTAAAGCAATGCATTTAGCGATTGAGAAGCTGACTATCAGACCACAGTTTTTATTAATTGATGGAAATCGGTTTAATCGTTATAGAGAAATTAATCACGAATGTATTATCAAGGGAGATGCCTCTTATCTTTCTATTGCAGCAGCTTCGGTGTTGGCAAAAACATATCGTGACGATTTGATGCAAAAATTGGCTGAACAATTTCCCGGGTATAGCTGGGAAACAAATGTGGGATACCCGACTCCTGAGCATAGAGAAGGAATTAGGCACTTAGGGATTACACCGTACCACCGAAAATCATTTCAACTGCTCCCATCACAACTTGAACTGTTTGAAGAATGAGTGTGAACTTCCCATACTGTAAAATCGTTTGACGAAAATACATGTGCCTGATTTTCTTATCCATCCATAATCATCCAACCTACAAACTCATTGTGGCTGCCAATCGCGATGAGTTTTATGAGCGGAAAACATTGCCCGCTCATTTCTGGGAAGACTATCCAGACATCGTAGGCGGTCGTGACGTGGAGGCCAGCGGAACCTGGTTGGCCATGTCGAAGCAAGGGAAGATCAGCATGGTCACGAATTACCGTGACCCGCTTAACATTAATCCAACGGCACCTTCACGTGGTCAGTTGGTTGCTGATTACCTGTTGAATGGCGATAAGCCGAATGAATATCTGACAACCGTGGAGAAAAATGGAAGAAGATACAATGGTTTCAATCTTGTAGTAGGTTCACCCGATGAGCTATTCTACTACTCAAACTATAAAAATGCTATTGAAAAAATACCTGCGGGACTGCATGGACTGAGTAATCACTTGTTGAATACGCCCTGGCCTAAAGTTCAGAGAGGAATGGAGAGAATGAAAACACTGTTAGCCTCTGGTGACATTGATCCCGTAAAAATTTTTGATGTATTGTATGACGATCGCACAGCCCCGGATGAAAGATTACCGGATACTGGTGTTGGGCTTGATAGGGAAAGAATGTTGTCTTCTATATTTATTAAAAGTCCGAATTATGGCACCCGTTGTTCTACCGTGATTTTAATAGATCATCGTAATGCTGTACTCTTTTCAGAGCGGGTGTATGATCTTCACACCTTTGATCATACTTCCCGAACGTTTCAATTTGAAATACTGGATACTTAAGGTTTGACAAAACGGATAACCTTTCCTTCCTGGTTTCTGATAATATAAATGCCAGATGGAAGTGAAGAAGTATCGAAACTACGAACCCCGCTCAATTGAAGAACAACCTGGTTAAGTCCATTGAATACAACAATATTCGCCTCTTGATTCAAGTACACCACATTATTCAACACAGGGTTTGGATGGGCACTGAAAGCCTCATCAGTCCCCTCACGGGAAACACTTACCACTTTGGAGTACGTGAAAGTTCCATCAAAATCAGTTTGCTTTAAGCGATAGTATGATCTTCCTGGTAACGGACTGTCATCAACAAAACTATAATCGATTTTCTCGTTGCTATTACCTGCACCTTGAATGATCGTGCGCTCTTCAAACTCCAGGTTGTTGGTAGATCGTTCCAGCGTGAAGTAATCATTATTTACTTCTTTCTCTGTTTCCCAATACAACTCGACAACGCTGTTGCGCGCAATGGCATTAAAGCCGGTTAATGTAATAGGCAGAGCGGCAGTCACATCGGCTAATGCCCAGGGTGAATAATTGTTCACACCAGGAACAGTGACCGTTCCTGCAACGGCATTGTACGTTTGGCCGGGCAGCGCAGGCTCCCAGGTGTTGGAGGGCGCCCATCGCTGAGCATTAATATCGACTGCGGGGCCTGTTGTCGCAATTTCACCAGCGGTTGCAGTAAACGTCAGGGTTGATGTAGGGCGTGTAGTAGTGTAGCCATTTAGGGTAATTACCCAAAAGCGGTCTACCACAGAAACACCGCCATTCGTTCCATTTAAATTAGTTACAGTGGCAGGATAAGGCAGGTTATCATCCAGGGGAGTTCCGTAGGTTGAAAGAGAAACAGAACCTGTGGCAGGAGCTCCGGCCCCGATAATATTCATAGTGAATGGAACAAACTCAGTTGAGGATTTACCCAAAGGAAACACAAAACCCCCCGTTAATGAACCGGTTGACCATTGAACGGTGCCGTACGGGCTGCTGGTATCTTCGCTTTTTATATACCCTCCGGTCCTGGTAATGGCCCCCAGGTTATTATTGGTAACATTAAGGGTAAGGGAATTCAAATCAAGTTCTCCTTGGGTAAGGGACAATACATTACTAATGGTGGTATTATTTAAAATTCTCACCACATCGGAAGCTGCACTGGTGTTTAAGGTAAGGTTATGAAATGTTTCGGGGATCAAACCTCCAATAGTTTGAAGAGTGTTACCAACAGGACTATTAAATACAACAGTATTTGTGCTCTGATTAAAGCCACTACTTCCGCCCCGTGTTGAATTATTAGTCCAGTTACCGCCAACGGTAATTTGTGCAATGTTTCCTGCATCAATAAGCCCTCCGGTGGTAGTAACAACAAGCCCAGCGTTAATTAAAATGTCCTGGTCTACAATAAGATTTGAAGCCACTCCGGCTGCTCCTTGCATAACAGGTGATGTAGAACTGGAACTATTTCCCAAGGTTAGGTTACCGGCCACATTGAGTGTTGTATTTGGAATGGAAAAAGTTTGTGAAAAGTTAAGCAACAAATTTCCATAGGATTGATTGGAAATAGTTTGGGCGTTGGTTTGGGCGTATTCAACAGTTCCATAAGGCGTTGCTGTACCCAAATCAAATGTTCCAAAACCGATTGGAAATGGTCTATTTCCAGTCATTCGAAACGTGGCATTACTCGCAATCTGGAATGTTCTCGATCCGTTTCCAGTAATATCTGCGTTACCTACTCTAAAAAGTCCGGTCTGAACGCGAATATCGCCTGTTATGTTTGTTGTCGTTATATTAAAACCAACAATTAAACCAGAGGAAGAAGTGTTGTTGCTATGTACATTGTGAAAAGCCCATGGGTTTGCCCCTAGGTTAGATGCGGGACCCACTAAAGTTTGACTACTCACACTTCGGTTAAAATTAAAAACACTTCCCGCGTTTCCCGGAATAAGCAAGCCTCTGTTAAAGACAAAGCTTAGTTGTCCTCCTAAATTTACCCTTCCGTTCCCCCCCGACATATCCAATACCGCTGTTAATTCGCGTGATGCTGCATTAGCGGTGTTAAAGACCAGGTTCGAACTGATGGTCAATATACCGGTGGTTATATTCACTCTTGCCAACCGACTGGCACTGTTAACAGCACTTCCTATCGTGGCATTTCCTCCGATTGTCGCGCTCCCTGCATTAATATTCCAAACATCGGTTACACCGGCTGAGGGCTGGTTAACACGCACGTTGGTTTGGACCGTTAATGAATTCGTGCCTGCGTGCGTTAATACTTGCGCAGTCGCCCTGGCACCGGCTGTCGTGTTAATATCAAGTGAGTTCACGGTAGCGTTCATGTCCAGTGTAATCGTTGTGGCTGCATCGGGGGCGATATTTGAATTTCCAATAGTTACAACATCACTGATGGTGTTGGGAATGTATTGCCTGCCATATCCACCGCTTGCGGTAACAGGCGAGTTAGTAGTAAATATGGCGTTCACATCATCTGTTATCGACTGAATCACCAAGAAAGATCCCGGATTAGTTTGAAACATGACCACATCGCCAACCGTTAGCTCAGTGGTAAACAATGTTCCTGTTCCAGTAACCAATGTACTCCCGAGAGTCAACTGGACGTTCCCCGTTCTGTTTTGAATCCACGTAGCCTGATTATTCCAGTTATTAGCGCCTGTTACTCGGTTAAATATTCCTGAAGTATTTATCAACTCACCGATTTGAAAATCCCGCAGCAAACCATCCGGTAAATTGGCACTCAACTCCCCGGTAATTTGGGTTGACGTGGCCGTCCGGGTTCCAATGGTAGTAGATCCCCAGTTAATGCCATCATACCTGCGAACACTAAAGTTTGAAAAATCGGCAAGCCCGTCTAAATCAG
>Ga0247727_10011846_pt1 | contig 15113 bp, 27 predicted proteins | sample WisWelCaveWW1625_FD_202498 | JGI IMG/M metagenome (GOLD analysis project Ga0247727, IMG submission 202498) | Biofilm microbial communities from Wishing Well Cave, Virginia, United States - WW16-25 | ecosystem: Environmental > Aquatic > Deep subsurface > Groundwater > Cave microbial mat | place... | reverse complement strand
CGTCTCGCCGGTCACGCCGCGTTTCTTCAACGCGATCTCGTACATGCGACGGAATTGGCGCTCCAATAGTCCATATTGGTACCGGAGCTTCTGCTTCTCCATCAACCCCAGGGCGTAGTCGCTGTGCTTGCGCCGCGACTTCGGGCCGTGAACGCCCGGCGGATACGACTTATGCTCGCGCATCTTCGCGGCAAAAATCATCGTGCCGAAACGTCGGTTGATGCGAACGCGTGGTCCTTTATAACGTGCCATGTGCTTTGTTCCTCTTGAAAACTAAACGCGGCGGCGCTTCGGCGGCCGGCAACCATTGTGCGGAATCGGCGTCACGTCCTTGATCACCGTGATTTCCAAGCCGATCGCCTGCAACGCGCGGATGGCTGCTTCACGACCGGTGCCGGGGCCTTTCACCCAGACCTCGATCTCGCGCAAACCATGCGCCATGCTCTGCCGCGCCGCATCTTGTGCGACCAATTGCGCCGCGTAGGCGGTACTCTTCCGTGAACCTTTGAATCCGACGCGGCCGGCACTCGACCAGCCAATCACGCGCCCCTTGAGGTCGGTAATCGACACGCAAGTGTTGTTGAACGTCGCCAGAATGTGCGCGATGCCCTGCACCACGTTCTTGCTGTGCTTGGCCTTGACGACCTTCTTGGACGCCTCACCTTCTGCCAATACATCCGCTGCCGTGGCCGGCACTGCGGGCGCCGCCGTCGCTACGACCGGTGCCGCTTCCGTTTTCTTCGGCGCGGTCTCAGCCGTGGCGACCGGCTTCTCGGCTGGTGCGGATTTTTCCTTCGGTCCGTCGGATTGTTTTGCTTCCTTAGCCATCGTGCTCCTTCAACTCGTTACACTTTACCGGTCTTCGCGTCCTTACTGCGGACCACGCCGACGGTTTTGCGGACGCCCTTGCGTGTGCGGGCATTCGTCGATGTTCGTTGGCCCCGTACCGGCAGGCCTTTCTTATGACGCGTGCCCCGGTAGCAATTGATGCTCATAAGGCGTTTGACGTTCTGCTGAATCTCTCGACGCAGATCGCCCTCGATCCGATACGTCTGCAACGTCGAGGCTAGGTGCGCCAACTGCTCGTCGTTCAAGTCCTTCGCGCGCACATCGGGATCAACCTTCGCCTTGTCGCATACTTCCAGCGCGGTCGTGGGACCGATACCGTAAATGTAACGCAACGCGATGCCGATCTTCTTGTAATCCGGTACTTCGACGCCAATCAAACGTGCCATGACAACCTCTTATCCTTGCCGCTGCTTGTGGCGCGGGTTGGTGCAGATCACGCGCACCACGCCCTTGCGCCGAACAACCTTGCAGCGCTCACACAAACGTTTCACTGATGGTTTGACTTTCATGTTCTGCTCGCTTCCTACTGCGGTTCCTTCTGTCGAAATGTAATGCGGCCCTTGCTCAAATCGTACGGACTCATCTCCACCAACACCTTATCGCCCGGTAACAACCGAATGAAATGCAACCGCATCTTGCCGGAAATGTGCGCCAGAATCTGATGCCCGTTCGGCAACTCCACCCGAAACATCGTGTTCGGCAGCAACTCGACTACCTTGCCTTCGATTTGTATGGGCTCTTCTTTTGCCACGTCAAAATCTCTGCTTCGCCTTCCGTAATAAGTACTGTGTGTTCGAAATGCGCGCTGGGCGAGCCATCGGCCGTGACAACCGTCCAGCCATCGCCCAGCATTTGCACTTCGCTCGTGCCGGCATTGATCATCGGCTCAATCGCCAACGTCATCCCCGACTTCAACTTCGGGCCCTCGCCCGCTCGACCGAAATTCGGCACCTGCGGTTCTTCGTGCATCCTCCGTCCGACGCCATGCCCCACAAACTCCCGGACAACCGAAAATCCGCGCGCCTCGACCAACGTCTGCACCGCGCTCGAAATATCACCCACGCGGTTCCCGGCCCGCGCCGCGTCAATCCCGGCCGCCAGCGCCTGTTCCGTCACCCGCAGCAACTCCTGCGTCCGCGGCTCGGCAACGCCAACGGCCACCGTCGTCGCGTTATCGCCGACGAATCCATCTAAAATGATTCCCACATCCAAACTCACAATATCGCCATACTGCACGCGCCGGGAGCCTGGAATGCCATGAACGACTTCCTCGTTCACGGACACACAGATGTGTCCTGGGTACCCTTTATATCCCAAAAACGGGCTCTTTCCGCCATTCTTTTTTATCAGCTCGCCGGCCGCCTCGTTGAGCTCAGTCGTTGTCCGACCGGGCTGCACCAGCGCCGCCACCGCCGCCAGAATCTCCGCGGCCGCCGCGCAGGCCGCGCGCATCCGCTCGATCTCGCTCGCTGACTTGATGATAATCACGAAAGTCCGACTTCCTTCTTCACGCGGGCGATCATGCCGGCCGGCATTCCGCTGCCGTCCACGCGCCGCAGCACACCGGCCACCCGGTAATGCTGAACCACGTCGAGCGTCAGTTCGTTGTACCACTGCAACCGCTCGCGCACCGTCTGCTCGGTATCATCTTCGCGGCGAATCAGCGCCCCGCCGCATCGGTCGCAAATGCCGGTCCGCTTCGGCGGAACGCGGCGCACGTGGTAGAGCGCGCCGCACTTCTCGCAACTCAGCCGACCAAGAATCCGTTCGATGATTTCGCTCTCCGGCAACTCCAATAGTACCGCGTCCGTGACCGGCGTCTTGTGCTCGCGCATCAACTGGTCGAACGCCCGCGCTTGTCCGATCGTGCGTGGAAAGCCATCGAGAATGAATTGGCCATCCCGGCCATGTTCATCCAGCCACGCGCGGACGATCTGCACCGTCAAGTCGTCGGGAACCAACTGCCCTTTGTCAATGAACTGCTTCGCTGTCGCGCCCAGCGGTCCGCCTTTACGAATCGCGTCGCGGAAAATGTTACCGGTCGAAACGTGCGGCACGCCCAACGCCGAGCTCAACGCGTCGGCAACCGTGCCCTTACCGGACGCCGGCGGGCCGAGTAGCACAATCCGGTGACTCACGTGTCACCCCTCCCGGCCGCCTCAGCGGCCGCGCAACTTCCCTTTGCGCAAAAACCCATCGTAGTGGCGCATGACCAGATGCGCTTCGACCTGGCGCATCGTGTCCAGCATCACGCCGACTGAAATCAACATGCTGGTGCCCCCAAAGAAACTGGCCGTCAAATAGGGAATCCGGAAGTTGTGCGACAAAATGTAAGGAATCACGGCGATGACCGTCAGGAAGATCGCGCCGGCCAGCGTGATACGTGTCATGACGTGATCGAGATACTCAGCGGTCGGCCGACCGGGTCGGACGCCGGGCACATACGCGCCGCCGCGTTTCAAGTCGTCGGCAATCTGAAGCGGATTGAACTGCGTCGCCACCCAGAAATAGGAGAAGAACAGAATCATCAGCCCGTACAAAGACAGGTAGACGACCTCCCCTTCGCTGAGCGCCCGGGCGATCTTCTGGAATATTGGCGCCGGCAACATCTGGAGCAACTTTTGTGGAAACAGTAAAATCGCCTGGGCGAAGATGATCGGCATGACACCGGAATAATTGATACGAATCGGGAAGTAGGTTTGCCCCCCGGCCATGATTTTGCGTCCGACCATGCGCTGCGCCTGTTGGATCGGAATTTTCCGCTGCGCCTGCGTGATCGCGATCGTGCCGGCAATCACGACGAGCACCATCGTAATCAGCAGCAGCGCGTGCAACACGTTGAACTGGCTTTCCGCCCCGACGAACAACCGCCACGCTTGTAGAATCGCCGACGGCAACCGTTCCAGAATGCCGACCGTGATGATCATGGACATGCCGTTGCCGATGCCGCGTTCGGTGATCTGTTCGCCGAGCCACATCAACAACACCGTGCCGCTGGTGATCGTGATCACCGTCAGCATGCGGAATCCGAAACCGGGGCTGGCCACGAGCACGCCGGTAAAGCCGCGGAACAATTGCTCGGGATGTTCAAACGTTTGCGCGAGAAAATAGCTTTGGACGATGCACAGCAGCACCGTCATGTACCGGCCGTATTGAATGATCTTGGCGCGGCCCGACTCGCCTTCTTGCCGGAGACGTTCGAGCGTCGGAATCACCGCGGTCAGCAGCATCATGATGATGGACGCACTGATGGCCGGCATCACGCCGAGGGCAAACACGGCGCATTGCTGGAGCGCGCCGCCGGTCAGCAAATTCGCCAAGCCGAGAATTCCGCCGCCCACGTCCGCCTGTTGAGCGAGCCACGAGTTCAGCGGTGTCGGATTCACACCGGGACACGGGATATTCGCGCCGACGCGGGCGATGGCCACGACGCCGAGCGTAAACAGAATACGTCGTCGTAGTTCGGGAATCTTCCAGCTATTGGCGAACGCGGAGAACATGGTCAGTCAGCCCGCGGCGTTTACTTTCCGGCCGCCGGGGCCGCGGCTTCGACCGGTTTGTGGTGGATTGTCCGCAACGGCAAATCTTCGCACGTGCCACCGGCCTGGGTGATCTTCTCGCGGGCCGCCGCGCTGAACCGTTGCGCCTTCACGGTCAGCTTCTTTTTCAACTCGCCGTTGCCCAGAATTTTCACGCCATCCACCAGCCGGCGTTTGATTACGCGATGTTCAAGCAGCGTTTCCGGCGTGATCGTCGCGCCGTTGTCGAACGCGTTGAGGTCTTCGATATTCACGGTCTCGAACCGGGTACCGAAGGCCACGTTGTTGAATCCGCGCTTGGGAATGCGACGCAACAACGGCATCTGGCCGCCTTCGAATCCGAGGCGAACCGAGCCGCCCGACCGGGCCGTCTGACCTTTGCCACCGCGACCGGAAGTCTTACCGTGACCGGAGCTTTCTCCAATACCGAGGCGCTTCGTGCGATGTTTCGCGCCCGGGCGTGGCTTGAGATTGTGCAAACGCATTGTCATGTCAGTTTACCTGTGCCGTGGCCGGCCGCGACAAACCGCGCACACGGAAAATTTCTTCGCGGGGACGAAGCCGTTGCAGTCCCTCCAACGTCGCTTTCACGACGTTGACGGCGTTGCTCGAGCCGAGCGACTTCGTCAACACGTCGCGGATGCCCACCGCTTCGAGCACGGCTCGCACGCTGCCGCCGGCAATGACGCCGGTACCCGGCGAAGCCGGCTTCATCAAGACGACGCCGCCGCCGAATTCACCGACGACCTCGTGGGGAATCGTGCCGCCTTTCATCTTGATCGGAATCATTGATTTCTTGGCCATCTCGGTCCCTTTGCGAATCGCATCGGCCACTTCGTTGGCCTTCCCAAATCCCCAACCGACGCGACCGCGCCGGTCACCCACGACGATGAGGGCGCTGAAATGAAACCGGCGACCGCCCTTGACGACCTTGGCGCAACGGTTGACGTACACGACTTTCTCGATCAACTCGCCGCCTTCGCGACCGAACTCGCCGCCGTCCTCCCCAACAGGGCCACCGGGCACGGTAGGCTTGGGCTTCGGAGCAAACGAGCGTGTGGGTCGGGCTTTGCGTTCTGGAGGCATAACTAGAATTTCAATCCTGCTTCTCGCGCGGCGTCGGCCAACGCCTTGACGCGTCCGTGATACTGGAATCCGCCCCGGTCAAACACGACCGCGCTGATTCCCTTGCCTTTGGCGGTTTGTGCGGCGAGCGTGCCGAGTTTCTTCGCCCCGGCCACGGTCGCCTTCGTTCCCTTGGCATCGCCGGCCACAGTGCTGGCCGCGGCCAACGTGCGACCGGCCACGTCGTCGACGAACTGCACGTAGATGTGGTGACCGGTAAAGCACACGCACATGCGCGGTCGAGCGGCAGTGCCGCTCACTTTTTGTCGCAACCGCATGTGCCGGCGGTCGTGGGCTCCGACTCGTGTTCGAGGAATCATGATTAGCCACCTGCCGTCGTGACGGTCTTACCGGCTTTGCGCCGGACTTGCTCGCCCACGTAGCGCACGCCCTTGCCCTTGTAGGGCTCCGGCGGATAGAACCGGCGAATACTCGCCGCCACTTCGCCGACCTGTTGCTTGTCCGGGCCTTCGATTGTGATTTCAGGTTTCTTGTCCGACGTATCCGCAACCGTGATCTTGATGCCTTTGGGAATCGTGAACACGATCGGATGCGAGTAACCGAGCGACATCTGGAGATTCGGCCCCTGCACGGAGGCGCGGAAGCCAACGCCTTCGACGAGCAACTTCTTCGTGTATCCGTCGTTGACGCCCTTGACCATGTTCGCGATCAAGCTGCGCGTCAGCCCCCACCGCGACTTGCCGGTGCGATCGAGTTGAGTCGTGCTCGCGACGACCTTGCCGTCCTTGATCTCAACCTTGATCGGCGCCGGCACGTTGAACTCCAACCTGCCCCTCGGTCCTTCGACCGACACAAGCTGACCGGCGACCACGACCTTCGTCTTGGCCGGTATCTCGACTGGTGCTTTTCCAATTCGCGACATAACTCACCAAACGTACGCTAAAATTTCGCCGCCGACGTTGGCTTGTTTGGCCTCCCGGCCGGTCATCACGCCCCGCGAAGTCGTGACGATGGAGATTCCCATGCCGCCTAACACGCGCGGGATCTTCTGCGAGCCCTTGTAATTGCGGAGGCCGGGCCGGCTGATACGACGGATGCCGACGATCGCGCGCTCTTTGCCGACAAGCTTGAGTTGAATCTTCAACACTTGCTTGCCGCCCTCCAGCTTCTCGACGTAGGCGTCGGCGATGTAGCCTTCACGCTTGAGCACTTTGGCAATCTCCAGCTTCAGCCGCGAGTACGGTACGTCCACGTTCTCCTTCAACGCGCCATTCGCGTTGCGGATGCGGGTCAATAAATCGGCGATGGGATCAGTCACGTTCATGCGATTACCAACTTGCTTTCACGACACCGGGAATCTTGCCCTGGCTCGCCAACTCACGGAAACAGATGCGGCAGATTTGGAATCGCCGGATAAAGGCGCGCCGCCGGCCACACAGTTTGCAGCGATTGTATTGACGCGACGAGAACTTCGCCGGCCGTTCCGCTTTGATTTCCCAGGTTAGTTTTGCCATGTCGTTGCGTCCTCTAATTGCTGAACGGCATCCCGATCAGCTTCAGCAGTTCCTTTGCTTCCGCGTCCGTGTTGGCCGACGTGACGATTGTCACGTCCATGCCGAGGTTGTGTTTGATCTTGTCCAACTCCACCTCGGGAAAAATCGCCTGGTCCTTCACGCCCATCGTGTAACTCCCCCGGCCATCGAACCCGCGCGGATTCACGCCACGAAAATCGCGGATACGCGGCAACGCGGCGTTGCAAAACCGTTCCAGAAACTCGTACATGCGCTGGCCGCGCAATGTCACCTTCACACCGACCGGCATGCCCTCCCGCACCTTGAAGTTGGCGACGCTCTTTTTCGCCTTCGTCACGATCGGTTTCTGGCCGGAGATCGTCGCCAGCTCTTGCTGCGCTTCCTGAATCACATCCTTGTCGTGATTGGAATTCACGCCCATGTTCAGCACGACCTTCTCGAGCTTCGGCACCTGCATGATGTTGGCGTACCGGCCACCCTTCATCAACTCGGTGACGATGGTCTTCTTGTAATGTTCCTGTAATTGGGAGGCCGCCATAAATCCGTCTTACACCTTCTCCGCTGCTGCCGGCGTCGCGGCGCCGCGCTTCTTCCGGCGTGCTTCGTAGTGGTCCTGCCGCATCACCTTCGCCGCCGCGATGGGATGCTCGCGCTGAATGATCCCGCCTTTGGGCCGATCCTGACTCTTCCGTAACGCCTTGCTGACCATGTTGACGCCTTCGATGAGCACGCGGCCCTTCTCCGGCAATGCCTGCAAGACCTTGCCGACCTTGCCGCGTTCCTCACCGGAGAGCACGACCACCATGTCACCTTTTTTTACATGCAACGCACTCATCGTCACAGCACCTCGGGCGCGAGCGAAATGATCTTTGTGAAATTCTTGTCGCGCAATTCGCGCGCGACCGGCCCGAAAATGCGCGTGCCTTTCGGGTTCAACTGTTGGTCAATGATCACGACTGCATTGTTATCAAACCGGACATACGAGCCATCCGCCCGGCGCAGCGGCGATTTCGTCCGCACCACGACGCACGTGACGACTTCGCCCTTCTTCACCGTGCCATCCGGCGCCGCTTCCTTGATATGGGCCTTGATCACATCGCCAATCCGCGCGTACCGCTTCTGGTGACCGAGCACACCAATCGCCCAGGCGATGCGCGCCCCGGTATTGTCGGCTACATCCAAATGGGTACGAATCTGAATCATACTTCGACCTTCTCAATCGCCGGGGCCTTCTTCACGATCTCCACCAGCGCCCAACGCTTCAGCTTGCTCAGCGGCCGCGACGCGACGATTCGCACCGTGTCGCCCATGCCGGCTTCGCTCTTCTCGTCATGAGCGTAAAACTTTTTGTACTTCGTCATCACCTTCAAATACCGGGGATGCCGCACACGGCGGGAAACCTCCACGACGATGGTCTTGGCCATCTTGTCGCTGACGACCTCGCCGATGACTTCTTTCCGTTGAACCGTCGTTGTTGCTGGTCCGGTCATGCTCATGCCTACTTCGCCACGACCGGCGACAGCCGGCGTGTGCTCAAAATGGTTTCGATCCGCGCGATATCCTTCCGCACTTCGCGGATACGGCTGGGACGTTCCAACCGCGCGGTTTGCTGTTGCAGACGCAGATTGAACATCTCCTGCCGAAGATCACGCAGTTTGGCCTGCGCCTCGGCGTCTGTCAACTCGCGGATTTCTTTCGCTTTCATACCGTTTCTACTTCCGTTTCACAAACCGAGTCGGGATCGGCAGTTTCGACGCCGCCAGCCGCAACGACTCGCGCGCCAGCGCTTCCGTCACGCCACCCATCTCGAACAGCATGTTGCCAGGCCGCACCACGGCGACCCAAAATTCAGGATTGCCCTTGCCCTTGCCCATGCGCGTCTCGGGCGGGCGCTTCGTCACCGGCTTATCCGGGAACACACGAATCCACAACTTCCCGCGGCGTTTCATGTTCCGCGACAGCGCCACACGGCATGCCTCAATCTGCACGCCGGTCACCCACGCGCGATCCAGCGACTGCAATCCGTATTCACCGAACGCCACCGTCGCGCCACGCCACGCGATCCCCGCGCGGTTGCCGCGTTGCTGTTTCCGGTGCTTCACTCTGGCCGGCATCAATGCCATGATTCAAATCCTCTTCGCTACGCCGCCGCGGGTGCGGGCGCTGGCCCGACCGGCGTTGCCTGCGGCGGGCCCTTCTTCAGGGACCGCTCGCCTTTTCCAATCCAAACTTTTACACCAATCTTGCCGTACACCGTCATCGCCTCGGCAAACCCGTAATCGATGTCCGCCCGGAGCGTGTGCAATGGGATCTTGCCTTGCCGGTATTTCTCGTGCCGCGCCAACTCCGCGCCCCCAAGCCGGCCACCGCAGGCCACTTTGATTCCCTCCGCGCCCATGTCCATCGCCGTCTGCACGGCCTTCTTCATCGCGCGGCGGAAACTGATGCGGCGCTCCAATTGCAGCGCAATGTTCTCCGCGACGAGCTGCGCGTCCGTCTCCGGTTGCTTGACCTCGACGATATCGACGTAAATCTCCTTGCCGGTCATCTTCGCGAGATCTTCCTTCAACTTATCGATCTCCGCGCCCTTCCGGCCAATCACGATTCCCGGCCGCGCCGTATGAATGGTGATGCGCGCCCGGTTTGCATACCGTTCGATCGCGATCTTCGGCACCGCGGCGGACTCCAGCTTCTTCTTCACATAATTCCGCACCATCACGTCCTCGAGCAACAACGCTGCGTAGTCCTTCTTGTCCGCGTACCACTTCGACAGCCAGTCTTTCGTGACCGTCACTCGCAATCCGATCGGATTTACTTTTTGTCCCATAAATCTATTGTCCGTCCGTCAAAATGATCTGAATGTGCGTGGTCCGCTTGATGATCGGACCCGCACTGCCGCGCGCTTTCGGCTGGTAGCGCTTCAAGCGGGGCCCTTCGTTGGCCACCGCTTCCTTCACGTGCAACGATTCCGCCGCGAGCTTCGCGTTGTGGGTCGCGTTGGCAATCGCCGACTTCAGCGTCTTCTCGATCGCCCGCGCCGACTTGCGCGGGATGAACTGCAAGACCTCCAGCGCGCGCGACGCACTGAGACCCTGAATCAAGCGCGTCACCTCGCCCATCTTTTGTGGACTCATCCGCGAATACTTCGTTATCGCTCTGACTTCCATAAAATCGCTATCCACTCTTTCTCACGCGCGCCGTGTCACCGGCCGCCAACGTGAATCCCTTCTCCACGCTCCCAATCAACGCCCCGCAAATCCGTCGTCGCACTTCCACGACCTTCACACTGGCGATCAGCCGGTCACCACGGAATACCGCGAACGGCATTCCCACTCGCGCGCCTTGCAACTCGCCAACGTTCAACACGGCCACCCGCAGCTTCTCGTTCACATCCAACACCCGGGCCGCCTGAATCGTCCCGGCAGTCTCCGCGGCCGGCTGCGCATGCGTGCTCGATTCGAGCAGCACCCGCGCGCGCCCGACTTCCGTCGCCACATCGCCATTTGTCTGAATCGCCGCAACGAGCCGCTGCAACTGCTCGGCCAACCGTTGTCGTTCCGCTTCTGCCAAGTACAACGCTCGCACGCTCTCGACGAGTTGCCGCTGCGCCTGCGTTGCGTTCGGGTCGCTGAAATCCACGCCCAACGACTGTGCGCGCAACTGAGCCTCGGCCCACCGTTTCTGAAACAACTCGCTCTCGGTGCGCGCAATCGCGAGATTTTCGGTCAACATCTTGATGACCGTCTCGCGATGCTCCAGCTCGGCGCGCATCTTCGCGTCGTCCACGGCGGCATCCTCCGACCCGACCGGCCTCACCCATCCAAAGAACAATGCAACTGCCAAAACTGCCGCGACGGTCTGCCGGTAACACACAGCTGACACGTTCGTCGCTTACTTCGCGACGGCCTCCTCGGTGGCCGCGCCGTGCGCCCGGAATGTGCGCGTCGCCGCAAACTCGCCGAGCCGGTGGCCGACCATGTTTTCCGTCACGAATACCGGGAGATGCTGTTTGCCGTTGTGCACCAGAAATGTGTGCCCCACAAATTCCGGGATGATCATCGACCGGCGGGACCAGGTCTTGATCGGTTTCCTGTCGTGCTTGGGCATCCGCTCGACCTTCGCCATCAGATGCTCGTCCACAAACGGACCTTTTTTCAGCGACCGTCCCATTTATTTCTTCCTTCTCTGCAAAATGAATGCATTCGAATACTTCTTTTTGCGGCGTGACTTGCCACCCTTGGCCAACTTGCCCCACGGCGAAACCGGATGATGCCAGCCGCCACCGCCCTTGCTCTTGCCTTGACCGCCACCCATCGGGTGATCGACCGGGTTGCGCGCCATACCGCGTGAGATGCCGCGTTTGCCGAGCCAGCGTGTCCGACCGGCTTTGCCGAGCGAGATATTGATGTGGTCCGGATTGCCGATCTGACCGATGGTCGCGTAGCACTCGGCGTGAATCTTCCGAATCTCGCCCGACGGCAATTTTACCGTCACGTAGTCGTTTTCGGTCGCAGTGATCTGCGCCGCCATCGCCGCGCTGCGCACGAGTTGGCCGCCTTTGCCGCGATGCAACTCGATATTGTGAATCGGCATGCCGGGTTGAATCTTACGGAGCGGCAACGAATTGCCGGTCTTCAATTCCGCATCCGGTCCGCTCATCAACTTTGCGCCGACCTCCAGCCCCATCGGTGCAATGATGTAGCGCTTCTCGCCGTCGGCGTACTTGAGCAACGCAATGCGGGCCGACCGGTTCGGATCATACTCGATCCCTTCAACGGTCGCCACGACGCCGACCTTATCGCGCCTGAAATCAATGATCCGGTACCGCTGTTTGTGGCCGCCACCGATGCCGCGCGCGGTCATCCGGCCGAGATTGTTGCGGCCGCCGGTCCGGCGTTTGGCGCGCGTCAGCGACATCTCCGGCGTGTGTTTCGTCAGCTCGGCAAAATCTGACAACTGCGTGTGGCGCAGCGACGGCGTTAATGGTCTGAATGTCTTGAGGCCCATGGGAAATTATCCGAGTTCGATCTTGTCGCCCGCCTTCAGCGTGACGACGGCTTTCTTCCAGCGCGGCGTAACGCCGGCCTGCTTCGTCATTTGGCGACGTCCTTTGCCGCGCACGTGCAGCGTGTTCACCGCGAGAACCTTCACTTTGAACAATTGCTGCACGGCGTGCTTGATCTCGACCTTGTTCGCGTGACGCTCCACGACGAGCTGATACTGGTTGAACTTCTCCCCCTGCATCGTGGCCTTCTCCGTCACGCGCACAGTCTTGACGACATCGTAAGGCTGCTTCATGACTTGCCGACCCGCGCTTTCAACTTTTCAAATGCCGCTTTCGTCGCCACGATCTTGTCGTATCGCAGCAACTCATAAGCGTTCACCGAATCCGCCGGTTCGACCTGTACCGAGCTGAGATTCCGGGACGCCAACTTCAAATTGTTTTCGACCGCATCGGCGACCACCAATGTCGTCTTTGCCGTCGGCACAAGTTTGTCCAGCATCGCCGCAAATGCCTTTGTTTTGTGGCCGTCGAGCCTAAGCTCGCTGATCACAATCACATCACCGGCCAGCAGCCGCTCGCTCAACGCCTTTCGAAACGCCAGCGCTTTCACCTTCTTCGGTGTCCTGATTGAATAGTCGCGCGGCTTCGGGCCGAACACCACACCACCGCCACGCCAAAGCGGCGACGCAAACGAGCCAGCGCGCGCGCGCCCGGTACCCTTCTGCTTCCACGGCTTCTTGCCGCTGCCCCGAACTTCACTGATCTGTTTGGTGCTCGCCGTGCCCAATCGCTGATTCGCCATGTAAGCCGTAATTGTGTCGTGGACCGCCTGCGTGCCTTTGCCGTTCTTGATGAGCAACTCGTCGGCGATTTCGATCTCCCCGGCCGAGCCACCCGAAATTGTTGTCACCGGAACCTTCATTTCCCTGCCACCTTCACCGGCATCTTCTTCGCGTGCCGAACGACCACGTAGGCGCCGTTATGTCCGGGCACCGAGCCTTCAATCAGCAACAGGTTGTCCGCTTCGCGAACCTGAACGACCTTCAAATTCTGGGTGGTAATCTTCGTATGTCCCATGTGGCCCGGCATCTTCATGTTGCGGAACACGCGGCCGGGGAACAAGCGCTGGCCAATCGCGCCGCCGCGGCGATGCCACCCTTTTGCGCCGTGCGTCATATCGCCGCCGGCAAACTTGTGACGCTTCACAACGCCCTGAAATCCTTTGCCCTTGCTCGTCCCGATCACATCCACGAACTGGCCGGGCTGAAATTCTTTCACCGTAATCTTATCCCCAACGTTGAACGACGCGGCTTCGTCCGTCCGGTACTCCTGGATAAATGTCGGGACTGGCGCGTTGGCTTTCTTACAGTGGCCCTGCATTGGCTTCGTCGCGTTCTTTACCTTCTTCACGCCGAACCCAAGCTGCAACGCGTGGTAACCGTCCGTCTCGGTCGCCTTCTTTTGCAAAACCGTACACGGACCGGCTTCGACGACGGTAACGCCGATGAAGTTACCGCTGGCGTCGAACACCTGCGTCATTCCAATTTTCTTTCCCAGCAGTTCCATGACTAAATCTTAATGGTGATATCCACGCCCGCCGGCAAGTTCAGCTTCTTGAGTTCGTCCACGGTCTTCGCCGTCGGATCAATGATGTCGAGCAACCGCTTGTGCGTCCGCATTTCAAACGACTCCATGGACTTCTTATCCGCGTGCGGCGAGCGATTGACGGTGTGCCGCCAGATATCGGTCGGCAATGGAATCGGCCCGGCCACCTTCGCGCCTGTCCGCTTCGCCGTCTCGACAATGTCGTGCGCCGACTGGTCGAGGAGCCGGTGATCGTAACCTTTGAGGCGGATTCTGATGCGTTGATTGCTCATTTATTTCTTCGTTTCCTGTCCCAACCGCACCGGTGCTCCTCCCGACTTCTCCAGGATTTCCTTCAAAATGTTCTCCGGCACCTTCTGAAAGTTCAGCGGCTCCATCGAATAGCTTGCCCGGCCCTTGCTCAACGAGCGCAGCGCGGTGGCGTAGCCGAACATTTGCGCAAGCGGAACGTGCGCGTGAATGATCGTGGAGTTGGCGCGTGATTCGATGTGGCTGATCTTGCCGCGACGGCTGTTGAGATCGCCGACGACGTCGCCCATGTGTTCCTCGGGCGTGATCGCTTCCACGTCCATGATCGGTTCCAACATGATCGGATGCGCCTTTTTGCAGGCGTCCTTGAACGCGAAGCTGCCGGCCATCTTAAAGGCAATCTCTGAGCTGTCCACTTCGTGGAAGGTGCCGTCCACGATCTCGACTTTGAGATCCACCATCGGATAACCGCCAAGCACCCCGGTCCGCGCCGCCTCGATGATACCGTCTTCGACGGCGCCAATGAATTCACGCGGAATCGCGCCGCCAACGACTTCGTCCTCAACAATCACACCAGAACCCGGTTCGCCCGGGGCGAGAGTGATACAGGCGTGGCCGTATTGGCCGCGTCCACCGGACTGGCGGATAAATTTGCCTTCGCCTTCGGCCGCCTTCGTGACCGTCTCGCGGTAAGCGACCTGTGGCTTGCCAGCTGTGGCGCCGACGTTGAACTCGCGGAACATCCGGTCCTTAATGATATCCAGGTGCAACTCGCCCATGCCGGAAATGATGGTCTGACCGGTTTCCACATTGCTTGTGAGCCGGAACGTCGGGTCTTCTTCGGCGAGGCGCTGCAAGGCCGTGGACATCTTATCGCGGTCGGCCTTCGTGTTCGGCTCGATGGACATCGAGATGACCGGCTCGGGGAACGTGATTGATTCGAGCAGAATCGGGTGATCTTCGTCGCAGATCGTGTCGCCGGTGGTGACGTTTTTCAAACCGACGAGCGCGCCGATGTCACCAGAATAACACGTCTCGATTTCTTCCCGGTGATTGGCGTGCATCTCCAGCAGGCGGCCGATACGCTCGCGCTTGTTGTTGCGCGGATTGTAAACGGTCGTGCTCTTGGACACTTTGCCGGAGTAGGTGCGAAAGAAAATCAGCCGACCGGCGTAAGGATCCGTCCAAATCTTAAAGGCGAGCGCGCTAAAAGGCGCGTTGTCGTCCGCGGAGCGGGTTTCGGGCTGC
>Ga0247727_10011845_pt1 | contig 15113 bp, 6 predicted proteins | sample WisWelCaveWW1625_FD_202498 | JGI IMG/M metagenome (GOLD analysis project Ga0247727, IMG submission 202498) | Biofilm microbial communities from Wishing Well Cave, Virginia, United States - WW16-25 | ecosystem: Environmental > Aquatic > Deep subsurface > Groundwater > Cave microbial mat | place... | reverse complement strand
GGTTCAGATTTGGCGAGGCGTCGGTCAGCGTGCCGGTTCCACGTGCCGTCAGAAAGACAGTCGCCAGCTTCTTGGTCGAGATCGCTTTCACGGGCGCGAGCGTCACCGTGCCGGCGTCGTAGACCGGGGAACCAAATGCGACGGGTTTTACCTTCGAGCCCTTACGCGCCTCGAGCGCGTAATTCGCGAGCGTTTCGGCGCCGGCTTCGTTCAGGTTTTCACTGAAAGTCAGGACGATCCGCAGTACCTTTTTGCCTCGGGCGTCGCGAACGAGATCGATTCGGTCGATTGTCGGGCCGGTGGTGTCGAGTGGTAGGACGGTGACCTTGAACGTCTTGGAATCGAAATTGCCCGCGTCGTCCGTCGCCGTACAGGTCACCGTGGTCATGCCGACTGCGAATGTCGAGCCGCTCGGCGGTAGGCAGGAAACATCGGGCGACGGGTCGATGTCGTCCGTGGCGGTGGGCAGCGCGTACGTGACCGCCGCGCCGGCCGGGCCGGTCGCCGTGACCGTGCGATCGGTGGGCATGTTCTGTAATGTCGGTGCGGTGGTGTCGTTAGGGACTGTCGTCGTCGCTTGAGCCGACGTCGGGGTCGACTGCGCGAAGCCGACGTTGTCGGTTGCGACCGAGAAAAAGCCGTACGCGTGTCCGCGCTCACCGCTGAACATTGCGGTAGTTGCGGTCGTGTCGTCGCGGAAGAGTTGGAACGGGCCGCCATTGTCGGAGACGAGAATATCGAATGACGCGATGCCCGACCCGGCGCCGTCGTCGCCCGACCAACTCACCGTGAAGCTCGGTGCCGACTGGGCCGGCAGCGCGGCGACCAAACTTGTCGGTGCGGTTGCGTCGATCGTGTTGAGGGCCTGCTTGGCCGGGTCGGTGCCCTGGCTCGGATCGTGCGGGTCCACCTGGTCCGTGGCGATCGGTTCGTTGTCGTCGAATGTGATGAGCGCGACGTTCTTGATCTGCGTGCCCGTGGGGAGGTTGGGCATGGGCTGGATCGTGTAGCCGACGTGCCCCTGCCCACGACCGGTGTCGTCCTCCGGGGGCAGGAAGCCCGTGAGCACCGCTGGCGGCAACTGGGTCACGGGGTCGATGGACTGGATGACCGCGAAAAGCTCTCCCGTCTGCGAGCGGAAGCCCACCTCGATCTCGACGTCGAACGTCGTATCGTTGAACGTCATTGGCACCGTCGTGGCGAAGTGTTGGCTGCCCGGCGGGATGGCGACGAGCGTGTCGCCGAACCCGACTTCGGTGAGCTGTAGCGTGTCCCAGTCGAGGTTGGCGCTCAAGGGATCGCTGATCCTGACGCGCTGCGCGGGGGCAGTGGCGTCTTTGTCGTTCTCGAAATCGATGCGGTAGGGGAAGACCTGTCCCGGCCGGATAAAACCCTGCGGCCCGAAGCCGACGGGCCCGACCTTCTGGTTTGGGTCTCTGGACGAAACATTGTTCGTGTGTTGGAACCCATTGCCGATGAACTCGATGAGCCGCCCGCCCGAGTCCCAAGCATTCAGCAGAGTATCGCCGATGATCTCCTTGGTTTCGGTGGAGAGGACGGCTTCGTTGATGACTGTGCCGACGATCGCGCCACCGATGCCGGCGGCGACGAGGAGCCCGCCGCCCGCGGCGACCCCCCAGCCACCAATTCCTTCGGCTGCCGCAACCTCGACCGCCGCTGTCCCGACCGTGGCTTCGACCGTGGTGGCCACGCCGGCGGCGATGGGGGCTTGCGCTGTGGCTGCGGCCGTGCCCGCCGTAACTTCCACCGTTACAGCGCCGACCTCGACGGTCGTGGCGGGACCGGCCAGGGCACCTGCTGCCGTGCGGGCCGCAGAGACCACACCTCTGGCCGTGAAGAGTCCCCGACTCCTGGCCAGATCCGTCAGGCCCTTGATCAGCCGGGTCTCGTCAAACCTCACGAGGTTACCGAGAACACGGCGGGCACCTTGGAACACGTAGTGGACAGCCGGGTCGATGGAGGACGACCCGTTCCCGCCGAACAGGCCCAACAGGTTCATGACCTGCCCGTATCCGACCGCCGAGAGTGGAGCAATCAATCCTGTGGGATCCGTGCGTACGATTGGGCTGTTGAGCGCATACCGGTAAAGGTTCAGCCCGCCCGCCATGCCGATCGGGTCCTCTCGGAGGAAGCGTCCGAGGCTCGCATCGTACGACCGCGATCGCATCAGCGTTTGGTCGCCCGTGTCGTCGATGACGCCAAAGAGACCGGAGAAATGGAACGGATTAGGGACGCCCTCGCTGGCCGTCAACTCGCCTCCGAATGGTTCGTAGCGGTAGGAGTTGATCGCCGTGCCCAGGGCATTACTCAGGTTTACGGTATTTCCGATGGCGTCGTAGTGGTAGAAGGAAGATGCGCCGCCGCCATCCAGTTGGCTCACCAAGCCGTGACCGTACGTAAAGTGTGCCACCATCGCGCTACCATTCCCGTATTGGGCGACGGCTACGCCGATCCCTTGCGGGTCGATGGTGTATCCGGTCGATTGACCGTTCACGGTCGATCCCGCGAGGTGCCCCAGAGCATCGTATTGATACGTTTCAGAGAGGTTCGGTGCCGAAATCCCGACCAGACGACTCTCGCCATCGTACGTGAACGTCGTGGTAACGCCGCCGACCGTCTCGCTGACCTGGTTGCCCGCCGCGTCATAGCTGTAGGTTGCGGAGCCGACGGTGACGTATTGGTTGCGGCTGTTGGTCGTGTAGGTGGTCGTCACGGAGTTGATGATCGTCTGTGTCCGGTTCCCCGCGGCATCGTATTGGTATCGCAGGTCCTGATTGGGAACGGCCCCGGGATTATTGGAGGCGAACGTGGCGCGCGTGAGCTGCCCCACGGCGTCATGGGTGTAGCTCCAGGTGCCGTCGAGCGTGGCCATGCTCGCGGGGTTGCCGACGACGTCGTACGTATAGTCGAATCGGGAGAGGACCGAGTTGCCGGGCGCGAAGTTCACCAGGTGCAGCAGTTGTCCGGCCAGATCGTATTCGTAGGTCGTGTGCGCGCCGTTCCCGTTATCCACCCGCTGCAAACGGCCGCTCGGGAGATAGGTGTACGAGGCGATTGCGTTTCCGGCGCCGCCGGTCAGAGTACTCAGCCGCCCGGCGGAGTCGTAAGTGTAGCGCACGTCCAGGCCCGTGTCGTCCGTGAGGCGGCTTCGCCGCCCACCGCTGTCGTACTCGTATTGCAGCGAATGCCCGCTCGGATAGCTTACGCCCGTCAGGCGATCGGTCGTATCGTACGTCATCGTGGTTTGCCCGCCGGGGTCGGTCGCCGATGTCAGGTTGCCGTGCCCGTCATAGACGTAAACGATCTGTGTTTGATCGGGCCACGTCTTGGTCAGCGGCCTGCCCGCCGCGTCGTAGGTGTATTGGATGACGTTGCCGCGCGCATCGGTCGATGTCAGCAAGTTACCCTTGGCGTCGTACGTCATCGACTCGGCGGCGCCATCCGGGTAGGAAGTCGAGGTCACGTTCCCCCGCGCGTCGTACTCATATCGGATCGTATTCCCCTTGGCATCCGTGGCCGACAGCAGATCGACCAGTGGACCACCGTAGGTGAATTCGCGTGTATGGCCCAGCGGGTCCGTGAACCGTGACAGGTTTCCTATCGCGTCGTATGCGTAGCCGTACACCTGGCCAGCGGCGTCGATCGTTTGCGTCAGCTTCAGGCTATCGTCGTAGCGCCGGAAAATGGTGCGGGAGAGCGAGTCTTCGAACTTTGCGACAAGCCCGCGATCGTTGTAATGGTACGTCGCTACGCCTCCGTCCGCGTCCGTAATGTGGACGGCGCCGCCCGGACCGTAGCTCAACGCAATTTGGCTCGCGTTGTTGTTGAGATGGACGTCGTTGAGCCGTCCACGGGAGTCGTAGCCGAACGTCTGTTGCACTCCATCCGGGTGCGTGATGCTCAGCAGCGCGTTGAGCTTGGCGGGTCCATCGAGCGTGCTGTAGGTGTAGGTGAACGATCGTCCGTCATAACCCGTGACGCCGAGCAGGTGCTCGTTGCTCGCATCGTAGGTGTATGTCACGGACCGCGCCGTCGGATCGGTGACGCTCGTGATCCGCCCGGCCCCGTTGTAGATAATTTGCAGGCTCTGCCCGGACGAATGCGTCAAGGTCGTAAGCAGGTTTCCGCCGTAGCCAGCCGTGATCCGATTTTGGTTGGAGTCTTCCACATAGTCGATGCGCCCGTCCGGGCGGTAGACCCGCACCACGCCGTCAGGCTCGCGAATCGTGAAAGCCCCGCCGCCCGCGGCCGACAGCACGCCCAAGTCGTCACCCGTGGAAGCATATCCGCCCCGGCTGTCCGGCTGGAAGCTTCGTGCGTGCCCATCGGGGCTGGCGATCAACACAGTCCCATCCGCCTTGACCGTCAGGCGGGTTTCCCAGGGTCCGCTCCATACCCAACCGCGCCCCAGAACTCCAAGACGCGAACGCCCGCCGATGCCGGGCTTGAAAGCACGGCTGAAGATGAGCGGCGCTCCCGGTGCCGGGGCCACATCGTCCACCGTATCGCCCAGTTGCGGGAAGAAGCTGATTCCTTCGGCCTGCGTGACCTCGAAGCCGAGCAGGCGTCCGATATCGGTCACGTTCTCGCCGAGTTGCCCGAGATATGCCGCGTTCTGGTCCAGGCTCCGCACGTAATCGCCCAGCGTGCTGCCCGTCTGCTCGACCAAGTTCCCGAAAATGACATCCCATGAACTCGGTTCGATGCCGGGCGGGTTGAGGCTTTGCTTCAAACTGGCCCAGTCCATCGGAGTCGCGGTGTCCGCCGTGAACGCGACCAGCAGGTAGTTGAAATCGGGGTACGACAGGTCCCACGGTAGTTGCCAACCGGCGTAATAAACCGGGATGCGGTTCGATTCGCCGGGCTGCAACACACCGGGCGTTGATCCGCTGGCCAAGATCTGGACCGAGTTGCTGAACCCGGCGGGCACGGCGCTCGTCCAGAATCCGGCCGAGAAGCGGGACGGGTCGAGCGTCAGATTGGCCTTGGCGTCGGTCAGGCCGCCCGCATGGGTTTGTTCGGGGCGCAGGAATAGTAACGGCGCCGGCATCGCGATGTCGCCGCTGTTGCCGTACTCGATCCAGATCGTCCCGGGGATGTGATAGCCCAGCGAACTGGGCACAACCAGGTTCACGTTGAGTTGCGCCTGACCGCCCTGCGTGACGGTGAACGCGTCGGGCAATGTCGAGGTCTCGCCCGATCGTGTCACGCGCACGTCATAGACCCCGGCGGGAACCGCGCCCGCGTTGATCGTCGCGGTGATTTGCGTCGGCAGGTCCAGGTGGACCGAGTTCGCCGCAAACACCGCGTTGGTCGTCGAAACGAATTCGACCGTCGTTGCATTGTCGAAGCCCAGGCCCGCCAATGTCAGCGTCATCTCCGCGCCGTTGCCCGCGTGGTCGGGCGTGACATCGGTCAGGAACACGCCCGCCCCATCGACTTCCAGCGTGTAGCTGCCGGGGAACGGAGCGGCTTCGGTAAAGACCAGGACGTACCACGTCCCCGGCGCAGCGGACGGGACGCCCACTTGCTGATTGGCCGACGCGGGGTTGGAGAAGCGGAACTGGTAATCGGATCGCGTCGGCGCCGCGCCTTGCTTGACGTAGACCTCGTTGCGGTCGGCCATCGCGCTGTCCGTGAGCGTCACGAGCAACTGTTCCGTCTCGGCGACCTCGAACGAAAAGAGTTCGGTCTGCGGCCCTCCGGCGAGAGTCACCGGCTGCGGCACGCCGAGCATCAGCGGCGTGACCGTTGTCTGATCGACGCGGAACGCATAGGAGCCCGTCCGCTTCGGCGCGGTGTGGACGACCACCGAGTAGGAGCCGGTCGTCGGCAACGTCACCAGCCCCGAGCTTGCCGTTGCGTTGCTGAAGCCCGTGAAGCCGCTCGGTCCGGTCAGGTCGAACAGCACGTTGGCGGACGAAGCGTTGACCAGGTTGAACTGTACGACCTCACCGGCCACGGCCGCGAAGGTCCATCGGTCCACGCGGAACGGCGTGTCGATCTCACCGTTGGTGCGCACGTTCAGGTTCAACGGGGTCGTCACCGTGGTGGCGTTCCACGCGGTCAGAACGTAGTTGCCGGTGCTGTTGGGAGAAGCCGCGGAGGCCTGGACCTTGACCTGGTACACGCCATCGACCGGCAGTGCGACGCCCGCCAGGGTGGCATCGGCGCCCGACGTGGCGCTGCTCGCCGTGCCCAATTGGTTTCCGCTCGGGTCCAGCAGAGTCACGCGCCCGTTGTTCAACGCGGGAGTGACCGGGGCGGGAGAACCCGATGCCCCGGTGCCCAACTGAAGTGTCACCGACTGTCCGGCACGTCCGAAGAAACGCCAGTCATCGATCTGCGTGGCGACGCCGATGGCACCGGGCGTCGGTGTGTCCAGCTCGAACGGCCCGCCGTCCGCGACGATGCTGACCGTCCCGCCCGTCACCGTGCCGTTGATCTGGGTGCTGCGAGCGTAGAGGTGAAATCCGTTGAGGTCGAGCGTGCAACCGGAAGGCACGATGAGGTTGCCGGTGTAAACCGCCTCGCCCCCCGCCCCGGAAAAGTTGTCGGAGTTGTCCACCAGCTTCACGCGCGTGTTGTTCCCCAGCGAGATCGTGTAGTAGGCGAAGTTGTCCCCGTAACCGCCGCCGACATTGCCGCGATCCTCGCTCATCGCCTCCAGCAGTTGCGGCGAGGCGAGCGTCCCGCTGCCGTTGAACGTCACCGCGCTGAGCGGCGCGAACTGCGCCGCGTTGCCAGTATCGCCCGTGAGATTTCCCTTCACCCCGAGCGTCGTGCCCGCCAGCCCGGTCACGATCGCGCTCCCGGAAAAGTTGACGTTCGTCGGGCTGAGCGTCCCGCTCTCCACGCGAAGGATGCCCGAGTTGTTGAGCTCGGGTGCGATCGAAGAGGTGCTGTTGCCCTGCGCCTTGGTGATCGTGCCGGCGTTGTTGATCGTGCCCGCGCCCTGGAAGTCGCGGAAGTCCAGCGCAAAAAAGCTCACGCCGGTTCCGAGGGTGAGCGTCCGACCCACCGGGATCGACACGTTGCCGCCCAGCGAGTACGGGATGTTCTGTCCCGTCCAGGCCAGGTCGGCCGCGAGGGTGCCGCCATCCACCAGGACGCCGTTGAAGCCGCTGCCCATGATTGGCGGCATCTCGCTGAAGTCGGGGTTCGAGGCCAGGTCGATGCTGATGGCGGCCCCGGTGTTGTTCTGGAAGCGGGCGCCTGTGATGGTCGGGTCCGAGTTCTGAACCCGCAGCGCGACCTGCGACGAATCACGGATCAGGCCGTTCTTCAGCACCACCTCCGCGTCGTCGATCACCACGGCGGGACGGACGAACGGGTCCCCCGCGTACCGCACCTCCACGTAGTCCAAGTTGCCCGCGCCCCCGGGGTTGAAGACAAGCCCGCCGTTTTCACCGCCGACCGGCGTAGTCCCCCCGTCGTTGCCCGTGTCCCCGCCCGCCGAGTCGTCGCGGTCGCTTGTCAGGATGATTGGGCGTGCGAGAGTGCCAACCGCGGACAAGGTGCCCGTGACAATCAGTGTGGGTTCAGCGGATACCGCCGACTTGATGATCTGCCCCGCGCCCACCGTGAGCGTCGTGTCCTGCGGCACCGTCACGTTGCCCGTCATCCGATAGACGATGTCCGCATCGTCCCAGACCGCGTCACCGGGCAGGGTCCCGCCATCCAAGTTCACCCCGTTGATGGCGTTGCCCAGCAACAACGGCGCGATGACCGTCGGGTTCGACGCCAGGTCCATGCTGATCGCCGCGCCCCCGCTGTTCTGGAACTTGACGCCGGAGATGATCGGGTCGGAGTTGTCGATGCGAACACCGGCCAGGGAGGAATCACGGATGATGCTGTCGGTCAGCGTCAGCGGAGCACTGGTCAAGTTGATCGAGCCAGGGCGGTTGGCGCCGGAGTAGCGGATCTCGATGTTGTCCAGCACGTTCCCGCTGCTCGTGGCGCGGAAGTTGAGGCCCTGCCAATCGAAGACCTGCCCCGACGACTGGCCGTTGTTGTTCGTGTCTCCGCCCACCGAATCGTCGCGGTCGGAGGTGAAGATGATCGGCTGGCCGGAGGTGCCGTCGGCCACGAGCGTGCCGTCCACGAAAATCTCGGTGGAAACATTGGCGACAGACTTGACGATCTGGCCCGGCCCGATCGTCAACGTCATGCCCTGCGGCACGGTCAGCGGGCCCACCAGGCGATATACGATGTCGGGGTCATCCCAGACGGCGTCCTGAGTCAGCGAGCTGAAACCGTCGAGTGCCACGCCATTGACGCCGTTGTTCGTCAGAGTCGGGTTGCTGATGGCGGGATTCGACGCCAAGTCCATGCTGATCGCGGCCCCGGCGTTGTTGCGGAACTCGGTGCCCGTAATCGTCGGATTGGCCGACACGATGCGAATGCCGGCGGTCGCCGAGTTCCGAACGACGCTATCGGTCAGTGTCAGCTCGCCATCCACCAGTACCTGAGACGAGACGTTCTCGCCGCCGAACCGGACATCCACATGGTCGAGCATGCTGCCGGTGCTCGCCGCGCGGAACTCGATTCGTTCCCAGCTTGACGGTACCCCATTCGACGGATTGTTGCCGTTGGAGTCCTGGTCGTCGGCCGTGCCGAGCACGCCGTCGAGCCCCGTGTCGTCGCTGAAGCTCGTGAAGACAATCGGCAGGGCCGCCGTTCCATCGGCGATTAGCGTCCCTTCGACCGCGATCAAGAAATCCGCGAAGTCATTGCACTTGACCACCGTGCCCGGCTCGACTGTCAGGGTCGCGCCCGCTGGCACCCGCACGTTCCCCACGATCCGCTGCACCGTACCCGCCGGCTCCCCGACCGGCGGCCAAACCGTTCCATCGGGAATGTCGCCCGACCAGTTGGCCAAAAGCAGCCGCTGCTCCAGCGGCTCGATGCCAAGGCGAGTGCGTCTCGCGCACCGGTTCGCGCACCGTGGCGTCCGCACGAATGCGAGCCAGCAGGTCATCCTTCGCGATCGGCGGCGTGGAGTAGAACCGGACCAGGTGCTGCGCGTGTTGGGTCGTCTATGGACCCGGCGGCGTGGGCGGCGTCGGCCCTTCTTCGGTCGGGCCGGTGATCTGATCGAGCAGCGCAAGTTGTGCCTGGGTTTGAAGTATGCCGCGCAGCGTGGCCAGCAGCGTCTTGTTCTTCACCGCGACGTCTTCGGCCGCGTCGTCGATCTGCTCCAACAGCGCCCGAATCTGATTGATCAGGTTGTTGAATTGCGTGACGAGTGCCTCCAGCGCGTCGGCTTGGGTCTGGAGGTCCGTCATGACGAGTCCGGGCAGGCTCTGGTACGTTGCGCCCAACTGCTGGAGCACATTCAACCCCGCTGCCGCCCGCGCCAGAATGTACTGCACGTCCGACTGAATCACCCTACGGTCGTAGTCGATCTCGATCCTCGTGGCCATGGAAAAGCTCCCTTCAATGAGGACACAGCGGTCTGGAAAAACGCCTCACAAACCCTCTGCAGTCAGTCGCCAACCTACCGCGCCCAGGCACAAACCTCCAGCAGGAAACCGCTTTCCCTCCGCGCCAAGCCGCCTGACTGCGCAATCAAATAAGTGACTACTGATGTGTCACTGTTCCGCGCGGCAAGCAGCCACCGACTGGTACGAGGCAGCCGAGTTGGCGCGGAGATCAGTCGCAAGCCTACCGCGCCAGGCTCGTCGCCGCTGCGCCCAGCCGGATTCCGGCGGCGACCCGGTGCCTGGGTGCAGAGTGCAGTCGCAAGAAGTGCGAAAACACCGGGAAAAACGCGGCGTCGCGCGATTGGCACGCCAGTTCACCGATCGGCTGGTGTGGCACGCCATGACTCTGCGAAGGTCATGAAGAAATCACTGATCGACCACCGTCGATGCCCGGTTGTCCCCTTGGTCGGCCGCCCACCAGATTGTTCATTTGAGTTTCCACTTCTTCAGCAATTGCAGCACTCGGTCGCGGTTCGTGATCGTGTAATAGCGTCTGTTACCTCCCCGTGAGGCATGGGCCTGCTTAAGGAAGCCAAGCTTCGTGAGCCAATACAACTTTGCCGGATGGAATTCACTTCGGAACTTTTTCTTGTACGAGTCAATCATCGAACTATAGCAAACGGATCCTTCACCAGCCGCGACAAGGTCTGTCTGCGAGCACTCATAACAAGCCCACAGGATCTGCTGGAGTTCTGGCTCGTTTTCGATGTCAGTTGGTTTCATTGTTTACCTCGCCAAGCCTATGGTAATCGGAAGAGAATTATTTGTCCGCTCGAAGTGCCTAGCAACGCATGGTGACCATCCGGCGAGCAGTCAATGCACACCACGTTGCTGTCCTTGCTTGCTGCGAAGCGGCCAATTTCATCTCCGTTTTCAACATCCCATAGACGCAAATCACCAGCGCTGATCGATAGCAGGCGCTTCCCATCAGCAGTGAATGCAACAGCCGACCGATAATGGGTGGGTGATTTCCACAAACACTGGCCCGTTGTCGTGTCGCAAAGTTCAATCGGTGCAGAACGGTCGCGGTCCCTTGCGATGGCTACATGGAGTCCATCGGGCGAAATTGCCAAGGCGTCGGCGCGAGAGCCAAGGGTCCGTAGTTCTCGGTCATCCTCCAAATCGTACAGCACAGTTTGCTCTCGACTTGAAAACACAATCTTTCGGCGGTCCTTTGTAGTAGCTGCATCATGCGAGCAAAGCAGGCTCCGATTTGGCTGAGCCGCTAACTCGATTCGACGTGGCTCATCATCGCCATCAAGATTCCAGGCTAGAGCAAGGCCGTTCCAATCGATCGACAAAACCCGATTCCCGTCCGGGAAGAAGAAGACATGCCGAACAGCCTCAGTATGACCTCTGACTCTGCGGATCGTCTTCCCCGACGCTGCGTCCCAAACCCACACAGTCTTGTCGCCACTTCCAGAGACTACATAGCGATCGTCCGGCGAGAATTTCGCACTGTGCGCCCAGTTCTTCACGCCAGGGCCGCTACTGGCTTCAAAGGCACCTTTCTCTTTGAGACTTGGTATCTCCCAAACCTTGACCATGCCGAACATATCAGCCGAGACGGCAAGCTTACCGTCGTGTGAGAATGAAACGGAGGTCACGTGACCTTCGAACTTGGAAGCACCGTGCCCCTTCACCACTCGAACGACGCCCGCCTTCTCTTGGATAGCAGGTTCGCCAAGGATTTGCAGAGATGCGATCGCGCAGGCCAAAATCCCAACTTGGTTCAAGGACAATTGAGAGAACATATAGGTGCTCAACCCTTCGATTTAATCCTAAAAGTGTACCTTGTCTGCACGTAATGAACATCGTTGATTGCCAATGGCGGGCGGTCGGGTGGCTGGGGTCGAGTCTTCGAGCCCCCAGCAGTGGGTGATGCGGTTCCGGCTGGGGGCTCGAGGACTCGACCCCAGCCACCCGCGTCTTCGCCCTTCGGAAGCTCGATCATGATGTTGGCCGGCTTGATGTCGCGGTGGACGAGGCCCATCGAGTGGGCGTAGTCCAGGGCGTCGGCCACCTGGAGCACCAACTCGGCCGACTCGCGGAAGGTGAGCCGGCGGATTTCGAGGAGGTCGCGCAACGTGACGCCGTCCACGAACTCGGAGATGATCGCCGGAAGGCCGTCGATCCCGGTGACTTCGTGGACGGGGACGATTCCGGGATGCCGCAGTTGGGCCGCCGCCCGTGCCTCGCGAAAGAACCGCTCGCGGTCATGGTCCGAACCCAAGAGGCTCGGATGGGCGATCTTCACGGCCACGATGCGGTCGAGGTTCATGTCGCGAGCGCGGTAGACGCTTCCAAACCCGCCGACCCCGACGCGCTCCATGATCTGAAGTTTTCCGCCGAGCACCGTGCGAAGCTGCTCCTCGGTGGTCGGCAGCGGGGAACCCTCGACCCGAAACGAGCTGCCGCAGCCGGGACAGACAACCTCGTCGGGCCGGTCATCGACCACATGAATCGGGTTGTGACAGTGCGGGCAGCGGATGTGCATGAAAGGCGCCCCTCAAGCAACCTTTGAAAGTAGTGACGTCAAACGGCCCGATTATGCCGCATCGCGGGCGGTGCATCCACAGGATTCTGATCACTCGGCCGGTTGACCTCCGGCAATAGGCCGCAGAGCTGTTCCGCACACTCGATGAGATCGAGGATTCCAACGCGAAGTGCGATCTGACGAGCCAACGACTATCCGAACAGATCCAGGATCGGCTGGCCCGAGCTGATGGGACGGGTGAAGCCGTCCTTGCCCAGGCGAAGATTGAGCGGGACGCCGAGTGCGTGGAAGATCGTGGCGCCGAGGTCCTGCGGGCGCACCGGCTTGTCCTTTACGTATGACCCGGTCTTATCAGTCGCCCCGTAGACCATGCCGCCGCGAATGCCGCCGCCGGCCAGAATCGCGGAATAACACGACGGCCAATGCTGACGGCCGGGGAACTGGCCCGGAATGATTCGCGGTGTGCGACCGAACTCGCCAACGACCACCACCAAGGTGCGCTCCAGCAAGCCACGCTCCTGGAGATCGACCAGCAAAGCGGACAGTGCCTCATCGAGCCGCGGCAAGCACCAACCCATGCCGTACGAACCGTCGCCAAATGCGTTCCCCATGCCCATGTTGCTGCCGTGCATGTCCCAACTCGAACTCGGCGGGCCGCCAAGCTTCTCGTTGGGTGACTGACCCGTCCAACCGTTGACGGTGACGAACCCGACTCCCGACTCGACAAGCCGGCGTGCCAGCAGCAGGTTTTGTCCCAGCGGGTGCATGCCGTAGCGCTCGCGCACGGCCGCCGGCTCTCGATCCAGTTCAAATGCCTGGCGTCCGCCCGCACCGTTCGCCAACTCGTACGCCCGTCCGTACAAATCCTGCCAATCTTTCAAGGATCGAATTCCGCTGCCCGCGTTTTCGGCAGGATTCAATCCGTCCAGCAACCGGAATCGCTCCTGCATCCGCTCGGGCGGCACCGAGGAAAGCAACTCCTCCGGCGCTTTGAACTCAGGCATGGCCGGGTGATTGGTCGCCGAGCCGACGAACAGCGGGCTGTGACTCATACCCAGGTGGCCCCCGGTACCAATATTCGCGGCGCAGAAGACCGGATCGCCTACGCATTTGATCAGCCAGACGTACGACGCGACGCTGCGCTGCGTGGGTCGAACCTTCGACAAGATGGAACCGATGTACGGCGCGTCGGCCGGCGCAGCCGCCTGACCGCTCAAGAGGTGGTGCATCGCATCGAAATGGTTGCTGATGTTCCCGACATGCGTCATCGACCGGATCAGGCTGAAATGGTCGGTTAGCTTGGCCAGCCGCGTGTGCAACTCGCTAATCTGCATGCCCGGCACCTTTGTGGCAATCGGCTTGTACGGCCCGCGAATCTCCGCCGGCGCCTCAGGCTTCATGTCCCACGTATCGACGTGACTAGGCCCGCCACACAGCAAAACAAAAATGCAAGATTTCTGCGCCGCGCCGCCGCCCAGTCCTCGATTCCCATCAACGCCCGCGGCAACCATCCCCGGCAACCCCAGCGTCAATGCGCTAATCCCGCCCGCCTGCAGCAGTTGGCGACGAGAGATCAGGGTGGACTGTTGTCGCTTGTCGCTCAGCGAGATTTTCATCGCAGCGTCCCCAGAAAACGAGTGGTGTTTGTAGCGACGCACAACTTCGACCGTGGGCGGCCAGAAACGCGACAGCCACGCCAGTTTCGGCGGGGTATCACGAATTCTGAGTCTCCAGATTGTTGCCGTTACGCCTTTGGATTTCCAGTGTTTTCGTGCAAACCAAAGCGGGTAATCGTTCCGTGATACCCCGCCGGTTTGGCGCGGTATCATCGTTGGGCTTCGCTCGGCGGCACAGCATCCAACTAACGGCGGAGGTTTTCCAAAAGGTAAAGGCCCGACTTGCCGGGACAGACCAGATCGATGTCGCCGTCGCCGTCCATGTCGCGGGCGACCATCTGAAGACCGGTGCCGACCGAGCCGCGGGCGAAGTCCTTGAGTGCCCAGCGGTCCTTCGCCTCGGCGGGCGCGTTCCGGGCGGGGTCTCCTTCGTAGATCACTCGCTTCTGCCATTTGCCCGTCGAGCGATCGAATTGGAATGAGTAAACGCAGGGTGCGTCGGTCGCACCGGGCTCGATTTCGTGTGCGTAAATCCGCTTGCCGGTGACCAATTCCGCGTCGCCGTCCCCATCGAGGTCGGCGAACAGCAGCGTGTGGACTTGCGAAAACTTCATGTCGATGTCTTTTTTCTTCCACTCGCGTTTGCCCTCGGTGCCGACGACTTGCTTCATCCAGTGCAGGCCGAAACCGTGCCCCATTCCCCAGACGATATCGGTTCGTTTGTCACCGTCGAAATCCCGGCCGAGGATGAATATGCCAGCGGCGCCGAGTTGAAACTCGGTATGAAACGGCCACTTGTGCGAAGCGCCGTCTTTCGGCTGCTCGTACCAACCGGCCGGAGTCAGGATGTCGAGCTTGCCATCGGCGTTGATGTCGCCGACGCCGACGCCGTGTCCCGCGCCATCTTTGCCCAACTCGTGCTTAGTCCAAACCACGTCCGGCTTCTGCTGAGTCAGCTCATACCACACGACGGAGCCGGACACCACGTTCGGCAAGAAGTCGAGCCGGCCGTCGCCGTTGATATCCACCAGCTCGGCCGTTTCCATGTTGCCCGGCCGGTCGATCTCGTGCTCGATCCACGGCGCGGTCGCGTCGCCGCCGGGGTTCTCGACCCAGCCGACGTATTTGCCGAAATAGTTGCACGTCACGATGTCCGCGTCGCCGTCTCCATCCACGTCGAGCGGCGAGTCGGCGAAGTCTTCGTAGTAATGCGGGTTTGCGCTGGCCGGCACGTCGCGCACTTTGTGCCGGGTCCACTTCGGCGCTTCGTACCACGAGTCGCCGCAAAAGATGTCGAGCTTGCCATCGCCGTTGAAATCCGCCGCGCCCGCCGCCTCAAATGGCGATTGGTCGTTCACCGAGTGCTTCCTCCAGGACGATCTGTCCGGTTGAAGCGGCGCTGCGTTCGGATGATTAGCCGATCCGAGCGCAAAGCATGAAATGAGCAACGAGAAACCGATGACGGTGGCTGCAACGATTCGCACGAACATGATC
>Ga0247727_10011844_pt1 | contig 15114 bp, 15 predicted proteins | sample WisWelCaveWW1625_FD_202498 | JGI IMG/M metagenome (GOLD analysis project Ga0247727, IMG submission 202498) | Biofilm microbial communities from Wishing Well Cave, Virginia, United States - WW16-25 | ecosystem: Environmental > Aquatic > Deep subsurface > Groundwater > Cave microbial mat | place... | reverse complement strand
CCTCTAGCCCGGTTTCCCGGTCGCGTTGCTCGTCTTTAGGACGAAAACGGAATACAACACTTGCAGATTCCACTGTTCGAGGATCTCAACACATGACAATCACAAAGTCCGCAGTTCTTATGGCCGCTACCGCGGTCCTTTCAACCAGCGCTCTTGCGCAGCTCCCGCCGGCAAGGGTACTGACCTTTAACGCGGCTGCACGAGACGGAGAGAGCCATGGATGACAGCGTTCTCAAGCACCAGGCACTGGGGTTGTGGATGCAGGGGCAGAAGCACCACCTCCGTGGCGACCTTGAGCGCGCAATCGAGCTCTACACAAAATCGCTCGGGCTCTGCCCCACCGCCGAGGCATACACGTTCCGCGGTTGGGCCTACAGCTTTCAGGGCCGCGTCGGCGAGGCAATCGAGGAGTGTAAGAAGGCGATCGCTGTCGACCCGACCTTCGGCAACCCGTACAACGACATCGGGTCCTACCTCGTCACAAGGGGAGAGCTAGACGAGGCCATTGAGTGGCTAGAGAAAGCCAAGACGGCTCCGCGCTATGAGCCGCGCCACTTCCCCTACATGAACCTGGGGCGCATCTACGCCAAAAAGTGGATGGTGCGTCGCGCGATCCAGGAGTTCGAGGCGGCGCTCAAGATCCATCCCGGCGAGCCGACCTGTCTTGCCGCGCTCGGACAACTACGAGGATCCCTCAATTGATGTCCGGTGGTTCCGCATCGGCGGAGGGAACGCGCCGGTTCGCGCAGCGCGCCATCGATGAGGGGAATCCGGGCAGCGCATACCGTGCGCTGGGACGCACGGCTCTGGTCACCTCGTCGCTCGGCTTCGGTAGCTACCGGGTCGACGCTCAGACCCCCGTGCACGCCGCGGCCCTGGAAAAGGCGCTCCTTGGCGGCGTCAATCTCATCGACACTTCCACCAACTATACCGACGGCTCGAGTGAGACCTGCATCGGAAACGTGCTCGCCCGCCATCGACGCGAAGAGCTCATTGTCGTCTCCAAGGTCGGCTACGTGCAGGGGCAGGCGCTGGCGATGGCGCGGGCGCGCGAGCAGGGCGGAGCTGCCTTCCCGGAGATGGTGAAGTACACCGACGGATGCTGGCACTCGATCCACCCACAGTTTCTCGCCGACCAACTGGAGCGGTCGCTGAGGCGGCTCCAACTCGAGAAAGTGGATGTCTATCTCCTCCACAATCCCGAATACTTCTTCACCGATGCGGCCAAACGGCACAAGACTAGTTCGCCCGAAGCGCTGCGCGACGAGTTCTACGACCGGATCCGGCGCGCCTTTTTTTATCTCGAAGGTGAGGTTCAAAGGAGCCGGATCGGGTTCTACGGCGTCTCTTCGAATACTTTCGTCGTCCCGGGGAGGGACCCGGAAGCAACTTCGCTTGAGCGCATGTGGACGGTCGCCCGCGAGGTGGCGCTCGATCATCACTTCGCCGTCGCGCAGCTCCCCGCGAACCTTTTCGAAGGCGGCGCGATGCTGACGCGCAACTGTGAGACGGGCAACCGGACGGCCTTGGAGTTCGCGCAAGAACACGACCTTGCAGTCCTGGTCAACCGGCCGCTCAACGCCTTCTACAGGCAGCAGCTCATCCGCCTAGCGGACACGCCGGTCGGGAGTCCCGAGGTTCATGCCCACGTCGATCCATTCCTCCCGCCTGCGTTCCGAGCTGAGACGCTCTCGCGCAAGGCGCTCGCCATTCTAGCGAACACGAAAGGCGTCACTTGTGTGCTCAACGGCATGCGGCGACCCGACTACGTGGACGACTCGCTCGGTGCGCTGCGCAGCCCGGCGTTCGATGTTGACCTTCACCTGTACGAGGCCTTTGGCCACATGTAACGGGAAGGCAACGATGGACATGCAAGGAAATGCTCCTCCTGATTTCAGGCTGAAGACGGGCAGGGACCGCGACCCTCCCGCCGAGCAAGTCGTGGTGGCCTACCACGAGAGAACGAAGCACCACTACTACCGCTACGCAGCATCGCTTGGCTACATGGATTGGGCCAGGCAGCCGGATCCGTTCCGCCGTTACGACGAAGCGCCGCTGGTGCGCCTTCCCTTCCCCGACGCCGGGCGAGCGCTTCCATATTGGCAGCTCTACGTCGCGGACAGCATGGCGCCGGTTCCGCTTTCGGCCGACTCCATTTCGCTCTTTTTCCGCTACGCACTCTCGCTGACAGCCTGGAAACGGTTCCAGGGAACCACATGGTCCCTGCGTGCCAATCCGTCCAGCGGGAACCTCCACCCGACGGAGGGATACGCGCTGTTGCCGTCGTTGGACGGCGTCCACACCCGTCCCGGCGTCTACCACTATGCATCGAAGGCGCACGGTCTCGAGCTCCGGGCGGATCTCGATCCCGCGGTCTGGGCAGCCTTAACGGCAGCGCTTCCGGAGGGCTCCTTCCTGGTGGGGCTCTCGTCCATTCTTTGGCGGGAGGCCTGGAAGTATGGCGAGCGAGCGTTCCGGTACTGCCAACACGATGTCGGTCATGCGCTGGGGACAATGCGGTTCGCGGCGGCTGCCCTGGGGTGGAAGCTCCGCCTCCTCGATCGTGTGGATGACGCGGCTGTGTCACAGCTTCTCGGACTCGACCGCGAGGCCGACTACGCTGGCACGGAGCGAGAGCATCCCGAACTCGTGGCGCTTGTGGTCCGGGAGAAATGGGCCGGCGACCGGGGCCTCTGCCTGTCCAAAGAGTTGGTATCCCAGGTGGCCGCTTCTCGATGGTACGGCAGGGCTAACGTGCTGAGTCCCGAGCAGGGCGTCGATTGGCCAGTGATCGACCAGGTGGCTGTTGCCACCACAAATCCGAGGATTGCGGCCGACGAAGAGTTCTCCAAGTTCCCTTCGGAGGAAGAGCTCTTCGGGGCGCCAGTTCGGTCCGGCGCGTTCACCGCGGAGAAAGTCATCCTGGGGCGCAGAAGCGCGGTGAGCATGGACGCATCCACCGCAATTCCTGCGGCGACCTTCTTCCGGATGTTGGCTCGTCTCGTGCCCACCCGAGACGGCCGATCTATGCCGTGGGACGCCCTACCCTGGCGCCCACGCATCCACCTGGGCCTCTTCGTGCACCGGGTGAACGACCTGCCTCCTGGTCTCTACGTGCTCGCTCGCGATCCGGAGAAGGTGGAGGCACTCCGGCAAGCGATGCGGCCTGAGTTCCTGTGGCTACGCCCTCCGTCGTGCCCGTATGGCCTTCCGCTGTACCTGCTCAAAGAAGGGGACTGCCGCACTGTGGCCGCGAGCGTCTCCTGCGGTCAAGACATCGCGGGGGACGGGGCCTTAAGCCTTGGGATGATCGCCGACTACATGGACAGCCTTGTTGCCTATGGTGCCAGCTTCTACCGAAATCTCTTCTGGGAGGCCGGTCTCGTGGGCCAGGTGCTGTACCTCGAGGCGGAAGAGGCGGGCATTCGTTCGACTGGGATCGGCTGCTACTTCGATGATCCGGTTCACGAGGTGTTCGGCATCTCTTCGCGGGAGTGGCAAAGCTTCTACCATTTCACGGTGGGTGGCCCAGTCGAGGACAGACGCCTTACTACGTTGCCTGCGTACAACTTGGAGGAAGCAGGATGAGCACCCCGACATTCGTGTTGGCAGCTGATCTGCTGTTTTGGGACATGGCTTTTCAAAGAGAGCGTTGGCCAGTTGTGCTAATTCTTGCCCTCCACAGGGGCCTCCAGCGAAATTTGGTACCCGGACGAGATCTCCCGGTTCTTGGGGTTCGTAGAAAACATCATAAAAAGGGGGTACATCCATGCCTGGTTTCCGGATCGAAGCAGATTCTCTCGGTGAGGTGCAGGTCCCGGCCGGCGCTTACTACGGAGCACAAACCGCGCGAGCGGTGGATAATTTCCCCATCAGCGGTCTGGTCTTTCCTCGGCGATTCATTCGTGCGCTGGGGTTGATCAAGCGGTCCTGCGCGCGCGCCAACATGGACCTGGGGGATTTAGATCCTCGGATCGGCCGCGCTATCGTGGCAGCGGCGACGGAGGTCATCGAAGGCCGATGGGATCGAGAGTTCGTGGTCGACATCTTCCAGACTGGGAGCGGCACTTCGACCAACATGAACGCCAACGAGGTGATTGCCAACAGGGCCGCCGAGATTCTAGGCGTAGCCCAGAGCAACAAGGTGGTCCACTCGATCGACCACGTCAATATGTCGCAGTCGTCCAACGACGTGATTCCCACGGCGATCCATATTGCCGCGGCGACTGGCATTACGGAGGAACTGATCCCCGCCTTGCAGCACCTTCAGCAGACGTTGACCGCCAAGGCCGCGGCGTTCGACCCGATCCTGAAGTCAGGCCGGACCCACCTCATGGATGCTATCCCGGTCCGCCTCGGCCAGGAGTTCAGCGGCTACGCTGAGCAAATTACAAAAGGACTCGATCGCGCCGCCCACGCCCGTGACGCCTTGCTTGAACTAGCCCTGGGCGGAACAGCCGTAGGAACCGGGCACAACCGCCGCCCATGTTTTCCGGGTAAGGCGATCGCCTACCTGACCCAGGACACCGGACTTTCCTTCCGGGAAGCGAGCAATCACTTCGAGCCGCAGGGCGCCCGTGATAGTTGCGTCGAAGCCTCCGGAGAGCTGAAAACGATCGCGTGCAGCCTTATGAAGGTCGCTAACGATATACGCTGGATGGCCTCGGGGCCGCGCACGGGCTTGGCCGAAGTCGACTTGCCTGCCATACAGCCGGGCAGCTCGATGATGCCGGGAAAAGTAAACCCGGCTATTTGCGAGGCAGTAACCATGGTTGTGGCGCAGGTGATTGGCCACGACACAACCATCGCCGTCTGTGGGATGAGCGGCAACTTTGAACTGAACGTGATGATGCCGGTGATGGCCTATGATCTGCTGGAGTCGATCCACCTTCTCTCCTCGGTCAGCCGCGTCTTCGCTGACCGATGTGTCGGCGGCATCACGGCTAACATCGCGCGGTGTGAAGAGACCGTCGAGCGCAACCTGTCGATATGCACGGCGCTGGCTCCGCGGATTGGATATGACAAAGCGGCAGCGATCTCCAAGGAAGCCCACGCAACAGGATGCACCATTCGGGAGGTAGCGCGGCAATGGGGTGTCCTGCCAGATGAGGATATCAATGCCCTGCTCGATTTCCTGAAGATGACGCAGCCCGGCGTTCCTGGCCGGAGCGGGTAGAGACCCGGGCCAGGCAGAGATCATGGGGTTCTTGAAGTTCTGTGGGGCAGGTGGAGGAATTTATGGATAGCATAGACGACGGCAAGGAGTATCCTGATCGCACCGACATCGTTATTGTCGGCGGCGGCTTCGGGGCGATGAACGCCGCCATGGCTCTGGACCACCAGCTTGAGCGCGGCCTGAGGGCCGAGGTAACCCTCATCAGCCGCAGCAATTTCTTTCTCTTCACCCCCCTCCTCGCAGAGGTCGCCGCCTCTCTTATTGAGCCCCGGCACGCAGTAAATCCGATCCGCCGGATGCTCAGCCGGGTCCGGTTCATCGAGGGGACGGTCCAGGGGTTGGACCCGGTCGGGCGGACAGTGCGATTTGTAGACGAGAGCCGCCGTTCCCGGTTGCTCTCCTACCAGCACTGCGTGCTCAGCCCCGGGGGCGTCACCGAGTTCTTCGGGATCCCGGGCCTGGCAGAGAACGCGCTAACTCTGAAGACCCTGGGGGACGCCGTCCGCATCCGGAATCGCATCAACCTGCTGGAGCGAGCAGCGCTTCTTCCGAAGCAGGAGCGCCGGCCCCTCCTGACCTTTGTTGTGGTCGGCGGCGGGCTGAACGGGATTGAGGTCGGGGGCGAACTTCATGACTTCATCCTGAAGGCGTTAGAGGACTATCCGTCGATCGACGGCGGGGAGATCCGCATGGTGCTCATCGAGATGCTCGCTCGCCTGGCTCAGGAGCTGCCGCCTGAGCTTGGCATTTATGCGCGGCGGAACCTCGAGAGCCGGGGGATCGAGATCTGGCTCCCTGCGCGCGTCGCGGCGTACGAGTCCCATTGCCTGCGTGTCCACGACGGGCGCCAACTGGAAGCCGAAACGGTCATTTGGACCGCGGGCGGCCGACCCTCGCCTTTGATCCGGACGATCGAGGTTCCATGGCCGCGAGGCGGCGACCACCGGCTCCCCGTAAACGAGTATTTTCAGGTGCGGGGCTATGGGACGCTGTGGGCCGTCGGCGATTGCGCTCTGGTACCGAAACCTGGTGGAGGCTACCAGCCGCCCACGGTGCAGCATGCGGTTCGCCAGGGCCGGCATGTGGCCCGCAACCTCGTGGCGTCGCTCACGGGCCAGAATTTGAAACCTCACGATTACCGCGGGATTGGTATGCTGGCAACGCTGGGGCGCCACCGCGGGGTGGGCCAGGTGATGGGTGTGAGGCTCACGGGGTTCCTGGCCTGGTTCGCTTGGCGGACGTACTACCTGTTTGCACTCCCGAGGTGGGAAAGGCGGTTCCGTGTGGCTTTCGACTGGTTCCTTGACCTTCTGTTCCCTCCGGACATCGTCGAGCTCAAGGTGGAACCCCTTCAGACCGGCTGGGAGGCGCTGACCGCGGAATCGAAGCGGATGCCAACAGCCAAAGCCGAGGACGTGACGACGGAGCCAAGGCGGCGACCTCCGGTCCTGGGTCGGTAAGTATGTCGGAATCGTCAAAGCGTCTGGCTCAAATTGCAGCGAACTTGCAAATTGGGAAGATCCGCCGCCACATTTTCCTTTGCGCGGACCAGACCGAGCCGCATTGCGCCCCCCGAGATGTCTCCATCATTTCGTGGAATTATTTGAAGAAGCGCCTCGCGGATCTGGGCCTGCTGGCGGGCGAGCATTGCGTCTATCGCACCAAGGCGAACTGCCTGCGGATCTGCGAGCAGGGTCCCATCGCCGTCGTCTATCCGGAAGGCGTCTGGTACCACCACGTCACGCCGGAAGTGCTGGAGAGAATCATCCAGGAGCATCTAATTGGCGGTAAACCGGTAGAGGAGTATATTTTCGCCGTACATCCTCTTGTAAGTAATCAGACCGTTGGTCCGAAGCCTGCCGGTGCGGACGGCTTGGGGGCGGCCTGACGGAGGATCAAGGCGGGCCGGGTCTATATAAAAAACATAAAAGAGGCGCACAGCCTGATCAACCGCGAAAGGAGAACGGTGTGGGATGCAACGTCGCACGCAAGCTCATTGAGTCCCATCTCGTAGAGGGTGAGATGATCCCCGGTCGGGAGATCGGGATCCGCATCGACCAGACGCTCACCCAGGATGCGACCGGAACGCTGGTGATGCTGGAGCTCGAGGCGATGGGTCTCGACCGTGTCAAGACAGAGCTGTCGGCCCAGTACGTAGATCACAACCTCATCCAGGAAGACCACAAGAATCTGGACGACCACCTCTTCTTGCACAGCGCCCGGCGCTTCGGTATCTGGTACAGCCGGGCGGGCATCCATGTTCGCCTTCACCGCGACGCCGGAGGAGTGCTGCGCCGCCGACGTGCCGAACGCTCCCCGCTGGCATCCAGTGAACTGCGTCGCGTCCTGCAACGCATCCAAGTGGCTCTGCGTGTACGCCATCGCATCCTCCTGTCACATTGAGTACCGGCCCCATATCCGCCATTGAGCGGGGCGCGATTGCGGGCGCGACCCCCCTGCGGGCGCGGTCGGAGCAGGCGATGAAGGAGGTTTGTTCGGAGCCTTCGGTACGCCCATGCGATCCTCGATCGCACGCCAATGCTTTTCCTGGCAGCGGTCCAGCCCGATCCTACTCGCCGCCGCGCGAGCGTAGACCCTGCAATCCAGACCTTCATTTCGCTCGCGCATCTTTTGCCACTGGTGCCGCCGATAGCCCTTCACAATCTTGGTGACCAGTTGCTCGGCGGTGATTTGTTTGAAGTACTCCTCGCTGTATCGCGGGAAGTGGCAGTAGCCAGGCGGGAACAACACACCCTTCTCGATATCCTCGTCCGTGGGCCGTTCGAGGCAGCCACCGGTACAACTCCTCTTTCGCCATGCCGGAGTTCACCGGCCAGACGCGCACGCCGCGCTTGATCTTCGTCCCGAGGGGACCGACCTCTACCGGGGCAGCCGGGCCCAGCAGCGCGGGAGCGCGCGAATCGCCCTTGATGACGACCACTCGGCCGCCTTGCCACCGCGCCCACTGGTACACCTCCGTCGCTGCGGGGCAACCCTGGTCGGGCGCGACCCTTCGAACCATGGTATGAGGCGCCAGGCGCAGGCTGGAAGTTCGTGGGCGCTGCGGGACTGGCGCTTTCAGACCCCAGCCGAGCGGAGAGATCCGTCCGAGCCGAGCGGGGTGTCAAAAGCCTGTGCAAGCAGGGAGATTGTCTGGCGGCGAAGCTGCGGCCCGGCAACGTGCACAGTGCCGACGACTGGGAAGGGCTATTGTTGCCTGAAATCGAGCGCCAGCAGCAGCACGGGAAAGAGGTGGTGGTGCGGGCCGACGCGGCCTTTGCCAAGCCGGAGCTCTACGAGGCGTTGGAAGAGCGGGGTGTGAACTACGCCATCCGCATCCCGGCCAACGAGAACCTGGAACGAGACATCGCCGAGCTGCTGCGGCGTCCAGTGGGAAGACCCAGTATCAGGCCCTTGGTCGAGTACAAGAGCTTTCTCTACCAGGCGGCCAGTTGGGAGAAGGCCCGCCGAGTGGTGGCCAAGGTGGAGCATCACCAGGGGGAGTTGTTCCCCCGCGTGGGCTTCATCGTCACGAACTTGAGCTTGCCGAGCCGGGCAGTGGTGCGGTTCTTCGGGGGAGGCAGTTGTCGGGACACAAAACCGTACCACGCGCCGAGGACGCCGGGGGCCGGTCCGATCCTCGGGGCTCTCACGCATGTACCGCGCGGGCGTCGAGCGCGAATGCCCGCAAGTTTTGGTGGGGGGGGGTATGAGACGGACGGAGGGCCGGAAGGGAGCGGAGTGATGGGTCTCGGCGGGCCCGGCGGCGAAACCGACGGCGCGAGGCTTAGTAGCTGATCTCGCAGGCGATCCGGTGCTCGCCGTTGATTCCGCGCGCCCAGACCTTGTAGGCGAACGGGCAGAGCGGCGATTCTCCGCGCTCCAGGCGTTCCATCCTGCTCCGGAAGTCGTCCTGGGCGATCTCCCGCGCCTCGCCAACGTTGGCGACTACGGTGACCGGCTCGTACTGTCGTCTTCGGACTCCGCGATCAGGATAGCCATGCCGAGGTCGGTTGCGTCGGTTATCTCGACGGCGTATCCGTTGATCCCGCTCCGTGCGATGGCATGCCCCGGAGCGATCTGCACAGACTGGAAGCCGAAGCCAAAGAAGTTTTTCAAACCAGAGTTCGGCCTCGACCTGAAACGGACCTTGCGCGCCTTCCAGCCCCACGGAATAGTGAACCCGGTCGCCGCCGCCGGCGAAGTTGGCGTCGCCGGCCGCATCTCCAACCACGGCAATGGCGAGTGGCATCAGCGAAAGTTCTTGATCAGCATTAAGTCGCTGCCTTCACTTTCCAACTGCGAGTAAATGATGTGGCGACCGTCGAGCGCCGCTGACAGGCCCCGCAGGCCGCGTTTGGCCGTCATGACGATGGGCTCGACGGCGCCGGTGTCGAAGCGGAAGAAGTGGATGGGCGTGTGGCCCTCGGCCGCACGTTCAGCCTCAAAGTAGAAGCCTTTGGCGGTCATCGCGAGCGAGTTCGCGGCGGCTCGCACGAGTTTGGTTTCCTTGCCGCCGGCGGAGGGAATCTTCCAGATCCAGCCGTCGTGGAAGAAGTAGAACTCGCGGCCGTCGGGCGATTCGGCGCCCGCGTGCGTTTCCCTCCAGCTCAGCCGCTGCTCCTGGCCGCTGTCGAGCGCGATCTTCCACAGGCCGGCGGTGGACGGAGCATGGGAAGTGAAGTAAATGGACTTGCCATCGCGCGACCACCAGTTGGAATCCGCGGCCTCCACCTTGGTTCGAATCGGACGGGATCGGCCGCCGTCGGCGGGAACCACTTGCAATCCCCGCACCCCGCCCAGGAAGCTGTAGACGACCTGCCGGGAATCGGGCGACCAATGGGGAAGGATGGGCGCACGGCCCTTCCAGTCGGTCAACTGCACGGCATGGGAACCATCCACATCACACACCCATATTTGGAAGCTGCCCGAGCGGTCCGAAACATAGACTATCTTCCTGCCGTCTGGGGACAGCTCGGGCTCCTCTTCGTTACGCGTCAAGGCGATGAGCGGTAGGGGTTGTGCCCTGCGGCCTGGCTGCGGGGTTTCGAAGCTCCAGATATTGCTGTCGCGCCGTAAACGGGCAAACGCCAGGTGCGGAGATGATCCCGGCCGGTCACGCCGCGGCGCAGCCAGCGTCACGTCGCGGGACTGTTCCCCAACGAAGGTGACGCGCTCGGGGCCGGAAGATCCATCGAGGGTTTGGCGCCAGAGCTCGCCACTGCCTTCTCCGGTTGTTGTGTACAGAATCTCGCGCCCGTCGGGCATCCAGCAGGTCGAGTTGAGCAACTGGTTCTCGGTGAGTCGCCGGACCTCGCCTTTGGGCACGCCCTCCGGCGACAGCTCCAGAATCGCCAAGCCACTGTAGCTAGGGCCGGTCCGGCCAAATGCTAAGAATCTGCCATCGGGAGAAAAAGAGGCCGCCGTATCGTCGACCCCGTCGGCCGGCGGACGTGTCAGCCGTCGCTTCTCGCCGGTTTCCACCGACAACAGCACCAGGCCGCCAGGCTGGTCCGGCTGCTCACGGTCGGTCGACACGAGCCACCTGCCATCGGGAGACCAAGCCAGGTTCTGGGCCTTCGTGAGCAGGTTCGCCAGATGACGCTCGCCGCTTCCCAGCGGTGCGATCATTTGAACTGCCCTCCGGTTCGGCGCGGTTTCCCGCAGAAAGGCGATCCGCTGGCCGTCGGGCGACCAGGCCGGCCGGGTATCGGGAGCCGGGTGGCTGGTTAGCCGGAAAGGAGTCCCTCCAGCGACCATCTGGATGTAGATGTCAAAGTTGTCGTGGTCCCGATCCCATTGGAACGCCACCTGGCCGCTGTCCGGGGAAAATGATGGGTATCGTTCCTGCCCGGGAAGCACCGTCAGCGGCGCCACCTCGCGTGCCGGGATATGCACTTCCGCCCGGCGCCAGACCAAAACGGCAGTGACAACGGCCACGGCCGCGGTCGCTGTGGACACCCACGCCCACCATATGAGACGCCGCGAACTGGCGGCCGGAGCGGGAACTATCAGCGTGCCATTACGGACCTCCTGGTCCAATTCCTCGAGCGCCACCTTGAGGTCGTCAGTCGTCTGAATTCGCCGGGCCGGCATGCGCTCCTCTTCTCGCGGCAGACGTTCGGCGCTCTCATGGGCCGCTCTCGGCTCTTTGTTCAGGATCGCGCCCAACTTTGGTTCCAACGCCTGACCCTGGAAGGCGTGATTGGAGTTGGCGGGCGGGCCGGCTTCCTCGATCCGGTTCACCTCCGCCGCGAACCGGTAACCGAACTTCGGTACGGTCTCAATCCAGACTTCCTGCTCGGTCTGCTGGAGCGCCTTGCGCAAGTCGGAAACGGTCCGGGTCAGCACCGCTTCCTCGACGAACACGCCGGGCCAGACCGTGTCGAGCAGCTTTTTCTTCTCGACCAGCTTCCCGGCGTGTTCGAGCAGCAGCAAAAGAGTGTCAAAGGCCTTGGGCGAGATCGGGACATCGGCGCCATTCCGCGACAGCCGGCGCTCAGGCGCGTCCAGCCTCCAGGGTCCGAAGACGAATATCCGATGCATGTCCAACAAGATCCGGCCAGGACAATTTTCTCACAAAAACCTCATAGGAAGCGTAGGACGGTGGGACTGGGCCCGGCTTATGATTGCGCATCGGAACAACATACGGGTTCCTGTTCACCGCCATCGACAGCCAGATCAACGGCGGCGGCAACAGTGACTATACTGCTCTGCGGACTGGACCGTACCATCATGAAATCTACAATAAGACAAACTAGGCGACGGGGAAATTTTCTTCACTTTCGGCTCTGTGCCGGCGTTGTATTAGCCAGCGCCATTGCCCAGCCGGCCACTTTCAACGTTGCCGATGGGGACGTGCCGGGACTCCTAGCCGCGATCAACGCCGCAAATGCCGCCGTGGGCGCGGATACCATCAACTTGGCTCCCGGCGGCTTGTACACGCTTGTCGCCGTGGGGCAATTCGACTCCTTTACCGGCGACACCGGACTGCCCTTTGTAACCAGTCCGCTGACCATCAATGGCAACGGCGCAACGATCGCGAGGAGCAGCGCGGCAGGAGTTCCCGATTTCCGAGTCATCTTCGCTGTGGTGAGTGACCTTACGCTCGACAGCGTCACCATAACAGGCGGCAGGGGAGGCGCGTCGCAACGCGATGGCGGCGGAGTCGGCATTATCGGCGGAACCCTGATCGTCAGGAACAGCACGGTTACCGGAAACACCGCCCTTCTCGATGGCGGTGGCGGGATTGCCGCTTACGTCAGCACGCTCCATGTGGAAAACAGCACGATCAGCTACAACACAGGATCTGGGGGTCGTACCGGAGGCGGCATTCTCCACAGCTCCGGAATAATGACGCTCATTAGTAACAGTACTATTTTTGAGAACCAGGCTACCGACGGCCGGGGTGATGCGATTGCCGACGCGTTCAGTCCACTGGGCAGCGTCATCGTGAAGAACAGCATCCTGGCAAGCCCCACCAGGGGCGTCGGTGATGACTGCATCTTTTTTACCCCGGATTCGAGGGGCCATAACATCGCCAGCGACGCTACTTGTCAGCTCTCCGCGACTGGAGATATGAACGGCACGGACCCAATGTTGGGCCTGTTGGCGTTCAATGGCGGCCCGACGCCGACCCACCTGCCGCTAACCGGCAGCCCAGCCATTGACGCCATTCCCGTGGCCGCATGCACGAATATCGACGGCGTTCCCGTCTCGACGGATCAGCGCGGCGTTTCGCGGCCGCAAGGTGCGGGATGCGATATCGGCTCGGTGGATGTGTCGGAGGCGCCTGATTTCCTGGTCTGCCTGCTTTACGATCCCGACAAAGCGGTAAAAAGCGGGGCCACAATACCCATCAAGCTTCAGATTTGTGATGCGAGCGGCGCTAACCTGTCCTCCGCGGACATCGCGGTTGTGGCAACCAGCCTCACCCAGGTCTCGTCATCGATTTCCGGGCCCGTGGAGGATTCCGGGAACGCGAACCCGGACTTCAACTTCCGATTCGACGAAACGCTTGGCGACACAGGCGGCTACATCTTCAATCTCAAGACCACGGGATTGAGCACCGGCACGTACCACGTGAATTTCACAATCGGGGATAGCCCGGCGAACTACGTGGCGCCGATCCAGGTGAAGTGAGGCTGGTTACTTTGGAGGAGGAGAGGGTGTGGCTACTTTACGACAACGGGCGGACCTGGGCGTCCGGGCCGGGCGACCGAAGAAGAGGGGATTGCGTCCCAGACTGGAGACTGCCATGACGACGAACATTCCACGAGTCCTTTCGGGGGCTCGATTCGCCAACCGCAGCGCGCGGGCGCTCCTGGTTGCCTTCACCCTGCTGATGCTCGGCTCCGCGCCGGTCCAGGCGCAGTCCGGTTTTGTGCTCTGGACTCCCGTCAGTGGCAGTGGCGCTCTCGTCCCGGTTGGACAACCGGTTACCATTACAAGGATGATGAGATGAAACTCTTGGGTGCTGGAACTGGAAAATGCCGCGTGTGGTCTTCATGGCTGATACTTGCAAGCCTTGCTATTGGGCCCGCGTTTGGCGCCACGATTACGGTCACGAACACAAACGACAGCGGTTCCGGGTCGCTGCGGGATGCAATTACAAGTGCTTCTCCCGGCGACACGATTGTTTTCGGCGTGACCGGCACTATAACGCTCGCCAGTAACCTCCATATCGGCACGAGCCTCACGATCAGCGGCCCCGGCGCATCCGCCCTGGCCATCAGCGGGAATAACGCAACCAGGGTCTTCTATGTCGCCACTGGAGTTACCGTGACGATCTCAGGCGTTACGGTCAGGAACGGGAACACCACTGGAGAATTCTATGGAGGCGCGATTCTAAATTTTGGCGGGACGCTGACGTTGGACCATATCGTTGCGACAGGCAATTTCGGCTCTCAGGGCGCAGTCCTCAATGCCGGGGGGACGCTGACGCTGACCAACAGCACCTTGTCAGGCAACACGGCGACATTTTATGGCGGCGGCATCCAGAACTGTTGCGGATCATCCGCCACCGTGACGATCAGGAACAGCACCATATCCGGCAATACTGCGGCCATTTTCGGCGGTGGGATCATGAACGGTTCCGGCGTGACGACGAGTGTGATCAATAGCACGATCACAGGCAACAGCGCGGGCCTTGATGGCGGCGGGATCCGTAACGATGGCGCGTTGACGCTGAGCTTCAGCACTATTTGGGGCAACTCCGGAAATTACAGCCCCGGGATCTTCAATGGGCCTGGCGCCTCACTTACGATGAAGAATGTTGTAATTGCCGCGCATAACACCGGCAGCGGCGGTAGCGTTAACTGTGTCGCCGCCGTCGGCGCCGCAGTGAGTTCGATGGGGCACAACTTGTCGGACGATTCCACTTGCTCACTGAGCGGGCCTGGAGACCTGAACAACACTCCCTCCGGGCTCGATCCTGGCGGGCTCCAAAACAATGGCGGACCCACCCAAACGGTGGCGCTCTTGTCGCCGAGTCCGGCAGTCGACGCAGTGCCGTTGTCGAATTGTACGGATGCCTCCGGGGCGCCGGTTTCAACGGATCAGCGCGGTGTCTCTCGGCCGCAAGGTGCCGCCTGCGACATCGGTTCGGTCGAGCGGGCGGGTCCGCTGTACCATGTTTGCCTGCTGTACGATCCTACAAGAGCCGTACAAGCCGGGGCGACTTACCCCATCAAGCTTCAACTTTGCGACGCCACCGGCAACGACTTGTCGTCGTCCACGATCAACCTCCACGCAACCAGCATTACGGTGGTCTCCACTTCCATTTCTGGATCCGTTCAAGCGTCGGGGAACGCTAGCCAAAGATATTTGAAATTTTGAACCTGCGCTCCAGCGTGGCGAGCGAGCGTGAATTCGTAACGGGGGTGTTCGAGTACTCCGCAGCCTCAAGGGAACGAAACCTACGGTTTCTTTCCCTTGGA
>Ga0247727_10011843_pt1 | contig 15115 bp, 14 predicted proteins | sample WisWelCaveWW1625_FD_202498 | JGI IMG/M metagenome (GOLD analysis project Ga0247727, IMG submission 202498) | Biofilm microbial communities from Wishing Well Cave, Virginia, United States - WW16-25 | ecosystem: Environmental > Aquatic > Deep subsurface > Groundwater > Cave microbial mat | place... | reverse complement strand
GCACGTCGCCGTCGGTGCGGGCGAGCAGGATGCCGTAGTCGGCGAAGTGCGCGCCCGAGTTCCAGACCTTCTGGCCGTTGACGACGTACTCGTCGCCATCGCGTTCGGCCCGGGTCGCGAGACCTGCGAGATCGGAGCCGGCACCGGGCTCGCTGTAGAGCTGGCACCAGATGTGCTCGCCGGAGAGGATCCGCGGGAGGAAGTGGCGCTGCTGTTCCTCGGTGCCGTGGGCCATGATCGTCGGGGCGACCATTTGCGTCGCCACGTTGAAGAAGCCGATCGTGATCTGGAACTTGACCTCCTCTTGCACCCAGATGCGCTGGTGTTTCGCGGTCAGGCCGCGCCCGCCGTACTCGATGGGCCACGTGAGCCCGGCCCACCCGTTCTCGAACAGGAAATGCTGGTACTCGCGGCTCGCGGCGACGTGGCGCGCCTCGGCCTCCTTCGACGGATCGGTGTCGCCGAGCGTCGTCCCGTAGATCCCGACGGTCGGGCGCGGCTCGAAGTGCGCGGCAAGGAAGTCGTGTGCTTCGGCCCTGAACACCGCGAGCTCGGCGGACTCGTCTTCGGTGTTGCTCACGTGCTCTCCTCGTGGGCGCCGGTCGCCGCCGTCAACTCTACGGCCGGCCGCGTGTCAACCACCGAAGAGCAAGCTGTAGTTCGCGCCGCGGCGGAGGTGATGGCCGCCGTCGATATGGAGGTTGACGCCGGTGATCCAGCTCGACTCCGGACCGACGAGGAACCGGACGGCCTCGGCAATGTCCTCGACCGTGCCGGCGCGATGCAGCGGCATCTGCTCGTGGTAGTCGTCCATGAGCCTGCCTCCCGCGGTGATCGGCTGCATCAGCTCGTCTGCAACGATGCCGGGCTGCACGCTGTTGACGCGAATGCCGGCGTGACCCCACTCCTCCGCGGCATAGCGCGTCAACATGTCGATCGCCGCCTTCGACGCGCCGTAGGCGGGAAGGTAGCGATGCGGGAACGAGCCGGCACCACTCGACATCGTGACGATCGCGCCGCCGCTCGGCTGCTGGGCTGCCATCCGGCGCGCGGCATGCTTGATCGTGAGGAACGTCCCGGTGAGATTGAGATCGACCGTCGCGCGGAACGCGTCGACATCGGCCTCGCCGATGGGTCCCATGTGCAACGAACCGCCCGCGTTCGCGAACGCTGCGTCGAGCCGGCCCGTTACGCTCGCCGCGGCATCGACCGCGGCCGCGATCTGCTCCTCGAGGGTGACATCCGCGACGACGTGCTGCACCGTTGCTCCCTCGGCGGCGACCGCGCGGATCTCGTCGGCGGCGGCGGCGAGTCGATCCTCGGTGCGCCCGCAGATCGTCACGTGCGTGCCGTGCGCCGCGAGCAGCCGGGCTGCACCGAGCCCGATCCCGCTGCCGCCACCGGTGATCAGCGTCCCGAAACCTGCAATCGTTGCCACGCCGATCAGAGGCCCAGGTGCTTGCGGAGGAACTCCGCGACCTGCTCGAGGGCTGCGTCCGCCTCGGGCACGACACCGCAGAACACATGGAACACGTGCACCATCTCCGGGAAGATCTCGAGGCTGCTGTCGACACCGGCCGCGACAAGGCGGTCGTGCATCCGCCTGCTGTCGTCGAGCAAGGTCTCGACCTCGCCCACGTGGAGCAACACGGGAGGCAGCCCGGCGAGATCGGCGTAAAGGGGCGACGCGTACGGATCTCGCTTGTCGCCACCGGCCATGAACCAGTCGGCCATCATGGCCAGCCCCGCCGGTTTCACCATCGGGTCGTCGCCGGCGAGTGTTCGCATCGTGTCGCCGGTCATCGCAATATCGACCCACGGCGAGATCGCCGCAGCGGCCGCTGGCAGGCCGACGTCGTCGTCGCGCAGCTTCACGAGCGTCGCGAGCGTGAGACCACCGCCTGCGCTGTCGCCCGCGATCGCGAGGCGGCGCGCGTCGAACCCGCGGTCGAGCAGGAACCGGTACGCGTTGGTGGCGTCGGTGACCGCAGCCGGGTGCGGGTGCTCGGGTGCGAGCCGGTAATCGACCGAGAGCACGCCGATACCGAGCAACCGCGCGAGCGCCGCACACAGGTTGCGGTGCGTCGCCGGCGAACCGATGACGTAGCCGCCGCCGTGGAGGTAGAGCAGCGCGGTGTCGTCGACTGCGCCGGGGGCGCGTACCCATTCACTCGCGACGCCGTTCGCATCGACCAGGTCGACGCTGATGTCGTCAGCGAGGGGCACCAGACCGCTGCCCTGCGCGATCGCGGCGCGCAGCACCGCCGGATCGCGCACGTCGGACAGGAGGTCGGACGCCCGCATGAACGCGACGACGGCCTCGAACGCCTCGCTCGCCAAGACGGTCAGCCCTCGAGGCTGATGGCCTGCTTCGGGCACAGGCGCACCGCCTCTTCGACCTTCCCGCGGAGTTCCTCTGGCGGCTCCTCCATGAGGATGTAGAGAAAGTCGTCTTCGCGCACTTCGAACACCTCGGGCACGATGCCCATGCACACGGCGTTGCTCTCGCAACGGTCGAAGTCCACGACGACCCGCACGGCGGTCCTCCTGCGGTTGGCGATGTGGTCCAAACGATAACTGCTCCTGCAGACCACCTGCAGAACCGCCGAAGGAACACCATGCGCCACCGCGCCGTCACGACCTTGATCTCTCTCGTGCTCGCCTGCACGGTCGCGATCTTCGGCCTCGTCCTCACCAACCGAGATCACGCGGAGACCGGCCGCTCGACCGATGAGACCCTCGCCACCAGCACGAGCACGATGTCGAACGTCGAGGGCGAGGTCGCGCTCCCCCAGCTCGACGGAACCTCGACCGAGGCGGGCACGGCAGCGCTGATCGAGCAGGCCACGACGGCGACGAGCTCAGAGGTCGAGCAGGTCGAACGAGCCGTGGCGGCCGCGACGAACGACGGTGAGATCACGACCGAGGAAGAGAGCACGATCGTCGTCGAGGTCGAGGATCTCGACCAGGCGATCGGGTCTGCAGTCGCGCTCCTGGACCACTACTCGGAGACCTATGCGGACGCTGCCGAGGCGACGATCGGCGAGCTCGAACGGGTCGAGGGCGAGCTCGCCGCCGTCGCCGAGGCCAATGCCGCTCTCGCACGCGAGCTCGACGCGCCGAGCACCAACGGGAACGAGCTCGAGGCCGCCGCCCGGCAGGCTTCGACGACAGCCGGGCGGCTGGTCGCGCAGACCGAATCGTGGCTTGCATCGGCTCGGGCGGCTCGCGACGGCTGACACCGGCGATCCCGACGCCACACCTCCTGCTCTGCAAACTCCGGTGCGGTTGCGTCGCCGGAAGTCCCTCGGCAACGATGGGCCACGTTCCGGGACTGGGAGTGAACTGTGCGTGGTCGCGAGTTTCGCCGCGCGCGTCGAGGGGTGCTCATGGCGCTGCTCGCCGTCGCGACATCGGGTTGTCAGTTCATCGTCAGCGAGTACGCCGATCCCGGGACCGCGGCCACCGCGCTGCAGATCCTCGCGCCCGCCAACCACTCGCAGCTCGCAGGGCTCGGGAGCGTTCCGGTCGACATCAGGCTCGGTGCGATCGTGCCCGGCTCCCTCGAGGTCACGTTGTTCTCCCGCGGCAACCTCGCATCCGGCACCGACATCACCGCACGGTTCACGATCGCAAGCAACCACGCGACCGCAACCCTCATCCCCGCCGACCTCGGCACGGGCTTCGGCCTGCTCGACGCGCGCGCTGACCGCAGCGGCGGAGGGACCGTCGTGGTCCAGGCCGCGTTCTCGCGCGAACCGAGCATCGATGTCACGCTTGCCGGCCGTTGCGAGTTCCTCGGCCAGAGCCGCTGCCTGCTCCCCTTCCCGAGCGATCACTTCACGGTCGCGGACGCGAGCACCGACACCGGGCGGCGCGTCGATCTCGACGAGGACTCGATGCCGGAAAACACCTCGGGGGTCGCCATCGACCCGACCGAGTGGAACCGCAACGACGGCTTCTCGCCAGGCTCCGCGATCGTGTTGCACGTTCCGAACGTCGATCTCGTCGCGAGCGGCGCCGCGCCCATCACGAACATCGAGGCGTCGCTCGACGACAGCAGCGCCGTGCTCCTGATCGACGCCGACACCGGCGAACGCTGGCCGCACTTCGTCGAGCTCGACAGCTGGGCGACGAGTGAGACGACGCGGGCACTCATCATCCGGCCGGCGCGCAACTTCCGGGAAGGTCATCGCATCCTGGTGGCGGTCCGCCATCTCGTCGACACGAACGGGCAGTCGATCGCGCCGCCCCGGTCGTTCCGCGTCTACCGAGACTTCATCCCGACCTACATTCCCGCGATCGAGCAACGCCGGGGCGAGATGGGGCTCGTGCTCGGCGCGCTGGAGGCGGCGGGTGCGCCGCGTAACAACCTCTACCTCGCCTGGGACTTCACGATCGCGTCACAACGCAATCTCAGTGAACGGCTGTTGACGATGCGCGACGACGCGTACGACCAGATCGACAACGGGGTGCCCACGTTCACCGTGTCCAACGTGCAGGAGAACGTGAGCAGCACCATCCAGCGGCGAGTCACCGGAACGTTCTCGGTGCCGAACTACCTCACCGGCACCGGCGCTCCCGGCTCCCGGCTCAACTACGGCGCGGACGGGCTCCCGACCCGCAACGGCACGTTCCAGGCGAACTTCATCTGCAACATCCCCAAGACGGTGTACGACGGCAGCGGTGCAGTCACCCCCGGTCGGGCGCTCGTGTACGGGCACGGGCTGCTCGGCTCGGCCGGTGAGGTCAACGCCTTCGGCAACCTGATCAACACGTACCAGATCGTGATCTGTGCCACCGACTGGGTCGGCATGTCGACCGCCGATCTCGGCAACGTCGCCACGACCCTCAACAACCTGTCGAACTTCCCGACGCTGCCAGACCGGCTCCAGCAGGCGCACCTCAACTTCCAGTTCCTCGCGCGACTCATGAAGGAACCGGACGGCTTCTCGTCGAACGCCGCGTTCGAGAGCGCGGGTGGCGCCGACCTCATCGCGACCGGCTCGGTCTTCTTCAACGGCAACAGCCAAGGCGGCATCCTCGGCGGCGCGGCCACCGCGATCTCCAAGGAGTGGACGCGCGCCGTCCTCGGTGTCCCTGCCATGAACTTCTCGACGCTGCTGACGCGCAGCGTCCACTGGGACACGTTCTCGCCCACAATGTTCGCCGCGTACCCCGACGAGCTCGACCACACGATCGGCTACTCGGTGATCCAGATGCTGTGGGATCGCGGCGAGGCCAACGGCTACGCGTGGCACCTGACCGACGACCCGCTCCCGGGAACGCCCTCGCACGAGGTGCTCCTCATCGAGGCGTTCGGTGACCACCAGGTCGCGAACATCGCGACCGAGACCGAGGCGCGCACGATCGGCGCGCGCGTCTACCAGCCTGCGCTCGTCGCGGGCCGGAGCCCGGATGTCGTGCCGTTCTGGGACATCGCCGGGGTGCCGAGCGTCCCGTACGACGGGAGCGTGCTCGTCGTGTGGGACTACGGCACCCCGCCACCGCCGCAGGGCAACCTGCCGCCGCGCCCGCCGCAATACGGCAGCGACCCGCACGGCAAGGGCGCAGCGGAGCCGCGTGTCGGCCAGCAGGTGAACGACTTCCTGCGCGACGGCGGCTTCTTCGGCGATCGGTGTCTCGGCGTGCCATGCACGTCGAGCGTCTAGCCGGGGGCCCTCGAACCGCGCGGAGCGACCGATCGGTCGACGCCACCGAAGCGACGCGCCATCGAACAAACCCGGCCGCTTCGGCGATCGACGAGCACCCAGTCGACGACTGCGTGGCCGCGCTCGGCATGACGGACCACGAGATCGTGCCATCGCGCCAGGTCGGCCAGCGACGCCCTGGGACGCGGACGCGCCTCGATGTAGAGGATCCGGACCTGTTCGCCGAGCCAGCGCGGATCCTCCGCGACCAGGGCGGCGAGATCGTCGAGGTCCGACCCGGGCATGGCGGCGAGCCCGCTGAGGAAGCCTCCCTCGCTATCGAGCACGACGGCCGCGCACGGCGATTCGCGATGGGTGGCCACGACCCGGCGCGCGACCAACGACACCTTCCACCAGCCCCTCACCACCACGCCCGCATCATGCCGGAACTTCTCATCTCGGGACAAACTCAAATGCGCCGGCTCAACTAACTTCCGATCATGGCCCGATCGAACGACACACCGGCAACCCCCGTCGAGCGCCCGGTGGAGATCGTCACCCGCTTTTGCGCGGCCTGGGAGCTCGGCGACCTCGACGCGCTCATGACCTACTTCACGGACGACGCCGTGTACCACAACATGCCGGTCGATCCGCTCCAAGGCCACGCTGCAATCCGAGGCATGATCGAGATGTTCACGGGAGGGGTCGAACGCATCGAGTTCCGCATCCTCAACATCGCAGCCGACGACTCGACGGTGCTCACCGAACGGCTCGACGTGTTCCATCACGAGGACAAGACCATCACCCTTCCCGTCATGGGCACGTTCGAGGTACGCGACGGCAAGATCGCCGCCTGGCGCGACTACTTCGACCTCAACCAGTACATGACGCAGGCCCAAGGTTAGAGGTGCGTTCGGCAGTTTTCGGCGGCGGGTCGAACCAGCCCCACTGCCAGGGCGTGATCGTCTCGAAGGTCGTCGCGAAGACGTCGTGCTCGCGCGCGATCGGCTGATCGCGCGTCTTCCCATCGATTGGCCCGTCGATCCAGGCGATCGTGATGGCGACGTCGGGCGCACCCCGCCGGCGACGCGCGTGCACCTCGTTCGGGGCGAACGACCAAGCACCGGCAACCCCGTCGCGTTCACACAGGGCCGTCAGATCGGCCGCGTCGTCGAGTTGCGCACCGGCGCGGACTTCGATCGCTCGATGAGGCCGAGCTGGAATCACGCCCGCTCGTACCTTCACTCGCGGAGCCGCCGCCATCGCGTGCACCGACCAGGGGCCGGTCACGCGAGCGAGGCGCGCATCGAACCAACGGTCGCCGACGTCGTGGAGATGGCGACCGAGTGCCACGAACTCCTCGAGTGTCTCATCGAGCGGATCGGTCATGAGATAGAGCGTGAGGTAGTGCACCGAGTCGAACGGCGGGAGGGCGATCGCGCCCGCCGCCGCCGCGGGCGTGTGGACCCAACGCTGCCCCAAGGCAACGCCGGGGATCGCGAACTGCTCGGGCATGTGGTCGAGCATGTGCCACTCGTTGTACGCGCGGTGCGCGGCGGGATCGGTGATACCCGTGAACGAGAAGAAGCCTGCACGCGTTCTCCTCACATCCACCTCCGCCACACCGTCGAACGTATCGGGTCAGCAATCCTGGGGGAGCCACCGACCCGGAAGGAAGCAGAGATCGATCCCGGCTCCACCGACGAGCCCGTCGGTTCCGGGACCACCGATGAGCACGTCGATCCCCGGACCGCCGAACAGCAGGTCGTTGCCCGGCCCGCCCACGAGCAGATCGCCGCCCTGACCACCGGCGATCAGGTCGCCACCGCCGAGACCGAGCAACACGTCGTTGCCCGCGAAACCCTTGATGACGTCGTCGCGTGCGGTCCCGACGAGCACGTCGTTGCCCGCGGTGCCTTCGACCGCCATGGATTCGGCCACTTCCACCGCGCCGGGTTCACAGTTCGCGCCCTGCGGCCGGGCGACGTTGCGTTGGTCGGCGGCCGCGCTGCACTCCGCCACCGGCACGAGCCCGCCGAGCGGGCTGAACGGAGACGGGAGCCGGGTGGGGGTCGGTCCTCCGTTGTCGCCCAGCGGCCCGAGGAGCGGGTCGACGGCCGAGACGCTGTCGGTCGCCGCCGCCGTGCAGGAAGCGTCCGAGAGGAACGAACGCCCGATCGGGAAGAGGTTGGTGTCGGAGCTGTCGCAGTTGACGCCGCCGCCGGACGGCAACGCGATCACGGACCGTCCGAAATGAAGATCGCCGACATCGATGGCGACGTTCGCGCCGAGCGGCGCGCTGTTGCCGGCGATGGTCGCGTGATCGAGCGTCACGACGCCGCCATTGTCCATCGGATCGATGCCGAGATGCAGCCCGCCGCCACGGGCCGCGGAGTTGTCGGTGACCGTCGTGTTCACGAGATCGAGCGCGTCGGGCCGATCGACGAAGATCCCGCCGCCGCGCCCGGTCGCGGCGTTGCCGGCAACCGTCGACTGGTAGAGCGCGAACTCGGTGTTCGGACCACCGTCGTCGACGTAGAGGCCCGCGCCTTCCATCGCGTCGTTGCCCACGATGAGCGAATCCACGAAGGATCCCTCTGTTTCGACGACCGCGCCGCCGCCGATCGTCGCTGCCGTGTTGTCGAGGAGCTGGAGCCCGGTCACCTCGATCCGGCCCGCGGTCGCGACCTCGATGCCGCCGCCGCGACCGTTCGCGGTGTTGCCGCTGATCTCGACCGCGGCGAACTGGAGGTCGTGCGGGTCGGTGATGCCGTCGCCGGCAGACTCGCGGAAGTGAACACCGCCGCCGTGCGAGCTCGTGAGAGCGCCACCCGACCCCGAGATGTTGCCCGAGATGACGGTGCCGCTCATCGCGAGGCTGCCGGTGTCGATGTTGATCCCTCCGCCCGTCATGCCGTCGCCGATCGTCGTGTTGTCGCTGATCGTGGTGTTCGTGATCGCGATGAGCGTGGTGTCGGCCGCCGGTTCGCTCGACTCGACGATGCCGACCTGCACGCCACCACCGCGCCGCAGCGCCGTGTTTCCTGAGATCATCGTCTCGTCGATCCGCAGTTCCGGTGTATCGGTGAGGTCGTCCTGGTCGACGGTGAAGTTGACGCCACCTCCGGTGCCCGCGGTTGCGTTCTCGCCGTTGAACGAGATCGTGCTCTCCTCGATCGTGAGGAACTCACAGGCCGAGCAGCTCACGCCGTCGCGACCATTGCTCGTGATCGAGCTGCCGGTCACGGTCATCACCGTGCTGCCCTGGCCGGTGGTCGACGCGCCACGACCGGTGTTGTCGGTGATCTCACTGTCGACGATCGAGAGCGGTGAACCGTCGACGAGGCCGATCCCCGATCCCGCGTTGTTCGCGATCAGCGAACCGACGACCTGCACCGACCCGAACTCGATCGTCACGCCGGTGTTGTCGTTGTCGACCACGTCGCTGTTGATGATCGAGATGTTGTACGCGGGCCCGCCGCCAAAGCTGCCGTCGATGGTCGATCCGCCGGGGCCGCCGTCGACCCCAGTCACGGTCGAGCTCGTGAGGACGAGGTTGCCCTCGACGTAGATGCCAGCACCGCTCACAGCCGCGCCCGAGTTGGGGCCGCCCTGGATCGTGGTGTCGTCGACGGTCAGCAGCGAGGTGAGCCCGATGCTGCGGAGCACACCCTCGTCGAGACACGGCTGTTCGATCGTCGCGCCGTTGCCGTCGATCGTGAGCGCTTGGTTCTCGGTGTGCTCCAGAGCGCCGGCGAAGCAGCTCGTCAGCGAATAGGTCGTCGAGGCCTCGAGCACGATCGTGTCGTCGACGCCGTTGCCGTTCGCCGTGATGAACGCCTCGCGCAGCGACGTGAGCCCGTCGCCGCCGTCGAAGGAGTCGAGCCCGGTCGTGACCGTGATCACCGCGGCGCCGGCCGGCGTCGCGACCGCCGTGACGGCGGCGCCCGCCAGCACGGCGCAGAGGGCGAGGCTTCGAAGGCGGCGGAACGAATCGCAAGGCCTGGTTGGCACGTCGGTTCGGCCTTTCGCCCGGCGCCAGCCCCCACGACAGACGCTCGGGCGTACCCTAACCGTCATGACCGCGACGATCGAGCCCCGCGCAGCGTCGAGCGCGCCGAGCCCGCCGATTGCGCCGACAGAGGGCGACCGCTATCTGATCATCAGCGCCGACGGGCACGCGGGTGCGAACATCCAGGGCTACAAGCCGTATCTCGCGAGCCGGTGGCACGACGAGTTCGACACGTGGGCGGCCGCGTTCGTGAACCCGTTCGCCGACCTGGCAGCGCACGACGCCGACCGCAACTGGAACGCGCAACGCCGCCTGCGCGAGCTGGAGACCGACGGCGTCGTCGCCGAGGTGCTCTACCCGAACACGGTGCCGCCGTTCTTCCCGTCGGGCAACCTGCTCGCCCCGGCTCCGACCGTCGCCGACTACGAGCGGCGTTGGGCTGGGCTGCAGGCCCACAATCGCTGGCTCGCCGATTTCTGCGCAGAGGCGCCGGCGCGATTCGGCGGCATCGCGCAGATCCTCCTTCACGACGTCGACGCGGCAGTGCGAGAAATTCGCTGGGCGCACGATCACGACCTGTTCGGCGGCATCATGCTCCCCGGCGTCGCGCCCGGAAGCGGGCTCCCAGCGTTGTACTCGGCGGTCTACGAACCGATCTGGGACCTCTGTGAGGAGCTCGGGATCGTGCTGAACCAGCACGGAGGCGCCGGGCTCCCGGCCGACTTCGGTCTCGAACCCGCGGCGCGGGCCGTGCTCCTCGTCGAGCTGCCGATCTTCAGTCACCGAGGTATGTGGCACCTGATGTTCGGCGGTGTCTTCGAACGTCACCCCGCGCTGCGGTTCGTGCTCACCGAGCAGGGCACGGGCTGGGTGCCGGGCACGTTGCGGAGCCTCGATTGGTTCGCCGGCCGTATGCGCCTCGAGAGCGCGGCCGAGTTCCAGTTCGGCGGCGAGGCGATGAGCAAGCTGGCGCTCACGCCGAGCGAGTACTTCGAACGCAACTGCTACGTCGGCGCGAGCTTCATCCGTCGCGTCGAGTGCGAGCAGCGGCACGACATCGGGGTGCACAAGATCATGTGGGGCACCGACTACCCCCACAGCGAGGGCAGCACGCCCTACACGCGAGAAGCGCTCCGCGCGTCCTGTTTCGACGTCGACACCTCGGAGATGCGGATGATGCTCGGCGCCACCGCGGCCGAGGTGTACGGCTTCGACCTCGGCACGCTCCGCCCGCTGGCCGAACGGCTCGGCCCTACCGTCAGCGAGCTGCAGGTGCCCCTCGACGCCTTCCCTGCGGGTTCGACGTGTAACGCCTTTGACCCGACCGCGATCGTCCGTTCGTGGTAGCCGCCGTGCCTCGACCGTGCGTCGTTTCCTTGGCCCTGCTCCCGGACGGCACCTCGAGGCCGAGCTCACGGCGCATGCGAAGCGACGCGCGGCGCTGATCGCCGGTCACGAACGACACCACCTTCCCGGTCGCGCCGGCGCGAGCCGTGCGGCCGGAACGGTGAACGTAGGTCTTGGAGTCGACCGGCGGATCGAAATGCAGCACGCAGGCCACATCGTCGACGTGGATGCCGCGCGCCGCGACGTCGGTGGCGACGAGCGCTCGAACTCGACCCAGCCGGAACGCGTGCAACGCCTTGTCGCGCTTGGCCTGTGACAACCCGCCGTGAATCGGCGCCGCCGCGACGCCGGCAGTTCCCAACCGTTTCGCGACCCGGTCGGCCCCGCGGCGTGTATGCGTGAAGACGATCGTCGGGCCGGCGTCGGTGACGACCTGCGCGGCACGGTCGAGTCGCTGCTCGTGCGAGACGTCTTCGAACACGTGTTGCGCGTCGGCCCAGCGGTCTTCGGCGCCTTCGACCTCGTGGCGAACGGGGAAGCGTTGGTATTCGTTCGTCAAGACCGCGACGTCGCCGTCGAGGGTCGCGGAGAACAGCATGGTCTGGCGAGTGTCGGGCGTCTGGTCGAGGAGCCGCCGGACGGCTGGCAGGAAGCCCATGTCGGCCATGCGATCGGCCTCGTCGACGACGACGATCCCGACCGCGTCGAGCCGGACCGCTCGCTGCGCGATGAGGTCCTCGAGCCGGCCGGGGCAGGCGACGAGGATCTCGACGCCGTTGCGGAGCGCGCGCTTCTGTGGCTCGTAGCCCACACCGCCGTAGATGGAGAAGACGCGGTGGCCGCGCACGGCCGCAAGGGGGGTGAGCTCGCGTTGGATCTGCGCGGCCAGCTCGCGCGTGGGGGCCAGCACGAGGGCACGCGGCCGCCGCGGCTTGGCTCGGGGTACTCGGTCGACGATCGGGAGACCGAACGCGAGGGTCTTGCCGCTGCCGGTCGGCGCCTTGCCGCAGACGTCGCGGCCGGCGAGCAGGTCAGCGATCGTCGCGGTCTGGATCGGGAATGGTGCATGGATGTCGCGCGCGGCGAGCGCGGCGACAAGGTCGGCGGGAACGCCGAGGTCGTTGAACGACATGAAAGGAAGTGCTCCTGGTTCTCAGATGGGTGGTAACGCACTCACTCGAGCAGCGCTACGAAGAACACCATCGAGACGGGGCCCGATCCTTGTGTGTACGGAAAGGGTGTACGGAGGGACCCGGAGAGCGAACATCGGACCACAGAGGTGTGGAACGATGCCCGCACCCTAGCCGCTGGCAGCCAGTCGCGACGAATTCGTTGTAGATCGAAGGGAACGCCCACGTGTCGCGGTACACCATCGACTCGGAACGATCGCAGGTCTGGATCGACGGCTCGTCCTCGGTGCACCCTGTGCGCGCGTCCGCGATCGGGCTGACGGGATGGTTCGCGCTCGATCCCGACGCGCGCGAGGCGACTCGCATTGCCGCCGGCCGCGTCGAGATCGCCGTCGACCGGTTGCGTTCGGGCAATCCGCTCGTCGATCGAGAGACGCGCCGGCGGATCGACGCTCGCCGCTACCCCGCCATCGTCGGCGAGCTCACCGCCGTCGATGCGGTACGAGACGACGTGCTGGTCGTGCGCGGCACGATCGCGTTCCGGGGCGCCGACCTCGAGGTGGCGGGCGAGCTCACGGTGACCCCTCAGGAGCGCGGCATCGTGATCGCCGGGGAGCGAACCTTCGACGTGCGCGACTGGGGCCTCGAGCCGCCGCGCTTCGCGATGCTGAAGGTCCACCCGACCGTGAGGGTCCGCATCCACGTGGAAGCCCACCCCGCCAACGAACTTGCGTCACTTGACCCGCCCACGTCGGGCTAACTGACGCAAGTTCGGGGAATGGCCGCGCCGGCGGGGGGTCGTCAGCGGAGGTTGTATTCGTCCTTCCACCACGAGCCGGCACGGCGCTCCTCGTCGGTGGTGACGAGCGAACGATCCTGACCGAGATCCTCCGGTGTCGGGCCGATCTGCTGCGCGATCGGGGCGAGCACGTCGAGATCGAAGCCGTAGCAGCGGGCCGCGGTGAGGCCGAGGATCGCGCGGCTGTCGCCCGCCGGCAGCGAGCCGAAGTCGCTCTGCAGACGAGCGACCGTGTTCGGCCATGTGCCCTCGGGATGCGGATAGTCGGTGCCCCACATCACGCAGTCGCAACCGATGGCATGCCGGCGACGTAGCTCCTCCTTCGACATCGTCGACGCGCCGACGAAGATGTTCGTGCCGAAATACTCGCTCGGCAGCTTCGAGATGATGCCCTGCATCATCGCCATCATCTTCTTGGTCGTGTGACCGCCGCCGAAGTACTGGTCCCATTTCCACTTCATGTCGGGAACCCAGTAGCCGGCCCCCTCGGTGACCACGAACCGCAGGTCGGGGAACCGTTCGAAGGCACCACTGAACAACAGGTGCGCGATGGGCCGGTGCGTCCACCACACAACCTCCGCGAGGTAGATCCCGATGTGGTCGCCGTACTCCGCCTTCGCGGCCTCGCCCGAGTGGACGTGCACCGGGAACGACGCTTCCTGCGCTGCCGCCCAGACCGGGTCGTACACCGGATCGTTGTACGGCCTTCGGTGGTGCCACATCGTCGGGATCATGATCCCCCGGATGCCAGGATGCTCAGCGAGCCATTCGATCTCGGCCACGCCGCGGTCGACATCGTGGCAGATCGGCACCAGCCCGATGCCCGCGCGGCGCTCGGGTGAATGCGAGCACAGCTCGACGAGGAACCGGTTGTGAGCACGCGCCCCGGCGAACGCGAGATCGGGATCCTCGATCTCCCCGGCCGAGAGACCCGCACCGAACGGGGGCGACGCGATGCCCGAGATCGCATCGGCATCGGCGAAGATCACCTCCGCGGCAACTCCGTCGGCATCGAGCTCCTTATCGCGCTGCTCGACGTCGAACGCGCCGCGGAGACCCTCCTCGTTGTGCGTCTCCCAGTGCATGATGAAGTCGTAGTTCATCTTCAGGTCCGCGTCGCGCTTCGCCCGGCGCTCGGCGAGGAACTCCTCGAACTGCGGGTGATACTTGGGCTCGAGATACGGCCGGTACTCCTCGCACGGCAGCCCGGCGTGACCGTCGGCCGAAATGATCGTGTACGGCGTGTTCGGTTCCACGAGCGATCCTCCGGATCCCTACGACGCGCCCTTGCCGAGCACCGAGATGTCGTCGTAACGCTGGTGCACGAACGGCAGAAGATCCGCGGCCGGGACGGACTGCACCGATCGCCCGATCTGGGTCGAGGCTCGCTCGGTCCAGTTGATGTCGACGATGCGCCGCACTGCGAGGTCGGCGACCGGATCGAGCGGGCTGTCCTTCAGGATCACCTCGCCGTCGACACCTTCGTGCAGCCGCGCCGACTCGTGTTTCTCCCCGTACACCAGCACCGGATCCGACTCGAGGCCGTCGCCGTTCGCCGCCGGTTGGAACTTGAACCAGAAGTCGCGCTTGTCGAGCTCGTACGGCTCGCGGTGCTCGGCGATGTGACCGCGAATCTCGACGAGCGTGAACCCCATCCGCGCGATCACGCCCTCGACCGAATCGCCATCGCGCCTGCTCCACACCTCACCGATCTTCTTCGGCTCGCCGTAGGTCTCGCGCCCGCCGATCACGGACTGCTCGGTTGTCATCGGCATGAAGATCGGATACTCGCCGACGACCTCGCCGTGACGCGCGCGCACACCCAGCCAGCCTGCGCCGAACGACGGGCCAACAGGCATCGTGACGATCGTGATCGTGCACCGCACGAACGGCTCGCCCGCGATCGGCGCCAGCGGCGGCGGCAGCACGGCTGCGACCACTTCGGGGTCGGTCTCCCAGATCGCGGTGAGCGCCTGCGACCAGATCAACGAGGTCGTCGCCTCGACCTCACGGTTGCGTCGCTGCTCGGGCGCCCGCGCGCCATATCGAATCATCGCCACTCTCCTGGTCGCGCTCGCAAGCTCGCCGCTCCATCTCCCGGTCGCGCTCGCAAGCTCACCGCTCCATCTCCCGGTCGCGCTCGCAAGCTCACCGCTCCATCTCCCGGTCGCGCTCG